>Ga0137362_10001916_pt1 | contig 13246 bp, 16 predicted proteins | sample MadtaG_2_FD_104801 | JGI IMG/M metagenome (GOLD analysis project Ga0137362, IMG submission 104801) | Vadose zone soil microbial communities from Angelo Coast Range Reserve, California, USA - Mad1_100_16 metaG | ecosystem: Environmental > Terrestrial > Soil > Vadose zone | place: USA: California... | reverse complement strand
CTACAAATTTTATTCTCTTCATAGACCGGCTCCTTTTGCTTGTGGCTCTGTACTGCTTTTCTTCCGATTCGCAGCATAACCCACGTACCGCGAATCGGAGCCGGTCGTTCCATTGTGACTAAATTGGAAACAGGGCTTTGTGAGCAAACTGTTTTTGGTGTACCGCCGTGTACCCTCAGGCCGGTATACGCCTTGGAAACTCTTCTCAAAATTGAGCCCGCGCGCCGCCTCGTAACCAACGCTAGGATGTCGGGCTGACGAGATACTTTTCACTTTGCCTACGGTTTCGACGCTCCGCTAATTACTCCTTGTGCGACAGAGCAGAGTGAAGCGTTTGCTGAACGGGAGTCGGGTATTTGGATGCATACTTGAGGAGCTTCCGCTTATCCGTCACCTTCAAATTCAGCTCGTCAAGCACCACGGGCAATCCTTCCTGACGCTGCAAGTAGATCCAATCCAAAAGTGCCTTCTCTGGTTCCGCAATGTTGTAGGAGCCGTGCCGCGTTCGTTTTTCCTGGAAGCCCCAATACAGATGTTCCCCAACGTGCCGATAGACAATGCGAATGCTTGGCGTGCGAAATTTTCGAGGAAAGCCCGTTGTGACGCACGTCAGGCTGGACGGACTCTGCGTCGAAATTCCCCATTCCGCCAGCGCCGACTCCAAGGAAATATAGGCATTCTGTCTCAAGATTCCAACAAGCTCTCGTGGGGAAAAATCATGGGCCAGCTTATTGATGTAGACCTTATTTGAGATGTGTTCTACGAGCCCGCGTCGTTCTTGCCTGCGAAGCGCGTTCCCGACGGCGGATTCGACGATGCCGTAGCGACGTGCAATGTCGTCAGACCGCAGAATCGCTGACCTTTGCGCTTCCTGTCGAAGTGTAGCTGCCCAGTCCACAAGGTACTCCGTTCTTCTTCTACAACCAATCGGCGAACAAAGTTCTAACCGCCGCTCGCAGGCTTTCGAATTCTTCGAGTTCCAGACTGTTGTACACCTCTTCCGGCAGCACGGGTTTCAGCTCGGCCCGACAGAGCTTCGGAGTGATCTGCTCAATCCTCTCGTTAATCTGCTCTGCATCCAGTTCGCGCCACATAACGAGATCGTTCAAGTGCGCCTTCAACGTTTCGTCAAGCACCGCTCCCTCGGCAAGTAACAGACGCATATCAAATGCATCTCGGGTCTTCACCATTCTTCGCGAGACAAAGGTTTCCGCCTTTTGCAACAGTTGATATTTCATGGAAAAACTTGGGATGAGCGCCGTGCTCTCATCGAGCACGATCGTTTCTTCGACGATTTCCCGTGCAAGCACCGAACCTCCGATGCGCGTCAAGTCGACCGTGAAGAGTCTCTGCCTTCTAGAAGCGATAATCCATAAACGAAGAAACTGTTCGCCGTTTTGTTCCGGCTCAATTGTCACCGGTCCTATGCCAAAAATTCCGGCGACTTCTTGAACGCGTTCTTCCAATGCGCTTTGCAACTCCCCGGAACTAGGGAGCGAATCTACCCGAGCAAGCAGGTCGAGATCCTTCGATAGCCGTGGACTATTGTGAAAAAGCACGAGCGTCGCACCTCCGAACAACACCAAAGTGTTCGGGTAGTGCTGCGAAGAGCGCGATTGCTGCTTCCTCCATAAGCACCAATATCTGAGCCTGCTCCAGGCTGAAGTCACGCTTCAAGTACTTGGCAAGCCTCTCTTCAAGATTCATTTGCGTAATCTACCATAAATGATTGTTTTTGAAAACATAATAAGACTCGTTTTCAAAAACACTCCTATGTGATTGATATTGAAAATACAAATAAGACGTAAGCGTTTGATTTTGAAGGACTTCCGAGAGCTACAATCGAGGGAAGCGGCAGAGGCCGACTGTCGAACCGTGGGTGACGTGTCCGCAGCCACCGACATGCTTCACATCAACACAACAATGATCTGAACATCTGACACCATTTGAAACCAATTGAAAGAAGGGCTGCGCCTTTGACAACTCAGGACTTGTGAAAGTAGATGCAAATTTCGATCCCCACCGCCCCTACCAACATGGAAGAAGAGCGAAAATAATTGCCGGGAGCGACGGGACTCGAACGCCCGATCTCCTGCGTGACAGGCAGGCGTTCCAACCAGCGTCTTCTAGACAGAACGGTTCACCGAAGCAATCGGAAGAACTGAATCTTCCTTTCGCAAACGAAGCGATTGTTCACATGCTGGGATCGCGAGTAGCGCCCAGACCAAACCATCTTCCTGATCGATGGACACTTAATAAAAACACGCGGGGGCAAAAAGGGGCAGATAAGGCCAATGATCTGGTTCTTTGTGCGTTAGTTTTCAGCGGCACGGGTGACAACCGGATTCTTGGCACATTCATTGTCGACGCGGAAGTATCATTCACAGAGTAGATAGACAAAGACCTTCGGCGGGGCACGAGCGGCGGTTCCTCCAACACATGCGGAAAGTCGAAGGCGTGACGGATTCCTCATGAATCGGAGATTGCTTATTCGCTTTTCGAGAATCCATCAGGATCACTAGATTCGGCATGGTGGTCCGGCTGATAACCCTCTGCTTATTGGTTTCCTTGGGCGCCGGAAGCGGCAGGACTCCAGTGCGGTGAACGACGGCAGAGGCGACCTCTGTCGCCAAGATACTTTCCGATTTTCTCCGTTTCATTATTGTTCTAAGCGCACCCTGATAGGAGTTCAATGTGTGCTCCATCGCACTATGCTTCCCCTACTTCCGTGAACCGGTTTGGATTATATTTGGGATTTGAGAGCACCACGATGGACAAATACCGAATAACGCAGCACGACTCCGGTTTCATCGTCACTTTGAATGCTGGGCCGACGATTGACGTCTGCAAGACACAGGATGAGGCAAAGCAGATAATCGGAATCCGCGAGCACGAGGATGTGATTCTCGAAACGGCAAGAAGACTGGTGAAAGAAGCTGTCAATGAGTTGATGCGAACGCACCATATCGACCGCCGGACTGCGCAGGACTGGATTAAGGAAACTGTGGGATAGGTCCCCATCAACCTTGCCGCTAGCGGAACGACAGCGCGGGGAAAAGGTTCTATTCTGGAGCCTTTCCTGATCCTTGAACACCAACGCCGTTGGAGCATGAGAGCCAACACCGAAAAAGGGGTTACACTGTGTGCAGAGGTTCGATCAGCGTGCTAGAGACTGTCACCGATGAGAAGAAAAAACGTGGAGAGCTGAAAGCCAAGAGGGATTTACTCTTCGAACGGTATTTGAAGCAGCCTATGGATACTCAGCTGTCTTTGGAAATTAAGAGCATTGACGATCAGCTGGCAGAATCTAATAAGCCACAGAAGCGGACGATTAGAAGTTCGAATTTAATCCCGTCCCAATGACCGTAGTGTCCCGTCCGATTCCGACGGGACTCGATTGTCAAAATATTACCGGTACAGATCAGCGGCTAAATCAATGCGTGGTCGCTTGCCGAGGCGAGTTAGGCTTAGCCGCAAGAGAAAAACGAAAGAACCTTGAATCGCATCTCTCGCAGCGAAACGGCCGCAAGCAGATCAGGGCTAGGACCGTGGTTTCTATGATTCCTCGTCGCCTGGATTGATGGATTCGCACACTCCTGCATCGCGGACAATTCATCATTACGATTCTCCCAACGCCGGTTTGGCGAACTGATGTGATTATCAACGTCAATGAATGCCGGGTCTGTCACGTTTTGAACAGGGTTGACTAGCCGTCGTGAATTCTTCGAGAAGTTGTAGCGTTGGTTCGCGATAGTGGCTATACCCCAGCCCCGGGAACCTCTTGTGATTCAGTTTTTGATCGTTGATGACTGCGAGCACATTCGCTGCATGGTTCGTAGTCTATTGCAGGTGCACGAAGGTTGGCAGGTCTGCGGCGAGGCCTGCGACGGCCACGATGCTATCAGGCAGTGCGAGATACTGAAGCCCAACCTGATCCTGTCGATCTACGCAGGCCTGTGACCAACGGCCTGGACGCCGCTCGCCAGGTTTCCTCGCATGCTGATTCTCATCCTTACCTTGGACGGTTCTGCACATTTTGCACTCGCCGCAGTCCATTGCGGCGCTCAAGGCAGGCTGATGAAGTCCCTCGCCACCGAGCACCTGGTCACAGCGCTGACAACGTTGCTGCGAGGCGAACGCTACTTCCCCGCCTCACCTAAGAAGTGCCCGCATCCGTCGAACTTTAGAAGCAAGCGCAGCAGTCGAGAGTAAACTGAACGAACGGCTCGCAATCGAACGTTTGAAGTCTTGTTAGCTCTGTAGTTTGTATGCCCGAGGCTTGTGCATGCGGTTTCGGATCAGGCGAACTAAAGACACTGATCTCGTGATTCCCATTAGGTAATTATTGTACGGTAGCGTACACTCGCCTCGGCTTTAAAGCGCGTGAGCGAGGTAGCGTCGTTAATGAAAATTTTACTGTACAGCCCAGACAACGGCGTCACTCGTAATTTCATGCCGCATCTTTGGATGTTTCTGCTGCAAGCACTCACTCCCGCTGGCCACGACGTGGTGCTGATTGACGGTAATGCGCAGCCCATGGATGAAGAAAGTATTGCGCGCTACGTGCTTGAGCATGATATCGGACTGGTTGGCATCGGTGCGATGACCCGGATGATCGCCAAAGCCTATCGCATGGCGGACGCAGTGCGCGCGGTGGGCGTAAAAGTTGTAATGGGCGGGCCTCACGTCACGGAATTGGCTGATGAAGCGCTCGGCCGAGACGGCGGCCCGCGGCATGCCGACGCGGTTGCCCTCGGCGAAGCTGACGAAACATGGCCCATAATCGTGGAAGACGCGGTGCGCGGCACGCTCAAAGATGTCTACTCGCCTGTGGACGATTTTGGCCAGGAACGCAAACCATCGTTGCAGCCTTATCCCAAGATTCCCTGGGGCCACATCAAGCTCGATCAATTCAATCTGCTGCCGGACATTTTGCATCCCCTGCTCAAGCGCGTGGGAGCTGGTTGGGGAACTTTTCGCATTATTCCAGTGGAATCCGGGCGAGGTTGTCCTTACGGCTGCGAGTTTTGCACGGTGACCGGATTTTTTGGCGACTCCATTCGCTTTCGCACCAACGAGAGCGTGGTGAATGAGCTATTGCTGCTGAAGGCGCGCGCCCGGCAGGAGGGCGGCCAGATTGCGGTATTTTTCATCGATGACAATTTTGCCATCAACGTTAAGCGCACAAAATCATTACTGCGCGAGATCATCGCCGCTAACGCGCAAGTGCACTGGGTAGCCCAGATCAGCGCCAATTTACTGCGTGATGAGGAACTGGTTGATTTAATCGCGGCCGCTGGAGGTAAGTGGATATTCATTGGAATGGAATCCATCGATCCGGCGAACCTTGCGGATGTGAAAAAGGGTTTCAATAAGCCGGGTGAATATGCCGTGGTGCTCGACCGGTTGGCGCGGCGCAACGTCTTTGCCATCACCTCTTTCATTTTTGGCATGGACAATGACACCACTGGCGTCGCCGAACGAACTCTGAAGGAAATTCGCACCTGGCCTCCGGGTCTGCCGATTTTTGGCTTGATGACTCCACTGCCTGCGACGCCCCTTTACAAGAGACTGGAAACCGCCGGACGGCTCACCCGCCCCAAGCACTGGCAAGAGTTCATTCCCTTCGCGATGGCCCATACACCGCTGAAGATGAGCATCGACCAAGCTCATAGTGAGGTTCGCGTCGGCTGGGCCAATTCCTACAGTCCGCGGGCAATCGAAAAGGCCGTGGATTCGCTGAACTACAAGCCGCTGGGTTATCGCATCAATATTTTTATTGCGCGGCTGTGCTTCCGGGGAATCTACTTTTCGCAGATGGGCCGTTTCGCTTGGCTGAAAACAATAATCGAAAATCGGCGCACGATTTTCAAACTCCTGAGGCAAGGGTTCGGAGGAGGGCTGCACGCGGCAGCGCCTGCGGCCGCGACCCAGCCAGTAACGGAGCAGCGGCACTGAGGCCATTTTTTCAGGCGAAAGATGATTGTTCGCGAAAAACCATCTGTGCCGAGACAAGTTTTACGCCACGGGAACCACTGAGAACGAAAATGAAAATTTGCACAGAAGCGGATTACCTGCAAGCTTACCTAACGGGGATTGCGGGAGGATCTCGCCGCTGGAATGCCGCCTTCCTGAACCTCAACCTGCGGATAACATCGATACTAAAGACATGGATTGCGGCAGCAACGGCTTCCCAAGAAGGTGGCTCCGGAAATTTTACCAACCACGGAATGAATTCGCACGCATCGGGCGTATTGAAATTCGAAAAACGCTTCGGCTTGTCCTAATCGTGGAGTACAACGCTTACGAGAGAAGTATTGATGTGAAGTCCGCCGTTGTACTTGATGAATCCGAGTTTTCTGAATTTGTTCATAAAAAAATTGACACGCGAGCGAGTGGTACTGATCATCTCCGCCAGGGTTTCCTGAGAAATAAGCGGCAATACGCCGTGCGGTTGATCGTCTTTGCCGTAACGCGCAAGCAAGAGAAGAGCCCGAGCAAGACGCTTTTCGCTGGAATTGAAAAGCTGGTCGATCAGGTCTTCTTCGATCCGGATGTTTCTGGTTAGGACGTGAGAGATGAAGAGGTCAGAGAGGGCGTGTTCGGCATGGAGCGCGCGCACCATCTCTTTCTTTTCGATGAACAATATTGAAGTGACACCGATCGAGGTCGCGCTCCCCATGCTGATCGGCTGACCAGCCATACATCCTTCACCAAAGAAATCGCCGGGTCCCAGAATCGCAAGGACTGCCTCTTTACCTCCTGCATTGATCACGGATAGCCTTGCTCCACCCTTTTGGATGTAGTAGACGCCTTTGGCGGAATCTCCCTGAGAGTAGATCGTCTCCGACGGCCGAAACTTTAGGATTTTTCGGGACAAGCCCGCTGTATCCAAAAATGCGCGCAAATCGAAAGCTGGCTGGTTACCCGGAGTCTGCGCGGCCTTTTTTGCGGCTATCTTGCGCATGTTTTGCAAACGGTGACGGAAGGTGCTCGGCACTCACTGAAAACACGTCATTACAGGCTGTTTTGGGGGCATATCACTCTCACAAGGCGCAGGTCGAGACGCCGCTTTATTTACGGTAATCTAAAAACTTGTGCACAAGTGAGACTTGCCTGTTGTCAGGCGCTAGCATGAGGGAGCCATAAAGAAACGGTTTGCAGCGCTCGACAGTACACCCTCAATAAATCGAAGCTTCCGGCAGTAAGTGTCTGGCAGCACAGACCGAAAGAAAACAATTATGCCTCTGCTGAACATTCTATTGGCCCTGATCGTCGTCGGATTCCTGTTGTGGCTTGTGAATCGCTTCATCCCCATGGCTGGAAGTATTAAGTCCATCTTAAACGGAGTCGTCGTCATCGGTGTGGTGTTATAGCTCCTGAACGTGTTTGGAATCTTTCATTCACTCTCGCGAATTCGGGTGGGCTAGCGAGACAGCGAGTTACATTTCGTAGCCGATGCCTGAAAGCCCGCGGGAGCAATGTAGCTGTCCACCATGAATTTCAATCCTGAAAATCGGTAGAAACAACGGAGATAAAAGCATGAAACGAATTAGAATCATTCACGCGACCGCGTTTTTCCTGGCGCTCGGAATTGTTGGATCTGTCGAGGCTCGACAGGATAAGCCGGAGAAACAAGACGAAAAGGCCAAACCCGAGAAGAAAGACGAACGAGCCAAACCGTCGAATCAGGAAAAACAGGCTAAGCCGGAGCGGCAGCAGCAGGAAAAGGCCTCAAATACTCAGGAAAAACAGCAAGCCAATCGGCAGGAGAGTCAGCAGACTCAGAAGCGGGGCGATTCTGAAAATCAATCTCGGCAGGACAACGCCGCGAAACAACAGGTCCAGGCCAAAAAACAACAAGAGCAGCAACAGCAGCAGAGCGACACAAAGCAGCAAAAACAGCAGCGAATAGACAATTCCAATAAGCACGAGCAACAAATCGCCAAAGGTCAAGAGGATCAGCGGCGCCACCTGCAGCAAGAGCGGCAAAATAATTCCAGAAATCAACAGCAGCAAGCCAGAGAACAGCAGTCGCGCGACAGCGATTCTTCACAGCGACACAGCCCCGCTCAAGTCCATCAGCAACAGGTCGCCTTCCAGAATAATCGTGCGCACAGTTGGCAATCCGAGCACCGCACGTGGCAGCAGCGCGGCGGATACAGCGGTTACCGCGTTCCGGACGACCGCTTCCGCGAATACTACGGCCAGGACCACGCATTCCGCATCTACAACCTTCCCGTGGTCTTCGTCGGCGGCGGACAACGCTTCCAATACGGTGGCTATTGGTTCGGTCTGATTGATCCGTGGCCGGAATATTGGTCTAGCGATTGGTATGACAGCGATGACGTATACGTGAACTACGACGGCGACGGATATTATCTGTACAACCGCAGATATCCCAGCGACCGCGTAGCTATTAGTTTTTGCCTGGATTAACGCTTAACGACCGTAACGAAACGCGGCTCCCCAATATAGATTTGTGAATTTCGGCCGACGACTGGGGAAAGGTCCTTCGCGTTCGGCGGCGACATTCCAAAAGGAGAAAAGCAATGCTCGGAACTATCTTGATCGTGTTCCTGATTCTGGCACTTATAGGCGCTGTTCCACGTTGGTCGCACAGCCGTGACTGGGGTTACTTTCCGACGGGCGGCGTAGGGCTGGTGTTGGTCGTTGTGCTCGTTCTCGTGCTTCTCGGTCGCTTGTAGCTCTTGAGACGACGCCGACGCTGGATTGGAATGAACCATGGACGAATCCAAACGAAATGCAGTCAAGTTTCTTGAGAAGGAACTCAAAACGTACCTGGCGTTGTCTCTGTTCCTATCGAAGAAGGACATCGAGGAGCATGTACGAGTTGGCGCCAGGAAAATCCTGATTGGTCCGACGTTTTACAAAGAGCGAATGAAGGAAGCGAAAAAAATTGTCACTGATCTCAAGAAGTCAAACTAGTATGCAGCTTGCTCACACCACGGTCGCGGTGGCTGGGACCGTCGAATGATCCGGCTGGTGGCAATGCTCCTGGTAACGCTCCTGTGCTCTGCTAGTTCCCCGGCATACTCGGTGCTGACTCACGAAGAAATCGTGGACCTGGTCTGGACCGACGCACTCCGTCCGCTTCTGCTCAAGCGTTTTCCTGCGCTGACGGAGGACCAGCTCAAGGAGGCACACGGTTACGCGTATGGCGGCGCCGTGATTCAGGATCTCGGTTATTACCCATTTGGCAGCATGGAGTTCAGCAACTTAGTGCACTACGTTCGCAGCGGTGATTTCGTTCGCGAGTTGCTGGCGCAAAGTCGAGACGCAGACGAATACGCTTTTGCCCTGGGCGCGCTCGCGCACTATGCCTCGGACATTGCGGGCCATCCTGCCGTCAATCAAGCCGTCTCCATTCAATATCCCAAGTTGCGCGCGAAGTACGGCAATTCGGTCAGGTACGCAGAGGACCACGCCGCTCACTTGAAGACAGAATTTGGATTCGACATGGAGCAAGTGGCCAAGAACCGCTACCCATCACAGCAGTATCACGATTTCATTGGCTTCCAGGTGTCCAAGCCATTGCTCGAACGGACTTTCCCAGTTGTGTATGGCGTTGAATTGAAAGACGTGCTGACCCACGAAGACCTGGCGATCGGCTCGTACCGATTTGCCGTCAGTCGCATGATTCCAGAAATGACCAAGGTTGCTCTGCGAACGCACGAAAAGGATATGAAGAAGGAATCGCCGAGTTTTGCGAAAAGGAAGTTTCTTTACCGGCTGTCGCGCTCGGATTACGAGAAGGAGTGGGGTAAAGACTATAAGAAGGATGGATGCAAGACCCGGCTGTTCGCGATACTGCTCCGATATATGCCAAAAATTGGTCCATTCAAGGCGCTGGCGTTCAACAGTCCTACAACACAGACGACGGAAATGTATTTTAAGAGCATCAACACGACCGTGGATCAATACCGCATTTATCTCCAACAAGTCGGTGCCGGATCGCTCGAACTCACCAATTCCGATTTTGACACCGGCAAAGAAACTAAGGCAGCCGAGTACTCGTTGACTGACGAAACATATGCAAAGTTGTTAGGCCAATTGCAGCAGCGGAAGTTCGCGCTGACATCACCCGACCTCCGGAACAATATCCTGAATTTTTACGCGGACCTGTCTCTGCCACTTGAAACGAAGAAGGATACTGTTCGGTGGCAAAGCGTGTTGTCGTCTCTGGACCAGCTGAAGTTGTTTGCGCCTGCCCCACTTCTCGCTGCCCGCCCGCTAAATTGACCCAGCAGCTAAACTACAAGAGTGTGCTGAAGTGTACAGATTCGTTGTCTAGAGCAGGCTAGTATTTTGTTGCAGGGAAAAGATCTTCACAAGGATTTGAGTAGCGCACCTCTGATTGTCCCGGGCGAAACTTACCAGGCAAAAAGCCCACAGCTCCGGTCCGCCATGCAGCATGCAAAGTTCGGAGTGAATGGCGCGAAGTGTAGGGCAGAGACAAATATATGAAACCAAACGCATGGCTCGGAATTCTGCTCATCGTTCTTGGCGCGCTTGCACTTGCCTATCAGGGTTTCACCTACAAACACCAGGAGAAAGTTCTGGATGTCGGGCCGATTCACGCTACCGCCGAAAAGCAGGACCACGTTTCCATACCGCCAATTCTCGGCGCGCTTACACTGGCGGGCGGAATCGCGCTGCTTGTCAACGGGGCCCGAAAAAAGACTTAGTCCAACGCATCACTAATGTCCCGCCTGAGAGTCGGGCAAGGCATAGTCCTCTCGTGAAGTAGGTCTCGAAAGCTCTTCAGTGAAAGATCTGTTCTGAAGCAAATCGTACGCAGTTGAAGTTTTGACCGTGGAGGTCAGTAATGAAGAAATACTTAGTTGCCGCAACGTGTCTCACGCTTGTGGCAGAAGCAATATACGCAAAGAAACTGAACAACGAACAGAAGCGCCTTGAAGAATGCGGCGTTGTCATGCAGGAAGTGCTCAACGTTCCGGACAACATTCCTCAAGAACTCTTGGAAAAGGCCGAGTGCGTCATCGTGATTCCGTCCGTAAAGAAACTTGCTTTTGGTGTAGGTGCAAGCTACGGGCGTGGCGCGATGGTTTGCCGCCAGGGTGAGCACTTCCGCGGGCCTTGGGGAGCCCCAGCCATGTACGCATTGGAAGGTGGCAGCATCGGTTTCCAAATAGGCGGAGAGGCCACTGACTTAATCCTTCTGGTCATGAATGACAGAGGCATGGACTCGATTCTCAGCAGCAAGGTTAAGCTCGGCGCCGACGCTTCCGTTGCCGGGGGGCCCAAGGGTCGTGATGCTTCCGCAGATACCGACGCCTGGATGCGAGCCGAAATTCTTAGCTACTCGCGTTCACGGGGTTTGTTTGCCGGCGTTTCGCTCGAAGGCTCAACGCTTCGTCCCGACGATGACGCAAGCGCAGACGTTTATGGCCATCCCATCAAGGCCAAGGACATCGTGAGAGGTAAAAAGACCGGCGTACCAGAAACAGGCCGCCACCTCGTCGACGTCCTGCAGAAGAGCGCGCCACACAACGAATCCGAGCGGGCGTCGAATCAGTAGCTGGGAGTGAGCAGCTCTGCCGGGGTGTCAGACCTCGGCAAGCTGCCGGTCCATCGAAGACTGATGCAGTAGGCCAGCCGCGAAGGTCGCATTACGCTATTAACCTTTGCAGTCTGGCCTTTAGTTTTTTCCGATGCTTGGTAAAGAGTGAGTCAGATCAGGCGTGTCGGCGGTCGTTACTGTGTTCGGAATGCCCATTGGTATCGAGCCAGCTCAGAAGGGCACGAATGCTGCCATGCGCCAACGCAATGCTCGAATCGGCAGCGCCGTAGTAAAGATTGATTGTGTCCCCGTCTGCTGCAATGGTGTAGCCGCAGGGGAATACGACATCCTGGACGTCTCCGTGACGTTCGTAATCCGCTTCCGGCGCGAACATCCACGAATCTCCGCGGGCCAGGCATTTTTCCGGCTGTTGAAGGTCGAATAGCGCCAAGCCCAATCTGTATATGGAACTAGATGGAGTCCTTCTCACTCCGTGATAAATCATCAGCCAGCCGCGCGAAGTTTCAATCGGCGGTGGCGACATCCCAATCTTGTTGGCATCCCACCACGCACCGCGGCGGGCTTCCAGCATCAGCTTATGGCTTCCCCAGTGCCGCAGGTCGGGTGAGTACGAGATCCAGACATGCGCTCCAAGAGGAGTCATGGGCCGGTGGATCAAAGCCCAGTATCCGTTGATCCTGCGCGGCAAAAGAGCTGCGTCCTTGTCGTCCGGAGGCATGATGACGCCAATTCGTTCGAAACCCCGAAAATCCTCGGTGAGAGCCAAGGACACTCCGGGGCCACCGCGAGAATATGACGTGTAAGCGATGGCATATTTTTTTAGCTCCGACACGTAGGTGACGCGCGGATCTTCGATGCCCCATAGCTCCTCGGGGTATTGCTCGGGGTTAGGCAAGAGTGTGGGTTCACGATCGATTTGCCATTCGTCAACGCCGTTCACCGAACGGGCCACGCAGAAGTGTGAGAGGCCGCGGCGATCCTCGACGCGACAGAGCAAGAGCGTCGAACCGTCCGGCAGATGTGTCGCGCCGGCATTGAAGACGCTGTTGATCGAATAGGGCCAATCCTTTCCCGTCAAAATGGGATTGGCAGCGTGCCGATGAAACAATGTTTCATACTTTTCCGTCGCTGCTTTTACGATTAATTTTGGAGAACTCATTCAATCGACCTTTCGTAGTCGCACTTCGGCAAAAAGCTGCTCGGAGATCAGACCTTGTTGCCTGTACCGTCGGATTCTTCGAGCTTGCGCATTTCCAGAAGAGCCATCAGGAACGACAAGGTGGATTCTGCTCCCTGATTTTCGTTTGCACGGTCGGGATGCAGACCATCGCGGCAGCCGCCGGTTGTCGCATCGTAGAGTGCGATCTGCAGATCGTTGTCTCCCAAGAACCAATTAAAAGCCGACCACGCTTCCTTACGCCAGCGACCTTTGCCTGTGGCCCGATAGGCCTGCAAACACGCTGCGACCACGGCACAGGCTTCGACAGGCTGTTGATCGAATCGCGCTTTTTCCGTTTTCTTGGAATAGAAGCCTTGCGATCCAATCGGCACGAAATGGCCCTTCACTTCGCATCGCTGAATCGTGACCAGCCAATCCAAGGCTTCTAATCCGGCCGAAACCATTTCGTCGTTAGCGGCCCGCATTCCCGCTCGAATCAGAGCCTGGGGCAAGCGCGCGTT
>Ga0137362_10001915_pt1 | contig 13250 bp, 8 predicted proteins | sample MadtaG_2_FD_104801 | JGI IMG/M metagenome (GOLD analysis project Ga0137362, IMG submission 104801) | Vadose zone soil microbial communities from Angelo Coast Range Reserve, California, USA - Mad1_100_16 metaG | ecosystem: Environmental > Terrestrial > Soil > Vadose zone | place: USA: California... | reverse complement strand
CGTCCATCTGCGTGCAATTCGAAGCTGCGGTACGCCGGCGGAGCCGCGTCCACCGCGTAGCGATCGCTCTTCGGCAGAAACTGCGCGCCGGTGGATGGCGTCGCAAACAAGCGCACGTCGCCGCGCTTGCCGTCGAAAGCTTGGTGAACGTGGCCCCAAACCACCGCTCGAACATGCGCATGCCGGTCGATGACGCTCCAGAAACCTTCAGCCTCCGCGAGGCCCACGCTGTCCAACCAGCGGCTGCCCATCACGATCGGATGATGATGCAGGCACACCAGGCAGTGCCGGTTGCCCGCGGTGCCGAGCGCCTCGTCCAGCTCGGCGAGGCTGCGCTCGCTCAAGCGTCCGCTGGCAGAGCCGGCAAGATAGGTATCGAGCAGCACGATGCGCCACAGTCCCAGGTCGAGCGACCCGCCGAGGACGAACGGGCGGCAGTCGAGCTCGCGGCGCATGGCCTGCGGCTCGTCGTGGTTGCCCGGCAGGCACAGCACCGGCATACCGAGCGAGCCGAACAGGCGGCGGAAGTGCGCATAGCCTGCCGGATCATCCTGCACGATGTCGCCGGTCACCAGCACCGCATCGGGCGGCCAATCCCGCAGCTGCGCGTGCGACAGGGCCGCGGTCAATGAAGGCAGCGTCACGACTCCACGCAGCGATCCCGTTTCGTCGCCGTAGAGGTGCGGGTCTGTGAACTGAGTCAGACGCAATACGCTCATGATCGTGGTGTCGCGGACCGAAGCCGTAGCTGCCTGCAAGGGACCACTGCGAAGCCGATTCGGTTCCTCGGCCGACAGCGGCAGTGCCACGAAATCGTAACAGAGAGTCCACCGCAGGCGGCAGTGAACTGGGTCGCTCTAAAGCCGTGGAACCACCGAAGACATGACGCAGTACGCGCTCGAGCGGCGGATAATGTGAAACCGCCCACGCGGCCGTGAGATAAGTATCATGTCGGCGACTCACGACATTCCGCGGGCGGCTTGCGGCGGGCCGCTGCGCCGCCGTTGGCACGCCTGGCGCCGAGCAGGTGCCCGGGGAGGGAACGCGGCACGCGCATTGCTGCCTACCGTCATTGAGCATCCGCCGCGTCTGGTGGAAAATGCGCGGCCTTGTACGATTGCCTGACGCTCCCAAGTGGACAACACGCGGCCACGAGCCGGATAAGAATCCCATGACTACACGCCGCGAACTCGCCAATGCCATCCGCGCCCTCTCCATGGACGCTGTTCAGCGCGCCAAATCGGGACATCCCGGCATGCCGATGGGCATGGCGGACATCGCCCAGGTGCTGTGGGGCGACTTCCTCAAGCACAACCCGGGCAACCCGCGGTGGGTCGACCGCGATCGCTTCGTGCTGTCGAACGGCCACGGCTCGATGCTGCTCTACTCGCTGCTGTACCTTACGGGCTACCCGCTGGGACTCGAGGAGATCAAGAGCTTCCGTCAACTCGGCAGCCGCACGGCGGGCCACCCGGAGCACGAGCCGGAGCTGGGTATCGAGACGACGACCGGGCCGCTGGGTCAGGGCCTTGCCAACGGCGTCGGCATGGCACTCGCGGAGAAAATGCTCGCCGTGCAGTTCAATCGTCCGGGGCACGAGATCGTTGGTCACTACACGTACGTGTTTGCCGGCGACGGGTGCCTCATGGAGGGCATTTCGCACGAGGTCTGCTCGTTCGCGGGCACGTATGGGCTCGGCAAACTCATCGTCTTCTACGACGACAACGGCATCTCGATCGACGGCAAGGTCGAAGGTTGGTTCACGGACGATACGCCCAAGCGATTCGAGGGCTACCACTGGCACGTCGTCCCGAACGTCGACGGCCACGATGCGCAGGCGGTTGCGGCCGCGATCCGCGCCGCGCGCGCCGACACCGCGCGCCCCTCGCTGATCTGCTGCAAGACCATTATCGGCTGGGGCGCGCCCAACAAGCAGGGCACCAAGGCAACTCACGGCGAGGCGCTGGGGGCCGATGAGGTGGCCGCGACGCGCAAGGCGATCGGCTGGCCCTATGAGCCGTTCGTCGTGCCGGATGAGCTGCGCGCCGCGTGGGATCACCGCTCGCAGGGCGCTGCGGTGGAGTCTGCATGGCGCGCGCTATTCGCGCGCTATCGGACTGCGTACCCGGAGCTCGCGCGTGACTTCGAGCGGCGCACCGGTGGCGAGCTGCCTCAGAGTTGGAGAGACTCGGCCACGCAGGCGCTACAGATGATGCTCAAGCAGACTGCACCGCAGGCGACGCGTCAGTCCTCGCAGGCGGTGCTCGACGTAATCGGGCCGGCGCTGCCGGAGATCATCGGCGGCTCGGCCGATCTGACCGGCTCGAACAACACGCTGTTCAAAGGCGCGCGCACCATCACGCGAGAGGACGCCAGCGGCAATTATCTTCACTACGGCGTGCGCGAGTTCGGCATGACTGCGATGATGAGCGGGATCGCGCTGCATGGCGGATTCATTCCCTACGGCGGCACGTTCCTAGTCTTCTCCGATTACGCACGTAACGCCGTGCGGCTGGCCTCGCTCATGAGCGTGCGCGTGATGCTGGTGTACACACACGATTCCATCGGCCTCGGCGAGGACGGACCCACTCACCAGCCGATCGAACACCTCACGAGCCTGCGCGCCATGCCGAACCTGAGCCTGTGGCGGCCGTGCGATGCGGCGGAAACCGCAGTCGCGTGGACCGCGGCGATCGAGCGGCACGGTCCGACGGCGCTGGTACTTACGCGACAGGCTCTGCCGCAGCAACCGCGCACTGCGCAGCAGCAGGCGAATATCCGCCGCGGCGGCTACATATTGATCGAGTGCAACGGGGCGCCAGAGTGCATCGTGATCGCGACCGGCTCGGAGGTCGCCATCGCGGCGCAGGCGGTGACCGCCCTGAATTCCGGCGGTCGGCGGGTGCGTCTGGTTTCCATGCCCTCGACTGAGGTTTTCGATGCGCAGGATCAGGCTTACCGTGAAGGCGTGTTGCCGCCTGCGGTGACGCGGCGGCTCGCCGTCGAGGCCGGCGCTACCCTCGGCTGGTGGCGTTACGTGGGCGCCGAGGGTCGCGTGCTGGGTATTGACCGCTTCGGCGCCTCGGGCCAGGCCGCGGATCTGTTTCCACACTTCGGCTTCACGGCCGATAATATCGGGCGCCAGGTGCGGGAATTACTCGACATGAATTAGCTGCAGGGCCGGAACCGGCATGCTTGCGGGCAAAAAGCCACGCCTTTTTGCCCGCCATCGAAACAGCCTAGGCTGGCCGCTGAAAGCGCCGCAGGCGACTTTCAGCCAATTAACGAAAGGACGAGGTACGAGGTCATGGCAATCAAGGTCGGCATCAACGGTTACGGTCGGATCGGGCGCAACGTGCTGCGCGCACTGTACGAGGGCAAGCGCACGGGACAGCTGCAGATCGTGGCGCTCAACGATCTCGGCGATGCCAAGACCAACGCGCATCTCACGCGCTATGACTCCGTGCACGGCCGATTTCCGGGCGAAGTGCGGGTCGACGGCGACTCGATGATCGTCAATGGCGAGCGCATCCGCGTGCTTGCCGAGCGTGATCCGGCGAAGCTGCCGTGGGGCGAGCTGGGCGTGGAGTTTGTGCTCGAATGCACCGGCCTGTTCACCAGCAAGGCGAAGGCCTCCGCACACCTCAAGGGCGGCGCGAAGAAGGTCGTCGTCTCGGCGCCCGGCGGTGAGGACGTGGATGCAACCATCGTCTACGGCGTCAATCACCATGTGCTGAAGCAAGGGTTCACGGTGATCTCGAACGCCTCGTGCACGACCAATTGCCTGGCTCCCGTCGCCAAGGTGCTGCACGAGAAGGTCGGAATTGCCGCCGGCATCATGACGACGATTCATTCATACACGAACGACCAGGTGCTGACGGACGTGTACCACTCCGACCTGCGCCGCGCGCGCTCCGCGACGATGTCGCAGATTCCGACGAAGACCGGGGCGGCCGCCGCCGTCGGCCTCGTGCTGCCGCAGCTCAAGGGTAAGCTCGACGGCTTCGCCGTGCGCGTTCCCACCATCAATGTATCGCTCGTTGATCTCACCTTCAGCGCGCAGCGGGCGACCTCGGCGGATGAGGTCAACAAGGCCATGCAGGACGCCGCGGCCGGCTCCATGAAGGGCATCATGGCCTACAACGACGCGCCGCTCGTGTCCATAGACTTCAATCACGACGCTCACTCGGCGGTGTTTGATTCAACCCTGACGAAGATCATCGACGGCACGCTGGTGAAGGTCTGCGCGTGGTATGACAACGAGTGGGGGTTCTCGAACCGCATGATCGACACCACGCTCGCGTGGTCGAAGGCGTTGTGAAAGTCCTGCGCATGACTGACACGGACCTGCGCAACAAGCGGGTCCTCGTCAGGGAAGATCTGAACGTGCCGGTGCAGGACGGGCGCGTCACCAGCGACGCCCGCATCCGCGCGGCCCTGCCGACGATCCGCTATGCGCTCGAGCAGCACGCGCAGGTATTCATCCTGTCGCATCTCGGCCGGCCGGAGGAGGGCAAGTACGACGCAGCCTTCTCGCTGCAACCGGTGGCGGCGCGGCTATCGGAGCTGCTCGGCAAGCCCGTGCCTGTGCGCAAGGACTGGCTCGACGGCATCGACTGCGCGCCCGGGAGCGCTGTGCTGTGCGAGAACGTCCGATTCAACAAGGGCGAGAAGAAGGACGACGCGGCCCTGGCGCGCAGCATGGCGCAGCTATGCGACGTGTTCGTGATGGATGCCTTCGGCACCGCGCACCGCGCCGAGGCGAGCACGCATGGCGTTGCGCGCTTTGCCAAGATCGCCTGCGCGGGTCCGCTGCTCGTCGGAGAGCTCGAGGCGCTCGAGCGGGCGCTGCAGAAGCCGGCGCGGCCGCTGGTCGCCATCGTCGGCGGCTCGAAGGTCTCGAGCAAGCTCACGGTGCTCGAGTCGTTGCTGGAGAAAGTCGACAGGCTGATCGTGGGCGGCGGCATCGCCAACACGTTTCTGGCCGCCACCGGGGCCGGTGTCGGCAAGTCGCTGCATGAGGCGGAGATGCTCGATGTCGCGCGTCGGCTGATGCAGAAGGCCCGCGCGCGCGGCACGGACATCCCGCTGCCTACGGATGTGGTGGTCGCGAAGGAGTTCGCGGCCACGGCCCACGCCGACGTACGCTCCATCCACGAGGTGCGCGCGGATGAGATGATTCTCGACATCGGTCCTGACACGGCTGACCGCTTCAGCGCGTTGCTGCAGACAGCGGGCACGATCATCTGGAACGGACCCGTCGGGGTGTTCGAGTTCGAGCAGTTCGGCGAGGGCACCCGCGCCATTGCCCAGGCGATCGCCCGCAGCAAGGCATTCTCCCTCGCCGGCGGCGGCGATACGCTGGCGGCCATCGAGAAGTACGGTGTCGAGGACGGTATCTCCTACATCTCGACCGGCGGTGGAGCGTTTCTCGAGTTCGTCGAAGGCAAGACTTTGCCGGCCGTCGCGGTGCTGGAAGAGCGAGCGCGTGGATGATATATCCATGACGCGCAGCCCCGGAGGAACGCGCGTGGCGGGTGGAACAACTATGCTCAGACGTACGAAGATCGTCGCCACCGTGGGGCCGGCGACCGATGACCTGGGAGTGCTCACGGAGATGATGCGCGCGGGGCTCGATGTCGTGCGCCTCAACGCTTCGCACGGCACCGTCGAGGACCGAAGGCGACGCCTCGGCCTGGTGCGCGAGGCCGCACATCGAGCGGATAAATGCATCGGGGTGCTGCTCGACCTCGGCGGGCCCAAGATCCGTATCGAATGCTTCCGCGAGGGTCGAGTGACGCTCAAGGAGGGGCAGGCCTTTACGCTCGACACCACCCTCGATCCGAAGGGCGGGAGCGCCGAGGCCGTCGGCGTTGCCTACCAGGATCTTCCCAAGGATGTGGTCGCCGGCGACACCCTGCTGCTTGCCGATGGTCAGATCGTGCTCGATGTTGAGCGCGTCAGCGGCACGAAAGTCGATACCGTCGTGCGAGTGGGCGGGGAGCTGTCCGACCGCAAGGGCGTGAATCGTCAGGGGGGCGGCATCTCGGCGCCGGCGCTCTCCGAGCGCGATCGCGACGACATCCGCTTCGCAGCGCAAGAGAGCGTCGATTACGTTGCGGTGTCCTTCGCGCGCGATGCCGCGGATATCGAACAGGCCCGCATGCTGGTACGCGAAGCCGGCGGGGAGGCCCGCATCGTCGCCAAGATCGAGCGCCATGAAGCGGTTGCCAATCTCCCCGAAATCATCGACGCGGCGGACGTGGTCATGGTCGCGCGCGGCGATCTCGGCGTGGAGATGGGATACGCGGAGCTGACGGGCCTGCAGAAGACGATCATCCATCAGACGCGCAGCCGAAATCGGGTCGTGATCACGGCGACTCAGATGATGGAGTCGATGATCCAGAACCCCGTGCCCACACGGGCCGAGGTGAGCGATGTCGCCAACGCCGTGATGGACGGTACGGATGCCGTCATGCTGTCCGCGGAGACGGCGACGGGACGCTATCCCGTCAAGGCCGTGCAGGCGATGGCGCAGGTCATCGAGGGCGCGGAGAAGTACCAACTCGCGCACAGCCGCTCCCGTCAGCGCATCGAAGGCCAGTTCCAGTTCAAGACCACGGAGGAAGCGATCGCAAACGCCGTCATGTACACGGCCAATCACATGAAGGTGCGGGCGATCGTGGCGCTCACGGAGTCCGGTGCAACGCCGTTGTGGATGTCGCGCATCCGCTCGGACATACCGGTGTACGCCCTCACGCGCCACGAGACGACCCGTCGCCGGGTCACGCTGTATCGGGGGGTGTATCCGGTGATCTTCGATGTCACCGGGGCCACGTCCACCGAAGATCTGTATCGGGCGCTGTTCACGCGGTTGCTCGAGCTGCAGCTGGTGAACAGGAGCGACCTGGTGATTCTCACCAAGGGAGAGCTGTCGGGCGTCCAGGGCGGGACCAACTCCATGCTCATCCTCAAGGTGGCGCTCGGGTGATCTGATTTATTTATTTGAGTGAAAGTCGCCTGCGGCGCTTGCAGCAGCCAGCCCAGTGACTCGTTCGACCCGCGGGCAAAAGGCGTGACTTTTGCCCGCCAACAGCCTGCCGGTTCAGGGAACCTACGAGTGAAACCGAAGTACATCGGCGTCGCGTGCGCGGCGCTCGTTCTGGCGCTGGTTGCGCTCTGCTACGGCATGCTGCGCGCGTCGCTGCCGCAGCTCGACGGGGAGCCACACGAGGCGGGCCTCACCACCCCCGTCAGGATCGAGCGCGACCGGTTGGGGATTCCAACCATCACGGCGGCCAACCGCATCGACCTCGCCTACGCCACAGGCTTCGTGCACGGTCAGGACCGGTTCTTCCAGATGGACCTGTCGCGCCGGCTGGCGGCCGGCGAGCTCGCGGAGCTGTTCGGCAAGATCGCGGTCGAGCAGGATGGGAGGGCTCGCCTGTTTGGCTTTCGGCGCGTTGCGCGCGAGGTGCTCGAGCAGGCGACTGCGCAGCAGCGGGCAGTGGTCGAGGCCTACGCGCGCGGGGTGAATGCCGGGCTCTCGAGCCTGTACAGCCGGCCATGGGAGTACTGGGTGCTCGGCTCGCCGCCCGGGCCCTGGCGTCCCGAGGATACCGTCCTCGTCGCGCACGCGATGTGGTGGGATCTGCAGGTGAACGGTTTCCGCCGTGAGATCCTCAGGCGCGAGGTGAATGCGCGCCTCGGCGGCAAGGAGTGCGAGGCTGGCTGGAAGTGCGGCCTGCATTTCCTGTATCCGGCCAGGACGGCGTGGGACGCTCCTGACACGGTGACGGAAACGGCGGTGGCCGAAGCTGGCTCCGAGCCCGCACCGGGTGTGCCGACGCCGGACGTCCTCGATGTCAGAGGGGCGGGGCCCTTGCCATCCTCGACGCCGGCGCCAGTTGCGCGCGGACCCGCCGCGGGCAGCAACAACTGGGCCGTCGCGGGTCGCCTCACCACGACAGGCGCCGCGCTGGTCGCCAGCGACATGCACCTTACACAACGAGTGCCCACTGTCTGGTATCGCGCCCGGCTGCGCACCGCGGCAACGGCCACCGAGCCGGCGTTGGACCTCAATGGCGTGACGCTCCCCGGGCAGCCATTGCTCGTCGCCGGGTCGAACGGGCACATCGCCTGGGGCTTCACCAACAGCTATGGAGACTGGCTCGACGTGCAGTTGGTGCCCTGCACCTCCGTGGGCGAGGAGGAGCTGCAGACGCCCTCGGGAGCCGTGCATCTGGCGGTGCAGCGCGAGGAAATCCGTGTCCATGGGGACGCCAGCGTGTCGTTGGAAGTGAAGTCCGGCCCGGCGGGCATACTGCTGCGGGCCGAGCCGCAGAAACAGGTGTGTTGGTTCGGTTCCTGGCTCGCCCTGGTGCCTGCCGCAACCAACATGAATATCATGGATCTGGAGCGCGCGACGAGCGTGCAGGAGGCGCTTGCACTGGCGCCGGACGTCGGCATTCCGCACCAGAACTTCGTGGTCGGAGACCGCGAGGGGCACATCGGCTGGACCATCCTCGGGCGCATTCCTACGGACACCGGCGCCACGCGCGCGAGCGGCCGCTCAGCGTGGACCACGGTCGACACTCACCCGCACATCCTTGACCCGCCGGTGGGCCGCATCTGGACGGCCAATGCGCGCGTGACTGCCGACGAGCGCCAGGAAGCTGCGATCGGAGGAGACGAGGCATCGCTCGGGGCCGAATACGATCTCGGCGCCCGTGTGCGCCAGATCCGCGATGACCTGCTTGCCCTCCAGGGGCGCGCGACTCCCGCCGACATGTTGCGCATTCAGCTGGACGACCGCGCAGTCTTCCTCGCGCGCTGGCGTGAGTTGCTGCTGCGGCAGATCGATACCGACAGCGTGCGCAACCAGCCCCTGCGCGCCGAATTCAGACGGCTGCTGGCAAACTGGAGCGGACGGGCCGGCGTTGATTCCGTCGCGTACCGTCTGGTGCGTGCCTATCGCGACCGCACCGAACAGGCTGTGTGGGAAATGATCTTGAGCTCGCTCAGGGTCACGGCGGCTGACAACCCCCCCATCCCGCCGGCGCAGTTCGAGGAGCCGCTGTGGCGGCTCGTGAGGGAGCAGCCCATGCACCTGCTCGCCGCCGACTACCCCACCTGGCGCGAGTTTCTGCTCGCGCAGCTCGATGAGACCATCGCAGAGCTGCGCAGCGGCTGCGGCGAGCTCGCACGCTGTAGCTGGGGATCGCGCAACGTCGCGCGCATTCAGCACCCGCTGTCACGCGCGTTACCATTCCTGGCGCCACTTCTGGACATGCCCGCCGTGGCGCTGCCCGGCGATCACGACATGCCGCGAGTCCAGGACGGCGACGTCGGGGCTTCCGAGCGGTTTGCCGTGTCGCCCGGGCATGAGGAACAGGGCTACCTCCACCTGCCCGGCGGGCAAAGCGGGCATCCGCTGTCACCGTATTACCGGGCGGGGTTCCTGGAGTGGGCGCGCGGCGAGCCGCTCCCGTTCCTGCCGGGACCGGCACAGCACACGCTGACTCTGCAGCCGGAGTAGTTTAATCGGCGCTTTCAGCAGGCCAGCGGACCAGCCGTTTGAACCCCGCGCAGGCAAAAGGCAGGGCTTTGCCCGTGAAAAGCAGGCCGGTTCCGGCACGGCGCGACTTCCATCACGCCGAATGGCAGATGCAGGGCTCCATAATCCTGGGGGACAATCTGCTCGAACATGACATCCGACACTCAGCTTCTGTCAGCGCGCTTACCGACTGCTTGAGACGATGATGGACGGATCCTTCGAATCCTCACACAGGTCGCCAGGCCGCCCGAACGTCGGGCTGGTGCTGACGGGCGGCGGTTCACGCTCGGCGTACCAGGTGGGCGTGCTCCTGGCTCTTGCCGAGCTCCTGCCGCGCGCGCGCAATCCGTTCCAGGTGATCGTCGGAACCTCGGCCGGAGCGGTGGCGGCCAGCGTGCTGGCCGCCGAAGCGCACCATTGGCGGCGCGCGGTCGCCGGTCTCGAGCGCGTGTGGGCGAGCTTCCGCTCGCACCAGGTTTTTCATGTCGATCCGCTCCATATGCTGCGCGCGGGTCTGCACTGGGTGCTCGCGCTGGTCTCGGGCGGGCTGGTGCTGTCGCCGCCGAAGGCGCTGCTCGACAACACCCCGTTGCGCGAGCTGCTCGGCATACACGTTGACTGCGCCGGCATTCGCAGGAGCATCGCACGCGGCCATCTACGGGCGTTCGCGCTCTGCTCGACCAGCTACGGAACGGGGCACTCCGTCGCGTTCTATGACGGCATCGAATCGATCTCCGACTGGTCCCGGGTGCAGCGCCTCGGGATTCGCACCGAGCTTACGATCGAGCACCTGATGGCGAGCACGGCGATCCCGTTGCTGTTCCCGCCGATGAGGCTCGGCGACGAATACTACGGCGACGGCGCGGTTCGCCAGCTCCATCCCTTGAGCCCGGCCATCCACCTCGGCGCGGATCGTCTGCTGGTCATCGGTGTGCGCGCGCGGCGCGCGGCCGGCGTGGCCGTCGATCGCTCGCAGTCGACAACGGCGGCAATGCCGACGCCGGGGGAGATCTTCGGTTACATGCTCGACACTCTGTTCACCGATCAGATCTACGCCGATCTGGAGCAGGTCGAGCGCATCAATCAACTCGTGCAGGCCGTACCTGGCGCCCGCGGCGAGCGGCTCGTCGAGACGCTGATGCTGGCCCCGAGTGTCGATCCTCGCGAGATCGCCGCGCGCCACGTAGAAGAGATGCCGCCGGGACTGCGCACGCTGCTGCGGGTGATCGGCGGACGCAGCGTTTCGGGGTACCAGCTCGCGAGCTATCTCATGTTCGAGGCCGGCTACACGCGCGCGTTGATCGAGCTCGGCTACCGCGACGCGATGGAGGCGCGCTCGGCGCTCATGGCCTTCATGAGTGGCGAGCGGCTGCCGCCGGTGATGACCGCAGCGGGCGTCGCGCAGGCGACGTAGCAATCGGGCTAAGTCCGGCGGTCACCACCGGCGGGATGGAATAACGCGGCGCCCGGCAAGCCACTGTGCCGCGCCGTGACGTTTGCGAACTCCCCGGCGAAGTCCTGCGCGAGGCGCTCGACGATGTACACCGAGCGGTGCTGTCCGCCGGTGCAGCCGACAGCGACGGTGAGGTAGCCGCGGTTGCTGGCCTGATACTCGGGTACCCGGGCCCGGATGAAGCGCGCGATGTCCGCGATCAGTGTCGCCACATTCGTGTGCCCCTCGAGAAACCGGATGACCTCCGGATCGCGGCCCGTCAGCTTGCGCAGGCTCGGCTCCCAGTACGGGTTCGGGAGCGAGCGCGCATCGAACACGAAGTCCGCATCCCCGGGGATGCCATGCTTGAAGCCGAAGGACTCGAACGTGATCGACAGCCGCCCGACCGAGCGCTGCTCCACGCGTTGATGAATGAGGTCGCGCAGCGTGTGCACTCCCATCTTCGAGGTGTCGACGACGAGGTCGGCGGCGTAGCCGATGGGCTCGAGAAGCTGCCGCTCCATGGCCATCGCTTCGCGCAGATCGACGTTATCGCGGCTCATTGGATGCTTGCGGCGCGTCTCCGCGAAACGGCGCAGCAGCTCCTCTTCGCCCGCGAGCAGGAAGATCACCTCGCACTGGATGCCGCTGCGGCGCAGCTCGTCGATGAGCTGCGGAACAGTGGCGATCTCGGCGGCGGTGTTGCGTGCGTCGAGACCGATGGCGATGCGCTCATAGGTCGACTCCGGGCTGCGCACGGTGTAGGAGATGAACGGCTTCAGCAGCGCGGCGGGGATATTGTCGATGCAATAAAACCCGAGATCCTCGAGCATGTGCAGCGCCACACTCTTGCCGGAGCCGGACAGCCCGCTGAGGATGATGATTCGCACACGGTATGGTTATCCAGCCGGCGTTGCGGCTGCAAGCGCGGCTCGCAGGTGAGCCGTGCAAATCGAGCCACCGGGGCGCTCCGCCGCCGGCGCGCAGGCGCCTGAGGCGGATCGGCAGGCGCCTGCGCTGCGGGTCAAATCCGCATCGCGCGCCGTGCCTGCGCGGCATGGTGGTCTGTCAGCTTCTCCTTGTGTTTCTTGATGCAGCGGTCGAGTTTGTCCGCCAGCAGATCGATGGCGGCGTACATATCCTCCTCCGTGGCATCCGCATGAATGGCATTGCCGCTCACGTGCAGCGTCGCCTCGGCCTTCTGTCGCAGCTTCTCTACCGTCAAAACGCAGTGCACGTCGATGACCTGATCGAAATGCCGTCCGATGCGCTCGAGCTTCTTTTCAACATAGCCCCGCAGCGCGGGAGTGACTTCGACGTGGTGCCCGGTGACGTTGAGCTGCATAGGCGTCTCCTTTCACTAGTTTGCGCTTCACTTCGACTACATCTGCTTCAATCCTGCCCGGCGGCGCTCGTTGGAGGGCGCGATGCCCATCGCTTCGCGGTACTTGGCGACCGTGCGGCGCGCAACCGGTATGCCCTCGCCGGAGAGCAGCTCCGCGATGCGGCCGTCGCTCAAGGGGTTGTCCGCGTCCTCCTCCTTGACGAGCTTCCTGATCTTGGCGCGTATGGCGGTCGAGGAGGTGCCGGATCCGTCCGCACCCTCGACCTGGCTCGAGAAGAAATAGCGCAGCTCAAACACGCCGCGCGGGGTGTGCATGTACTTGCCGGAGGTCACGCGCGAGATGGTCGACTCGTGCATCGCCACCGCCTCGGCAATGTCCTTGAGGATCATCGGCCGCATGTGCTCCTCGCCATGCTCGAGGAACGCCGTCTGACGCTCGACGATGGAGCGGGCGACCTTGATGAGGGTCTCGTGACGGATCTCGAGGCTCTTCAACAGCCAGCGGGCCTCCTGCAACTGCGCGCGCATCGTCGCGTGACTGGCGTTACGGCCGATGAGGCTCGCATAGCTCTGATTGAGACGTACCCGAGGCAGTGTAGCCGCGTTGATCTCCACTGCCCAGCCGTGGTCAGTGCGCCGCACAAACACGTCGGGCACGACGTACTCTGCAGCCCCGGCGCTCACCGTGGAGCCGGGGCGGGGATGGCACGAGCGCACCAGCGCAAGCGCGCAGGTGATTTCCTCTTCAGTGGCGCGCAATTCGCGGCGCAGGAGCGACAGCTCCCGCTCCGCCACGAGCTCGAGGTGCTGCCGTGCGATCTCGATCGCGGTCTTGAAGCCCGGCGTGGCCGGGTCGAGCTGCCGCAGCTGCAGCTCGATGCACTCGCCGACCGAGCGCGCGCCCACTCCGGGCGGAT
>Ga0137362_10001914_pt1 | contig 13251 bp, 8 predicted proteins | sample MadtaG_2_FD_104801 | JGI IMG/M metagenome (GOLD analysis project Ga0137362, IMG submission 104801) | Vadose zone soil microbial communities from Angelo Coast Range Reserve, California, USA - Mad1_100_16 metaG | ecosystem: Environmental > Terrestrial > Soil > Vadose zone | place: USA: California... | reverse complement strand
GATTGATGTCGCTCGCGTGCTTATCGAGCACGGTGCAGACATAACGGCCCCGAATGAGGACAGGAAAACTCCACTACACCTGGCCCTGCCCTATGGACATTCCGGTTTCGCTCGCATGCTTGTCCAGCACAGCGTCAACGTGGCGGCACAGAATAAGCGTGGTTTGACCCCATTACATATGGCGTCTCAAAAGGGACAAGTTGAACTCGCTCTCATACTTATCGAACATGGCGGCGTGGATGTGACTGCCAGGAACGAAGACGGGTTTACTCCGCTACATCTGGCGTCGCAAGAGGGTCAAGTTGAATTTGCCGACATGCTTATCGAACATGGCGCGGATTTGACAGCCCAGAACAACGAAGGCTCGACCCCATTGCATTTAGCGTCGCAAGAGGGCCATGCTGATGTCGCCCTCATGCTCATCATTCACGGTGCGGACATGACAGCCCCGAACAAGGACCAGAAGACTGCATTACATCTGGCCTCGCAAAGCGGACAAATCGGATTCGCCCGCTTTCTCCTCGATCACACTGTGAACAAGCATGGGTTTACTCCGTTACACCTGGCATCACAAAAGCAAAAAGTTGAAGTCGTTCACATGCTTATCGATCAAGGTGTGGATGTGACAGCCGAGAACCAAGATGGGTCTACGCTATTACATCTGGCTTCGCGAGAGGGACAAGTTCGAGTCGCTCGCATGCTTATCGAGTGTGGCGTGGATGTGACAGCACGAAACAATAAAGGGTCGACTCCGTTACACCTGGCCTCGCAAAAAGGACAGGTTGATGTCGCTCTCATGCTCATCGAGTGTGGTGCGGACATAACAGCTCAGGACAATGAAGGGTCGACTTCATTACATTTGGCGTCCCAAGAGGGGCAAGTTGACGTCGCTCGTATGCTCATCGACCACCGTGCGGACATAACAGTCGGGAACAACAAAGGATCGACTGCATTCCATCTGGCGTCACAAGGAGGACAAGTTGATCTCGTACGCAAGCTCATCGAGTGCGGCGCAGACATCGTAGCTAAGGATAAAGAAGGGTCAACCCCTTTACATCTCGCGTCGCAGAAGGGACAAGTTGGAATCATTTGCATGCTCATCGAGCATGGTGTAGATCTGACGGCCCAGAATAACGAAAGGCTGATTCCGTTACACTTGGCCTCACAAGAGGGACACCTTGACGTTGCTCGCACGCTCATCGAGTGTGGTGCCGATGTGACAGCCCAGAGCAAAGATGGTTCGACTCCATTACATCTTGCGTCACAAGGGGGACACGTTGAAGTCACTCTCATGCTTATCAAGCACGGCGCGGACGTGACAGTCCAGAACAAAGAGGGTTCGACTCCATTACATCTAGCTTCGCAAAAGGGACAAATTGGAGTCACCCACATACTTATCAAGAGCTTCGCGGACATCACAGCCTATGACAAAGGAGGGTCGACTCCGTTACACCTGTCGTCGCAAAATGGACAAGTTGGAGTCACTCTTATGCTTATTGAGAGCGGCGCGGATGTGACGGCCCAAGACAATGAAGGGTTTACTCCGTTACATCTGGCATCGCAAGAGGAACATGTTAGAATCACTTGTATGCTTATCGAACACGGTGCAGACGTGACAGCCCAGAACGCGGATGAGAAGACTCCGTTACATCTGGCCTCACAAAGACAATCCGGATTTACTCCCATGCTTATCCGGTACAGTACGGGTGTGACACCCTGGCACAAGCATGGGCTGACCCCGTTACATTTGGCCTCTCAAAAGGGTCAAGTTGAAGTTGTTCGCATGCTTATCAAACACCACGTGGACATAGCACCAAAAGATGAAGACGGGTTTACTCCTTTACATGCGGCGTCGGAGAAGGGACACATTGAAGTCGCTCGCATACTTATCGAACGTGGCGCGGATGTGGAAGCCCAGAATAAAGAAGGGCTGACACCATTACATCTGGCGTCGCAAGGAGGACAAGTTGAAGTTGCCCGCCTACTTACCGAGCGTCGCGCGGATGTGACAACCCAGAAAAAATAAGGGTCGACTTGACATGGCTTGATCGCCTGTAATGGCCATTTGACCCACTAGGTATTTAAATCCGGTTGCATATCTCTTTCGTCCCCTTATATCTACACCCGCAGTTATGGTCGAAGCACTACAGGCACCTAAAGCGTTGCCGGTCCGTAGCACGTTTTTCCAACTTACAACTGCGAGCAACCACACATGCCTTCATGTTACTGGTGACTCCCAAGACCCATAGGACGTCCAGTACTTTCTATTGTACATTACCTGATGGTTGTTTCTTCACTAGGCTCACACCCGTTTTACGCACGCCCCTCCTTGATATGCATTCGATCACTTCACGCTTGTCTGATGGACGAGTTCCTAACGTTCTTCCCTCTTGCGTCAATTATAGTAGTATACGTGACGCGTCCTCTTGCGTGCTCATCCTCTATTGCTCAGTCTAATTTCTCTTCGGTAGGCTAACTGAGATATCTTGTGTAGTGGGTAGTTAGTAGTCTTGACTACGGATGATCTCTGTATTGTCCCTGATGAGGAACCAGATGACCACAGTAATACAGAAGGCGATGGCGACGATGAGGCACGAAGTCTTCAAGGAGCCAGACCAAATGATAATATTGCCAGTGACTACAACAGCTGTCAGTCTGAGTCCTTTCTTGAGATATACTGCTTTGTCCCTAATCACTCTCGAAAATATCACTTACCGTGCCCAACACCAAGTCCCACCGTCTCCTCGTGGTCAACCCTAGCTCCAAGCATGCATGCTCATACAGTAGTACATCTCACGTCGCTCGACTTCCTCTGAGAAATCGTTGCATTGGCGAGACCACAGGCCCCCCGAGTCATGACTTCTTCGAAAGTGTTCATGGTTTGAAGGACATCCAGAAGCAGGACGGGTAATTTGGGCATCTTAACTGGCAAATGGCGTGTAGGAGGGGAGACGCAAAAGACAACCTGTCCCAGGCCACCCTGGTCCGTCTCGGCGCGGTGATGCCAGTTGTCATGAGGGTCAAGTTGATGAATCTGAACACATCTGCACCTTTGTTTTCTCTTGTTTTTATAGCATTCTAAGCGACTAGGACCTCCATTCACTGGCAGCAAAGCAGCCAAAAAGTTTCCTCGCAGTCCCATTGTTATCCACGCCTCAAACCACGCCTTCCACGACCTCTCTAGATGACTTTACTGCAATTGCACGGCAATCTACTGGCGGATTTTGGACTCATCGGTGCTATGATATTGATATGCAAACGCGACTGCCATAGCACTTCGTGTTGACCGATTCCTCATATACTTTCATCTTCACATGTCTCGTGTCTCATTTATCTCTTAGCGACCTTCTGATCCACTTGATGACATAGTTACTATATTGGCTGAGACCTGGGTTACAGCTTCTGGTACTTAAGTAGCACGATGTGTACTACCAAATACTATCGATTCATCTGTACATTGTGCCCTCGAAAGTCTCTTCCCGCGTGCCCCCCTCTCTCCCCTGCTCCTGGTCGTCTGTGGCTGCCACGCGTCGACATTCTCGTCCCTCTCCTCGTGTATCATCGTGCCCCGTTCGTGTCTTGACATCTGCATTTACAGTACGCAGTCCCATGAACGAACATTCCATGGACATGGTCGGGCGCTCATCCTCAGCGCTCATCAATCATCCACCAATTGTGCCCATCTTTTTCAGGCAATTAACTTGCGTAGACCCTCGAATCGATAAGTGTGGCAGTGCACGTTCCACGCTCTACCACCGCACCGCACCATCTCCCATCATTTCTTCCCAACCAACCATCTCCCCACATTTTCCCCGCTACTTCTGACATGAGTGACCAGTCAGGATTGTCTCGTTTTCAAGCGCTTTTCGATGCTGCCTTACAGGACTACGAGACGAAGACAGGCATAGCATTGGACAAACATCCATTCGCCGAGGAGCTCCAAAGCTGTGACTCCGCCGAGTCCGTTACTGCCGTTCTTAACAATCAAACACAAGCCTTCAATGAATTTTTGGGAAGGGACAAGGTCCTGAAACCGCTCAAAAATACTTTGACAATTTTGCATAAACTTTCTGCTGCTGCCAATTTTGGTCATGATATCGGCCTGGTACGTCCGTAGGCGCTGACTTGGTGTTCAACATCCCTGATTCCCATCCTCCAGCATTTCTCGCCTGTGACAGCAATACACACAGGCCTCGGTATCCTGCTCTCCGTATGTACCTTTTCCTAGTCCCCGAATGCGCATCTTCGTGACATTCAAGCGCATCAGGCGGTCAAGGGCGTCATTGACGACTACGATGCACTGGGAGAGTTGCTCGAGTCGATTGAACAGTTCCTCAATCGCCTCGACATTTATACCAAGGTCCCTCCTACTCTTGCTCTGACGGAGATCGTTATCAAGATACTCGTGGAGCTACTATCCACCCTCGCATTGACGACCAAACAGATTAAGCAGGGAAAGACAAGTAAGCCCGTTTTTCGCGAGATATTCTATTACCTGACTCAATGAACTGCAGAGAAATTTGCTAAGAAGTTTTTCGGAGACAAGGACATCGAGACGGTTCTCAAGAGGTTAGACCGACTCACCCAGGACGAGGCTCGAAACACCGCAGCGCAAACCCTAGAAGTCGTTCATGGTCTTGTCCAGAATATGAAGGCGGTAATGGACGGTGAGGAAATTGACTAGCTTGTCACTCACTGGGTGTTGATGAGCCTTCCCTCTAGACGGCAAGGCGTCGGTCGACGGTGTGAGGGATGCCCTCAGTATGTTTTGCGGGCCAATCGGGCGACTCTGTCTGACCGAGCATTAGAAACCATTCAACAAGTCGCGAGCGAACTGAACAAGTCGAAGCGTTAGTAATATTTCGATTTCACGATAGTTGACCGGTATCACTGAGATCATTTGATAGGTGACAGCTTGGAAGACGATTTTCGCAGGTGGCTATCACCACCTGATCCTTGGAAGAATCACCACCTTGCCTGCGACTCACGCCACCGCGGGTCCGCGGCGTGGTTCATTGAAGGCCACACGTTCTCAGAATGGAAAAGATCCGATGCCCTGGGCTCCTTTCTATGGATTCATGGGAAACGTCTGTTAACTACCAGCTCTTGCCCTTCTCCAAATACTGAAACGGTTTCTTTTCATAGCGGGTGCTGGAAAGAGTGTTCTTTGGTACGTCAAATTCTCGACATTCCTTTCTCGATAACTTATCGTGTTGGCCAGCTCCACAATTATCGAGGACATCGATGCCATGCGGAAAGCTGGGCTAGCGTCACTAGGATTCTTTTATTGTGATTTTAGGGAGGATCAAAAGAAGGACCTGCGTGGGGTCCTCTCGTCCCTCCTAGTCCAATTTTGTCATCAATCCGACTCTTACTGCGATATGCTTCTCAAATTCTATGAGGAACACGCCAACGGTTCGCGTCATCCGAGCGACGGTGCACTTGCCGGGTGTTTAAGGGATCTACTCAAACTCCCTGGACAAGCCCCCGTCTATCTCGTTCTGGACGCTTTGGACGAATGTCCAAACGTAACCACCTTCCCATCGCCACGTGCTAAGGTCTTAAACCTCATGGAAGAGCTTATTGGATCACTGATCCCAAATCTTCGCATATGCGTCACTGGCCGACCGGAGACCGATATCAAGGGTGTTCTCGGTCCTTTGATTTTCCGCTCTGTTTCCTTGCACGACGAAAGCGGACAGAAGAGGGACATTGAGGAATACATCAAGTCGGTCATCAACACGCATCCAGAAAACAGGAGGTGGAGACAGAACGACAAGCAATTGGTCATCGATGTCCTCACAGAAAAAGCCGATGGCATGTAAGGTGTTAATTTCAAATTCTTATGAACTCTCGCTCATCTTCGTGGTGTAGGTTCAGATGGGTGTATTGTCAGATTGTCTACATTTGCGGCCTCATCCCAGCACGTATCCGACGGGCACTTGCCGAGTTACCAGAGACGCTGGACGAGACATATCAGCGCACCTTACGAGAAATCAAGAACGCCCAGTGGGAATTCGCCCATCGCCTGTTTCAGTTCGTCGCAGTGGCTTCCCGCCCACTTCGAGTCGAAGAACTCGCCGAGTTGCTCGCATTCGATTTCAATGCAGGACCAATTCCGAAATTTTATGAGGATTGGCGCCTGGAAGATCCAATAGACGCGGTGCTGTCTACATGTTCCAGCTTGCTTGCTGTTGTCTACGTCAATGGTACACCCATTATACAATTCTCTCACTTTTCTGTGAGAGAGTTCTTGTCATCCTCCCGCCTTGCCGAAAACAGTGACACTATTTCCTACCGTTATCATCTTTCCATGACTTCTGCTCATATCCTCGCGGCAAAGGCCTGTATGGGCATTCTGCTATACCTGGACAAGGACGTCGTCACCCGCGACAGTCTGAAAAAGTTCCCTCTTGCTGAATATGCCGCGGAGCACTGGGTTGACCATGCCCGGTTCGAGGACGTGTCGCGGAATGTGGATGATGGCCTGAAACAACTGTTCGGCCCGAGTAAACACCATCTTGTGGTTTGTGTCTGGATACATGACCCCGACGTTCGCCCGAGGAGACGAGAACGAGCTGAAAGGCCCTTGCCAATCCGCGGATCCCCCTTGCATTACGCCGCATTTTGGGGCTTACGTTCCGTTGTGAAGTTCCTCATCATTGAATATTCACAGGATGTACACTCCCGAGACTTCGCCGACAATGCCACCCCGTTGCATTTGACATCAAAAAACGGACACGAGAATGTTACCCAATTTCTTATCGAGCATGGTGCGGATGTAACTGCCCGGGACAAGAACGGATTTACTCCATTACATTTGGCGTCACGAGGTGGACAACTAGAAGTCGCTTGCGCGCTTATCGGGCATGGCGCAAATGTGACAGCCCAGGATGAGAACAGTCAGACTCCATTACATCTTGCGTCGAATGTGGGAGAACTAGAGGTCGCTCGCATGCTTATCGAACACGGCGCGAAGATGACAGCTCGGGACAAGTATTGGTGGACTCCATTACACGTGGCGTCGGACGGGGATCATCTAGAGGTCACTCGCATGCTTATTGAGCGCGGCGCGGATGTGACAGCTCAGACCAAGGATGGGAAGACTCCACTATATCTGGCGTCAAAATTGGGAAATTCCAAGGTCACCCGCATGCTCCTCGAGCACGGTGCGTCTGTGACAGACAAGGACAAGGACGGGTGGACTCTATTACATCTAGCCTCGAATCGGCTAAGATCAGCAACCATTGAGACCCTTTTTGAGTGGGGTGCAGATGTGACAGTCCAAGACAAGGACGGGTGGACTCCACTACATGTGGCATCGTATCGGGGACTGGAAGTTACTGTTCGCATGCTTATTAAGCACGGTGCAGATGCAGCAGCCCAGGACAAGGATGGGGATACCCCATTACATCTGGCGGTGTATGCGGGAGGAAGGCAAATCGCTTACACACTCATCGAGCATGGCGCGGATGTGACAGCCCAGAACAAGCACGGGAAAACTCCATTACATCTAGCGTCGCAAGTAGGGCAACTAGAAGTCGCTCACGCACTTATCGAGCGCGGCGCGGGCGTGTCGGTCCAGAACAAGAACGGGAACACTCCATTACATCTTGCGTCAGGTCGGGGACGACTGGAAGTTGCTCGCGAACTTATCGAGCGCGGCGCGAATGTGACAGCTCAGAACAAGAAGGGGAAGACTCCATTACACCTGGCGTCGCAAGCAGGACAGACGGAAGTCGCTCGCATGCTTTTGGAGGCACGGTGCGGATATGACAGCCCAAAACAAGGACGGGGAGACAGCATTACATCTGGCGTTGCAAGAGAAACAAGTCGACGTTGCTCGGGTCCTTATCGAGCGCGGTGCGGATATGGCAGTCCCCAACAAGGGTGGTGAGACCCCACTACACCTGACTTTGCGACAACTTGAAGTCGTTCGCACGTTTATCGAATATGGCGTGTATTTGACAGCCCAGACCAAGGACAAGGATACTTTATTACATCTAGCTTCACAAGAGGGACAAGCTGAAGTCGTCCGCATGCTTGTCGAACTTGGCGCGGACGTGACAGCCCAGAACAAGGACAAGGAGACTCCGTTACATCTTGCGTCGCAGGAGGGCCATGTTGAAGTTGCCAGCATGCTTATCGAACACGGTGCAGGTGTAACAACCCAGGACAAAGAGGGCGAGACCTCATTACATCTGGCGTCATTTTTCGGACGACTGGAAGTTGCTCGCGTGCTCATAAAGCATGGCGCGGGTGTGACAGCCCAGAACAAGTTCAAATTGACACCATTACATCTGGCGTCGCAAGAGGGACAAGTTGAAGTCGCTCGCTTGCTTATTGAATCCGGTACGGATATAACGGCACAAGACTGGGACGGGGAAACACCATTGCATCTCGCAGCACAAGAGGGACAAGTTGAAGTCGCTCGCATGCTTATCGAGTGCAGCGCGCCGGCGACAGCGCAGAACCGGGATGGATTGACCCCATTTGATCTTGCATCGGAGCGAGATGGGCCCGGGTTTGCAGAGATTAAACGCATCCTTCTCCAGCATAGTGGCGTTCCTGGTGGTTGATACCTTCTTGTTGTGCGTGATAACCTTTGGTTAGTGTGCACTGCCGTACTGGGAGCGAATTATTTGCTCACACACATATCTAGGTAAAAAAAAATCAAGCGTAGCCCAGTACATGTGGGACTATTAGTCAGCCACATGCCATGCCAATGGGCGAAGGCATCCAGTCGCTTCTTTTGCCTTCGTCCCCCCTCCACTTATAGAGCATGCGTAAAATATCAGTTAGTTGGAGTATGATGGCCATGATTTGGTTACGACGCTCGGTTTCATACTTGAGTGAGCCACTAGGTACTCACATCTACTTGCATTCTCCTTTCCCTTGCGCAAGTCCAATCCCTTTCCATTCTACATCACCTACCAGCAATAGTTACATGCAATTTGTACCCTTGAACACAGCCTTCACCACTTTCGGTCGTTCTTAACGTAGAGAGACAGCGCCTTCGTTGTCCTGTCTCGATAAGTTTACCTTTGCTGAAGGCACCGGAGGGTCACCTTGAGACCGTGCCAGTGAGACAACACTCCCAGGCAGATTCCTTGCTCACGATACTGTACTACTATATTCACAGCGCCCGGCGCAAGTTGGATGGCTGATTTTGGCTCAAGGGTTGGGATGATTGCGCTTCAAGGGACAACGAGGTCTTTCAGATGCTTACCTCATATTTTTCAACCGCGATCGCCGCACACACGCGCCACCTCCAAGTCCGTGCTTACCATCAGCGTCACTTATGTTCGAAGGCATCCACCACTGGGGACCGGTGACGCACGGAACAGCGGAATTCTGTGCGTACATCCTCAAGGTGCGACACCCGCTATTCGTCAGGACATCCAGCGACGATATACTCTTTCTCATGGTTTGATCCACAAGCTCACCTTCACGAAATTTTCATGACTTTCGCTGTGCCTTTAGCTATCAAGTCCACTTGATGCCGACGCCTGGCTCGAGCCGCCGTGCGTCAGCAAACAGTCAGATCCTGTCGGGTATTAATAAGTACGTGAAGGTTCTGCCTCTAGCGCCGAGGCTTTTCGACTTACCCCCATCTTCTCACCTGCCCCAGAACTGCCCTGACGTGTACCTTTTCGGCTTCGGGGCTGTTACCACACTCGTCTGCTTTATCGTACTCTCGGTGCACAGAATAGTACCAGGACTCCAGCGCGACTGTGTACTATTATCATTCATGTGGGTCTCCTCGTACGTTGGATATCTGGCTTCTCGAGGAACTTTCGTCTCCCACGTTTCTCCACGTAACCAACCACGACAATCTCGATAGCCGAGCGATGGTGGTCGCCATGCGGGGATGACATGGTAGGACAGTGGCGCATGCGGTTCGTTACTTGTTCACCTTCTAGTTATTTTACTCATGCACCCGGCAATGTAGTGCCCAGATTGTGCTCCCCAATAAGCTCGATGTATCTCCACTAGCTACGTCTGTTGAAGAGTTCACCAAACCATTGTCACTGGAGGCCGCACAGCCGTGGCCGGAACTATCCCTCGCCATTCGATCTCGCACATGAAAGTTCCCGTGGCATCTTGCAACTTGTCCTGGCCAGTCTCAATTCCTTTCTTACTCAATGGCCATGTGAGTCGGCTGTGCTTTTCGTGTCAGTTCTCTATAGCGGTCTCAACAAACAATCGACCGTTCCTCTTTCTTGACATCATCAGGACGTTCCAGCTCGGATTGTTCCTGCGACTATCATTTGACTCAGCATCGGAGAGGCTCGTCTCGGGAATGAATACTGCCTACAAACTGAACATCAGGATTTAATGGGGGGTACCGTGGCCCAGCATGTGGTACCTCCTACTCATAATCGTGTTGCATCTTTCTTATGAACAAGAAGAGGAAGATACCACATGTAGACGTACTGGAACCACATGCTACTTCTTTTCGTCCGTGGGCGGAGCGTTCGATGCGCGAGCGGTACAGTACCTCATCGGGCGGACTGGGAGAAGGGACGTGCCGGTTATTACTGGTTATTACATAAGCTATCTATTCACAATTTTGACCGCTGACTCGGATGCGTTAGTCGAATTGTCCAAATCGATAGAACACTTTCTAGGTCACCTCAACATCAGGATCCCCCCTACAGTCGCTATAACTGAGGTCGTTGGCAAGATACCCGCGGAAGTGCTCTCCGTCCTCGCGTTGGCAACCAAACAGATTCAGCAGGGGTGATTAAGTGCGTCTGTCGTCCGCGAGGCATTGTATTACCTGACTCAATGCAATACAGAAATCTTGCCAAGAAGTTTCTTGGAGACGGGCACATTGAAGTGGTGCTTCAGAGACTAGATTGACTCACCCATGACAAGGCTCGAATCACCACAGCGCAGACTTTCAGAGTTGTCTACAGTACTACCTTGGTATTCTAGACAAGTCTCTTGTCCAGAATGCAAAGGTAGTAATGGATGATGAACAGATCAACTAAGCTTGTCACTTGCTCAAGACCCACCAGACGGCAACGCATCGACCGACTATGTGAGGGATGCCCTCGGTATGTCTTGTGGGCCGCAATCAAGTGAATTTGGCTCTATATCTGACCGAGCATCGGAAATCATGTATCGAGTCGTGAGCTACCTGAACAATCGAAGCGTCAGTCACTTTGTAATGTCGCAATAGCTGACTAGGATCGCCGAGACTATCTGGCAGGTGGGAAAATATCGCAAGAGAACATCCTCAAGTAACTATCATCATCCAACCCCTAGAAGAATCATCGGCTTGCTCGCAAAGGACTGACTGCAGTCACAATTTCGCCACAGACAGACAACGCCTTTGCTGTCTCAACAAGCTAGGTTTTGTTTGCTGCCTAAACACCCTAACGAGCGTGACTATACGCAGCGCAGACATTTCTTGAATCGCCGATCTGCGGTGGGCCCATTCGATCTGTACAGTATGTTATGGAGAACCTCATCTTCGATACTTGGTACTGAGCACCTCAAAGCATGAACTGCAGTCAATCATGCTGTAGACCTGATTGGGTTATGCAGCTGCCATTATATTGGGGAACATGTAGTTGGGATGCTGTCGCTGATGCGGAGTATTTACTAGTACTGTTTAGAGGTACCCTAGTCCGTGTATTCTCACAGATCGATTCTAAACGGGTGGTGCCATAGCCCAACTCACCTGAAGCCGGTGATCATCAGTACTCGATCGTCCCGGATTGCTTCCAATATGTTCACTCTGTCCAAGTACTATAACATCGAAGCGAAGCCATGCCCGTTTCTTCTGACTAAGGAGAAGGATAGACGAATCTTCGACCTGGGCGAGGATCGATGCTATGCCGTGCGACTACAGGCAGCTTGAGAATATAATCGCCGCCGGGCTTGAGGCGTAGCGCGTGCCGCTAGCAGGGTAAGAGGTACTGGTTCGGATCTTCCCATCTAGCATTGCCAGTGTACGTCCAGGTCCGGAAATTTTGTCTCCATGATCACTTGCGTTGACCGGTGCTCCGACACAACTGAAAGCGGTTCTTATACAACACCTGAGGATGTTCATCACCCAGAGGAGGTACTGTAGTTCTCTGTGCTGGGTAGATTGCTGTCTCTTTTCCCCGTGACGTGCAAAGAAGACGTCAGATTCGGAGTTTATACAACGATAGGACCAATGATTCACCGATTTCGCCCGCCAAGGAGAAATAATACGCCGCGGTGCATTGGGAAGGACGATGTCATGACCAATACGCCGATACGCAGTGGTTCGAGCAGAGAAGCCGTCAATCTATTTGACACAATGAGAGTCTAACATTGTTACGGGATGGATAGCGAGTATCACGCCGAGTCACCGGCAGTGGACGGCGGGACCCCCACTGACCGGCCAGGGCCTGAGGATTCAAGCTTCGAGTTGGGTATAGCATAGCCTATGATACGCAGAATAGAGGCAAAGGAATATTCATGACCTGTGGAATCATCCTGGTCGACGAAGCTTCATATTGCCTTGGCGCAAATGCCTCAATTATTGTAATAGCCGTTCAAGGGATGGCTGTCAAGGCTGTCAGACCAACCAAAGAATCGAATCGCGGACACACGTAATCTGGCCTCAGATCGACGGGAAACTGCCCACCTGGTGGCTAGAGAGCATGGAAGATGGGGCAATTCCGAGTCTAACTTATTGCCTGGTTGTCTTGCACAGATCGGATCGATGTGAGTTGCCGGCCCGGCCCGGGCCATCCTGGCAACCTTGAAGTTGAAACATCACAACGGGAAGTAACACATCGGCAAGAAAGCTTTGATTGAATTGGTATCGTAGGATGAGCCAGGGAGAAATTGAAGACCTTGTGGCTTGGCGTGCCACGCTACTGCGAATGCGAACAGAAGACAAGCTTCACGAGCCAAGTGTCGTTCACGTCACATCCTCTGGCTTCCCGACTACCGCGTCCGAGCCTTTTCTTCCTTGGGCAGGTATTTTGCCAGTTTCGAACACTGCTGCCAGATGAGCGTCATGGGTGAGTGTCCCACGATTCTCTTATAAAAGGGCTTTGAATACGAGGCAAAGTGCAGAGCTCCCAAGGCCTTGATTTGGGGTCTCTCTCGATTCTCTCTCCCACTCTTCGCTCGCCAAGATGATACGGCTTTTCTCTCTCGCTGTGATTCTGGCCACTTTTTCAGCGAATGTATCTGCAGTCGTCATTGGGCCCAGAGCTAATCTTCCGATTGTTAATAAACAAATAGCCCCCGATGGATATC
>Ga0137362_10001913_pt1 | contig 13255 bp, 8 predicted proteins | sample MadtaG_2_FD_104801 | JGI IMG/M metagenome (GOLD analysis project Ga0137362, IMG submission 104801) | Vadose zone soil microbial communities from Angelo Coast Range Reserve, California, USA - Mad1_100_16 metaG | ecosystem: Environmental > Terrestrial > Soil > Vadose zone | place: USA: California... | reverse complement strand
TGTCCACTTCCGCGCGGGAATCCTCTTCATAGACAAGGTCCAGCAGCGCGCGATCGTCCACGATCCCGACGCTCGTCGCCGCTACCGTATCGACCAGCGGCGAGCTCTTCAAAATGCCCGCCGCCACCAGCCGTTCGAACGCCAGCGCCAGCGCCACAAACGCCCCGGTGATCGAAGCCGTGCGCGTTCCGCCATCCGCTTGAATCACGTCGCAATCGACCCAGACCGTTCGCTCGCCCAGCGCTTCCTGATCGGTCACTGCTCGCAGCGATCGCCCGATCAATCTCTGAATTTCCAGCGTGCGCCCAGACTGCTTTCCTCGCGCCGCTTCGCGCGTCGTGCGCTCTTCCGTCGCCCGCGGCAGCATCCCGTATTCGCTGGTCACCCAGCCTTTGCCGCTCCCTTTCAAAAATCCCGGCACCCCATCGTCCACCGTTGCCGTGCAAATTACCCGCGTATTTCCAAGTTCAATCAGCACGCTGCCTTCGGCCGTGGAAATAAAGTCCGGTGTCATTTTCAGCGGACGCAACTGCTCCGCGCTGCGGCCGTCACTTCGCACTCTTCCTCCCGTTGCCATTTTCTTCGCTACGGTGACTTCTATGGTTTGCGCTCAGGCTGCGCCAGTTTGCCGGGTGGCGTCGCGGGTGTCAACTTTCCCGGCGTCGGGGCTTGCGTTTTATCGGTCGCAGGCGTTGCCGGTTTGTCTGTACTTGGTGCCGCCGTCTTCGTCGCCGGCTGCGGCGAAGGAGCAACCGTTTGCGCCGGCATCTGCGCAGTTTTCGCGCTCACCATGAACGTGCCGGTCAAATCCAGGTGCCCTGCGAGCGTCTCAACTTCCTGTCCATGAATAAGAATTTTTAGCCGCCGCACCTGCGGAACGTTTGCCTCCAGCGTCCGCACAATCGAATCCACCGCTAGCTGTTCGCTCTGGATACCCGAGGGAATCGAGTTTGCCAACGCTTCTGAAAAATCGGCAATCCCTGTTCCGTCGGGCAGCACATAAAACGCCAGCAACACAGCGTCCGGAGGCAATGTTCGAAGTTCCACGTCCACGGGTCCCGCCAACAGCGTATTGAGCACCTGCTTCGAACGGAGCACCGGATCGTTCGAGAGCGGCAGCTCGATTGTGGACGGTGCCAGCGAGCCGTCGTCGGCCCCCGAAGCCCAGAACACCGTCGCTTTCACCCGTGGTTCGCCGGGATTTGCCGTCAACGTCTGCGTCAATTCCCGGCGCGCCTGCTCTTCGCTCTGCTGGCGGATTCTGGCGGCGCGTTGCACGCGACGCCGCAGAATAGGGAAGTAGATCATCCCGACGATCACGGCAGCGAGCAGCGCGCCCAGAAGCCACACGCGCAATCGCGGCGTCATGGCGTTCCTCCCGGTGTTGCAGGGACGACGTACGACGGCCGGAACGCCGCCACACCGCGCGCGATCGCGTCTGCAACTCCAGGCGCCATGCGATCCAGCTCGTTGCGGTCTTCTACGACTACGCTGGAGATTTCCACCGCAATCGCCGGCGCCGCTGTCGTACGCAGTTGCCTCACCGCCGCCGTTTGCGCGGTGCCTGGCGAGCCTTTAAACCGTTGTTCCAGTAGCCCCTGCACAGCGTCACCGAGCTGTCGGCTCAAACCTTGGAATGGAACCTGCGCACGGTCCCATGGAATCATCCCTCTCGAATCCGTTGCCGTTGGCAAATCGGAATTGATGTATACGCGCGCTGTTTCGGGCGATCCGGTGGACGCAACGTGCAGCGTAACAAACACGGCTCCATTCTGCGCATTGGCCATCGCCGACCGGTCGTCGAACGACGGATTCTCATTTCCTTGTCGCGTCAGTACCACTTGAAATCCCTGGAACTCCAGCGCCCGCCGGACTTGCGTTGCGAATTCCAGCACCACCTCGCTCTCGCGGATTCCTCCCGTCCCTCGCGCGCCGGAGTCCGTTCCGCCGTGTGCCGGATCGAGCACTACGACGCTCAGCCCAGCTCGCTGCTGCGGAGTAAATCCCGGCGGCGCGCTTCCGGTCGGCTGTGGGCTCGCTGGCAATGCCCCCGGTTGGGTCGCGGGCGTTTGCGTTGCCGCGGACAATCGGGCGGGGAAAGGCGGCTGTGACTGTGAGGAAATTCGCGAGCAGGGGCCCAGCGCGGCGGCCAGAACAGCAAGCACAGAAATCACTGCGCGGATCCGAGAATTGCCCTGATCCCAACTCCGCATTTCTTTCCGAGGAATCTTCTGCACGTCGAGCAGCATACCAAATTCGCGCGCTCCTACGCGCCGCTGGATGCGCTCGCCGGCCACGAAAGAGGGGCGTCTTTTTCGCCGGCCGAACTCTGCAATTGGCCAGCCTGCGATGTGCTAGCGCGTCGTTGAAGGCGCTTCCAAGGTCAAGACCTCGAGATGTGCCACCTGCAACAGGGGGTTGACGTGCGCAAGTTCCCTCGTTGCTAACGCATTCCACCGCGCAAGCGTTTCCTTGCTTGCCGCGTCCCATTTTTCGATAGCCGTGGTGGCATCCGCGCTCGGCCCAACATCGGCGCCTTCCACTATGCTCAACAAACCGCTGAGCGCCGCCGAAACCTGCCGCAGCGTGACTGGATCGCTTCCCGGAACCGAAAGACCGAACAGTCCAAACCCGCCGCCTTCTCGCGCGGCGGTGATTGCTTCAATCTTTTTGTCCAACTCCTCTAACGCCTTTCTTAGTTCGGCATTTTCGCCGGCCTCTTTGCTGCGGGCCGCAATCTGCTTTCGCAATTCGTCCGACCTCTGGATCGCGGCGGAAAATTCGCCGATCGCCGCCGCCAGTCTGGACGATGCCCGGAATTGGCGCTCCATCTCCGCCGCTGGCGTTTTCACTCGCGGATCCATTTTCACCTCAAGCGGCTGGGTCATGCTCTTACCGTTTACCGTCAGCTTCACAGTGTATTTGCCCGGCAGCGCCCACGCTCCTGTAGGCCCCCGCCGGGATCGCCGCCCGCCCCCAACGAACGAGTACCTCAGGTCCCACACGAACCGATGCATCCCCGCCTCCGCGGGAAGCGGCGCCGTGTCGTGAATCCAGTACATCGGAATGTCCAATTCATTTGGATTCGTCTTTGGCAATACATCATTGCTCGCAAACCGGCGGACCGTTTTTCCCGCCGCGTCCAGAATCTCGAGCTGCACGGGCGTCACTGGTCTTTCTTTCAGGTAGTAATCCAGCATCGCGCCATCCGGCGGATTCCCCGCTTGCGGCTCGTCAAAGGGCACGGGCGTCCCTTGGTCGGATCCAGGGCGCACACGATACGCCCTTGCCGGCCGGAATAGCCAAGCCTCCGCTGCCTCCACCTGTGCATCCATCTGCCTCAAGGGCGTTATATCGTCCAGCACCCAGAACGACCGGCCGTGGGTCGCAATCACCAGATCGTCAGCGTGCACGACCAAATCCCGAACCGAGGTGGTCGGCAGGTTGAGTTGTAGCAGCTGCCAGTCTTCTCCATCGTCGAACGAAACAAAAACGCCTTTTTCCGTGCATGCGTAGAGCAGTCCCTTTCGCACATGATCTCCCCTCACGCAGTTCAAGAAGCTCCCCTCAGGTATTCCCCGCGAAGCGCGTTGCCACGTCTTGCCGAAATCCCGCGTGCGGTAGAGATATGCCTGCAAATCTTCCAGCCGGTGCCGGTCCACCGCCGCGTAAGCGGTGCCCGCCTCGAAGTGTGACGCCTCGATGTGCGTCACCTTGCTCCACGGCGTTATCTCTGTCGGCGTAACGTTCTTCCACGTTTTCCCTTCGTCCTGCGTCAATTGAATCAGCCCATCGTCTGTCCCGACCCAAATCTCCCCTGGGCGGACGAACGATGGCGCAATCGTATAAATCACTCCACGCCGTTTCCCCGCCGCAGCATCCTCCGCCGTCGCCGCATCCAGATTCGCCGGCACGCCGGGATCTTCGCGCGTCAGGTCCGGGCTAATGATTTGCCACGAGTTTCCCGCGTCCGCGGTGCGAAACAGCATTTGCGCGCTGAAGTACAGCACGTGCGGCTCAACCGGCGAGAAAACCAGCGGTAATGTCCACGTACGCCGGTACTCGCCCGCATGCGCCAGCGTCGGCGGCACCTGCAACACCTGTTCGTTACTCAAATCCTGCCGAGCAACGAACCCACCGTAAATAATCCGTGGATTCAACGGATCGGGCGCGATGTAACCATTTTCATCACCCGCTTCCAACGGCCTCCAGTCATGAAAATTCAGCGCCCGGTAATTTCCCCGGCTCGGAGTCGCCGCCGGCCCGCTGTCCTGCTGCGCCCCATAAACCCAATACGGAAAGCGATTGTCCGTAGCTACATGATAAAACTGCCCCGTGGCCTGGTTGTACCACGAACTCCACGTTTCTCCTCCGTTCCGCGTGACAATCACGCCCTGATCGCTTCCTAGGATCATTCGTTGTGGCTCATCAGGATCGATCCACAGCGCGTGATAATCGTCGCCTCCCGGCGCTCCTTTGATCGCAGAAAAAGTTTTCCCGCCGTCGCGCGAACGGTACAGCGAGGTATTCGGCACGTAGACCGTGTCCGCATCCTTCGAATCGACGCTCACCTCGCAGAAATACCACCCGCGGCCCCAAATCCGTTTATCCTCCGACACGCGCTGCCAATTCTCCCCCCCATCGTCCGAGCGGTATAGCCCGCCTTCCTTGGCATCTACGATCAAATAAATCCTCCGCGGATTGCTTGGCGCAATGGCGATCCCCATCCGTCCCAATTCTGCCGATGGCAATCCACGCCCCTTCAGTTGCTCCCAGTTGTTGCCGCCATCCTTCGAACGGTAGAACCCACTCCCCGGGCCTTTCGACGGCGGATAGATATTCCACGGGGGCCGGCGCGTTTGCAGCAATGCCGCATACATCGTCTTCGCATTCCCGGGTTCGAACGCCAGGTCAATCGCCCCAGTATTTTCATCGTGGAACAGCACTGGCTCCCAACTCTTTCCACCATCTGCCGAGCGAAAGACGCCGCGTTCCCTGTTTGGTCCGTACGCGTGCCCCAGCGCCGCCACAAAAACTCTTTCCGGGTTTGCGGGGTCTACAACTATCCGCGCAATCTGCCGGGAGTCTTCAAGCCCGATGTGCGTCCAGGTCTTCCCCGCGTCCGTGGACTTATACATCCCATTGCCGTAACCAATATCGGACCGCATGTCCGCTTCGCCAGACCCCACATAAATCACGTTCGGGTTCGACGGCGCCGCCGCAATGGCTCCAATCGACGCGACGGGCTGCGCATCAAAGATCGGCTTCCAAGTACGCCCCGCGTCATTCGTCTTCCATACTCCGCCGCCCACCGACCCGAAATAATAGATATCAGGTTGCCCGCGCACTCCCGTCACTGCCAGCGACCGTCCCCCTCGAAAGGGCCCAATCGGCCGCCACCGCAATCCATTGAACAACTTCGGATCGAGTTGCTGTCCACTCCCCGGTGAAGCCAGCAATCTTCCGTAAATGATCCCGGCTGCGAGCGCAAACGCAAAGCACAACAGCCAACGTCGCAATTTCTTCAAGGCGATATCTCCAGGTGGAACGAAGGTTTCTAAATGAAGGCGGCAGTATATACCAGCGGGTTATGTCAGGTGCGGCAGCCTACTCGACAGCAACTGCATTCCGTGTGTCTGTGGCGGCGACCAAAGAACGCCTCAGCGGCATCGTCGCCCAATAGGCCGCGAATCCGCACGCGATGATCATCATTCCAAATACCAGCCCGTTTATTCCGAGCACGGTCTCATTCTCGCTTTCCACTAGGGCGAGTATCAGGAGCAGCAAAGGGAAAACACCTGCCAGAATCGTCCCCGCTAGTCCCCCTGGTACGCGAAAGTCCCGCCTCAGTTTTGGCTCGCGGATTCGCAGCGCCACCAGCGCCGCAAACTCCAGCATCAAACTCCCGCCGGAAAGCACGATGTCCAGCGTCACCAGCCGCTTGAACCCTAATTGCAGGCAGAGTCCCCAACATGCCGCGCATACCAGCACTGCCACCCACGGCACTTTTGTCCTCGAGCTTGTCTTTGCAAAAACCTTAGGCAGCATTCCATCCCGCGCCATCGCCAGCGGCAGGCGCGAGTAGCTCAGCACCAGCGCGTTCAGCATCCCGAACGCGCTCATCATTCCTCCCATCACGACCAGGAACCGCAGCCATTCGAATCCCAGCCATTTCCCGCCAATCATTCCCGCCACTCCGGCCCATGAGCCGTCCTCCGCAAACGCCGACGTGTGCACGCCGGTGATGTAAACCGCTGCAAATGGCACAATGTAGCTCAGCGAAACCACCGCCACCGCCCCCATCATTGCCCTCGGATACGTTTTCTGCGGCCTTTCCACTTCTTGCGCAATCGTCGACGCGTTGTCCCAACCCATGTAATTCCACATCGCCACGAGCACACCGCCCAGCAATCCAAGTTGCGTCACCGCCGCCGCAGCGTGGGGATCGCCGAACGCTCCCGCCTTGAATGGTGCCAGGACCACAACCAGGGCGAACGGCGCCGACAGCATCGCGAAGAGCCAAACCGACGTGAGGCCCACAACGCGTATACCCAAAAGGTTTAAGGCCGTCCCCGTTACCACCATGAACAAACCGGCAATCGCTGCGTGGTGCCCCACCCTGAACCACGGCGACATCTGCTTCAAATAAAATACGAACAGTGTCGGGTAGATCGCCATGTCAAAGACGCTCGCGGCCAGCGACTGCCACGCTTCCTGGAATCCCCAGAAATCTCCCAGCCCTCGCCGCACCCACTCGTAGTACCCGCCTTCCGCCGGCAACGCGCTGGACAGTTCGCCGATCATGAATGCCGTCGGCAGGCACCAAAAAACCGGCAGGAGCAGCACAATCAGGATTCCGCGCCCGTACCCAGCCCCGTGAATGATCTCTTCGGTTCCATACGTTCCGCCGGACACCATAAAGAATGTCGCGACGATGAGCAGCCAGAGCGTCAGCTTTTCTGCTTTCTTTTTTTGGCTTGGAGTTGTGCGGGAAGAGAACTGTGCGGGAACCTGTGAGGAATTCAATTTTTACTCTCGTCCTCCTCGAGCGATCCTCACTCTCGACTGTCGGTGGAGCGAGCTCGCATTCGCAGAATACAAGAGTCACCCTGGCTTGCAAGAAAAAAATGCGAGCAAACAAAAATTCTTTGCAGCTTACTTGCACCAGCATTCCCCGCGCCTGTGTTACACTCCGCCCTTCGCTCTGACCTCAATTCCCATTCCTGGAGTCACCGAATGAAACTTCGCTCCTTGCTGATGATCCCTGGCGCAGTTCTTCTTTTCTCGCTCTCGACACTGGCTCAAGCACCCCCCGCTGCCCCTCGCCTAATCACCATCGACGACTACTTCCAGATTCGCGATGTCTCTCAGCCCGAGCTTTCTCCCGACGGCCAGTGGGTGGCCTACACAGTGCGAACCAAAATGCTCAAGGACGACAAGAACGAGCAGCGCCTCTGGATGGTCTCCACGCGTGGTGGGGACGCCATCCCCATGACCGCCGAGGGTAATTCCTCCTCGCATCCACGCTGGAGCCCCGATAGCAAGTTCCTTGCCTTCCTCTCTTCTCGCAATAATGGCAAAACTCAGGTCTGGCTTCTGAATCGTCTTGGCGGCGAAGCCGTCCGCCTTACCGACACTGCCCAGGGCGTCGACGATTTCGAATGGTCATCCAACAGCACTCATCTCGTACTGATCCTCCGCGATCCCAAACCCGAGGACCTCGAGGCTGCCAAGGACAAAGACAAGCCCGCGGCCCCAGCGAAACCGAAAACCCCGCCTCCCTTCGTCATCGATCGTCTCCAATTCAAACGCGACACTGTCGGCTATCTCGACCGCCGCCGCTCCCATCTCTACGTCTTCGACGTCGCCTCGAAATCCACCACTCAAGTTACTTCGGGTGATTACGATGATTCCGAGCCCTCCTGGTCGCCCGACGGCAAGTCTCTGGCCTTCACCAGCAACCGCAGCACACCCGACCCAGACCGCAATTTCAATAGCGACATCTGGGTCGTCGCCGCAGGCAACACCGACAAAGGCGCGAACCCTACTCGTATCACCACCAATCTCGGCTCAGACCATTCGCCCTCCTGGTCGCCCGACGGCAAGTGGCTTGCCTTCGTCAGCCAAACCGACGTCAAAGCTATCGATTACGCCACGCAGCATCTTGCCATCGCCCCCTCAACCGGCGGCGAAACCAAAGTTCTCACGGCCTCGTTCGACCGCAGCGTCCGCCGCCCGCGCTTCTCTTCCGATGGCCACTCGATCTTTTTCATCGCCGAAGATGACGGCACGCAATCCCTCTGCCGCATCGCGGTCACAGGCGGCGAAGTCGCCCGCCCCATCGGCGGCCGTCTCACCGTCGCGTCCTATTCGCTCGGCAAAGATGACGCTGTCGCCGCGCAAATCTCCACGCTCGACCGCCCCGAGGAAATCTTCTTTCTCGGCGGCAAGGATCTTACCCGCCTCACCAAAACCAATGACGCGCTGATCTCTCAGCTTCGTCTTTCCAAACCCGAATACGTCCATTTCAAGAGTCAGGACGGCACGGCAGTCGCCGGTTATCTCTACAAGCCTGCCGACTTCGACGCTGCCAAGAAATTCCCAACGCTTCTCCGGCCGCACGGTGGCCCCGTCGGGCAGTACACCGCTTCCTTCGACCATCTCGCCCAGCTTTTCGCCGCCAACGGTTACGCCGTTCTCCTTCCCAACCCGCGCGGCTCCTCCGGCTATGGCCAGAGATTCTGCGAAGCCATTTTTGCCGATTGGGGCAACAAGGACTACCAAGACGACATGGCCATGGTGGACTATGCCCTCGCGCAAGGCATCGCCGATCCCGATAAGCTCGGCGTCGGCGGCTGGTCCTACGGCGGCATCTCCACCAACTTCATCATCACGCAGACGACGCGCTTCAAAGGCGCCATCACTGGCGCGAGCGAAGTCCTCTACGTCGCCAACTACGGCCACGACCACTACCAAAAACTTTGGGAGCTCGAGCTAGGTTTGCCTTGGGAAAACCGCGCGCTCTACGAAAAACTCTCGCCCTTCAATAAAGTCGCGAGCATTACCACTCCCACGCTCATCATGGGCGGCGAAATCGACTGGAACGTCCCGATTATCAATTCCGAGCAGCTTTATCAGGCCCTCAAGCGCCTCGGCCGCACCACTGAGCTTGTCGTCTATCCCGGCGAGTACCACGGCTTTACCACGCCGTCTCATATCAAGGACCGCCTCGAGCGCTACCTCGCCTGGTACGCCCACTACGTCAAAGGCGAGTCCACGCCTGCAACTCCCGCACCGCCGTCAGCACCCGCAACAAAAGTGGGAGGTGAATGATGTATTCGCTTCGTCCTGTTTTTGCTTTTGCGTTCCTTGCGGCACTTTCGTGCCACTGGCTTCAAGCGCAGACCCGTTTTTCCGTCGGCACCGCCACTGCCGCGCCCGGACAAAAAGCGAACGGCTACATTGAAGTTCCCGCTGGCGTTGACGCCGGGACAAACATTCCGGTCGTGGTGGTCAATGGCTCGAAGCCCGGACCTGTCCTTGCTCTTGTCACGGGGGCGCATGGCACGGAATATGTCTCGATCATCGCGGTGGAAAAGCTAATCGGCGATCTTGATCCCGCGCAAATTTCCGGCACCGTTATCCTTCTCCCTCTGGTCAATATCGCCTCCTTCGAACAAAAAGTTCCTCACGTCAATCCCATCGACAACAAGAGCATGAACCGCTTCTATCCCGGCAAAGCCGACGGCACGCAAACCGAGCGCGCCTCTTTCCTCATCACCAAGCAAGTCGTCGACCGCTGCGACTACCTCATCGACTACCACGGCGGCGACCTCGACGAAAGTCTCCGCCCCTACGCCTATTGGGCCCCGACCGGCCGCGATGCGCAGGACCGCATTTCCAGGCAAATGGTCCTCGCCTTCGGCCTCGATCACATCATCATCTGGCGTGAACGTCCAACGGACATCAACGCCACGCGCTACCTCGACAACACTGCCTCGGTCCGCGGCAAGCCTTCGATCGTTGTCGAAGCCGGCCACGCTGGGACCGTTGAATCCGACGACGTCGCCTTGCTCTTCAACGGCACTCTTAGCACCATGCGCGCACTGAAAATGCTTCCGGGCGATTCGCACCCTATCGAAAATCCCGTTTGGCTAGAGAAACTCGTCGACGTCATCTCGGATGGTCCCGGCATGTGGTATCCGCTCGTCAAGCGCGGCACGTACGTCGAAGCCGGGATGAAGCTCGGCTATGTCACCGACTATTTCGGCAGAGTCATCCTGGAAGCCCGCGCCCCCGCCGCCGGCGTGATCCTTCACCTCAACGCCGTGCCTTCGCTCAAGAAAGGCGACAACATCGCCGACATCGGCGTGGTGGCCTCCAAAGCGCCGTGAGGGTTTTCAATAAGCGTTTGTAGCGGCGGCTTTATGCCACCAGCTCTTTCCTGTCTTGAGAATCGGATCGGCCACAAAGGAGACATCGATGAAATCTTCTATCCTCGCCTTTGCTCTCTTCTCGGCTGTGCCTCTGTTCGCTCATCAGGCCGCCGTCCCCGAACTCCACTACCGCTCCGTCCCTGACGTTCTGAAGCTGCCGCCCGATTTGTATCTCGGCGAAGCCGTCGGCGTCGCCGTCAACTCCAAAGGACACATTTTCGTTTTCTCGCGCGGCAGCACGACGGGCCCCGCTTACGCGGCAGCCGCCGCGCAACTCCTCGAATTCGCTCCCGATGGGAAATTCCTGCGCGAAATTGGCCACCACCTCTACGCTTGGTCTTTCGCGCACTCGGTGAAGATCGACAAAGCCGACAACATCTGGGTCACGGACAAAGGCTCGGACATGGTCATCAAGTTCAATCCCGATGGCCGCGTCGTCATGGTCTTCGGCCGCAAGCAGGAAGCTTCTGACGAAGGCACCGGGCCGCTCAAGCATCCCAAGCCGCCGCTTCCTCCGATCGACGGCCAGTTTCGTCAAGTCACCGACGTGGCTTGGGACACTGCCGGCAACTCGTACATCAGCGACGGCTACATCAATTCGCGCGTCGCCAAAGCCGACAAGGACGGCGCCTGGCTCAAGTCCTGGGGCGAACCCGGCGACCAGCCCGGCCAGTTCAACACCCCGCATAGTATCGCCGTCGACGCCCAGAACCGTGTCTACGTTGCCGACCGCGGCAATAGCCGCATTCAGGTTTTTGATGCTGACGGAAAGTTCCTGCGCCAAATTACGATTGACGCACCGGTTCCCCCGGACGCCCGCCCCGCCATTGGCGCCAAGCCCACCGTAACCACAGGCACGATGGCGCCCGGCTCGCCCTGGACGGTTTGCATCACGCCGCCGCCCAATCAGGTCCTTTACACTTCGGACGCTTTTCCCGGACGCATCTACAAGCTCTCTCTCGACGGAAAGCTCCTCGGCTACTTCGGCAAGGCCGGGAAGCAGCTCGGCCAGTTCGGGTGGATCCACGAAATCGCCTGCCCCTCCGAAAACGAGCTCTACGTCAGCGAAATTCTCAACTGGCGCGTGCAAAAACTCTTGCTTGAACCAACGCATTGAGGGCTTTTGCCGTCGCGCTGATGGTCCTTCATGGGTTTGCTTCGAAGGCAGAACGTGTAGAATAAGGTCCCGTTGCACAGAACGAGCCGGGGTTGTCTCCATGGACTATCTGCTCAAGACTGAACCAACCGAATACTCTTTCGCCGATCTTCAGCGCGATGGCGTCACTCTTTGGGATGGCGTCTCCAATCCCGTCGCCGTCAAGAACCTTCGCGAGATGAAGCCCGGCGATCGCCTGGTCATCTACGAAACTGGATCTCTCAAGAGCGCCGTTGGCACGGCCTCCGTTGTCTCTGTGGATGCCTCCGACCCAAAGAATCCCGCCGTAAAGATCAAAGCGGGAAAGGCCCTGGCTAGACCCATGCCGCTGGACAAAATCAAATCCTCGAAACTTTTCGCCAACTCGCCTCTTGTCCGCATGGGGAGGCTTTCCGTCGTCCCCCTGACTCCACCCCAGTACAAAGCCCTAGCCGGCGAATGAATCGGGACTAGCCTGCTCGGGCTCTGTTAACTTCCAACTGTTGGCTTTCAACTCACCCTCCCCCTAACCCCTTTCCTTTCAGTCCCTGGCAGAATTTACTTGACAAGTACTACCTCTATGCTATAATATCTCATGAATTTAGCTCAAGCACCTCGTTCCGCGCTCCGCAGAGTTTGTCATCCCGACCAGCGGGAGGCATCTGCTGTTCGCTTCATTGCTCAGCCCTCAATGTCTTCGCCTGCCCGCGCTTTTTTCCTCTATTGCTATGGCTACTCGGCAGTCCCGTCCGCTTCTTCTCCTCCATTCATCTGCTTCCTTTATCTCCTTTACTTCCGTGGGTTTGCCGCCTCTTTGCTGCCGAGAGAAAAGTCAACTCCTTTTGAATCAATGCCTTGCCGCCTCTTTCTCCAAAACTACGGGGGTGGCAGGTGCGCCAGATCAAATCTTTCGGAATCAACAACTTCCGGACTCTTTTTCCTTCTCTTCTGCAAGTTGCTCCGAAATTCCGGTCTACTCGCCGTTCCCGAAGGCACCACGCGAAGGGCGTCCACGCACCCATCGAATTCCCCCGTACCGAATTCCATTCTCCATTTTCGCGTTTCCTGTTTCGCTCTGGTATCCTCTCTGGCTTCGGGGAGGTGCTCCATGGCCGGCAGGCCGGGCTTTCGGACAGCAGCGAACTTTCTCATCGCCGGAATCCTGTCACTCGCGAGTCCTGCGGTTCCCTCCTTCGGTCAACAGTATGATCAGAAGCTTTTCTCCGAAATGCGCTGGCGCTGCATTGGCCCCTTCCGCGGAGGCCGCACCGTCGCCATCAGTGGCGTCCCGCATCAGCCCAATGTCTTCTACATGGCCGCGGTTAACGGCGGCGTTTGGAAGACCACCGATTTTGGCAACACTTGGATTCCCATCTTCGACGACCAGCCGACCGGCTCCGTCGGCGCTCTCGCCGTTGCTCCCTCCGATCCAAACATCATCTATGTCGGCAGCGGTGAAGGTCTTCAGCGTCCGGACCTTGCCACGGGCGACGGCATCTACAAATCTACCGACGCCGGAAAAACCTGGCTGCACATGCGCGATCTTCGCGACGCGCAGCAGATCACCGCGATTCTCGTTGACCCCAAGGACCCCAATCGCGTCTTCGTCGCGGTCGAAGGACATCCCTATGGCCCCAATCCCGAACGCGGCGTTTTCCGCTCAACTGACGGCGGCCGGTCCTTC
>Ga0137362_10001911_pt1 | contig 13258 bp, 9 predicted proteins | sample MadtaG_2_FD_104801 | JGI IMG/M metagenome (GOLD analysis project Ga0137362, IMG submission 104801) | Vadose zone soil microbial communities from Angelo Coast Range Reserve, California, USA - Mad1_100_16 metaG | ecosystem: Environmental > Terrestrial > Soil > Vadose zone | place: USA: California... | reverse complement strand
TGTCTGGTGCTCTCCGGTTTGCTATTGCAGCCGATGACGGCCAACGCTCAGCCAGGCGGCAAGCTGGTCAACATCGACAACGTTCGTATCGGCTTCATCACCGGGCCTTCCGAGCCGGGCGATCCGGGCGACATCAAGAGTCGGCTTTCCTATTTCAAGCCGGGCGCCTGGACGCCCGTATTTGTGGACATCACGGCGGGGCTTCAGGGCCTGGAAAACGCAACGCTCACCGTCGAGACCACCGACAACGACGACATCCAAAATACCTACACGGTGCCGCTGCCCCGCCTCGATCCCAAAGAATCGATTCAAGCGATCACCTATGTCAAACCCGGCAGCGGTGGCGGCGACATCATTATCACGGTGAACAAGGGAAACCAGTCGGCCAAGCACACGCGGAACTTCAGTCAACAGGATCATCTGAATCTCAATGAGCTGCTTTATCTGACCGCGGGCGCGCGTTTGCCCGGCCTCCGCCGCTTGGCGAACACTATCACCGGGGACAGCCAAAAGCCCGACTCTCCGCGAGCACAGTTCTACCAGCCCCGATCCGCCTACGTGGACGACGCCGATCAGTTGCCTACACGCTGGTTTGGCTATGACTCCGTCGATCTGCTGATTCTCACGACTGGGAACCTGGAATTCGCCACGAAACTGCTGGATGAGCAGAAACGGCGCAAGGAGGCGATCGTCGAATGGGTCGAACGCGGCGGACACTTGATTCTCTCCGCCGGCAAGAACCAGGATGTGGTCGCCAAACTGATCGAGAGAATGGGAATTCCTCTCACGGTGAAAATCACCGGATCTCGCCCGGTGGATCGATTGAGTGAAGTCGAGAATTGGTGCGGCGCCCAGGTGCCCTTGCAAAGTCAAACCACCAAAGACGGCAAGAAGCCGACCTTCGATCTAGCCAAGCTATCGCCGATCTCCAAAGAAGCTGATGTGTTGCTGGCCCTCAAGTCAGACGGGTCCCCTCTCATCGTCCGCATGCCGTTCGGGCTGGGCCAAGTCACACTGGTTGGCTTCGATTTGGATCAGCAACCTTTCGCATCCTGGCCTGGTCAAAGCCAGTTTTGGGAGAAGCTGCTGACCGAGACGCATCATTTGACCCGCGATCCGAGCCATCGAAACCAAAACAATCCCAACATGAATCCTTTTGGTTCCGACGATAACAGCGAGGTGGCCGGCGATCTGCAATATAGTCTCGAACAGTTCGACGATGTGCCCATGATCTCGTTCGGCTGGGTCGCCTTGTTCATCCTGATCTACATCGTGGTCGTTGGGCCGTTGGATTACCTGTTTCTCAAGAAAGTCGTCAAGCGCCTGGAGCTGACCTGGATCACTTTCCCGACCGTTGTCCTGGTCGTGAGCGCGGTGGCGTATTTTACCGCCTATGCGATTAAGGGGAACGATCTGCGCATCAACAAAGTAGACTTGGTGGACATCGATCTGGTGGAAGGACAGGGAAAAGCCCGGAGCTACGGTCAAACCTGGTTCACGCTGTTCAGCCCGCGAATCCAACTGTACACGATCGGGATTGAGCCGGGGTCGCCGATTTGGGCGGCGGCCGCCGCGGAAGGGAAGGCCAACGCCTCGGCGCTGGTCAGTTGGATGGGACGGCCGGACTCTAACTTCGGCGGGTACGATCGGCCTCGCTCGCAAAGCCTCTTTCGCCGTTCCTATGAATACGCTCCCGATGGGAATGGACTCCTGGGCGTTCCGATTCAAGTGTGGTCTTCGAAGTCGTTCACGGCTCGTTGGGAAGCGCCTCTGGATCCCAATCATATGCCCTTTCGCGTCGATCTTCGCCATCCGGCCGACGCTGAAAATCCCAAGGGGAATCCCAAAGACCTGACCGGATCGATCACCAACTTGTTGCCGTTCGCGGTCCAAGACGCCACGCTGATTTATGGCGACGGCGAGGCCATGCCCAAGACTTTTCTTTTGGGCCGGCTGGAAGCCAACGAGACCAAACAGATCGACATTCACCGAAATCAGGGGGGCAACGATCTGTCGCAGTGGGCGCCGGCTTCCACGCAGCGAAATTGGCAGTATGGCCGATTTGGTCGCACCGCCCAAGGGTCTGCCGGACCGATTCTCGACTCGCTCAAAAAGGCCATGTTCCACGATGCCAGCCAACTCGAGTTATTGCGAAATAACTCCATTCGGCATCTCGATCAAAAGTGGCGGCTCACCAAACATGCCGACGAGGCAGTGCTGTTCTTCCGACTGCCGGCCAGCAAGGGCGACGCCGAAAAAATTAACGGAGCGCCGGAAACGCCCACGCAACTCTGGCTGGGCGAGCTGCCTGGCTCCGGCAAAGAACGACCGAATTTGTGGGGCAACCTGAAACAAGAATCCTTCGTCCGTGTTTTCCTACGCGTGAAAGGATCATGATCGTAAAGGGGATCACAAAAGGCCAACAGGAGCTAAACAGAGAGAACAGAGAGAATATTCTCACGGCCCTCTGTTTTCTGTTCCCTCCTGTTCTGTTCTTGCTAGTTCTCTAACCAAATAAAAACTCCATGATAGAAACTCGCGACCTGACGAAAATGTACGGCGATCTGTACGCTCTCAATCGCTTGTCGATCAAGCTCGAGCGGGGCGACGTCTACGGATTCATCGGACCCAACGGCGCCGGTAAAACCACGACCATGCGCATTCTGGCGACGCTCCTCAATCCGACTTGGGGCGAGGCCACGGTGTGCGGCTTCTCGATCTATAACGGCGCCAAAGAAATTCGCCGGCTCATCGGCTACATGCCCGATTTCTTCGGCGTCTACGACGATATGAAGGTCATCGAGTATCTGGAGTTTTTCGCGGCCGCTTATCGCATCAAAGGCCCGGAGCGAAGGCGGAAATGCGATCAAGTGCTCGAGCTCGTGGACTTGGGATATAAGCGCGACGCCCTGGTGACCAGTCTGTCTCGCGGCATGACGCAGCGCTTGGGGCTGGCCCGCGTTCTCCTGCACGAGCCGCAAGTGCTGCTCCTGGACGAGCCGGCCAGCGGGCTTGATCCTCGCGCCCGTATCGAAATGCGCGGCCTCTTAAAAGAGCTACGCAACATGGGCAAGACCATCCTCGTTTCCAGCCACATCCTTCCCGAGCTGGCCGATATCTGCAACAAGATCGGCATCATCGAGCGCGGCAAGCTGCTCTTCGACGGCGACGTGCAATCCGCTATCCGCCAGGTCCGCCAGCACACGGTCATGACCGTCTGCGTCTCCGACGGCCAAAACTTCCTCGCCAAGGAGAAACTTCAAGGCCATCCGGAAGTCTTGGGCATCGAGATGAAAGACGGCGACGACCAGCTTCAAGTGACCTTGAACGACGGGGTTCGCGACGGCAGCTTCATCGCCGATGTCCTCGTCAAGAACGGCTTCCGGCTCAAGATGCTCAAGGAAGAAGAAATCGATCTGGAAGACGTGTTCATGGGAATTACCAAGGGTATTACGAATTAGTCCTTAGTTCTTAGCTCTTAGTCCTTAGCTTGGAGCGGCCCGGCTCAAGTGAGTGCAAAGACGGTTGCGTTTAAGAACAATTAACTTCTTCCTAAGCACTAAGTACTAAGAGCTAAGGACTACTTATGCGTATCCTCGTCACCGGCGGGGCCGGCTATATCGGCAGTCATGCGGTTCGCTTGTTCCTGGCCCGCGGTCACGACGTCTGGGTCTACGACAATTTGTCGATGGGCCATCGCAAGGCCGTGCCCGCCGATCGCTTGATCGTGGCGGACTTGGACGAAATTCCCAAGCTCGATCACGCTCTTCTCATTCATCAAATCGAGGCGGTGGTTCACTTCGCCGCGTTTGCTTATGTGGGCGAATCGGTGACCGATCCCGGCAAGTATTACCGGAACAATCTTGTCAACACGCTGAATTTGATGGAGTGCATGCGCCGCGGAGGAATCAGTCGCTTTGTTTTTTCCAGCACCTGCGCCTCCTACGGTGTTCCACAAAAAGTTCCGATCACGGAAGACGAGCCGCAACGGCCCGTGAATCCTTACGGCAACGGCAAGCTAGCCGTGGAACGCGCCCTGGCCGATTATGCGGCCGGCTATGGATGGGGCTATGCGGCGCTCCGCTATTTCAACGCCTCGGGCGCGAGCGCCGATGCCACCATTGGCGAAGATCACGATCCGGAGCCGCATCTTATTCCCCTTGTTCTTCAGGCGGCGATGGGCCAACGACCTCACGTCGAGATTTTCGGCACCGACTACCCCACGCCGGACGGCACTTGCATTCGGGATTACGTTCACGTCGATGACTTGGCGGAGGCTCATCTGCTCGCCCTGGAGCGGCTCGAGCCGGAAAAGGGACTGCACTACAACCTCGGCATTGGCCGGGGTTACAGCGTTCGCGAGGTGATTCAAACGGCCGAGGCGGTGACGGGAAAACCCGTGCCGGTGAAGTTAGGGCCGCGCCGGCCCGGCGACCCGCCTGTCCTGATCGCGGCCTCGGACAAAATCCAACGCGAGCTGGGCTGGAAGCCGCACTACACCGAGCTGCGTCCCATCATTCAGACCGCATGGAACTGGCATCAGAAACATCCGAGAGGGTACGGGGATCGATCACTCTGAGATTTGAATATCTCTATCCCCGCCTGATCCCTGCCGGAGATCATTTCATCGTTTCACTCACCCCCAAACAGGCTGAAATGGAATGAATTTCATTTCATTTCACCAAGTTGAACGTGAAATGAAATGAAACGATGAAACGATTGAGCGTCAAATGATCGATGTGATTTGGGCGCCGGTTTGCGGCACGCTTGGCAAAGATCAGCTGCATACGGTTAAAGAGTTACGAAATCTGAGATTTGCATATGGCAATCTTGCCATTTTCTCTCATCCCAACCCATGCATTAACTCTTTAAGCGCCGGATAGGTGGCCAGGTATCGGGCGTAGTATGCATCATAGGCGTTCTTATTTTCCCGGCGCGGCTCGATGACGCCGGCGATCTGCACCATGTTTCTAGCGGCGGCATCGAGATCGGGATAATGGCCGCTATGAACAGCGGCAATCATGGCTGAGCCTAAGGCGCAGGCCTCACTGTCCTTGGGCACATGGATAGGACGCTGGAGCACATCGGCGTGGATTTGCAGCCAAAGCCCGCTCCTCGCGCCCCCTCCCCCCGCGAACAAGCGCCCCAAAGCGAAACCGTGTCCTTGCAAGTCTTCCAGAATGTGCCGGGTGCCGAAAGCGGTCGCCTCGTAGATGCTCCGAAAAACATGCCCCGGACCATGCGACAGCGTCAATCCCCAAAACGCTCCCCGGCCGCGGGGATCCTTGAGCGGACAGCGGTTGCCCTGCCAGTAATCAAGACAGACCAGTCCTTCGCAACCGGGCGGCACGGCATCGGCCTTGGCGTCCAGAATCTCAAAGACATTTCGGCCACTTCGCTTCGCCTCGGCCGATTCGGCGCCGGCGAAATGCTCGCGGTACCAGTTGACGATGGATCCGGTCGAAGTCTGGCCGCCTTCGAGCGTATAAAGTCCCTCTACTACCGCGTCCGGATAGCAGCCGAGCATCCCGCTGCCGAATAAACCTTTGGCCGACATCGCCAGATGACAAGTGCTGGAGCCCATGATCATGGCCAGGTCGCCGGAATTGACCGCGCCCAGTCCGAGCATGCCCAGGTAGGCATCGATGCCGCCCTGCGCCACCGGTGTGCCGGGACGCAGTCCCAGCTCTTCGGCCGCGCGCGATGAGAGCTTGCCTTCACCTCCACCCAAAGAAATGACTTGCGCCGGCCATTTCTCAATTAAGTCGTTCAATCCCACTTGGCTTAATAATGACTTGCTCCAACCGCCCTCGGGCCGGGCGTAATTCCACTTCACCGTGACGTTGTTAAGCGACAAGGTCCACTCGCCCGTGAGCTGGTGCATGAACCAATCCGTGCATTCAACGATCTTGGTTGCCTGCTCGTAGACAGTTGGCTCATGACGTTTGAGCCATAGTGCCTTGGGCAGCATCCATTCGGGAGAGACGACCCCGGAAACATAGCGGAGAATCGGGTCGCCGGTCGCGCTGATCTCGGCTGCTTCTCGAAAGGAGCGCTGATCCATCCAGAGGAGAGCTTTGCGAAGCGGCGTGGCGTCGTCCTTGCAAGGCAAGACCGTGCAGGCCGTGCAGTCCAAGCCGATGGCCGCGATGTCCGAGGGTTTGACTTGGCCTTTAGCCAGTGCGTGCGGGACGGCCTGTTTCGCCGCCTGCCACCATTCTCGCGCGTCTTGTTCCGCCCAGCCTGGCTGAGGATAGGTCGTCAAAATGGGAGATGTGGCGAATGATCGACAGTTCCCCGCGGAATCGATCACCGCCGCCCGAAAGCTCTGCGTCCCGACATCCAGGCCGAGAAAGAGGGGAGAGGAAGAAGTCATGTTTCAAAAGAGACGCGATTCGTGAAAATCAAAAGCCCGCAGCGCCAGCAAGGGAGTTAACCCTTGCTGGCGCTGCGGGCTCATATTCATTCTTATTCCTTCTTGGTATCTTTCTTCGTCTCCGTCGTATCTTTTTTAGGCTCCGTCTTGGCGGGTTCCTTTTTCTTCGCCGGCTCTTTCTTTTCTTCCTTCGGCGGAGCGGGTGAAGGCTCGGATGCGGTTTCGCTTTCGTCCTTCTCGGCCGGCGGCGGGATCAGCGTGGTGTATTTATTGAGGTCCACTTTCTCGGCGCCCTTGATCGTGCACATCGCCTTGAAAACGTCGTCGGGAATATTGTCGGGAATAAATCGGACGGCGCCATCGGCCATGATGACTATGACGCCCTTCTTACCGTCGGGCTGCTCCGAGACAAATGGCTTAACGCTGCCGGTTTCCGGGCAACCGCGCACCGTGCTGCCGCCTCCGGCCAGCCAGGGGTTCTTGTAAGCGGAAGGCACTTGGATAAGCGCGATGGTGCCCGGCAAACCGTCGCTGATGTCGGTCACTTTGGTCACGCGATCGTAGCCGAAGATGCCTAGTTTCTTGGCCACGTCGGCATCTTTTTCATCATAGGAAGCGGCGTCCAGGCCCACGCCCGCCATGCCGACATAATCGGTGGCCGCGACATCAGAGTGGACGTTGGGATAGCGGACGAACCGCGTGCGGTTGGGATCGCGGCCGTCAATGAAGGCAGGAATGAGCGACATGGCCGGCAGAAGATTATCATCATCGCGCCATGATTTCTGTGGGTCGATCTTGCCGTAGACCTCAGAGAATCCGAGGAAAGGCAGCAGCTCGGCCATCCAACTCACTCGCTGATCGGGAGGCCAGGGTCGGCCTTGACGCTCCGGCGTGGAATTTCGCGCGAACGTGCCACGCGGAAAGCTGCCGTTCTTATCGCGATAGGCGACCAAGGCCTGAGCCAATTGATGGGCCGTCGGCGGGACCGTGGCGATCGCCCCTCGACCGCGAACCCAGAACTCGGACATCCATTTCTCCGCAATCTCCATCGCGGGTTGTTTGAGTTTGATCTCGGCGGTCAATTGCAAAGTTTTTTCGTGCGAACCGACTTCAATTTTGATGCTGCCGATGGTATTGTCGGCTTCGCTCTGGCTGCCGGCGCCAAATCGTCCGGGCCCAGTGCCAGGCGGCTGATTCGGATTGGCGCCGGGGGGCGGCTGTCCAGGTCGAGCTCCGGCCCCGCTATCGTCATCCGGCGCCCCGCGCCCCATGCCGCCGCGCATCCGCCGTTGCATGTCCGCCGGATCGAATCCGCCGGGTCCACGGAAGCCGCCGCCTGCCGCGTTTCCGCCAGGCACGTCGATCTTCATGCGAATCACGGGACCTAACTGGGCTAACCCGGGCAATGCTTTGAGAATTCTATCCGCGTCCTCTTTCGCCTTATCTGTTTCCGCGTATTCAGCGCAACCGATGATCGTGACCTTTTCCTTCATGCCCAGTGAAAACCCGGTGAACTTGGGGTAGAATTCCTCGACATTCATAAATTGGGCTTGAACCGAGCCTTTAAACATTTCCTTGGCCAGACTCATGTCACCGGCCTCGCTGAAGAGCACCGGGCCTTTGGCTTCCACCCGATCGAGCATGGCCTTGAGACCAGTTTTGATCGTGAGATAAGACTTGCTGGGAGTAGGAGGAGCGGCATCCGTCGCCGTGGCCGTGGCGCCACCGCGACCTCCCATGCGCCCCATCATCCCTTGCATGCCGCCCGGAGGGCCCCCGGCGCCCTCGGGAGGGCCGCCGCCCATGCGGCCGCGCATGCCGCCCATCATCCCGCCACGTCCGCCGCCGCCGCCCTCGTCACCATCGGCTTGTTCTTTCTTGGCGGGAGCAGCAGCCTTCGTTAACACCGCCGGCTGGCCTTTGTCGGCCAGGAATTTTTTCATCGGTCCGAGGTCTGCCACGATGATGGTTTGCGGATCGTGAAAACGTACGGCCATGGTTCGGGCGCCGCTGCCCACTTTGCCCTTGTTGGGATCGTTCCATTGGAAGGACGCCCCTTGGGGCAGCGCACGTGTCACCTCTCGTTGCAGCGATTCGGTGACCTTGGCGTAGTAATCGAGGTCAGGCGTCATAGTGAAATAATCGAAGCCGGGCGGCGGATTTTCCGCCTTCTTGAGACGCAGGGCTTTTTGTACCACGTCCTGCTTCACCGGTTTGCTCGTCCGCACGACGGTAAACGACCAATTCTGGGAAAGGTTATTGGCGACGATGACTCGATCCAAATCATCCAGCGGGAATCCAAAGGCACTTTGAAACTGGCCGCGCTGAAAAGCGCCCGGGGTGTCGAAAGCCGTTTTTCCGAGCGGGCTGCCCAAAATTTCCTGCGGCATGAGGTTGACCACGGCCTCCGTATCGTTGGGGAGGAGATTGGTGGCGGTTTCACTGGTGATTTTGGCGGGTGCTGCTTTTTTCTCTTCCCCTTCTTCTTTCTTGGGAGTGTCGTCGTCCTGCGTGTTTTGGGCGGCGGCCGAGCTGCCTCCCGGGGCGCGGCCGGGCGGCGTGCCGGCCGACGGTTTCTTGTCCGTGCTTCCCATGTTCATGAAGATGAGCACGGCCGCGACGGCCAGCAGCACCAAGGCGGCGCCGCCAATCGCCAATCCCAAAACCAGTTTCTTGGACCCGCTCTCTTTCTTTCGCGGGCGGTCTTCATCGTCATCCCGAGCGCGTTTTTTGCCTTTGGCCGGCTTGCTCTTTTTCTCCGGCTTGCTCTCGTCTTCGAAATCCTCTTCTTCGTCGACCGGCTCCTCGACCACGAACCGGTACTTGCACTTGGGACAATCGATCTTTTGCCCGATCAGGCTTTCATCCCGAATCGTGACCATGTTCTCACAACTGGGACATTGCTGTTTGAAACTGGTTTTCGCAGCCATTTATCATTCTCCGACTTGAAATGAACGGTCCATCGCCTCGGGAATCCGCCACCTGCTGATAAGCACTCCTTATCTTAATCACAATAACGGGGAAAATGCAAAATAAAAGGCAAAAAAGTGATGCCTTCGGTTTTCGTCGAACAGGAGGAAACAGAGAAAACGGACAAAGAAATCCTGCTCTGTTTGCGAGACGCTCTCGCGTCGCTTGAAAGACAATTTTTAGGCCGTTTGGACTACAAGAGACTATGAGGAAGGCAGGAAGCAGGAAAGGTCAAGATGCATGCTTCCTGCTTTCCTGCCTTCCTTATTGCTCTGACCCTAATCCTGATACTTGGCGCCCGAGTCTGCCAAGCCCGCAGTGCCGCTGCTGACTTGCCGGATGCGTTTTTCCGTCACCTCTTTGGCAAGGTCTTCGATCACCTGGGCGACTGGTTTCGCGCCCCGATCGCCGTCGACCCGGTCGCGCACGGCCACCATGCCGGCCGCCTGCTCCTTTTCACCTACCACCAGCATGTAAGGCACCTTGTCTAGCTGCGCTTCACGCACCTTGTGGCCGATCTTTTCGGCGCGATAATCACCGGACGCCCGGAACCCTTTCTCTCGGAAAGTTTTTGCCACGCTTCTGCCGTAATCAGCCGCTTTTTCACTGATGGTGACGACGCGGACTTGCTCAGGCGCGAGCCAGAGCGGAAAGGCCCCGGCAAAATGCTCGATGAGAATCCCCACAAAGCGCTCCATGGAACCGAACGGGGCGCGGTGAATCATCACCGGCCGATGCGTGCGATTGTCCGCGCCGACGTACTCCAGTTGAAAACGCTCAGGCAAATTGTAGTCGAGCTGCACCGTGCCTAGTTGCCATTCCCGGCCGATGCAATCGCGGACCACAAAGTCAATCTTGGGTCCGTAAAATGCTGCCTCCCCAGGCTCGGGGGTGAATTTCATACCGACGTTTTTCACAATATCAAGAAGGGTGCGTTCTGCGTTGTTCCAGTTCTCATCGCTGCCGACGTACTTGCTGCTCTTGGGGTCCCGCAATCCGACCCGCACTCGATAGTCCTGCAAACCCAAGGTGGAAAGAATAAAGAGCACCAGGTCGAGGTTCGCCCGCATCTCCGCCTCAATTTGCTCCGGCGTCACGAACAAGTGGGCATCATCCTGGGTGAAGCCGCGGACACGGGTCATGCCGCTCAGCTCGCCGGTCTGCTCAAATCGATAGACCGTGCCGAACTCCGCGAGCCGAACCGGCAGATCGCGATAACTGCGCGGCTCGGCTTTGTAAATCTGAATGTGATGCGGGCAATTCATCGGCTTGAGGAGATAGCCTTCCTGTTCGCTCAGCCAATCAAGCAAACGCTGAGCGCGCTCGGCGTGAGAAGTCGCCTGACGATACGCGGGAAGATCGACGTTCATCGCGTCCAGCACACCCAGGATAAAACGATGAACTGCATCGAGCCTCGCTTCGGCGGACTTCGCTTCTTGGTAGCCCGGAACATCGAGTCGAGTCAGCTCCATGTACCGGGCCATGTCTTGTTCTTTGGCGTCGTCCAGGAGGCCGGCGGCCAGGCGGTATTGAGCCAAGTCTAGTGCCGAGCCGGCCGGGTGATGATACATGGGTGGATACTGGGCGTCGCGGTAGTAGGGAAAATGTCCGCTGGTCCGGTATAACTCCAGCCGACCGATGTGTGGCGTGTAGACCGGCTCATATCCGCGCTTGAGTAGTTCTTCCTTGATGAAGGTTTCCAGCAAGCCGCGCACGGTGGCGCCCCGCGGCATCCAGAGAATTAATCCGCTGCCCGCGGCTTGGCTAATCGTGAATAAGCGAAGCTGTTTACCCAGCACTCGATGATCGCGTTTTTTGGCTTCCTCGATCTGAGTCAAATAGGTGTCGAGATCTTTTTGATTGAAGAAGGCCGTGGCATAAAGCCGTTGCAGCTGTTTGCGATTGGAGTTGTTCTTCCAATAAGCGCCGGCGATGCTCAGCAGCTTGAACGCGCCGATCTTGCCGGCGTTCGGTAGATGAGGTCCGCGGCAGAGATCGATGAACTCTCCTTGCCGGTAAAAACTCAGGGTCGGAAACTGCTTCAGCTCGCCGTCGATGTGCTCGACTTTGTAGCTTTGACCGATGTCTTGACAAAGTGCCCGCGCCTCGCCGGTGGGCCGTTCGAAGCGCTCGAACGGCTCGGCTTCCTTGACGATCCGGCGCATTTCCTCTTCGATTTTGGGGAAATCCTCTTCCTTGATCGGCGGAGTCACGTCGATGTCATAATAGAAGCCGTTGTCGGTGGCCGGGCCAAAGGCGAGCTGAACTCCGGGAAACAAGCGCATGACTGCCCGCGCCATGACATGGGCGCTGCTATGACGCACGACGTCGAGCGACTCACGATTCTTATCGGTGAGAACCTGGAAAGGAATTTCGGAACCGTCGGTCGGAAGATCGAAAGATGAGAATTCCCGATCGAGATCGACCACCTGGCCATTGACTTTGGCGGCGATGGCTGCCTGGGCCAAGCGCTTGCCGATGCTTTCGGCGACGTCGCGCGGTCGACTATCCTCGGCTACCTCTTTGGTCGAGCCGTCCGGCAATTGCAACCTTAACATCTTGGCCATGGCGAACTCAAATCCCAAATCCGAAACTCGAAATCCGAACCAAAAAGAAACCTAAAACTTTAATTCTAAACACAGAGTCACAGAGGACACAGAGCATTATTCTCTCTGTGCCTCTGTGACTCTGTGGTTCGCTTCTTATGGTTTCGAATCTCGGGCTTCGAATTTCGGATTTATTCTCCAACATACGGCAAGAGCGCCATAAAGCGGGCGCGTTTGATGGCGTCCTTGACGGCGCGCTGGAATGTGGCGCAGGTGCCGCTCCTTTTCCGGCTATACAACTTGCCCTGGCTGGTGCACAGTTTCTTCAGCCCCTGCACGTCCTTGTAATCCACATAGGCCGGCCGGGGACAACCTTCTTTTGTGCAAAACCGACACCGATTTTTACGCCCTCGCCCTAACTTCTTTCGGACCATGCTATGCGTGACCTCGTGTTATTAATCCAATCTGCCGCGACAAAGAAGTAATTAAAATAGTGGGCCAGACTGCCTCTGTCAACGGACGACAGTGGCCAGTGTCCAAATTTGAGATTGGTCGCGCGGAGCAAGCTCCGCGGCTAAATGGTTAGGCGATTTCACGCGTCATAATGTTTAGGCGACGGCCGGTGTGAGCTTGCGTCGAATCAGCCGTCGCGCCGGCTCCTCAATGACTTTGAACACGAGGACGGAAACTCCCAGCGTGAAAAGGGTGTAGACAGCCAGCAAATCCAGCGATGGGTGAATCCCCGGATGGAACCACTCCAGAATCCTGTACATCCAGTTTCGCAGAGGTACGTGCAAGATGTAAATGGCGTAGCTGGCTTCGCCGAGCAAAACGAAGACAGGCATGGAGAGCAATCGCAATATGAGCAACTGGCGCCCCGACGAGCTACCTCGAGCCAATCCGTAGATCAACACGGCAAAGAAAATGTCCAGAAGGCCGTTGTGAAAGAAAGGATAAGGAATCCTATCTCCGCAAACCAACAGGCCGGAGATTCCCATCAGGGCCACGAGTAGCATGAGTCGCGTGAGAGCCGCGCACGATAGTAAGCGGTCTTTTGACGACTGCAGCCTGTCCTCCGATCTCGGCCTTTCCAAGAAGAACAATCGGCCCAAAGCGATGCCGAGCAGAAACTCCGGCAGCCGAAGCAGTGGGTTAAACGCGACGAGTTTCGCCACCCAGCTCGGCGACGGCGCCACCGTGGCGGGGCAATCACTGAAACCTGGTACAGGCGCGAACCAGCAAAGCATTGGAGGAACCAACGAGAGCAACCACAGTCCTGCGAGCGCCATCAATGTCTGCCGTTTATTCAGCTTCCAAATTACCGGAGAAACGAATGGGAAGAGCAAGTAGAAAAAAGCCTCGGCCG
>Ga0137362_10001906_pt1 | contig 13272 bp, 12 predicted proteins | sample MadtaG_2_FD_104801 | JGI IMG/M metagenome (GOLD analysis project Ga0137362, IMG submission 104801) | Vadose zone soil microbial communities from Angelo Coast Range Reserve, California, USA - Mad1_100_16 metaG | ecosystem: Environmental > Terrestrial > Soil > Vadose zone | place: USA: California... | reverse complement strand
TGACGCCACTGCATCGTCCTCATCCGTCTCAGAGCTCAGCTCATTTGGCTGCGAGAAAATGCTTGCAGGTGGCACCATGACGGACGATTCTCCCGTGGTAGACGTCAGCGGGACGCGGACTGAATTGTGAGAGGAGAGTCGACCCGAAGAGGAACTTGCATCCGGTACAGGCACACCGTACAGGGCGCGTGGGTCCGTGTGTGCGGACATCCTTGGGCTCGCGACGGCGCCATTTGTCGGCGCGGATGGTGCGGAATAGGAGAACGCCATTTGAGGTGGAGATGGCTGTGATGGAGATGATACAGCCATAGGTACAAATCCGCGAGGGAGCTGTCCACTAGACAGAGGGAGGACAGATTGGCCAGGATCGCCTGCTGGACCTGAGGGGTTGTCGTGAAGTAGGACTGGAGATGATGATGACTCTAGAGTTGGCGCCGAGATTGTCGGTGACGCATGGCGGTGGGCGTCGTCGGCACTGAGGAAGTGCCCAGCACGGGACGCATATGGAGAAGTAGCTTGCGGCGTTTGTGACTGAGAGCGAGACTGAAACGTACGTTATTATTTTCCAACGAACGGACCGAAACAAAAGTAAAAAAAATAATCACCGGAGCTTCAATGAAAATATTTGGCACGCTGGACGAACTGCTCATACGTGCCAAACTCCTCGTCGATTGTGTGGGAGTTTGCTGGATAACATGCACTGAGCCCGACGACGAACTACTAGACGCAAAACTGGGTCTGTGGTAAACATAACGATCTGGTTCACGGAAACCGTCCGCAACATTCGGTTGAACAAATGTTGGGGACCGTGAGGCGGAGGGAGACGCTAGGGACTAAGAGGGGTTTATCAGCGGTGCGAAAGAGGGACACAACCGTACGCACTGGTCTATGTGAAAGACTCGCAGAAGTTGGCTGAGATCCAATACTCCTAAGCTCAGCCGCAGGGGTGTTGTCACCACTGGCAGCTTCCGGAATGACGCTGAGGCTTCTCTTCCTGCGGGACTGTCGGGAAACGGAACCACTGGGATCGCTTACTATCTCAAACTGTGAGATGGTTGTTGAACCGGGAGACTCGGGCTCCAAGGGAACAATCTCATGTCGCCCGCCAGGGTCTCGCACCATGAGAGGTTCAGACTCCATAGATGGTTGTCTATCGAGGGTCAGTGATGAGGGTGCAATAGGTTGTGCCATTCCGTACGGGGGAGGTAGGCGGATGGTAGAATCATTCTCTGCATGTGGTATAAACCCATCTTGAGGAATTATGCTCCTGGGTCGGCGGGAGGGCGATGGGGTATCCCTGACTACTATTGGTGGAAGACCATTGGGAGGTGTTGGTGCCGGTTCTGAATGTGACAACACTTCTGGATTGGGAGCACTAGCAACGGGAGGCGATCGGGGGAAATCTAACATGGTCTCTCCAATAGGTTCCAGAGGTGGTTCTGCGATAGCAGGTGTCTGGGTGTGAGTGGGTGATCTTACGTCGTCTTCTCGATCATCTACATGAGACGGATTGCTCTGAACTGGTCTGGAGTCGGGTCGATCCGAGGTCGAATGCGCTTGGTCGGAGCCAAGTCTGTGACCACGAGCAAGGCCCTCTTGTAACCCGAGTCGACGCCCTTCTTCCCTTGCAAGGTCAACGAGACCTTCTTCCCGAAGCTTTCTCGCCACGTTCCTGGCTTTCGCCGCACTAGCTTCTGCATCATAACGTTGGGTCTCCAAAGACTCCAAAATCTCTTGGGCTCTAAAAATCTCTTTCTGAGCATAATCGAGCTGTAATTTGTACATCCCTAGTTCTTCGTTGGCACGGGCGGCATCTTGTTGCGCGGCGACACGGGCTTCATTTATAGCTCTGAAGCGTTGTATAGCTTCTCGAGCACGACGCTCATTGTCATCCGCTCTCTGAGACTCCTGTTTGAGTTGTTCTGTCACAGTAAGGAGCATACGGCGAAGGTCCTTTGATTGTTGTTCGTCATAACGTAACATGCTTGCAATTTTCGTCATGGACAAGCGATCCGAGGAATGACGGTGGGAGTGCCGAGGACTACTCACATCGCGACGAGTTTCGTGAGTGTAAATAGACTCCGGGGATGAAGAGTTGGACCTCGAGGGAGTTGATGGCATGCTATCAGTAGGTTCCTGGGTGGAGAGAGTGAACGTGAGAAAGTGCGACTAAACTGTGAACATCCTCATCATGTGACCGTGGCGTCTGCCGGCAAATCCGCCCCGATCCTGCCCGAGTCTACCGAGTGTCCACCTGCTTCCCAAAACTGCGGCTACCATCCGGGCTAGGATGGCAGCACAGATTATAACGTTTGGTGCGTTGCCACTGGTTCTTCGGTAGCGTGTGCCACGGTCAAGGCCACGGTCACCTGCAGCACAGTAACGTACCGTAGAGACGCCCATAAAGCAACGCGAAGTATCGGCAATCGGCAAATCAGATACAACTTACAATAGGATGTAAGTTAGCGTCGGCAAGCGTCCATCGTTTATCTTCTTTCCCGAAGTGCAATCGAAGGAAAGAGTCCGTGTCAAAAATCCAGTCGAGAGAAGCAATTACTTGAAAGGGCCAGAGAAGGTGGGAAATAATCGACAGAAGCAGAAGAAAAGGATGTGTAATATCACTTATATTACATGGTCGTGTTGCAAATCGGCGATCTAAAGTAGTCCGAAAGGATGGCGCAAGAAACTCAGCTCAAGAGTCCGCCTTAACAAGCGAGTTCATCCTGATCCTGAGCCACTCTCCAGACCCGTACAGCCTCACTCTGTCCTCCCCCGTCTCGTTAAATATTCCACTTTCCTGACTGCCTTCAGGATCACCCATCCCTTAACCTACCACCTTACCTTCATATCATGACCGCCCCACACCATTCCCTCCTTCCTTCAATCCCTGCCCAGTCGTCTTCGTCATCCTTACCCTCAACCACTTATTCTCACCTTCTTACCTCTCGCCCCAAACGCCATTACCTCAAAGACACCTCGGATATTAGTCATAGTCCTCCTCCTAGCCAGGTCACCCCTTCAAATACGAACAAGAAAAAGCACGTGTGTCACTTGTGTTCCAAGGCGTTCACCACAAGTGGCCATTTGTCGAGACACACCCGTATTCACACGGGAGAGCGGAATCATAAGTGCCCATTTCCAGGGTGCGACACCCGGTGTTCTCGTCAGGACAACCTCCAGCAACAGTGCGTCCTTTCCTCTTACTCTGATCCATAGGCTGGCCAATCACCTAGGTTTCGCTGACTTGTGATGCGTCTTCAGCTATCGAATTCACTTGACGCCCGGCTCGCGTCGCAATTCTGCGTCCGCCCGCGGTCAGATCATAGCTGGCGTTAATAAGCACATGAAGGTTCTGCCTCCTGCGCCCGAGGTGCCTTTGGACTCGCCCCCTTCTACTCCACCTGCACTAGAACTAGCGGTTGTTCCCCATATTCATTCGGCTCCGGAACCGTCGCCACATCTATCTGCTTCACCTTACCCCCCAGTGCAGGAATATGTCAAGCAAGACTACCAGGACGCCGTCACGGCTTCGTCCTATTTTGATCCACGTGGGTCTCGCCGTGTGTTTGATGCTGGACCCCTTTCCGCTCCCGAGGAATTGTTATCTCCCACTTGTCCTTCTGCTGTTATGCGTGACTTGCGCCGTGATTCATGTGACAATACGCCTGGTAATGAGCATGGCCTCTTCCCCCCCAAAAATCATATCTACGTGCCTTCCTCCGGTGCCTTAGTGATGACCGGATCACACGCTATAAACGGATTGTCAAACACAGCGACATATACCATGTATGGCACATTTGCAGCCCCGACTCATTCACCACCCAATCATGCTTCTCTGACACAGTCGAGCAACTTGTCCATGTGTGTCGATCTGCCACTTCGGGGCAACCCACCGGCAAGCAATACGCAAGGACAGCCTTTGTGCACTAGTATATCGTCAAATCAACCCCACTTATTACCAGCCACACCCTCTAATTCTCCATCTCCGGTGTCATCACTATCGCGATCGTCACAAAGCTCGGGACATTCTCCTCATCTACTTTATCAAAAGCATAACTTTCCCCTTGCCATTGTGAATAGCATGACAGACCCACCGCGAGGACCACCTCGCCCAACACAACTCCAAGCCTCCTCTATAGAACATTATCATCCCTTGGGTCTCATCCCTTCGGAGGGTATATACAGCCGTGGAAGCACAACTGCGCCGTGGCAGAACGTGTTATCCGACGCGAGAGGGACCTCAGCTATGCATGGGGGAGTTGGATTTGTTTTGTGATGCGGGGGCATTATGAAGAGGTTCTCGTACACATGCATTGTCGGGGGTTTGGTACTGAACAGACTAGAGCCGTACGTGCTGCCAGATGGCGCGTCACTTGCACCATGTGCGGCAATGGCAACGATAGAGATTGCCAGGCGTAGCCGCCATCTGCGCACGTGATGGTGTGTCGACGATACCTGGGTACGAGTGGTAATTAGTTAGGGGATGTATTACCAGAAACAGGGAGTCAGCCTAATAATAATTAATTATTACGTGGTTGAGGATAAGCGCCGGCCCGGGGTGCAAGCTACACTCAAATGCCCAGTGACCTAGATAGGTGAGTCGCTGTCGAGAGTCGTGTATCTCATAGTAATGCATTTCCAAGCCAAATAGAACAGCTCGTCCAATGTATCCCTATATCAGAAGAACAAGTTAAACGGCTATGCATCAAGGCCAGAGAAATCCTCGTAGAGGAGAGTAATGTCCAAGTTGTCGATGCCCCAGTGACCGTATGTAATCGCACCATGAACTTCGCATGTAACTATCTGATTTATACATTGGTAACCAAATTAGATTTGCGGTGACATCCACGGCCAGTTCTTTGATCTGATGGAGCTCTTTAAGATTGGGGGCACATGCCCAGAGACGAATTACATTTTCATCGGTGGGCATTTGTACGTACTAGATCATTCTCTTCAATTCACACACCTCGTGCTCCATCAATTCAGGGGACTTTGTAGACCGAGGCTTCTACAGCGTCGAAACTTTCCTTCTTCTCCTGGCGCTCAAAGTGCGATATCCGGATCGCATAACTCTCATCCGTGGAAACCATGAGTCGAGGCAGATCACGCAAGTATACGGGTTTTACGACGAATGTCAGCGCAAGTACGGCAGTAGCAATGTATGGCGCTGGTGTTGTGAGGTCTTTGATTATCTCGCGCTGGGTGCCATCGTGGACGGCCGCGTTTTTTGCGTACATGGTGGCTTGAGTCCGGTGTTACAGGCCATCGATCAGGTTTTCAAACTTCACATTTGGTTCTTGATTTGTCCGTTGACCTGGATACAGATTCGTGCTATCGATAGAAAGCAGGAGGTCCCTCATGACGGGCCAATGTGCGACCTGCTCTGGTCTGATCCCGATGGTGAGCATATTCGCTTTTCCCTGGCAACTCCTTATCCTCGCGCAAGGTCCATGACACAAAAATAACGATATAATTCGGTTGTAGATATATCCGGTTGGGGTCTTTCCCCTCGCGGAGCAGGCTTCCTTTTCGGAGCGGACATCACCAAAACTTTCGCGCATAACAATGCCATTGACCTCATCGCTAGAGCACACCAGCTCGCAATGGAGGGCTACAAATTGATGTTTGATCAAACGATTGTAACCGTTTGGAGCGCCCCTAACTATTGCTATCGGTTGGTATTCAGCGCTACTCTATATCGTACGAGGGGTGAATTTCACTGATCTGTATTCTGTTCTGGCATATTCCCCCTGACCATGTGGCACTCAGTTGTGGCAATGTGGCATCTATTCTTGAGCTTGATGAAAATCTGGCCCAGGAATACAAAGTTTTTCAGCATGCCCCTTCGGTAAGCCTCCCACGCTTGTTAGAATTCACAATGTCTCTTGGTGCTGACGGCAGGCAGGACGTTTGCTCTGTGCCACTGAAACGACCACCTGCGGATTATTTCTTGTAAGTGGCACCCAATTGGCTACATCGATGAGCGGCCATGTCTCGGTCACTCTGCCACTTCGCGATCAGGATTTCCTCGATCACAGCTGGATGACGTCTGGTGGGATGGGACTGGCGCTCGAAATTACTTTGAGATCATTTACAGTGCTATACTGCATGAAAAATCGGGAAGGGGTGTTCTTATACATTTTTATTGTCTCCCTGAGGATGACGCTGAGGTCTGTCTGTCCCAAAAAGGTTATGATTGGACTCCGGCCAGTCTACCAAGTTCGAGTTCGGGGCATTACATGTTTCTTACCCGCTTTACATGACTCGGAATAGAACCGTCGCTGTTGTTCTTAAAACACAGTCCAGATCGAGAATAGTTTGGGTTTGGGGTTTCATGTTATGTACTGTGTCAAGCCGTCAGATTGTCAAACCTGTGTGAAGCATTGCAATCTTGGCTAATACGTACTCGGGCGAGGAACTGATGACCCTGCAGTCACGGTCACGATAATAATTCTGCACCTCTTACACACGCATAACTGATCATGATCGAAGGGCTGGAGAGCAGGAGCACTGCAATGGTGTACAATCCATGTCTATTGCCATGCGTTTGGTCCGCAAAGAACGGCGGACTACCATGTAAACAGGAATACGTATTGTGACCTGTAGGTACGGACTCGCCGGAGGCCGGGCGATCTTGACAACTTTGTTGAAACCAAACCACTGGCATGCAGCAATGCATGCAAAAGTTGATCCGAGCGTGTTTCCTTAGTGACCAGACGTAAACCCCTTTTGTTTCTCAACTAAATAACGATTCGATCGTTGGACTAGTCTTGTCGTCAATCCCAAACCATGGGGCCGAACGCCTACATGCATTAATGCTGATCGGGTCCAGAACCGCAGGCTGGGCTCTTATGCACACGCTATATTTCCGGGTAGACACCTAATACTGTAGTCGTGTATTGGAAAGCGTTATAGTTAGTCGTTTGGACTAACTACTATATATGTGCTAAACAGTGAGTTAGTGCGCTATAACTAGGCCAGGCGGCTCTGGCCTAGGGGTAGTAGTCGTGTACTAGTTTTGATGTCACAGCCCCATGAGGCCTTCGATGAGCGGCATCAGAGGACGTATCACAGTAAGACGTAAGGCAAAAGACATCGACAGGGTGTACCGTGTGTGAAGACTCTATCCGTAGAACAGAAACAGCCATCATCGTTCAGCCCACAGGATCTGGCCGCCGCTACTAGGCACAGGATCCTCGGGCTTCTCCGCATTGTCGCCCTCAGCCTCGTCCTCCTGGGGAGTGTTGGTAACAGTACGCGAAACTTCTCCAGGTTGGTTATCCCAGAGGGAGTCTGGAGCTTGTAAGCTGTCGACCGATGGCATTGAAGACCTATCTGTCCACTGGCGGGAAGCGTAGGCATCCGGTATCGGTGATGCCGAAAGGCGTCGTGACGGCGCGGCAAGTGCCCCAGGTGATAAAGGCTGCATCGCTCGCGAGGATGGTTCTTCCGGGCGTAGTGGAGGAAACGTGAATTCGGGAGCGGAGCGTACCCGTTCCGAAAAGAAGTTAAATATCTCAAGTGTCGTCGAATGTCGGCGTCTCCGGCATGCACCCACACCGGGCAACCAATAACTAGGACCGGGTGGTTGAATATGGGTTTGGCTTTGCGCGGGTTGTTGGGTTCGGCCTGTCGAAGACTGGCTTGACGATGATAATGGCGCTCGGGAGATATTTAGACCATCCGCGGCAGCCTGACAAGGGACATAAATGATTCCAAGTGGGTTACCACTACGACGTGGGACAACCTCAGCGGATAAGCAGCGAAGTGAAAAACAACTACTCACCAGACACGACAACCCACTCCCTCGCGTACACAGCCACACGCGCTCTTTATCATCCTGACTGTGGAATAAGAGTCAAAATAACGAGCGTCCATCTTCACAACCGTTTCTGCTGCGGCGCCACAAGCGACCCACGTCCCCTGTCGCCGACGAGGTTGCGCATTGAGGTGGATCAACTCACCGCAACCGTTCGTCCGCCTTGCGCGCGGGAACGAAGATCGGCACGTAGAGGCTGGGGGTCGGAATGCAGATGTACGGTGCCTCGTAGGAGGATCGTGCGGTCGTGGTAAGGTAGGATGGCTATACCATTCACTTTCGCGTAGTCTCCCGCCGCAGAATAACACATATGAGGAATCCCCGTCATCGTCTTCAGGACTGACGTCGACCTCCTGTGGAAACAATAGCGGATCGGGGTCATTTAAGTCACTCGTTGATAGCTCTCTCAAGTTAAGACGTGACCGAAAGAACCATCTTCCGACCCCGCCTTGTCGTTGCTCGGCATCATCATCATCGGTCTCCGATAAATCCTGTTCTGGATTTGGCTGTGCCAGTGGTGGAAAAGATACAGAAGAGTGGCGGGAGATACCCGCCGTGGTTGGAGGCGCATTGAGTGCCATTGGGACTGGTGACTGCGGGACGTTCATGTCTCGGATAGCTATGGCACCGCGACGGCGGAGCCGGGAGACTTCACCTGAACGGACGAGGTCAGAGAGGACAATAGACTCATCTGCGTCGGAAACATGAGCAAGATACGAAGGGCGTGCAGGATATGAGCGAGGATATGTGAGGGGCATGGTGAGCGCTCAGACAAAGGCGTGATGACGCTGACTCAGCATAGATTGTGTAATCTTTACCCAAATAATTTAAACACAGGCGTACACTGCTACATCTAAAATCCACATCTAAAATCACACATCAATAGCTATTTCAAAGCAAATAAATTATCGGCTGGGCCCCGCACTTGAGCTTGCTAGCGCCGCAATGTCAGCTTCCAGGCTCGGGTTATAGTGCTTGAAGGGTGAACCAGGAGCACCTGGAAGCGAGACATCTGATGTGCTCCGGTGTATGTGAGTAGATCGCACTGACGGCGAGCGGACCGGCAGTGGGGCGGGTGATGAAGCTCGAGGAAGGGGAGCAGGAGATGCGCCTCTGGACAAGGGGTTCGGAGAAGCGCCGCGCCTCGGTGTAGTCGAAGCACCTTGAGGTGGGGGTATTGGTCGGGCAAAGGCCGCGGAACTAGGGAGGGGTGATACCGATGGAGGCCGGACGGGAAGAGTATCAGTGGGTGTACCAGTGCGTGAGGAGGTAATCGCCGTTCTCGGTCGGGAACTTCCATTGGAATGGTCCGCTGGAGGGATAACTATTCCGGGTGCAGTAGCCCTTCGGTCTCGAGATGGGACAGGTAATGCAGGTGAGGAAGATCTATACTCCTGCTCGTAATCAACCGTTGTCGTGGGCTGCCGTTGTAGATGAGGTTCATTATAAAGGGTAGGGGGGTATCGGCGTGGTGGTGACCGATTCGTTGAACCTGATGCCCTAACATTGGGATTGGGGGAAGTAGCACGTGGTGTGTACGCCTCAGCAGCAGGGGTGCCACGGCGGCTTCCTGTAGCTGACGGGGTGGTTAGATGAGGTGACGCAGAGTCCGGAGCATAATATCTGGTTGGAGGGATCTGTACGTGCGGTCGGGGAGGAGTATTCTGAGGTGACCTCGGCTGGCCAGCTGAAGAATCGTGGGCAAAGACAAGGGGAGCCGTTGTGATGGGCGGGTTATGAGTAGCGCCTGGATGAGGAAGTTGCTCGCTGGACATCCGAGGTGACGGTGCATGCGTGCGTTGCTCTGGCGCCCTGTCCGTCTGGTGAAGGGAAGGAAAGAAATCAGTACGGTTTGAGAGAGCGTATCGTTAATGCGTACGGGGCGTTCTACCGAATTTGGTATGATCTGTGAAGAGCGAGGGTACCAGTTAGAGGCAGGATTTGAGGCAGCGTTCGAACTCGCGTCTCGTGGCATCCGATAGTCCGATCGTAGCTGGCGCCCCCGTTGTGCCGTGCTATGAGGTCCGTATGCATATGGGACATTCGCGTTGTACTGAGGCGCAAGGGCAGCGGGCATTTGAGGAATGGGACGTCGCCTAGGCGGACCATCTCGTTGCGGTGCCGGTCCCCCCTTAGATGTCAGTGAGAAGGTGGTATATTAAAGGGCATGGTCAGGAAGAAAAACTAACGCACCGATCTGTTGCTAGGCCTCATCGAGGACTCGGGGTTTCGCAGATCACCCACAAATCGAACACCCTCAGGATGAGCATAGGTGACATTAGGAGAGTCACGGTGCGGTAGCAGTCCCTCCTTGGGTGTCAGTGAGAAGGTGGTATACTAAAAGGTATGGTCAGGAAGAAAAACAACGCACCGATCTGCTGCTAGGCCTCATCGAGGACTCGGAATCTCGCAGATCACCCACAAATCGAACACCCTCAGAATTAGCACGGGTGACCTTAGGAGAGTCACGGTGGTTAGTTGAGAGACGTTCCTGCACAGGAGTCGAAATAGCTCCTGGGGGTGCTTCGAAGCGTTCTCGCACTGGATTCTGTATAGCTCTCGAGGATGCTTCGGGGTATTCTCGCGCAGGACTCTGCATAACTCCTGAGGATGATTCGGGGTGTTCTCGTGCACGATTCCGGGTAGGTTCTGAAAACGCTTCGAAGTGTCCCCGCGCGGGACTCCGGATAGGTTCCGGGAAGTTTTCAAAGTGTTCCCGCACAGGACTTCGGATAGGTTCTGGGAGCACTTCAAAGTGTTCCCGTGCAGAACCCCGGATAGGTTCTGGGAGTACTTCAAGGTGTTCTCGCGCAGGACTCCGGATAGGTTCTGGGAATATTCCGAAGTGTTCTCGCGCAGGACTCCGAATGGGTTCTGGGAAAGTTTCGAAGTGTTGTCGTATAGGACTCTGAATAGCTCCTGAAGCGGTTGGAAAGTTCTCGTGGACTGAACTCCGGGATACATCTGGGATAACCCCATTGTTCAAAACCGAAGGGTTATTATCAAAAGCCCTACGCGGTGATGGAGATTCGTAAATATGGGCACCAGATTCAAAGCGGTTTCCGTTGACGGGTACAGAGGGTGTGTCGTCCACGGTTCCTGGTGGTGGCACGAAAGCGGCGCCCCCCTGATAATAAGGGTCGACCGGGGGGAGAATGTCAGCGTCCTGGGGAGCCGGCGCAAATTGTATGTAACTTTGCGTCCGTGGAGAGTCCCTCGGAGATTTTGACCTCAAGGATACAGAACCTATTTCTGTGCTTGGCACTTCTGGGATGGTAGGCATTGGCGGTGGCGCACGAGATGATACATGTAGAGCGGCAGAGGCAGCAGGGAGGGTGGTCGTACTGGATGAATCGGCGGAGGATGTGCGCTGGACTCCCGTTGGGGGCTGTGGGGTGTAAGTTGGCTCTGAGACCGGATTGGTAGCATCAATATCTGACCCAGATGCGCCAAGCTGTCCCTGTAGGCGAGGATATACTTGGCGTCTGGGTAAAGGCGTAGGAATTTCTGCATCATGTGGAGACAGTGGATTGGGATAGGTGTCTTGGAGAGGTGGGGGTTGGTCGAACTCGTCGAGCCGGTATCTGCTCTCAAAGATTTCGCGGAATCGGGGACCCTCATTCAGGTAGAACCCTCCGTCCTCCGTGGAACTATTACCTCCATGATGTCCGATACTTTGACCAACTTGAATACCTTCATTGAACCCAATCTTACGTCCCTGTTCCCTCGCTAAGTCAATGAGTCGCCTTTGCTTCATCAGCCGAGCGTTGTCACGATCGCGAGCCGCGGATGCTTCTGCTTCGTAACGTAGTTGATCTTGGTCTCGAAGCATTTGCTGTGCACGTCGAACCTCCCCATGCGCATTATCCAATAACGCTTTGTATTTCCCCAATTCCTCACGAGCGGTAGAGGCCTGACGCATCGCATTGGCCCTCTCCTCCTCTGCCTCGCGGACGCGGAGAAGCGTATCAATCGCAAGTTTTTCGGCGTGGGACGCTCGAACGCGCGACTGGTCTAATTTGTCGAAGGCGGCACTGAGACCGTGTTTTAGTTCCTTTGCATCACGCGAAGAAACTGAGAGCATGTGTGCGAGTTCACGGTGGATACTGTGGCTGTTGCGACTGTGGTGGCTGTGGTGGTGGCGACTACGTCGTCGCGGTTCCAGAGAGACGGCAGAGACGATTGAGAGCCTATTATCAGGCTGTGGACCATGCGTTGTGTCAGGAGCATGAAAATCAGAAGAATCGGGTGGCTGCTCTGCAGACTGAGTGGGTGAAGTTGGTGAACGCTCGTCCGGAATGCTGGACATGTCGCGCTCCAAGGGATCATGACTACGATAACAGGCAGACCATCAAGAAGGGAAGACTGGTTTGGCCTGATTGGAACTCACAGAGATCCCTCATAGGTAAGTTCCGAGCTTAGAGATCCGGACATGATGTCCTGAGACTGGTCACGGTTGGCGGACTCGGATATGTCCTGGGAGTAGGGTTAGGACTTAGATGAGCGCTCACTCACTCATTTTTTTGTTCTCCCCACCGCAATGCCTCCCTCTTCGTCAAAGCAAAAGCGTCTTGCAGAAAAGGCAGCAAAGCAGGCTGCCAGAGTCAACGCCAATGCTGGTGATCCCTCTTTTTCTTCGTCCACCCCACCAGGCTCCACAAATGGCGGGAGCTCGCTCAATACCCCGTTGACCAGTCTGTCGGCCGCTACTAGTCAGGAGGATCTCACGTCGATGGCAAAGCTGCAAATTGCTACTGAGAGGTTTGTCTCATTCAACTCTTTATCTTGATGCAATTTTCTCAACATTGTTTTTATCAAGGAGCACAGCAGGTGTGCTGGTATCAGACCCGAAGGGTAGAGATATCAAGATCGACGCATTTACACTGTCTTTTCACGGCAGATTATTAGTTGAGGGCGCAGAGATTGCCCTTAACTATGGCCAGAGATACGGTCTTCTTGGAGACAATGGTTCAGGAAAGGTCAGTTCAGATCGCAGATGATCTCCGCTTCTGATAATCGTCTGATGTACCGCCAGTCGACATTCCTCCAGTCCATCGCTGAACAGGATATCGCCCTCCCACCGCATATAGATATATACCTTGTCCGTGGGGAGGCTGACCCTTCCGACGTGAATGCGCTTGACTTCATCGTTGCCTCAGCAAAGGCGAAGGTTGCGAGACTTGAAGCCCGCATCGAAGAAATGTCGTTAGCGGATCACGTGGACGAGGTTGCTCTGGATGCTGCTTATGAGGAATTAGACGAAATGGACCCCAATACATTTGAGGCCAAGGCCGGGAGTATTTTGCATGGTCTTGGATTCTCTCAGGACATGATGAAGAAACCGACTAAGGACATGTCAGGAGGCTGGCGGATGCGTGTTGCTCTGGCCCGTGCCTTATTCGTCAAGCCCCATCTACTCCTCCTCGATGAGCCCACGAACCATTTGGACTTGG
>Ga0137362_10001905_pt1 | contig 13273 bp, 12 predicted proteins | sample MadtaG_2_FD_104801 | JGI IMG/M metagenome (GOLD analysis project Ga0137362, IMG submission 104801) | Vadose zone soil microbial communities from Angelo Coast Range Reserve, California, USA - Mad1_100_16 metaG | ecosystem: Environmental > Terrestrial > Soil > Vadose zone | place: USA: California... | reverse complement strand
GCATATGGAGGTCCGACAAGAGCTTCCCGGTCGAGTTGTCTGCAAGAGGATCAAGCGATTCCGTCAGTTTCGAAATCGTATAATAGGTTTGAATTGTTTCATCAAATCCGATTGTGAACATCCAACCCATTTGGTGTTTGATGGAAATTCCATCTGAAGAATTAGGCTGCGCGCGGCGGAAGAGCTTCTCGTTCTTGAGTGCTCGGGCGATCAAAGCGTCGAAGCCGTCGATTCGTTTTTGCGGAAAGATCGTCACAGGGCTGGTTATGGGTTCAAACGGATCGGGAATCCCGGAAACATTCCAAGCGAGTTCCTCGCCGTGTAGCTGTTGAACTCTGGAGAGAAAACGTACCAAAGGCGGTACAACGTGGGCCGTCTGCCACGGCCCGATATTACTTCCATAATAGAGTTCGGTGATGCGGTCACGGTTCAGAGTCAGATTTATGGCGGCCTGACTGAACCATTCGTCAGCGTGAGACCGAGACGAAATGGTTAGCGCGATCTTGCTGGGTCCTAATCCTCGAACTGAACGCAGACGCAGGGTACGCTTAAAAGGCTCGCTCCGGTATGCCCGCAGCTCTGGTACCGTACCCGAAGACCGCACCTTCTTTAGGTATTCGCGAATTCGGGCTGATGGAACGTAGTCGAGGTCAGAATCCTTAGCGTTACCGTCGATCCAGCGGTCGACAACTGTGCCGTACCCGTCGAGACTGTAAGCAGCTCGCCAAAGTGAGAAAGTCCGGTACTGTGGAATGTCTGAGCCTTTTGACAGAGCGTCAACCTCGAGAAGAAACGCTAAGTCATACAGTGGTTGTACGTACTCAAAATCGCGGATGCGAAAATAGTCCGCCGGAAAGGCCGGGCGGGTACTTGAACGAGACGCGGGACGTGCAGAATTGTGCTTTGGCTTCTTCACTTACGCATTAGTTCCTCGTCTATCAGCTGGGACAGCCGATGATAAAGGGCTTCGTCTTTGACGAAATCCCATTCGTCCATCGATATACGGAGCTTTGGCCCGTCATTTCGTCCGAAGAATTGATCGTAGGCCTCGTTCACAGCCTCGAAGTATTGCCGGTCCACGTTACGTTCGGAAGCTCGACTTCGTCCGGCTATCCTGCGCACTAAAAGATCCGTCGAGGCAGACAGGTAGATCAGCAAGGACGGAGATGGTGTTCTTGCCGAGCAAAGCTCGAACAGATCGTTGAAGAGTTCCTTGGCCCTGACCTCTATGAGATTCAGGTTCGCGTACAACACGTCCTTACCTAGATGGAAATCGGCTATCAATTCGGATTTGGACACGAAGGAGTTCTCGGCTTTGAGCTGATGGTAATGCAACAGGAGGAAAGCAAATTCTGTTTCCAGAGCGTGCTCTATAGGATTTTCATAGAAAGCCTGAAGGAAAGGATGTACTTCGAAATTCTCTAATAGTGGTTTTGAACCACGGTACTTCGCAAGACCGCTTGCGACCGTCGATTTCCCAGCCCCGACACATCCTTCTATCGCGATATACATTTGCGCCTGCTCGAGTCTCCCACGAGAATCCGGCTTATGGCTCTTACATATAGAAACTGTACCTTGGCTCTATCTGTCTACCTTCACTGCAGTACCGAAGCACATTGCTACATTTTCTCGCCGCCTGTAAGGTGACGGGCTCTGCACCGTCGAATTGGGTGTTATTCCAGTTCATCTTGCTTAGCGCAAGAACTTCGCGAGCCAGAAAACGTTGGGTCTGCTCGGCACTTTCGGATCTTATCCGCATCGGTACGGGTATGTATCTGCCAGGATAAGTCTCAAAAAAGTCCACACTACCGCGTGTGTAAAGAACCATCTCGTTCTCGTCTAGGGTCAACATGGTTCCTCGCAGTGGTGGATACTTTCCCGCTCGATACAACTTGGTGGATGAATGCGATATCCAAAGGAAGTCGTGGGTCGATATGCCTTTCTCCTTGAGGGCACTCGCAAAGCCGTCTTGCTCATTCGGATCGAACCGGGAGCTCTTATGGACAACCACGCGAGCCGGAAAAGTGCGATGCACGTCCCAATATCGGGCGAGCGCATCCTTCAAAAGCTCGTAGGCATGTTCCAGAGGTAAATGCGGTTGCCGATCACCTTTCGAAATGTTTGCCGCGCGGCCTCGAACTACAACGCCTTCACCGCGCTCGTTGAACACCTGCGCAACGCTGGTGAGAAGAGCGCTCTTATCAAGACTCTTATAAAAGCTCACGCCGACAAAACAGGTTGTCAGCTCGGTGCTCTCCCTAGGAAGTCGCCACGGCACACCATCGGCCTTGTAGTAGAGCGCGGTGTGAATATTCCACGCTCGAGTCGCTTCGTCTTGAAGCTCGAGTCTTCTTCCCGCCTTTGACCGGCGTCTGTTTTTCGAAGCATCGTACGTGGCCGGCAAAATGATTTGAATCGGCTTACGGTATTGCTGCATGGCGCGAGCTTTTAGCATGTCATGAAAGTCCAAACGCCAACTGCTAAGATCCGCGACCAAGTCATCGATATCGCTGCTTTCGAACTCTTCCGGTCCCATCGCTTCTAGTAGAGTGATCGGAACTGCACACACAATCACTTTGGTATCCCGGTTTTGAGCGAGATATTGAATCTCCTCCATGAACAAATCAACGCACCGAGATATTCGCTCGTTACGGTCGGGGAGTTTGCTAACAAGGGCGATGTTTGCGGCTGGAATGTCGCGGCAGAGCGAATCGTCCAACACAAGGGAGCTGCGGAAGGCGTTTTCTTTAGCAAATCCTGGAAACCTTGGAAAGAGATTCGGCTGTTTGCTAGGTTTGGCAGGAATTTCGCCCCGACAACGCTCGAACCAGATCCGGACACCCTCAACCGAGTCTTTGCTTCCAATAATACCGATATTGATTTTGCTTGGAGCCACGGGCGCCGCAAAATCCAACGGTCCGTAGCTCATGATCCCGAATCGGATATCGATGTGTCTACCGGCACCGAATTCGAGCTCAGGCTCTCCGAGAAACTCTATGTTCATAGAATGAGACTTTCTTGCCGATCGCTAACTGACTCCGTCTGGAGACCGGCGTACTTTTCCGCATCTTCATGCTTAAGCCAGCTGTCGTCATCGAAGCCGGCGTCGAGATGAAACTTTAACAATGAAGAGAAATCCAGAAACGAAGGTCCAGTATCGAATAGGCTGCGGTCTTTCAGAAGTTGCGCCCACATCACAACTTGACCATGGACAGCCTGATTCGTTTCCAGTCGTTTGATACCGGACAATAGCTCGGGAGCGTATCGTGATACCCGTTCGCCGTCGCGCGTGAACTGATAGGTCGGGGTGATCTGCAAGAACCAGTTGGCTCCATAACGTACGAACCTTCCCGCGAATGCGGAATGTCGGTAATACGACATTTGTGATTGATCCGATTGTTTAGGATAGCCGCGAAACACTAGCCGGCTCGTGTTGTGTTCCCGGCTTTGATATGCGAACTCTCGCTCTGACAAATCACGAGATGCGCGGAAATAGTAGCACTGGCCATCGCGCGAAAATTTCACCCCTTTCCGAAACAGAAAGGATCTCAGGCATGCGTTCAATAGTTGAACGAATTGTCTCTGGCGAAGGTAATCTTCTGTTTGCGACCATTCGTATGTGTCAAGCGCCTCCATCGTTCCGCGCTCGCAGACATCGGTCCATGGCTTTGAACTGAGATCGTGAAACGATGTCAGCATCTTACTTCCCAGAATCCATTCCCCGTGAACCGTGTCGGAGATCTCGTGCAGTGTCGCGAAGAGTTCGGCACGGGTTCTATATTCTGTCTGTGCTACATAATATTTGGACGGAAAGTGTGCTAGCTGCAGAAGATTCGAATAGACAAGCTCGGGCTTTGGACGGGTTCCGAGATAAAGGCCTGAGCTGGCCGGAACCGCCAACCGTTTCAATGCTTCTTTCGCGTTTATATCAAAACGACTAAGTGCCTTGTCGAATACGATCTTCGCGCTCTTTCGTCGGTTGAGATCGCAAAAGTAGTCCTTTATCGAAACCCAGTACGCTTCGTTCGTATTTGGGCGACACCTGACGAGTATCACGGGCGCATTGCCGCCAATCCAATAGTCAAGATCTTTGGGTGAACAACGAAACTCAAATGTCGAAGGAGTTTCGGCGTCAAAAGTGCCCTCGGTCGCCTTGCTCTGGACCTGAATAATACAGTTGGTAACGATGCCGGACTCGGACCGAATTTCGATGTATCCATCGATTCCCGCCTCCAGTCCGGTGGAGTACCAAACAAAGCCCATCTCCAGACAAATTCTCTGGATTAGGTTCACACCTAGTTCTCCAACGATGTCGTTTTGGCCGATCCTTTTTTTCGGCAGCGGTAAGTCTATGTCTTCTCTCACCTGGGCTTTAGCCTTTTCGAGGGCGATATAGTAGCGTCGCGCAGGTATCTGGATTCGAGGTTCGTCAGGCGCAGATTCCCGTTTGTAATATTCTTCGATGGCATTGCGGAGACGCGCGGCCGCAATACGCACCGTGCCATCGGATTGCGGGTCGAATGTGGTGCCCAGCCGATAGACATCTGCAGCGATTTTCTTCTGAGTTAGCAGTTCATGCCGACCTGCCATGGTTTCGCTTACAAGGTATTCAAATAGCTCGAGCAGTCGACGTCTGCGCTTGAAGGAATTACTGACAGCTATCCGGGCTATTTGATTGCGGACTTCCTGCGTGTCGCGGATTGGCTCACTCTGTTCCATTTCTCGCCCTCAGCCGCTTCGACTCTACCAAACGCAACCTGACAAAGTAGGTCCCAGCATTTCTTACGCCCCGACCTGCGTTCTCACAGACCGGATTCCGGTTTTCTTTCGCGCCACAGACTTTGAGGGCCCGGCGACTTGCATCTCTTCGATCGCGCGTCGAACGCCTTTCGCGACGTCGAGCAGAGCTTCGTCTCGCTTGCTCCAACTTGTAACTGGTTTGCCGTCGCGGGGTAGGGCTAGCAGTTTCCCGATAGGTGTCCTGTTCCAATCGACAGGCCTCAAAATGATGGGGATCACCTTGGCTTGACCGGCTCGGTGTCGTCTGAGGGCGCAATTCATTTCGCGCAAGTAGCAGTAGTCGGAGTTCATAAAATCGGGGCTAACGAGCAAAAGGACCAAATCTGATGTTGTGAGCGAATCCACAATTTCTTGGTCAATCTCCGTACCGGGCGTAATACGGTGGTCACACCAGGTCTCTATTATTCGGCTTCGGCGTAACGGCGATAGGTGTTTTTCAAGTTCCTCCCGAAGTCTTTCGTCACGGTGAGCATACGAGACGAAAACGCTAAGCCCTACACCAGCGCGATCGCGGCTACGGGCCTCCGTCCTTCGTCCCATGCCCTGCCTGCCTCCTGCAAATGTAACTTTAACCTACACCCGTAGTTGTCGTCTACAATAAATCGTGATACGTTACGGCGAACGTATCAAACCATGGGGGTTTGCGCTCGCGTACGGGCGTGCCAGCCCAGAGAGCGATGCAAATCATGCTTTCTTTGAACTAGCTTATCGCGTTTAAGGAGGAGGAATCCCGCATGGCGAAGAAGACTCCAGAAGGAACCCTGCCAACGCCCTCTCAGAATTCGCCTGCCCCGTCAGCAATGCAGATAGGCTCGATACACAGTTTTCTGATCCATCCCGGCAAGAGCGCTGTCAATCCGCACGAAATCAGCGGCACAGCGGTACCGATGAGCGGCGTCCTCTTTGACATGCTCAAGCACATTTTCGATAAAGCCGAGGAGGAGTGCCAGCACAACATCGCCTTTGCCGCTGATGACAACGGCAAACAGCAGAATGATTGCCGCGACTTGCTTCTCGACTACATTAAGAACTGCGACCTCACGCATGGGCGCGAGGTGGCCAAACGGCTTCAAGGCGTCACTACGCATCGATCCAGCCTCGGGTTGATGTTCCTGATGAAGGGCCAGCATAAGGGGGAAACGAAGCTCGTCGTCTCGCGTTTTCCGGCCGATAGCGGCATCCTCGCGGAAGAAAATGAGAAAAGCCTGAGCGTCGAGTTCTTGGAGCGCATCTTCATGAAGAGCGCCACGTCCTACAAGGCCGCCGTCTATTCCGGTAAATCTTACGCAAGGGATTTTTGGAAAGGCAAGGCGGTGGACAAGCAGATCAACAGCGCCGAGAGCTACATATCGGACTACTGGATCAGGGACTTCCTCCATTCGGACTTCCTGACACCGGGCGAAGCCGGGACGCGCCGTCTCGCCATCGCCGTTCGCGATGCGATGAACCGATGCGACGATCCGCAAGTCAAGGAGGACATTGCGGCCCTTCACCATCTGATCGTGGGCATGCCAAAAAAAGTCGTCAACGCGAAAGCGATTCTCGACCAATTCCACGTCTCCGAGAAAACCAAAGAGGAAATCGAGGATCATTTCCCCAAGGCCAAATCCTTCGAGGAGAACTTCCAGTTCGTCCCCGACGAGTTCCTCAAGCACGTGTTCCTGCGCACCGTCGAGCTTGATAACGGCGGACTGCTCACGGCGGCGACGGAGAGCTTCGACGAAGTATTTAGGAGCGAAACCGTGGATCAGGACGAAGACGTCGTCCGCTTCACCACGGAGGGCAAAATCGTGGATCAGCGCTTCCGAAAGGTGAAACCGTGACATCGCTGCGCGATGCTTTCGTCCTACGGCGTGCCCGCGTGCTCGTGCCTCTCGCGGAGCGTATCGAGGCGCATCTCAAAAGCCTGTTCGCGGGCCTAGCGCGCATTGACAGGATTTCCGCGAGGGCGAAGGACGTGGACCGCTTCCTCGCGAAAGCACAAAAACACGACAACGACAAGCCCAAGTACGACGACCCGCTGAATCAGATTCAGGATCAAGTGGGAGCCCGGATTGTCACCTTCTATGCAAGCGATGTCGAGCGCGTGCGGCTGGAGATAGAGAACTACTTCCGGTACATCGAGTCCAAGAAAATCGTGCCGGAGTCTGAAAGCGAGTTCGGTTACGAGGGCCGTCACTTCATTCTGTTCGTCCCTGACGACCTGATTGACGACACCTTAGAGCGCGACGAATCTGTTGAATTCTTCGAGCTGCAGATAAAAACGCTGTTTCAGCACGCCTGGTCAGAGGCGGAACACGATCTGGGCTATAAGCCGTCAGGCAAACTGACAAGCGACCAAAAGCGGCGTCTTGCTTTCACCGCCGCCCAGGCCTGGGGCGCGGACTTGATTTTTGATGAGATGTTCCGGCAATTGAAGAAGCGAGCAGCTGGATGAGTGTTCGGGCGTAACAGAGCAAATCGCCCACTCGCTGCACACCTTTAATGACCGAAACCTGACATTCACGATAGACGCACCCTTTTTGCAACACTGCCGCAAACGTTGAATCCTCGCGGTACTCGAAATCCGGCTGTCACTCGTGCCGCTGAAATTTTCCGAACGAACCTGATCATCCGGGTTATTTGCATCGCCACTCCTGATCGGAAGTCTAGACTCCGAATCAGCGTCCAACCATCGCTGTTTTGCGGGAATCTAAGGAAATGCAGATTTAGAGGTGCTGTAATGTCGACCTTACGAAGTCCCCGGTGGGGACTTTTGGATCAGATCTTCGGGGCGTATTCGCTAACCGCGACTACGGTAATGTTGAGTAATTTAATTGCGATAACCCTTTGTGATTGGAATCCGTTCAAGGTCCCCGTACGAGACAATCTACTGATGATGTTTCTGATTTCTCCTGCAGTCCCCTGCCTTTTCCTAGTTGGCTACTTTATGTCCAAAAAGATTCTCTGGCCGTGGACGCTGTTGGCTGGAGTGTTTGTCGCTATCGGCATGTGTACGTCTCATTCATAACCTTTGCTAAGCTTCCGCGCGCTCACTGCCGCGCCGTATCCACGTTATTCAGACCGTGCAAATTTAATCGACAAAAGCCACACGATTTCCGGTGGCAGTTCTGGTGGCACTTGGATTGGCAATTTACGGCGAGATGTGGCGCAGCTGGACTAACCGAAACTCTCGCATCTAACTGAAATGAAGTGCCTTGACGAGTCGCGGCAAGTCCTGGCGTAATTGCCAAAATGGCTTAAAAGCCCGACAATTCTCAACCCCGCGCCCGGGAACCAGCACACGCCACTATTGTATAAGGCGGAAAATCCAACCTGCGCTGCAGGGGCTCGAACCCTAGTCACCATTCAAACGCTACGCCAGATAGTTGCTGCTCGGCCTCATATTACGTAGTTGACCATCGGACCGGATCCGGGCCGCCCATCGGTTGCCCTTAGGAGCGGAAATATCGTGGGGAGCTCTTGAACTCTGTCCAAAAATTCTTGCGTTAGCTAAGCCACATTCCGTTTGCTTTCCTCCTTTGGATCCTCCGCGAAAAGTCGTCCCACATGGCCGCGACTTGCGGTTGACACGATCGGGCAGGGGGGCTAGGCTCTCGGGCGAAGGGAAAGCTCAAAACGGAAATTCCGGTTAAAGCTGACAAGCCGCTCGCCTTTTGCGCCCAAGACGAGCAAAGAATGAGGCACCGGCGCCAACTCAGCGGTCTTCATAATATTGTCCTTGATAAACTCGAAACGACCGAGTAGAGACCGCTCGTCAGCTTCTAGAATAGGGTGAGAGCATGCCAGCGGTAATTTCAGCGCTTAGAAAGGGGCAGTTATCGAAAACGCGTCTTCGTTTCGGAAAGACGTGCCGCACAATTGTAACGGGCAACCACGGGACCGTAGCCGCAGTCTTAACGGTCTTAACCGTCTTGTTCGCCACGGTCCCGACAGTCCGCCATCTGCTGACTGAGTATCTAGGTGAGATTTTGCCCGTCACGGTACAGGTGGCGTTCGTCTTACTGCTTGCGACTCTTGCGTCGGCCCTCTTCATTTCCAATTTAGCACTCCGGAGCATGTCACCCCAGGGGTACGCCCGGATCATGATTGGTGGGCGTCCAGCATCGGAGACACTGCAGGTCACAAGCCGCGAGATCGAGAGGGCATGCAGGGACTTTCTAAAGGCGGAAGGCCACCTAAAGAACGACAAGCCAGAGCCAGAACAGATTGACAAGCTAAGGATGGGATTTGCAAGGCAGCACCGCGTGCTGCTCAATATTTCAGCGCTCCTGGACCTAGCATCCCAAGAACTTGACATTCCCTTACCTAGGCTCAGAGATCATGTGTTCGGGTATGACCCTTCCATGCATCGCAAATACTTCCAGAAGGCAGTCCAAAACTCAGAGCTAATATCCCACCTACTTCAGAATCGCCCGGAGGAGAAATCCAGACGAGACCAGCTACTTGCAGAAATCAAATGGATTTTTGGGAGCGTGGATGAAATCATTCGCACTCAGGAGGCAATCCTTACCTATGCGGCCATCCACGCCCATGTCCTTGAGGTAGCCGCGACACGTTCAACCTCAGACGCAACGGGGCGCTACGCTCGCGCTGTTTCCTACGTGGCGCAGCAAGTCTGCAACGCAATACCCTCCGGGAGGACGTTGAGCAGGCGGCGCAAAGAAAAGCTCGTTGACGGGCTGGAGGCGCTCAGGTTTCTCGTTCGAAAGCAACGGGCGCATCCGGGATTCGACCTCCATCAATCCTGTATATCAGCGTTTCAGGAGGCTCCACCCGACGAGGTGGCACGGCTCTTCCCCCCGGAGGAGATGGAGAAGATGGAGGAGACCCTATGCACCCTAAGGAAAAAACTGAATCAGCGAAACAAAGTCAAGGAGGTGTTTAGCGACTTCGTCGACGTAGTTCTGAGAAGGTCAAAGAGCGAGGCCGATTGGAAAACAGAGCTAAGCAGGATGGCAACGTTAAGGATGCTTTCGGGGCTCATTGACGGCGGTTTTGTCAGGTGGAGAAGTCTCTTGGTTAAGCGATTCCGGAATTTGTATATCGGATGGTGTAAGGAGACTGATGGCCCCACGCGCCAGAACAACCAAAAGAAGCTTCTTGTTACCCACGGTCTTAGTGCGACGGTGCGCGACGTCTTCAAGCTTGGCCTGCCACTACCAACTGAAAAGGAGTTACAGGAGTTGTTACCTCATTATGTAATTCCAAACATCTTTGTAATTAACTCTGGAGAAAAAGGCGAACTCGATTCACGCTTGATGGAACGTGACCTTCTAGCGAACAAGGGGCAGGACCAGCCAGGACCCAACGCTCCACAAGAGAAACCTTTTGATAGCATTACTACAGGGCACGAAGACACGCTTGCCAGCTTCTTGGACAAGAACACCAGGGTTATGGTGGTCCTCGGCGCTGAGTGCTTTGATCAAAAGGGACGCGTGATCCATCCATGGGGTTTGAAAGATCGCGGATTCAGGAGAAAGCTTCGTGGCGCGGCAGAAATTTGTGTGGTTGTCGTGGCCGAGGGATATAAGTTCCACGAGGACCTGCTGACGATCCCTCAGTTCTACCGACACCATGTCGACCGTATCCAGTTGTACGAACCAAAGTTGGTCGATGCTTTTGTCACTACCAGGATCATGATGAGAAGCGGACCTGATCGCCGTAAGAACGTGGCTGAAATCCGTCCCTGTGGTGAGCGCCGCGGTGTGAGTCCCCCCGTACGGCCTTCTCGGAATAGTGATATTAGAGATAGACACATTCTGCGGAGGCCGTGGGATCACCTAAACATGGAACGAGCCGTTAAGAAGGACGAGTTCGAGCTTTTTAGATCAGAATCAGATGAGTAATTACGGTGGGCAAGGGAGACCGGTTTCAAAAAACATGTCTGTGTAGTTGACCCTTCCCCCTACAGACCACTTATAGCGGTATTCCTCCTGCTGGCAGTCATCACTCTTCTTGCTTTTATGGTGATTGATAACAATGAATTTGAGCTCTCCGTCTCTCGTGGTTTGGGTACATCGTCGGCCTTCGATGCTCCGGCTCCCAGGAATATCGCGGTATCGACCATCGCGTCCCCTCACAATTCTCTACAACTCGAACGCTTGGAGTGCCTCCCTTCTCAAGGAAGCGGACCATATCACAATTTCTTTGCGTTGCTAAAGGCCTGCTGCTAATTCCCATCAAACGCGAGTATGCGAAGTTCCGGATGTGCGTTGAGATATTCCACTATCCGAGTCCAATCGGCGTGTTCTTCATTTGTGAGGTCCGGCCCGGAGACATAGGTAACACATCGTACCGGCTACATAGGTACCAATACTGATATTCCTCAAATATATCTGGACCCATCCGGGGGAGGGTCTCTTGAGCCGGGTGCGGATACGAAACTGATACTGATTCGAAGCGCGCAAAACGGAGCCGGGAGCGCCGAAGGCTATCTCGTAGTACGAGATGATCTAAACGAAGTAAGGTGCACCGTCAAGCTGTCAAGTGCCGAAGACCACATGAAGGCGACAGTCGACCAACTCAAGCGCAGAACGGGATCCGATGCAATTAGCGATGCTCGGTCGGCTGCCGCGAACTTTGCCCCCGATGCATCTGCCCCGGTCCAAGATCTCCTCGCTGGAGAACTCTTGAATATCAGTGGGGGCTATCGAGAAGCCCAGAACCTCCTAAGTCAGATCAAGAGTGCGAATCCGGAGCTCTCGCGAATGCCTGAGTTTCAGCTGGCGTGGGGTGTCAGCGCTTACGGCATTGGCAAGAAAGACCAGGCTTTGCGAGCGTTTCGCTCCGCGGCGGACCCACAGCATGCATCTCTCGCCTCCGGATATACAGCCTATGCGCTGACAGCTCAGGGCAAGCCGCAGATGGCAGAATCCTATAAAGAAAACTTTCAATCGAATCCCAAAGTATCACATGACCCTTGGATCAAAATGGTCATGCACGCCTTTTTTGATATTTTCCTACCAGAGTAAAAAAAGAATTACATACCGGACGTCCAGTGATCCCAAGATGCGGCGATCAGACCACCAGCGCTGCTAACTCGCTAGAGTTGACCCTAGCCATGACATCTTTGTTTCTGACGGCCTTGAGATAAATCATCGTGGAAGCTAAGTCCTTGTGGCCCATCCAATTCTGCAGGGTCTTTATGTCACACACGTGATCTTGCAGGTTGCGCGTCGCAAACGTATGCCGGAACTTGTGGAGGAAGAAATTTGAGCAGTAAGGGCCTTCGGAGCACTTGTTTCCGTGTTTCGAGACGCACCGTCCGCAATTCAGTTTGGCGTGAAACGCGATGCGCTTTAGTTTGAATTCGTGCCGCTTGTCTGGCCGACCCGATTCGTTCGGAAAGACGAGGCCGTCCGTGTTTGGCTTCTTTGAGGCTTTGTATTTCTTAAGCCCAGCGATCAACGAATCTGGCACCGGCACTTCACGCTCTTCTTTGTTCTTGGGTTTGAATCCGTAGAGCGGTTTTCTGGTTACGCGGACAACCTGCGTCCGAAAGTCTATATCCCGCCAAGTTAGATGGCGGACCTCCTTATCGCGCAGACCCGTCAAAAGGTAAGAAAGATACAGAACGCGCTCATCTGCGTCGCACGCTTTGAAGAGCGCCTGAATTTCCTCGTCCTCGTACATCGGACGGATCGGTTCAACGTATTCCGGCCAGTCGCGGTTGTGGAGCAGCTTGCTGATCCCGTTCGCTTTTAGCAGCTGTGAAACAATCACTGCCCGATTGTAAGCGGTGCGCGGGCCACAGCCGAGTTCATAGAGCCTGCGAATAAACGCCAGCACATCTTCGCGTTTCACATCTTGGATGAACTTCTTTGCGCAGTTATTTGTGAAGACCTCCAAGCAATGCTTATAGGCTTGGTAAGTTCTCGGCTCGCGCTGGGGAGGCTCCATGTCCTTGAGGTATGAGGCGACGGCCTCGGCAACCGCAAGCCCTCTCCCGTTTCCGTTTTCTTGAACGGTCTCGATACCGGCACGGTTGGCTACGAGTTCGAGGGCCTTGCGACGCGCGCGGTCCACGACCTCGGCGCGATCTTTGATTTGCTCGCGCTTTCTTCCGTCCTGCCACCACTCGATGTAGTAGTATCCCTCGGCATGGAGTTCAACTTTGCCGCACACGCGAACCTTGTCGCGGAGCTTACCGTTAGGCTCCACAACGGCGGGGTAAAGATTCCAGTTTTTCCCAACTTTCACCTTTTTGAGGATATTGACGCGAGTTTCGCTGCCGTAGCCGTTGCCTCGTTTGGACATGTCTGCAGCCTCTTTTCCGCCGATTGTTGGCCGGAAACCAATGCAAAGCAGACACCATGATAGACACCAAGGCTTGTAAGCGCAAGATAATAAAGGAAGTGGCGGAGAGGGTGGGATTCGAACCCACGGTAGAGTTCCCCCTACACTCGCTTTCGAGGCGAGCTCTTTCAACCGCTCAGACACCTCTCCGCGGTCGCTTTAGTAATCCTAGCAG
>Ga0137362_10001901_pt1 | contig 13282 bp, 19 predicted proteins | sample MadtaG_2_FD_104801 | JGI IMG/M metagenome (GOLD analysis project Ga0137362, IMG submission 104801) | Vadose zone soil microbial communities from Angelo Coast Range Reserve, California, USA - Mad1_100_16 metaG | ecosystem: Environmental > Terrestrial > Soil > Vadose zone | place: USA: California... | reverse complement strand
TTTTTTTTTTTTTTTTTTTTTTTTCACAAATGAGCTATAGTAGGAGCATTTCTATGCATTGGTTCTGGTCCTGGTGAACAAAGTTCTCTCATCTCATGCAGTGCACCCACAATTGCTTGTTGGAATAAAGCTGTAGATGTCTCTGCACATGAGAATTTCGATTCGATGCCAAACTTGATGAGGTCAGATCCGGAGAGGTCTGCGATGACGATGGACGAGACGGTTAGTTAGGTTGCACCGCATCGAAGATTGAGAGGAAGCGTCTTACAGTTGATACCGTACCCGTCGTGATATGGTGTGCCGAATCTAGACACAGTGACACCCTCAGCTCACTCGTTTCTATGACGCCAATGAGATGAACAGGCAGGAAAACGCACCCCGTCCCGCGAAATAGGTCTCCCGCACTGAGAGCACTCGTACTCAGCTTCCACCCCTGGCTTCTCTCAAACAACGGGTCCTCAAACAACGCAGCTCGCTCGCCAGTCTCGGGACGCATCATGAGTCGAAGACCAAGTAAATGTCGATCGATACCGTGCCCAGTCGCCGCCTCACGCGAGAGACGAGTGTGAGTTTGAATAGCGCGACGAAGGAGCACGAGTCTCGTCGCGGTCTTGATAATAGGCTATCAGGACTAGGCGGGATAGTGAGAAGGGGTGGGAAACCTACGGCGGCGGATGCATCGGTCATCGATAAGACCCATGCGCGACTGTCCTCGCTCAGAGTACGGATTGTCTCTGTTCGAGCCTTGTCGAATGCACGTGTGAGGGCGGTCTCGTAGGTGGCCGTGAAGCTCCCACGTGTGTTGTACCAAGCCAGTTGAAGCGCCATCTGTACATACGCGTCCGGGGGCAGGCCAGCTATATCCGCTCAACCATGTCAGCATATATCCGATGAGTAATTGGAGTTCCGGATGTACCCATGGACTTGATCCAGTCTGCGCCATAGTCTGAGAACCAGAGAACGCTATCGTCCGAGTCGGTTATGAGGTCTTTGGCGCGAGATTCGGCAGCGATACACTCTGCCTTGATACGTTCATCTGTGACCCAGTCCAATCTCTCCCACCCTGTGACAGCGAGATCACGGTCGGAGAAGAATAAAGGAGGCTCCGGCAAAGTAAACGCCTCGGGGACAATAGACTGCGAGACTGCGTAGTCGGCAGCAATACTGGGCACAAGGGCATCGACAGGTGAATGCTCGCCCATTGACCCCGCGCGGGTGTTCGTCTCGACAATGATAGTATAACCTTTGTCGAACCACCGGTTACGGGCATTGATTGAGGAACGAATATTGTGCAAGTGACAGTTGATTTCCGTAGGTGAATTGATGGCTGGTGGGATAGGTAAGGTGTGTACGTTATCGTGCGGTTGAAAACCGAGGGTGTGGGAGTCAAGGCTAACGGTGAGGATCGACTGTTGGATGACTTCGAGGGTCGCTTGGTTTTTGGTGGAAATGGAGAGGAGGTATTTAAGGTTCTAGATGGAGTGAGCTGCCGCATAGACTGGGAACGTGAATGGACGCACTTCTGTCCAGCGATCTCTGTGGTCGGAACTTAGTACACCGACCGGAACGGCCTTCTCGCCAGCTAGGCTACGCCGTGTTGCATCTTGGATTACGCATCTCACGCGTTGTTCGATATCATCGACAGACAACAATTTTCGATTCTCATCATAAACTTCAACCGCGTAGGTCCAATCGTTGACCATGATGAGAATTTTTCGCGTATTGGATACATTGGGCGGGGGTTGAGGGCTCAAGGAATCGCAATGGGGTTGGGGAATGCGACAAGTATTGAATATTTTTCCGACTGTCTCGTGTAACCACAACCCTGAACAACGATCACAATGAGACAAGACCATATGCATGTCGAAAAGAACTCACCAGTGCGAGTAGTATTAGTATAAATCTCTTGTCTATAGCCGAACAATGATCAGAGTGAGAAGAGGACGCGGTTGTCTCCTTGCTCACTTTGCTAAATTATCCCTGAACTCTAGATGTCTAAGAGTAAGCCACGCAGCACGTCTAACCTGCCAAGGTGTGATCTGTACAAGGTCCGAGGATGCAGGTTCACGTAGGGCTTGTTCTGGTATGCGGTCGTCGTTGAAGAATGCGAGCCACCAATTGGAATGGATCAAGAGCGGTGTGCGCCATTCATGGTACGCCTTTTTCAGCCATATGTTATCATCCAGCCAGTTACGCGGAGACGATCTGTCGAGAGCTGTATTACATTTTACGCCTCAGTGTCGAAGTAAACGGGCACTATTTTGCAGACTTGCCATGCAGACGCTCTTGACATTTCGCTCCGAGACCCTTCTCAAACTCGTCGGCCCATAGCTGCCTTTCCTGTAGCGTAGACCGCCACGCGGGCCCTCCGCGCGCCTCGTCTTCCTGAAGCAGGGGAACCAAAGACCGCAAGTACTTGGATAGTGTCTGGTGAAGGTCGGGCACGGGTAGGCGTGGTAGAGTGGGAGGGCGGTTCGCAGTGGCGCTGTAAGCCCTTGCGTATGGACGAGATGGGGTCATGTAGTGATAGAGAGAAGGGGAGGCCCTCGTTATGGCAGATAAGATGGCATTACAAGCCTGTTGCATAAGATGAAGTGCGACCTGCGCGTCAACGAAGCGACGGACTCGGAGACGTAGAGTGGGCCAACTGAGACACTGAGACACTCTCAAAGGTCCGCGCCAAATTGGCTGGCACACGCGTCAGTCGATGCAACCACCACAGCATATCGTACAGTGGCTTAGGCAGAGCTATCCCAAACCTTCCGTCGACGAGGTAAATAAGTCATTCTTAAGACCTCGTGGCACGCGTCTTTGACAGAGTCTTATCTATCGTCTCTAGAACTGGCTTTCTCAATGCTACGCGTGGGTGGTCGAGGAGCACAACCTGAACCCTGTCACAGATATCGGCCAGATAAAGGAGCAAGTCGAGTCTCAACTTCTCATGTCGGATCTCACAGATTCCATGGTCCATGGCACAGGACTGCCCCATAACATCGCTGGCCTCCAAAAGAGCGTCCTATCGGGTCCACCTATCCTGGTTCAGATCATCGCCTTGACAGAGATAGGTCACAGTGCTTTCAGCCTCATGAATGTCCGCCAGGCAAAAATCGACCGCGCGGATCTCTCAGGCCTCGTACAGGGTGATAACGAGGATGAGGCTGACGAAGGGCCTGTTCCCAACTACCCACGCTCAATGCTGAAATTCGAGCTCAGTGACGGGGCAATCAGACTGAACGCAATAGAATACAGAAAAATTCCAGAGCTCGATCTCGAAAATATTCCCCTCGGCTACAAGGTACGCCCTTCCTGAACCCGAGAGACGGCATATTGAAGGCCTTAGTCGCAAAAATCACTAGATCCAGTTGAAGAACGTGTCCATTAGACACGGCATCGCCTTTCTCGAGCCTAGGAATATCATTCTCAAGGGACATGGCGTGGAGGATCTCGACGAGAATCGTGACACAAACTTTCTGAATGGACTTCGATTGCGTTTGGAGTATGTTCTCGTAGCAACTGGGATTCTGAATATCTGAATACTGACCCCTTTGTCAGGCCGGATGCCCACAACGAGCCCGAAGCCAGGGGAGAAGGCGAAGGCCGTGGAGTACAGGTCCCTCCTGTCCCCGCTCCTGCGCCAGTTGTCCATAATGCACAACAACGAACGGCGCAACCTCGTGCCAACATGCCAGCAACCCGGCCAAACGTGCCGCCAATTCCAGGTCCATACAATAACACCGTTCAACTTCCTCCACCTTCCATGGTCAACGACGAACACCGTCGACCACGACCGCTGGCGGAACTGGCTCGCCGAGCGCCAAAACCTGGCTCATCAGTGCCATCCACCAGCCGAGAAGCGCCTGCTATCTCACCACACTTCGCAGTACCTGGCGCGACCATGGTCGCCCCGATGAGGCTGTCACCAACGCGGGCTGATACAGAGCCGCTAGCTGACAACCCCTCGGAACCAGGCTCGGACTGGTACTTTGGACACGACGGCATCGACGCGTCGTTTCTCTCACACGCCGCCAGTGAGCTAGATCGGACAGAGGCTCTGTTGTCCCAGTCTTCACAGCCGTCTTTCCCTCCACCGAGCCAGCCGCGGCACGAGGTAATCGTCGTTGGGGACGATGATGACAAGGAGAACGCGATAGCGCCCAGAGTTGTGAGGCGTACTCTAGTAGAACGGCAAATTGAACTTAATGGATCTGTGATTGACCTCTCTGCGGAGATCATCGAAGGCCCAAGTATACAGCGCCCCATTGAGAATGACGATGTGATTAGTATTGGATCCGATGAATGACCTTTCTATCTCTGTTCACTTATATGCTAGTAATTTTGATACCAGATGGTTCAGCCGTCCTTGCACGTACACCTCTAGGCGAGAGCCCCGAATAGAGATTCGAATAGTACTCTTTCGTAACTGGTCAGCTCTATCTTCGCTGCACTTTTGAGACGGAACAAATTCACGCGTCCACATGGCTGGAAGCAGAGATGTGGCATTTAACCATTAGTTACCAGGGTGTGATATGGACAAGTACAGACACTGCGTGGATGGCGAAAAGGGATAGGACCTCAGCCTAGAACGTCAGCCTTCTGCTTTTTCTTCTTTTTCGATGTATTGGTGAAGCTGCGCCAACTGTCCACGCGCTGTTCCCGGGTTTCTGTGGGGTGGGTATGAGAATCGCCAGGAGGACCCGCACGGAAAGTAAAGTACATCACCTTCCCACTTGGCGTCATCTTCGGCCTTGCGCTTCTTAGCTGTGACTTCCTCTTCTTTCTTGCGTGCCTCGAAACCTTCATTTGCGAGGTTCATCTTGATGGATCTATGGTCAAGCGTTCCGTCGCAAGACAGCCTTATTTTTATAGATGGCAATAGACACACCTCCGTCTCCGCACCTCCTCTTCAATTAGCAGTTCCTTCGATTTTTGCCGAAGTTGCGCTTTGAAAGGTGGTGTGAGGCCCTTGAGCCTCGGGTGGTCGTCCGGAGTCGAACTTGGCAAGGACATCTCCTTAAGCAGAGTCAAACGGGCTTGGTTTATCGCAGCGTCGAGGTCTTCGCGCTTCGCAGCATCTCCGAGTTCGTTCTCAGCCTTGTATGTAGAGAAGGATTAGGGACCTCTTGAGTTCATTGAAGGGGGAAGGATAGATTTACCTTCTTCAGCACATCGAACGCCTCAGGAGACCGGGGATGTGGGCACTTGTCAGGATGGATAACTAGTCATTGAAAACGTACAGAAAACCGCGCATCAGCGAACACAGCTCCACATTTCTTGTCGAAAGAGGTAGCTCACACAGGGAGAGCTGTCGGTACCTCTTCTTGACACCCTCAGCAGTGACAGACGGTGCTAAGTCTAAAATATCATACGGACTGCAAAGTAGGGGAGTAAAGATATATAAGCACCTGGGCGGTGCCCATGAAGGAGAATAAACGAAAACGGACTTTAGCTTGAACGCATTGAGGATGCGGTCGACCTCGAGCTCTCGCTGGATGGCCGAGGCTTCGCGGTTCAAAAGGCGTTCTAGATCAGCGTCAGATATTGCCGGAGGAGGCGTCGAAGACTCTGCAGGGGTGTTTGAGGTGGAAGGATCCTTGGACATTGCTTTGTGGTCGGAACGATGGCGGGGGGCACGGCCCGAACTGACTCGAATACAACCCACCCATGCAGTCACTAAAACGACCACTGAGGACAAACTTTCAATGTGCGCGACACTTTTCACGCAGCGCTCGTCTTCTGGGAATCGGGCCACCTCCTTATCCGAATTGCCTGCATCGGCAACTGGACATCTCGAGATGTGCACATGGAGCGGGTCTCTGGAGGAAGAGTACGCTGTCATGTAGGCCTTTGTCGACGCATACGCCTCCTCTACCAAAGTCGCCTCGTGTTCGAGTGGTCTCTGCACGTGAAATGTATGCCCAACGAAACCGGAGTTTATTCATGTATACCTCAGCAGTAGTAAGTCCCTGCTCCGCTCCGTGCCGCGCCGTATCGCATATCTTGAGCTGGCAACATCCAGATAGTTTTTGCTGTCGGCGCATCTTACGCTGCTGTGCCGCTATACCGTATGTTCTGTGCGGCAACTGGGTTTGCGGGTACCCCTGTTGTCGGCACTGGGCGATTCGAGGCAGAGCGCCTCGTACCCGTCGAAGGGGCAAAACGCATCAAAGTGCATTTCAACGCTGACCGGAGCGAGCAACTTCCCTGGACGTTTACACCTCAGCAGAAGTACGTGACGGTGTTACCTGGCGAAACGAGTCTCGCATTTTACAAGGCAAAGAATAACGCGGACCATGACGTGATTGGTATCGCGACTTACAACGTCACCCCAGATCGAGTGAGCACTTTAACTGCGTGGTGTTAGAAAAGAGTGGGGAAGTGACAGACTTGTTTGTCGTTCACTGTAGATCGCGCCGTACTTTGCCAAGGTTGAATGTTTCTGTTTTGAGGAACAGAAGTTGCTAGCTGGGGAGGAGGTCGACATGCCCCTGCTGTTCTTCATCGACAAAGACGTGCTCGACGATCCCGCATGTCGTAATCTGGACGACGTTGTCCTGTCGTATACATTTTTCAAGTGGGTTTCCTTTCTCGTAATTTGCATCGCTATCATCAGACGAACTCACATCGAGGACACTCAGGGCGAGACGGAATGCGCAAGGTCAGCTAGAACCTGATGCGCCCGAGGATAAGGTACAGGCCTCGCAAGGCTGGTCAGACGTAAAATTTGCTCCAAAGACACAAACATAGATAGAGCAAGATTTTTGTCCTAACTGTTCGACTGACGTATGACCTGTGTTTCTGGAATCGTCCCACTAAGGCACCCCTGCCATACTGTCCATCTGGCGATGGCTCAGGAATCTACTGTAGAACTTGGAAAGTGCGAATTTTTGGCCGTGGACAATCAGTTACGCTAACGGCGGTGTCAAGAGATCAACACAACAGTTGAAATCTGACGTATCTTCGCTCTCGTATATCACTACTTGTGTCATCTCCTCATCGCGTGTAGAGTGCAACCTACATTGATACTAGTGACTGAATTTCTGGTTTCCTCACTTTCCTGGTCAGAAATCCGGGTTGTAACCCTAAGATACCTTGTAAGATACATACACCCTTCTCCTGATCTTAGACAAGATTAGCCATTGTGATCGACTTGGAGTAACCTTGTACGTTTTGGTCCAACGCCCGACCAAGACTCCATAATTGAAACGAGGATAACGCCCGGCTTGAAGGTACAATTTCCCACTCCTGTTTCCGTCCATTTACGTCAAAGGCAGAACACGGGTGTCAGCCACTGATGCATTATGTCATGTCCTTGTTATCTTCACTGGCCAGACGGGGACGGCAAAGGCCGTGCAGGAAGTTATAAGCCATCCCGCTAGTGTCATAAACGGATTGAATTGACGCGTATGATGAATGAACGCACCGGAGCTAGATCGGTCAATGATGGGGTGAGCGGGTTTATCCGGTGCTGACCTTGATACCTGGAAATACTATACGAGCTGTCTGACCAGTCTATCATGCGCCGATGGCGACTAGAACTTGGAAGGAAGTCGATTGCATTGTGAACCTCGAATTGCAATCTTCAAGTAGCTATTTCCCGAGCCCTTGTAGCCTCGGAGGCCGCGGAGGTGTTTGATAAAGGCCTGGAGATATTGAAGATGGCCTGACACAACTACAACTGCAGTTTCAAGTTATTGGCGGGTCTGTCAGATACCTGATGTGGTGCCTTAAAGTAGGAAACCATTCCCACGAGGACACCCCCGTCGATAATTTCTGTAGTCGCCGGGCGCACTGTAGTCGTGTTGTTGCGTTGTTGTGTGCTCTGAGGCTGATATTTCTTAGATGGAAACTGCGGGAAGCTCGCCGACACCCCAATGGGACAGCAGGAACCGTGGTTTCATTCCTCCGTCTCAGCTCCAACACTTACGACAATCATCTCCACTTGCCCGTGAATTCTTTTCCACCGGTGAACGTCCGTGTTCGATGGCCGCTAGCTCTTCCCCTTCACAATCTTCCTCTACCCTCCGGCCACCTTCCATGACTACAAGCACGCACACACGTTCTTCTTCCTTCTTTGCCTTTCTCAGGTCTAACCCCCCTTCCACTATGCCCTCACGCTCAGCTGAACCCGGTCCGCGACATCAAACCTCCTCAGATGAGGTCGGTCGGCTCTCACTAGAACCGCACCGGCCTCCCCTGCCTTCAACTGAAGCGCTGGATCGCAGCCCCTCTCTTGCAGGACAATCCCAACCCATGCAATTACACCCCGAAATTCGTTCTGTAGTAACATTGACTCATGCGCACGCACATAAAGTTTACATGTCTGGCCCTCTGGTCCGAAGGGTCGAGCGTTTACCGGATGGCCACCATCCCATCAAGGACGAGGGGTGGCGGGATGTGTGGGCTCAGTTAGGTGGCACCACTCTCAGCATCTGGGATATGAAGGAGATAGACGAGGCAAGCAAACAAGGAAAGGAAGTTCCGCCAGCCTATGTTAACGTGACCGATGCCGTGAGTCTCGTCCTTTGCCACAACTCCCGCTGGCATCTTTACCGTCATTTTAGTTTGTGCAAGTTCTCGGCGCCGTCACGATACCCGCGTCAGGGGGAGCCCCTGCTCAGAAATACAGTAATGTCGTCACCGTCAACACGGCGGGATCCAACCTCCTTCTCTTCTCCTGCCCGAATTCGGCCTCTCTTATATCCTGGGCTACCGCCTTACGACTCGCTTCCTGGGAGAAAGCTCGCCTTGAGGAGGTTTACACTGCTCATCTTATCCGCATCACCCTGAACGATGGTGTGCCTTAATTTCATATACGCCACATCTATCGTTTTGATTCTCTGCACAGGACGCACTGCACCGTCAACACTTGTGCGAGGCCGTAGAGAAGGCTGGGTTCGTATTCGCATTGCAGGTCAGACAGATTGGAAGCACCTCTGGATGGTCGTATCATCTGGACCAACCCAGGAAGCATCAGCAGGTGGACCACCGCAGCCCGGGACTCCCTCTGATCCCCCACAAACAAAAAGGCGCATATCCTTCTTTGCTCGGGACAGCAATCCACCCCAGTTACCCTCGTCCGAGCCACTTATTGCTTTCTACCTCTCTCCCAAGCCGAAGGACAGGAGACGACCTTTCCTCACTATGCGAGACGCCACGCAAGCCTTTGCCGTCTATCCTGAACGCCCAGAGTTGATCAACAAGAGCACGTTGATGAAAATTGAGGGCACGATCGGGGATGAAGAGGTGGCAATGGCCATGCGCAAGCGAGAGGGTTGGATCCTTATCATGCCTGAGCATGAAACCGGGGTTCCCCAGGCAAACGAGACAATCAGATGGCTTATCGGTACAGTGGTGCCCTATTCTACCGCAATTTCTACTCATCTTTGGCGACTGCAGCTTTTCATGATGCATTCTCTTTATATGGCCGACCCCGTGCCTACGCTTGGGACCCTCGCGACGAAGCTTCAATGATGTATGCATACCCCGTTGGCCCCGCTCGAGACGTGAGTTTCCTTTCCCGCCTCAATGCTCCGCTCACCTATGAACTATTATTCAGTCACTTTTCTTGGAACGAGAATCGGCAGAGAGCATGGATCCCCGGACAGAAAGTACCTCCGTTGTTCGGTCCCATCTTTTGAACATCCTCTCTCTTCGTATACAGGCCCTTTCGTCTCAGAACGTGGCCTCCAAACTGTCAAATTCCAATGGGTCCTCGACACTTCCCTCTCTTCCTTCCACGGAAGAGCCGGCCTCGGGAATGCCACAGGATGGATCCACTTCTCTTCCCCACATTCCATCCCTTGGTTTTACTTCGTCGGGGCCTGAGGCAGCTCGCCGTGCCCTCACTCCCATTGTCGAGGGCAGTGCTTCTGAGAGGGATCCAAGCCGACTTCCTGTTAGTGGAGCAACTATAGCCAGTTCGGATCATAACGCATCTAGCCCACTTTCCCAAAATACCCAGAACGAGGAGATTACAGAACCGAGCCCCTCACAGCTGTCTCCACCTAGCGCGTACTCTCCAACCGAAGCAGCCTCTGTTCCTGTCTCAACGCCTAATGAGCCGCAGAGTGAAGGGACATCTATAAACACCAACATGGGGAAGCGGAGCCCTGGGTTGGTCGTAGTCCCCGCCGGCGGTGGCTCTAGTGAACGGCCCCATGTTAGCGATGACAACCGAGCCAAAGATGTTGGTCCCTCGTCTCCTTCCGTCCACACTTTGCATAGCTCCGCTGCTTCTCCGCCATCTCTGTCACCGGCCAATTCATCTAATCCGCCAGTTTCTCCAGCTCAGGCAATACCTCGTACACCGTCACCAGGGCTCTCCATCCTTACGTCGCCACATTCAATGGTGGAATCACCTTGCCGCGCGAACCAGTCATTTGCAGAGCTTGGCGCCGCAAGTTTGAGCAACCAATCGTTCACATCATCTACTGTTATTCATGCTGTGCCGTTACGACCGTCAAAGCTTAGTCAAGATTCTGTCCAAGCAAGCACAGATTCATCCCGGGATGAGGCACCTGGTATTTATGATGAGGCGGGTGCGCTGTATTTTATCCACCAGTTGGACCAAGGTTCTCTCGAAATGAAACCACAGCCGCCACCGGTGATGGATGGTTGGGATGTGTCCTCGAGGTCCAGAAAACCTCCCCCTCCACAACTTGTTCAGCCTATTGCCCCGCTTCGTCCGAAGTCTGTGTCACCACCACTCCCCACCGCAAGTTCGGGACGTTCGTTGCTACCTATCGATGTCACAACACATCGGAAACCTCCGAATCAGCCACTTCCACGAACTCCCACGCTCGATTTTGGTCCGGAACGGCGTCCCGCTGGCGCACGTGCTGCTCCTGTCAGCAACCGCCAGGACGCCTCCACCAGTCTAGCCGTTCAGCCATCACGCAACGGAGACATTCGACAAGGGAGGATGTCACAAATCGAAGATCCGGACGCTGATGCTCTCGCGGCGCTCACGTTCCTTGAACGACATGATGACAATGTCCAAAACGCGCTAGCGACAGCACCAACGTCATCTACGTCATCACCTGATGCTTCACCACCTTCACCACCCTCTGACCCACGTGAAGAGCCGCCCTCGATTGTCGAACCTGACATGTGGCCACCAAGCCCAGAAAGTGAAAATGCTTCTGTATATAAATCGTCTTTCGCCCCAAGTAAAAATGCCATGCAACGCAAGGCAAGGACTGAAGCGCAGCAAGCAGCTCACGATGTTGCCACTCATCGTCCAGGTCGTGGGACGGCAAAGGCTAAGAACAAATCTAAAGCCGTAGGAGCCTGGGGAGATAGTAGTGAAGAAGAGGAAGACGAGGAGGATGAGGAAGAAGACGAGGACGTTGACTCAGATGGGCAACCTGCTACCCACGATGATCGGTCGGTGTCCAATTATGCGGCCTCGCTTAACCAACGTTCGCGTCTTTCTACACCACGTGGACAGTCTCCGCTCCCCAGTGGTGGCGATGCACCGCCTCAACAACCACAGCCGCGCCCGCCGAGGAACTTGCCTCCCGTCCCGTTTCCCCGCGGACTAGGTGTGTCACTTGTATTCCCAACTTTGTATGTCTTAGCTCTGACCACCTACGTCGTACAGTTCATGATGGAGACAGTTTCGGACCTCGTCATATGGACCAGTTCGAAGGAGGAAGGAAATCCTATCACGAAGATGGTGTCTCACATGGTGGCGCCGCTTCTTCTCAGGGACCAATCCCCACGCATGCTCCCGCACCCATTGCTCCTCGTCATATGTGGAGTCAAGTCCTCGATCCCGGACATAATCCCGGCGCTGTTCCCGAAACCAATGCTCGTGGGACCTTCATTCAGCTGGACCCCCCCGAGCAGTCTATGACAAAAGCGTTTACTCCGCATGGACTGCTCTCGGCCGGCCTCCAAGACAAAGAAGATCGCTCGGCAAAAAGGCAAGAGGAACTCGCGAGAGAAACTGGAGCTTCCCTCATCAACGTACCTAACAAACCGCCACCACCTCAGACAGGTCTTCTCGGTGCTATCACGGCCCATGAACGTGATCGCAAGCGGGAAGGAGGCGTAGGTGCAGCGCTTACCGAGCGCGAGCGCGAAAAACGCCTGGCTGAGGAGCGACAGCGCAAGCTCGACGAACTTCAACGTCAGCAATTGGAGCAAATGCAACAAGGGGGTTCGTTGTACAGTCAACAGCTCGCCGGTTTCAACCCAATGATGAACCCTATGAACCCGATGAACCCGATGATGATGGGGATGAATCCGATGATGCCCAATTACATGGGTTATCCGGGCATGATGCCCAGCTTCGGAAACCCTCAACACATGTTCGCCGCCCAGCAAGCCGCTCAGGCCTATCAACAGGCGATGTTATCGCTCTCGCAAGCAGGGTCCCAAATTGGAGGTGAGGGCGGGACGCCGGCACCGATGAGTCCTATGATGACCGGTGCAGGAATAGGTCCCTCGCCAGTACCTCTCAACCCGATGATGACTGGCGGCGGATTGGGTGGTGCCAGCCCAACACCGCTCAACCCGATGATGACTGGCGGGGGCATGGGTGCTTTTGATCCGCGGTTCTCAATGATGAGCATGCCCATGATGAATCCGATGGCGATGGGCATGGGCATGAACAACCCGGGCATGATGGGAGCACCGATGGGCATGGGCGTGCCGATGAACACCGGTGCAGGATTCGACCCACGTATGTCGCAATTTGATGCTGGGCTTCAGGCTCGCAATTCCAACTTTATTCAACCAGGACGAGCCGGGAGCACTTTAGGTTTGGATCCCTCGCCTGTTACTGGCGATGGGGCTCGAAGATCTGCGAGTGCCAGTCCAAGGCCTCCGCAGTAACCAGGGATTAGGTATTAGTGGATACGAATAGGACTATACTCGTTCTCGTTCTCCATTCAATTTACGCATACGCATACGCACAGATTGCTACACTCCTACTATGTTCCTTGGCCTGGCACGAGGGTTTTATATTGCTTCGTATTTGGATCGGACCGTTCTATGTTGGTTCTCCTTACTTACGATGTCGTGAGGTTCAAGGGTATCTTAGTACATATTATTGAGACGCAGCGCACTACGGGTGATGGATGTCCGGGCCGTGACGCGACACGACGTCTGACTCACGTACTCATAAACTAACTTTGTTCTGAGCGCGCTGAACTCATGCCTTGTCTTTTCCCAATCAAAATCATCTCAAGGTCTAACTCAACATGGGTGTTAAATCTTTGTGGGATTTGTTGACTCCGCTAGGTCGACCAGAATTTTGCGGTTTCTTCCCTTTTAT
>Ga0137362_10001899_pt1 | contig 13284 bp, 15 predicted proteins | sample MadtaG_2_FD_104801 | JGI IMG/M metagenome (GOLD analysis project Ga0137362, IMG submission 104801) | Vadose zone soil microbial communities from Angelo Coast Range Reserve, California, USA - Mad1_100_16 metaG | ecosystem: Environmental > Terrestrial > Soil > Vadose zone | place: USA: California... | reverse complement strand
CCGACTTATGACGACAGATGGCAACGACCGCACGCCAACGTCGTCCGAGTCAGAATGGCCATCTGCAGAGCGGAAGGAGCGTCGCGGGCGCACGGTGCGCAGGAGCGATGTGAGGCGATTGGTCAGTCGCTGGCGCCAGCGGAAGCGCATCGGCGAAACGGCATCAGAGATCTCGTCCTCTGTGGCGATGACGACTTTGCTGTTCGGAAGGGTCTCCCTTACCCAGCGTTCGCAGTCTGGAATGTCGCGAAGGAACCATCGGTGGCGCTGAAAACAGCAGTAAAAAACGTTGACTCTTGGCAAGCGAGAAAGACGTAAAAGGGCTTACCTTGACCTCATCAAGGGTGATCCGTTTGCTCATATCCTTCTCAAGCAACCGCTCTAGCAGCTTAATAATCTCCGCGCCTTCGGAGCATGGCTTGTCATTGGGACAGTCGTGGTGTCGACCCTCTGTAGGAATGCGATCCAGACCCATGCACGGCTCTACGTCCCAATCCTGTGTGCAAATGACGCCATAAAGGGCAAACTCATGGTTGCTCTCTACCCGAAAAGGGGTCTTGCCAAACAAGAGGCAGTACAGCGTCACGCCGAGTGCCCAGACGTCGATCGCTTTCGTGATGGGTGGACGATGAGGCGCGGGGGCCTGAAGTGTCGTCGCAGAATTAGAGTCTGACGCGGCGAGAGCACCCGAGGAGGAAGGTGGAGGTATCTCTGTGCCAAAGTCAAAGACGACTTCTGGTGCGAGGAAGGAAGGTGTCCCTGCCGTCTTGCAAAGTTCGGAATCGTCGAAAAGGAGTTGTAGATCGGCGTCCGAGTCGGTCGTACCCGCCGTTGCTCCAACAGAGCCCGGGGTGTTTCTGCCAGATCCAGCGAGCCGCTGTGCGGCTGATATGTGAGCGACGCCAAAATCGGTGATCTTCACTGTGCGACGGTCGGATGTCCACATGAGGTTAGCAGGTTTGATGTCACGGTGAATGATGCCCTGGAAGTGAACTAGTGGGAATAATAAGTGTTGAAACAGCGGCAGGATATGAGAGAAGCAATCACGAACGGTACTCTAGGCCGAGGATGACGTCTCTACAGATCCGCCTCGACTGGTCTACTCGCAGTACAGGATTACTCTCCGAATCACGCCACTTGATTTCACCGCCTCCGAGGAACTCCATAACTGCGATAGAGTCAGCGACCCGACGGGGAGAAAGGGAATGGGGAAAAAAGGGGGACGGGGGTTTAGAAAGTAGAAGTGGAGCCAAACTGACCCATGTAGACCTTTTGGTACAACTTGTCGTCTATAACTTCAAGCAAGCGCACAACGTGAGGATGGCGACAGAGCTTCATGACCGCGATCTCTTTTTTGATTTTGTATTCTTGGCTGCCGAGGTTGTCGGTGACGGGGAGATGGGGCCCCGAGCGCGGGATCCGCCTCCTCTTGAGCTGGTTGAGGCGGTCTGCGCGGGGGTTATGGCGCGACACGACTTTGATGGCCTGGGAGAGAGGGGGGCGTACAGGAGTGGGAGAGAGGGAGTGATAAGAGATACGCACGACTCCAACGCTGTTCTGAGCGAGATCCCAACATTTGTAGACGGTGCCATGCTGGCCCTTACCGACAGAGGGACCGCGGAGGTAATGGTTCAATATGACACCTCTGGTGGCAGCACTGGACCTGCCCTGGCGTACTCTGTGTGTGATGCGGACGTCTGTGGTGGGGTCAAAGGGAGGGCGGCTCATGACCTCAAGATCGGCCGTGTCCATCGTGTTGGAAGCATCAAAGGAGGAGGACGAGTTTATATGCGCGGTGCTCGTTAGAGGGAAGAGGCAAACAGGCCACTCCTTAATTACGGCATCGCGCTCACACAATCAATCACACTCCATCCACCCTACTCTACTTTACATTCAACGCCGACACACACAACGATCCTCTTCTTTGACCCCTGCCATGACCTGACACTCCTCCGTCAGCCTTTTTACTTGACAAAGACAGTGCGAGGCGTCTCAAGAAATCGACAGCGCTTCACACCACGTTCGGCTCACCTGTTCAACGTGGGCCCCACATCCCTGTCCAGTGTCCATGTGAGAAAAGAAAAGCAACATGTGCGACTGCCTGTTCCTTACCTTCCAGGTTGTCTTGCCACATGTATCACATTGGACCCTGTAGCAGGTATCCACGGGTGTCTCTTCTACGATGTTATACATTGTGGTGATGGTTTGTTTCTGGGGGGCGTCAATTGACAATAGAAATGAATGACGTTTATATAGGAGAGCGAGGGCTTCCGGATTGGAGCACAAATTAAATGATGCGACAGATCCACAACGAGAAGAGTCAGACACCATTCAAACTGTCAACGACCTCTTCGTGATTGGCGCCTAGCCTTATCTATCAGCCCCAAAAGGGCCTTGATCCGACTAATTTATGGCAATAACGATACAGCCACTCCTCGCTTTTCCCACACTGGGCACTCCTTCCTTCCGTTGGCTTCTCTTCCTTTCATGGCAGCAGTGGCGCCCGCTCCGACCGCGAGTCAATGTCCTGGCCGTCGATCCTGTCTGTCACTAATCGCTTCACAGGACTCATCGAGGGCACCCATGCCCGCCGCGCAGAACCGACCACAGCCCGGACGGCATCGCTGCTAGCGCGGCGGAACACGTGAGGACGCATATGGATCCGATCGGGGCGGATACGGTGTTCCAAGTCGACGCACACGCTCAGCGTAAAGAGCGTCACGATGATGCACGCTAGCACGCTCGACGCCGATATCATGAACATGATTATCATCTGCAGTCGTGCTGCTTGGTCCACGTCTGCGCCGCCAAGAATCGCGCCCGTCATCATGCCAGGGATGGAGATAATCCCCATTACGCTGTATAACGGACGGGGAAAGCGATAAGCGAGCTGAGAGCGCAAGTGAGTGGCATGCGCTGGTCGGTTACCTCATTTGGTTGATGGTTGGCATCAGGGCGAGACGCAGAGCTTCGATCGCGAGCGGACGACAAGCCTCGAAACGCGATGCACCAAACGCAAGCAGTGTTTCTGTCTTGTCGCGGTTTTCACTGAAACAATGTTAACAACGCGTTCAGTGGGTGGGTAAGACGACTCACTCGAGTTCCTTTAGAATAAAGGTCGTCGACACCAAGACACCCACAATCGCGTTCCCGCACAGCATACCCATGACGGGGACTATCAGTTGAGGTGGGTCAGTTCTCTGCTAATAAGGCCTTTTAAGATAAACGGAATCACTGAATTGTGCCGGCGTCCAAAACGGGAAGACGCGCATCGCGAATTTAATTCCTAGGACAGCCACCGGGATCGTCGAGGCCAGCATCGCGATAAGCACGGCACCGAACTTGACAGGAATTCATCTCATCCTCTCGGTACACGAGATAAAGATACACGCACCATATTATGACATGTCCTCACGGCTTTAACCACGACTTGATTTGCGAGATCCCGAGCGAATGAGCAAGAAGCGGACAGTGATAGATGAGACAACGCACGCACCGACTTCGAACGTGCCAAGCAAGTTCAGCAAAACTTGAGAAAATCAAAAAACTTGAAAGTCAAGATACCGCCGCCAAGCACACAATCAATAACCAACCGACTTACATGCAATCCCAACCACCGCCCAAATATTCTCGGCTGCAAACACTTGTTGCAGGATAGTCGCTACAAGGGTGAGTTGCACGATGCAGCGGAGCGCAGCGAACACGAGCGAAGCGCCAATGCGGAGTTGAAGCGCTTGCGAGATTATCGAATTGAATGCGATGAAGGTTAGGCCGATGCCGACATGGGACCAGCCAAGGTCAACAACTGGGTGACTCGGTAACGGATCCATGTCTCTCTGTGTTGGTTGGTGGGCGAGAGACCGGAAGGAGAGAAGATGCGTGCGTTAGAGAGTGAAAGCCGAGGAGAGCGTTTGTGGAAACCTTAATTACTCCTGTCAGCAAGGACACAGGAACATAAGGTGAATGATGAGAAAGCCGCCGGACAATGTCAAGTACAGCGCCAGCTGTAAGCTCTCGGTGTGCAGTCTTGGACACGGACTTGTTATGTACATCGACAAGACGATGACGCAGACGTCGAGATTATCGCTAGAGAGAAGTTTCCTCAAGAACACGCTCTCGCACCAATCGGAAGAAGAGGAAGGGAAAATAGAGGGAGAAAGAAAGGGGACGATGAAGTATTAATTAGAAAAGTGTCGTACGCACCAAAACTCGACGCTTTCTTCTAACCGGGGTGACAATTCTTGGGTATCTTGCCTCGAGGGCAGGAAACGTAAAGGGGAGAACAGCGTGATGATGTTGGAGGATGGGCGCATTATGTGTGCCAAGTGTGCTGCGCATGTCACTGCCATTTCGCTATCCGCTCGTCAAATAAAAAATTCGGATGTCCCGGGCCATACAGCTCCCATTGACGCCAGTATCATCATCGTCATCAAGACCCCATCTTGACCGCCTCCTCCAATCTCCAACAGGCCACATGCCTTCATTTCATTTGGACTCCAATGCGATGGAGAGAGAGAGAGAGAGAGATGGTCACATGGACTGGCGCCAAAAGGGTACGTATTCTATTTTGATTTTGATTTTCTGCCATGGGCAGATATCAATCATGCCACTTTTGAAAGCGGATAGGTTTGACTCGAACCTGCGCACGTGCGCACTGCCGACCAGGATAAGGTAGCAAGATGGAAAAGAATTTGCGAGAGTGGTCGATGCAGCCTCCGGGAGCCTCAGCATTTATGACTGGCCACGCGGCCGACCGTCACGAGGATCATCATCCCGGTTAGCTTATTTTTTATTTTATCCCTCCGTGGGATAAATGCTATTGTCTTGCTCCGTGCGATGTCTGGGCTCTGTCCTGTCCTGAAGAGCGAGCAAGCACGATGCCTTCGCGGCGTGCCATGCGTGCAATTGCAACGTGTCTGCGTGCACTCGGAGGCCTCAATTAATCAATCAATCAATCCGTTGTATTGTACGTTACATTCATGCCAGCTGTGAATAATTGCATGGTACGGAATGGCATAACTATGCCATGCGCCGCAGGATCACGAAAACTCAGCCCCAATGCGCAGACACACTGGACATTTTACAATTCGGTTGCTCTTGACCGTTAGCCGACTGAATTGGTTTACTGATGCCCACAGTGACAATTGGCGTGTTTTCACAAATCACAACACACCCCACAACGTGTTTTTTTAGTACGCGCGCTTATTCATGTTTGGACAGATGCGAATCAGAAAGTGAGGGGTAAGGTAGGTAAGTCCAGCAATAGTAATGTCCCTGCATTCAAAGGCCGACTACAAAGGAGCAATTTTTGCAGTCATCCACAATTAATTCCAGTCCAGTGATAGATTTGTACGGCAGTACGGTGACCCTTCGCACAGCGGCGCTTCCATGGTCTCCAGCGCCCAGCGCCAACCCTGGGCGCCAACCACTCCAACTATTGGATAGATAAAATAAATTCCGATCGTGGTTTGCAACGAGGCAGATTTCAGATTCCAGATCTCATCTTTATCTCATCAGATGCACTAATAATCCCGCCCCTAAGTTACTTCGGAATGCAGCACTCGAGTACAGGACGCTTAGGGCACTTTAGGGGCTGGGTATTGGATGACTTTCCGAGATAGTTCCTGACTTGACCCTGGAAGTTCTTTCCCGATCATTCTTTCATCATGTGTGAAAGTTCATCGTATGTGACGACAATCCTCGTTTCCTCTAGGCAGTTCCTTTGATGAGCGGTTGATAGGATAACTCCCTATCTATTCGGAACTTGACTCTGTTACGCTTTTCGTTCGAGAAATTTCCCCTTGCACCCTGCGGGGGCGGTGGCGGTGATAGATAGGGACTTGGGATATGGTTATCATTTCAACACCCCACACCCTCTCCCCCTAAATAATATATTGAGACTTGCCCTCCTGCAGGGCAAACCCTTTCGCCCAAGAGCAAACATGTGGGTGTCAGAGATATGGTAATCACTGCCAAACTTGCAAACGTGCAAGTGCAACTCGGACGACAAGCGGGCAAATTTACCTCAGAAGACTGACGTTATCAGGCCTCCGAGTCAGGAGTCCAAAGCAAAGGCCAATCGGAAGAGTTCTAGACGCGCGGCTGCGGTGAGGCTAGCAGCGAGGTGTGCGCGTGTGCCTTTGCACCTCGGCTCCGCACGCTCCGAAACCCTATGGCCGAGATTCTCTCGTACAAAAGACCTCGGCCTCGACGCGCGACATCATTTTTTTTGTTCAATTCCCTCCATACCTGACTCGACATACGCAAACGTTCCCGACTCTCAATCAACTTATCGTATTATTATCACATGTCTCAGGTATGCAAAAACAACTCGTCTCGCATGCCTTCCTTCTACTCGGAGCTGACCCATCAGATACTGTAGATCGACATTGAACTTGCAGCGCTCCTCAGCTCATTCAGTTCACTGAGCTTCGACCATCCAATTTCTGTGCGTGACATCTGCATCCCCACACCACCTCCAACCAAATCTGACTGGTTCCTGGCAGCATCCCGGCGAACGAATGGGTTTTACATCGTCAGATGTCCAAATGTGCGACGAAGATAGGGGTTATCAAGTACGTTGATACGTCGATCATCATCGTATCGACCCAAGCGTTCTGACCCGACCTTCGCGGCATCGCAGTCAGACTCGACAGATGTTTCAACTTCCTCGGTCGTGCGGGCACGACCATCTCCGTCTTCGTCTCTCTGTCCATGCGCGATCCTTCAAGACTTTGCGTGCTATCACGGCACTTCTGTCGACGCGGCGCAGGCCATCGGGGATGCGGAGCTTTCACAGCTCGTATTCTTACACCGCGCCGCATTCTTGGAATCCCCGTCTGCGCACGCAGGTTGTTCGGCGAGTTTCACGGGGCTCGCGTCCTTGTTGGAGAAGCGGATGCAGCAACCCGCAGGCGAGAGCTTAGGCATTGATGCCGTCGGTATGCTCCGCACTGAGGCGTGGTACTTGTCTGGGTGGAGCGCTTAGATTAGGTCACTTGAGATATATTCTTATCTTGTCTCGGTATGTAATATTGAATATAGTAATTGATGCTATGTTTTCGCAGTGTCGGTTTGCGGGCAGGTCAACCTCCTGACGGGAATGTACGTGGGAGAAGACAGACGATAACTTGAATCACGTGTTTTTCGGATTTTAATATCATGCCCGGTAGGTTCTCCAACCAGTGCCTCCCTCAAAGTGACGACACCACATAATAATAGGTGGTAATCGATAATCTCTACTGCTACACAGTATTCACGAGCGTATATACAACAAAACAGCTTACCCAAAATATCACGATTGACCGGATATGGCATCATCACTCCTCAGCAGTGCAGTGCACAACTTGGTGTAGCCACTAATCCTCACTTCACCCCAACGAGGACAAATATCAATACAGTCCTCACGGATCTGGTTCTCCGAATCGACGCACACCCACAGTACCATGTAAGTGGTGACTATGCACGAGAGTGCGCTCGACACGGCAGCCATAAGCATGAATGTCACAGGGGACACCCCCTCATCCTCGTCAGAAAAGCCAAGTTTTACCATTCCCATCTCAGCCAAAATCACGATTATGCCTGTTAACCTGACCAGGGAAATGATGGATGGAGAATCAGGATCCCAGGAGGGGGGTGAGGTATGCTTACGCACCTCATTTGATCGATGGTCTGCCTTAGACCAAGGCGCAATGCCTCAACAGCAAGTGGACGACGGGCCCCAAGGCATGATCCACCGATGCGGTATGCGCTGTAGCAATGCATAGGATTGGTATGCACTATTGAGAATACAACGTAATAACGCACTCGAGCGTATCCAGGATATTGCTCAGCGACACCGCGACGCCTGGGATCGCATTCTCGCAGAGAAGACCCATGACTAGAGCTACATGGCAACATAGACATCAGCTCTTTAGAAATTCAAGGAAAAGTCGGGGAAAGGCGATGGATACTAACGATAAGTTCCCGATTGCCAAAACGGGAAGACATCCTTCTTCGAGACGAATGGGTAAATTGGTGAGATGGTGAGTGGGTCCGGTGTCTGTTTCTGGCTCGGTAAGAGGAAAGAAACCGGGATGGTCGACACTAGCATGGCCGCAAGGACGACGAGAAACTGAAAAAAGCAAGGCAAGGAGAACTGAGTCCGCAGGTCTCATACATCCAGACGGATGACGGATTCATTCACCATTTGGGGACATTTTCTCTTGGCCCTGATCACGACTTTCCAAGTCGGCCACACGAATGGTCAGAGAAAGTCGATACCTCAGTCCCAGATTATGCTACACACCAATCTCGAACGCGGTGAGTGCATTCAGTAGAACTGGCGGCGGCAATGAGGATCAGGGTGCCATCGTGCCTATTAATGAGAACATACATGCTACCAACGCAACGGACCAAACCCCGACCTCTGCTGACAAGTCACGGTGCGAGTACCAGTCCCAATGATGCTCTATCAAGAGCACGCCCGCAATAAGAAGCTGTGCCAAAAAGCGCAAAGCGGTGATCACGAGTAACGCATCGGTGTGAGGATGTGCCGGCTCTTGTGAAAATGCCAAGGATTTCACTAGGATAAGGACAAACACGATGGTGGTGATTTGAAACGAGCTAGCCGAGGCCAAGATCGCAGGAAAGAGTAGAGTTATTCCTTTCCAAAGGACGTGGGCAAGCCAAGTACGGCTACCCTTGCGAGTTGCAAAACTATTCCATTCTTGAAACTCTCCGGAGGACATTGCTACTGTAATGGTTTTGGTCCCAACCTTTGCGTTGTTTGTACTTGCAGGTGGCTGATCTTTTTTTATTGTGAGCACGACAGCAGTGAGGATAGTGGCCACATCAGGATAACGTCTTTCAGCTTTTCACACCATCTTAGCTCTGTCAAACACAACCTAAACGCTGAGCTAAGGCGCATTAAGGTGTGGAAAGCCAAAAAGACGTTTTCCTGATGATATCACGAAGAAAAGTGGTGAAACTGGGATGCACTCACCACATACAATATGACGTATTTCGGGCTTGGATCTCTGGATGTGACACGTCGCGGCATCCGGTTGAAGACTTCCCTGTGGCAGTGAATATATAAAGGAAGCATACAACTGAAAATCAATTTACTAACTGCACTATCGCAATTTTTGTCAATTCGCGCCAAGTCGTCGTCATGGACAAGGATCATATCGCAGTTAGGCGCTTGCTGTGCAGTCCATGTCAGGACCAAGGAGATATACAAACAGTAAAGACACGCCAGTCCAAGTCTTCACTACTCACGTTGGTTATGTATTCTAATAGCACGTGAAGGGGATCACGATACTTTGAAGAGTGAATAGAAGCCGGGAAATGGCAATTAGAGCGCCTCACCGTTGTGGCACTGGGTATTGATACGAGTTCCATGTGTTGCTTATCGTGATCGTGATCCCGGTCCAGACTCGGATTGGGTCCTGCCGCCCCTCTGAGCTGCCTTGGTAATATCCCAAGGCGACGAACAACGCGGAATCCTCGGATAAATATGCATTGATCCTCTAGGAGATTCTGATATACGTCAGCGCTTCCCCAGAAGTTATCTCTTGCAACTGACATACCTTCCCTTCAGGGCCCCAGCTACACATGGCTCGGCCTCGAGCGTGACAGGGAGAGAAACGCCACTTGATACTGATAGCAGGGTCATGAACCACTTCGACCTCGAAGGTTGCTTGTGCATCCGTCTGGCCCTCCAGGAACGCAACATTAGCCCAAGACATGGTGCAATGACACCCCGTAACCAGAACAATGTCCTCCATCTCAATTTCCAATCCAAACCGTCGGGCGAAGGCAAGCCAGTAGTTGATATGCTTGATCATACATTGTCCAAAATCTCGGCGCGCAAAGGTGTCCTGACGCGAAGCATCTACCGGAAGATACAAAACTGCACCTCCTCGCCTCGATCTGTTCAAAAACGTAACCTTCTCAAAATCATCAGGGCTAAGAAGGCTATCAGCCAAGACGAAATTTTATAGAGCATGGGGACTACCCTTTGGCGAAGATCTCCGGTTCATTAGTAACGTCGATTCCGGCCGAACAATAATGGTTGTGCTTGAGAACGCCTTTGTCTATATGGTCGGGGACTCTGGGGACAAGTGGCTCATGGAAGTCTGGTACACCGAATCTGAGATTGGATGGGTGACCTTCTGGATGCAAAGCATTGAAAAGACGGAGGAATTTGCCATTGCTTATGCAACCGACGTCACCAACATCCACGGAAGTAGGTTCCCATATGGCATGCCCGAGCTTAGGGTATGTGGTCGCAAGCAGTTCGCGATAGATGTCACAATCGGCAGTCATCGGGGTATTAGAGGGAATGGCTATCAGTGCTGAGGACAGTAAGGAAACCAAGGAAGAGATTCAGAGGGTTTATACATGACAATATAACACAGCTTCCCAAGATATGAGGGAAGGCTGTGCTGAGGTTGAAGAGACGTAGACTAGCCAACTTGAGACTCCGCTTATAATTTCAGTCACAAGGCCCTGCACCGTGACCGTACTGTACTATCCACCACATCTCAGGCTACTATATGACCTAGAGTCCGATGTCGTACTATGTAGGGTAGCAAACGATGCGTCCCAAATGAAAGAAATGGACAAAAGATGCCCTTGATGGTTACTGGACAAGTCCAGTGGCGGCCCGTGACGGCTGTGCTCACTTCAAGTTCAGCTCGATCGTCCGTCTGTACTGTATAAGTTACCATGCCGATATCATCCAACACTGCACCGCCTACTACAGTACAGTACAGTACAGTAGTACCTTGCCCCAAGCTGTCAACTCGAACTTTAATTGAAGGCATGTGGGCTATTAATTTTATTACTACAGTATTAAATATGAGAACTAATGGTATGAGTTTACAGAGGGACTGTAACACGGTCTGACACCCACAAGGCAGACTCGCATTTCCCTACCAGTCACTGCTCGCAATACTGTAACCCGGGTGGTAAACACCTGTGACTGCCCCGCTGATTGAGGCTCAAACGCTCAGGCCTTTATGGTATCGTCGTTCGGAATCTCCGAATTGGGTAGGGGGCTTTCAGTGACGTGAACATGATTGATGGACGTTGTACTTCTACTTGTCTGGTACTGGTTCAGGTCCTGTCGTCGATGCATCTGGTCCAGTGCCACTACAATCAGTCAGGTCGGCTCACCTGACAATCCACACCCACATCGGTATTGTACGTTATAAAGCTTCCCATATCAAGAGTAAGAGCATATTGTTCTCTTTGGGTTGCTGCCCTGTCATTCAAAGCACCTGAAGAAAAACAAAAAAACACCGATGCTACTTGCAACCTCTTACTCCAAAAAGGACGACATGTAGAATTCAAGTACAAAAGCTGAAACGCAATTCCTGCCAGAATACTAGCGATTTCAGAGGTCGAGTTCAGAGAATGGGTAGACCGCCATATCCGAATCCCTGTACCTGTGAGTTCGGCGCAGTGACAACGGTAGATTTCTGCTAGACGACGAAGGTGATTGAATCCGACTACTATACGGCGGCGGCGGCGGCGGCGAAGTTTCTTGATACGTGGGGTACGTAGCTGGGCCTTCCGGATTCTGGGCGTTATAAGAGATAGAAAAACACATGAACGCACATAAGCGGAGCAGGGTGGCACGAAAACACGTACGTAGGGCGGCAGTAGAGAGGTGGTCATCTCGGGCAATGACGACGCAACGGTTTCCTGACCTGACATTGACCGAGGCGGAACTTGATCCATAAGGGGGCTGAACCCACTGGGCTGCTCGTCGCTTGCAGACGGAGCAGGCGCCGCAGGTAGAAGCAGACGTAGCCGTAGCCGTTGTAGAAGTAGACGTAGCCGTTGCAGTCGCCGATAGTTGAGCAGCGCGGCAATGATGACAAAAATTAATGCCATACTACCAGCGACGCAGCCAGTGATGGCCCAGGCCATTGCACTAGATGTAGGCATGGCTGAATTCAAGGAAGAGTCTCCGGAAATGCTGCCGGTAGTGTAAGAACCGGGAAACGGGGGTAGGGGGATATCCGTTAGTGGATCCCGTCGAGGTAGAGACGGAAGGACCTGACGGTTCAAGTATCGTGCCGGGACCTAACTCAGTTTCCTGATGAAGATGTAGTAGGTGAGACTGACAGGGGAGAGAATTCCCACCACTGACGGTATACGATTTGTTGACGTCCCAATCATTCTCACTCTGGAACATGATGTGAGTACTTAACAGGAATGAAAGCTTTAAAAACGGATCATGACGTCGAAAAGAGCCCATTGGGGGAGACGCGTTCCCGAGGGGATAGGGTTGGGAAACTGTTGGGAAACCTGCAGGACAGCGTCCGAGTCAATGTCAAACGTAATAGGTTCTCTACTACAACATCAGAAACTCACGAGGGAAGCATAGCCGCCGTGCAGTTGGTCACACATTCCAACCAGCTAATGACAGGTTATCTACATAAGACCCATGAGTTGAGAAAAGAACGGAATCGTACGTGAGCCAGTTTCATCCTTGCCGAATCATTATTGATAAATTAGCGGAAATTCAGTTATTGTGTCCCGCGGTGTTGAAATTGCACCTAGAAATTGAAACCTATTTTTCTTAAACCTGAAACATCACATTCTTGTTCCGGAATCTCCGGGATGTATTTAAAGAGGTATCTGGTATACACATATAAATTGTTGAAGGTGTACTATCTTGGGAATATATGCCGGAATGGTTACCGAGAACAAGTTGTCATTGATTTCGGTTGAATACTGAGCCTATAGGTCCAAAAATGCACCAAACCGCTCTGGAAAATTTCAATATGGATTCAAATACACAGGCCATTGTTCTAATAATGCTACATTTATTACTGTGAGGTGTTGTGCTCGTGCAGTGGACAAAAGAATGTACTGGCTGTCTTTGTCAGCAAAAGTAACCGGTTTTTTTTTTTTTTAGCCAAAAATTGACTTCGGCCATTTTGTTGATCGTGAAAAGTGATCCAAAGTTGTAAAAGCACCATTCAATCAGCATGAGTCAATGTCAACTTTTTTGCTTATTTATATCCCTCTTAGCACCACTGTTAAGACTGTGAGTTCGTACATTCAGTCGGATCAATCCCACACGAGACTAATATGGTCTCATTCGATGGACCTAATACTATGCTTAACCCGAACATTGGACAGACCCCCCAATCAGACACATCAAATATCTCTCTCACTTTACCGCCAAACTGCCTCAAACTCCATACATACATTCTATTAAGTATATTGAACATTTCTATGGTACTGTTTCCTTCATAAATCTCAGTGCTAGGAGGGTCAGAAAAT
>Ga0137362_10001896_pt1 | contig 13298 bp, 13 predicted proteins | sample MadtaG_2_FD_104801 | JGI IMG/M metagenome (GOLD analysis project Ga0137362, IMG submission 104801) | Vadose zone soil microbial communities from Angelo Coast Range Reserve, California, USA - Mad1_100_16 metaG | ecosystem: Environmental > Terrestrial > Soil > Vadose zone | place: USA: California... | reverse complement strand
GATGGCGAGTCTATCATAGGTAATTGCGAGCGCAAGGAGTTTCAACTTTACACTCCGACAAACAGCGAATGAATTGCGCATGCCATCGCAACCGCGCAGCCCTGCAGACATGCATTGACGAATTTCTCCCTTTTGAGTAACATCCGTCCCGTTTTGGGGGGTCCGGTCGAATGGCAAGGACCTCACGATGTTCCGTTCGAATGTCTTTCCAACTCGGCGGGCCCGACGCGCCATCGGCCGCCGATGGCTTCTGCTGCGATTTGCAGCTCGCTGACCTTTCCTTCTCCTTCGCACGCGACGTCCCACATCGCCTTCTGGCAAGAGTTTTCTATACAACACGCCAGTGCGCAATGAGTGTGCGACGCCGTTACCGAGTGATGGGCGGCGCCATGAGGATTCATCGTCTCAGGGACAGGGGACAACATGAGACGCGCTGAACGTGCGTGAATCGAGATCGGGGTCCCACGATCAAAGAGGGGAATTGGCGGCGCATTCTGCCGCCTGATTTCGAGCGCCAGGTATCCAGGAGGTATCGCATGGCGGGCCCGGAGATCAAATCGGAGAAACCGAGGGCGGATGCCGCGACGACGTCCGCTGCTAGCGCTGGAGATGCGACCAGCTATGTGGGGACGCCTGCGGTGGGTACCTCGAGAGCAGCGGCCGCTGCGGGTTTGGCGACCGTCGGCCCGGAAGATAGCCAAGTCAACGACCGGCGCCGCCGTGTAGTGTGGTGTGCAGTCACCGGTTTCCTCGGTGCATGGTTCATCTCTTTTCTTCGTTTCTTTCTGCCACGGACGCTCTTCGAACCCCCCACGGTCTTCAAGATCGGCTATCCCTCGGACTACGCCTTGGGCGTCGACTCAAAGTGGCAGCAGAAGTACCGTATCTGGGTGGACCGTACGCCGGACCGTGTGTTTGTCATCTACGCGCGTTGCACCCATCTGGGCTGCACTCCCGACTGGAAGGCCAGCGAGAACAAATTCAAGTGTCCATGCCACGGCAGCGGATACGACAGCGAAGGTGTCAACTTCGAGGGACCAGCGCCACGTCCCATGGACCGGGCACATGTGGAATTGGCTCCCGATGGCCAGATCGTCGTGGACACCTCCCGGCTGTATCAATGGCCCAAAGGGCAGCCCAGTCATTTCAACGAACCGGGATCGTTTTTGCAGGTGTAGGTCTCTGGGGGCGCGCGCGCGACGCTAAGACCAAGGGACAGTTCGAGCTGCTGAGAAAACGGGGGTATGCCGAATGGCTGAAGAGAACAACGCCAAGACTGGCAAGGCAGCTGGTCTGATAGATCGGATCAAAACAGGCGTGAAGGAGGATCTCGAATCTCTGAAGACGGACCTGCCCGCCAAGGCGAAAGAGCAGGTGGAACTACTCAAGAAACCGACCAAGACGCAGGTCTACACGTCTATCTTCCGCCACAAACACGACGACACGCCGCGCAATCGCGCCTTGGGCGTGCTCTCCAACGTTTTTCTGCATTTGCACCCGGCCAAGATCAACCGAGACGCGGTGCGCTACAGCTATACCTGGGGAATGGGCGGCATCACATTTTATTTGTTTATTGTGCTTACCTTCACCGGCGTGCTGCTAATGTTCTACTACCACCCCACCAAGGTGCAGGCCTTTCGCGATGTACTCTACCTTGAACACGACGTGCCTTTCGGCAAGTTGCTGCGCAACATGCACCGCTGGGCGGCGCACCTGATGGTGATTGCAGTCGAGCTGCACATGTTCCGCGTGTTTCTTACCGGCTCCTACAAGAGGCCGCGCGAGTTCAACTGGAACGTCGGAGTGATCCTGCTGGTGCTCACGCTGCTCCTGTCCTTCACCGGCTATCTGCTACCGGACGACCAGCTCGGCTTCTGGGCCGTGACTGTGGGCACCAACATGGCACGCGCCACGCCTCTTCTCGGCCACGAAGGCCCTTTCGGCGCGCAATTAGGCATGACCCCATACAACGATGTTCGCTTCGGTCTGCTTGGCGGCTCGATCGTGGACGCAAACGCGCTGCTCCGGTCCTACATCTGGCATTGTATCGGCATCCCCATCATCGCTTCCGTCTTCATGACTCTGCATTTCTGGCGCGTGCGTAAGGATGGTGGCATCTCGGGCCCGGCGGCTGTGGTGCTCGAATCCGAGACCAAGGAGGCGCGGCAGTAGCCATGGATTGGAAACAAGTATGGCAAATCATTTCCGCGCCGGACAACGTGCCGATCATCGCACTCATCCCGTTGCTCGCCTTCTATATGTATCTCGCGTGGCGTCAAGCGCACGCGAACGATGCGTTGATCGGGCAACTCGAAACGAACCCGTCGCTGGCGAAGATCCATCATCGCAAAGCGTGGCCCTTCCAGGCTGGGTGGCAGAAAGAAGTGCACGTCTGGCCGTTCCTCCTGCGCGTGGAATTCCTGGCGGCCATCATCGTCACCATAATTCTGATGATCTGGTCGATCACCTTGAACGCGCCGCTGGAAGAACCGGCCAACCCTAACCTAACAATGAATCCCGCGAAGGCGCCATGGTATTTCCTCGGCCTCCAGGAAATGCTGGTGTACTTCGATCCATGGATTGCGGGCGTGGTAATGCCTACGCTTATCATCGTCGGTCTGATGATGATTCCATACATTGACACCAACCCGTTGGGTTGCGGGTACTACACTTGGAAGCAGCGCAAATTTGCCATCGGGACTTTTCTATTCGGTTTCATCATTCTGTGGGTCTCGATGATTTTCATCGGGACATTTATTCGCGGACCAGGATGGCAATGGTTCTGGCCCGGACAGACTTGGGATCACAACCGGCTCATCTACGAAGTAAATCGCGACTTGCCTGATATCTTTGGAATTACGTCCAACTGGGCGAAGGGCATCTTCGGAGCCATTGTGGTTGGGGGCTTTTTCGTCGTGGGCGGCTTGATTGCCCACGCCCTTTTCCGGCGTTACAACGCCAAAAACTACAAGCGGATGAGCTTGTTGCAGTACTCCATCATGATGGCCTTTCTCCTCACCATGTTCGCGTTGCCCATCAAGATGTTGTTGCGGCTGTTGTTCCACATCAAGTACGTGTGGATTACGCCGTGGTTCAACGTTTAGGAGGAACTGGTGGCCGAGAAGTCCATCCCCGAAAACGACCCGGTGGTCAGCAAGTCCCTGGCGCCTCACTACGTCGTTGCCATGGTCGTTCTGATGACCACCCTATTCTGGGCTTTCTGGGACGAAGACTTCGGACAGCGTCCCTGGAAAGCTTTCCAACACGAATGGAAGGATCGCTACACGGTATTTTTGAAGAGCGCGCGCGCCCAGTCTAGCAACTCGCAGAAAGACGTCGAAGGCGGCGCCGACTATCAGAAGCTCAAGCAAGATTACGAGACTGCCAGCCAGAACGCCGCCCCGCGCATCAAGGAAATCAACGAAAAGCTGCGCGCGTTAAGCGTCAAGATTCTGGACATACAGACCTCGTTCACCGATCTCCGCGCCTACGTTAACGCAGCAACCTACGACATCGAAACGGACACTAGCTCATCCTCAAAACAGAGTAAGCAGAAAAAACTTGAAGCGGACAAACAGAAACTGGTTACGGTCAAGTTCTCCGACGGTAGCAGGAAGCAATACAACTATCCGCAACTCGAGGAAGCCTACAATGAGGTAAAGAACGAACGCACCCAACTGAGCGCGGAACTAGGAGAGCTGATCAAGCCCATCAACGAGAAAAAAGAAAAACTCGACGGCTACGTCTCTGAACACATGGTGAACCTGACGCCGTCGCAGCTCGCGGGCCTGCAGGACAAGACCGAAGCCTGGACCCCGAAGATCCTGCAGATCAATGTGGCGGAGGCCAACATCGTGGATCGCTGTGAGTCCTGCCACATGGGAATCCGCGAACCAGTCAAACTGACCGCGGCCGTGATGTCACCGAAGGGCGAGAAGCCGGACGAGTACGCCCGGGCCCTTACCAGCCATCCCGAACCCGATCTTTTGAAGATTCATGATCCCGAGAAATTTGGTTGCTCGCCTTGCCATCAAGGCAATGGCCGCGCGACCACCAGTGTTGAGAAGGCGCACGGCACCTACGAGCATTGGCTTTGGCCCCTGTTCCCAGGCGGAAATGTGGAAGCCGGCTGCCAGACGTGTCACGCCGCGGACATGGTGCTGGTGACCAACGACGTGGGTTGGACCCTTGGCGAAGGCAAAGACCTCTACCGCCAGCGGGGTTGCGTGGGCTGCCATCGTTACGAGGGCTATGACAAGGAACCGGAAGATCTGCTTTCGATTGCCCAAGAAATTAAGCTGCTGGACCAAGAGAAGAAGGACAATCTCAAGCAGACGGCCTTTTTGATGAAGCAGGCCGACACTGCCGAGACCAATGCGGAAGCGAATCGCCTCAACGATCGGGCCGTGGCTCTGAAGGTCACCAACAGCAAACTGGACTTGCGCATTGTTCAGCTGGATCGCACCACCAAGAGCTTGCTTCAAGACTTGAAAAAGGTGGGTCCAAATCTCAAAGACGTTCGTCTCAAGCTCAACAAGAACTGGATTCCCATATGGCTCAAGAAGCCGAGCGATTTTCGTCCCACCACCAAGATGCCGAATTTCCGTCTGGACGACAGCCAGATCAAAGCCATCTCCGCTTATCTGTGGCAGGCGGCGCTGACGGACCCGCCGGTCAAGCACAAGCCCGGAAACGCCGCGCACGGCAAAGAACTCTTCGAGACGCGCGGCTGTCTCGCTTGCCATTCCATCGGCGAAGGTGACCAGTTGCAAGGCGGAACTTTTGCCGCAAACCTTTCCCGCGTCGGCGAGAAGGACAATTACGACTATCTCGTCCGCTGGGTGCACAACGCCCGCGAACGCACTCGTCCTTACTGCATGTTCGAAAAGAAAGATATCGGCCCCGAGGATTACAAGAAAAAGGGTCTGCCTTTCCTCTTCGGCCTGGATCACAGCCGCTGCCCGAACGATGGGCACGAACTGCAAGTCCAGAACATGACCGTGATGCCCAGCCTGCGGCTCTCTCCCCAGGATGCCGAGGACGTTGCCAGCTACCTTGTGACGCTCAAAAAGCAGGAGCCTTCAGCCTACCCCGACGCGCCGTTCATGGACGATTCCAATCTTAAGAGCGAGGGCAAGAAGTGGATCCAGCACTTCGGCTGCGCCGGATGCCACGAGATCTCCGGCTTGGAGGACGAAGGTCGCATCGGCACGGAGCTGACTTTTGAGGGCAGCAAGCCCATCGAGCGACTCGATTTCGCTCTGCTGACAGAAGTCGCTCAACGTGGCGGCAGCGAGCCCATCACCGATCCTGATGATCTGGCGCGCTTGCCCCAAGGCCCCGCCAAAGAGCCGTGGTACGACCACAAAGGTTTCTTCGAACACAAGCTGGCAGAGCCTAATGTTTGGGACAAAGGCAAGATCAAGCCGGAAACCGAAAAGTTGCGCATGCCCAATCTGCATCTCACCAAGGAGCAGATTCAGGCGCTCACTACTTTTCTCATGGGCAGCCAGGAATCGGGTCTCCCCGCGAGCTATCAGTACCGCCCCTTAGATTTTCGCCGCGATATTCAGGAAGGCTGGTGGGTCGTAAAAAAATACAACTGCATGGGATGCCATCAACTCATTCCCGGCCAAAAGACTTCGCTGATGGCGATGACACGGTATCAAGGTCCGGACGGACAGGAACAGTTGCCTCCCAAGCTTCTGACCGAGGGCGCCCGTGTTGAGCCCGAATGGTTGCTGCACTTCCTCACCAATCCCTCGCTCAACGACAAGGACACGAATCGCAACGGCGTGCGCCCCTATTTACAAGTCCGGATGCCCACTTTCTCATTCTCCGAAAACGAGTTGGGCAAGCTCGTGCGCTTTTTCCAGGCTCTCTCACATCAGCCTTTCCCGTACATCCCTGAACAGGCGCCCGTGCTCCCCGCAAAGGAAACTGAAATGGCGCGCAGTCTTTTCAGCAGTCCTGCCGCGCCCTGCCTGAAGTGTCACGCCACAGGCGATCCGGCTCACGACCGCACCGCCACTGCTCCAAACTTCCTCCAGGCCAGGGGTCGTTTGAAACCTGATTGGGTGGAGCGCTGGATTATTGACCCGCAGGCCATCAGCCCGGGCACTTCCATGCCCTCCGGGCTATTCAAACGGGAAAACAACCGCTGGGTGTTCGCAGGCCCGACGCCCGCTTCGTTCCAAGGTTACGACAAGGATCAAACCAAGCTGCTGGTGGATTACATTTTCCAGCTCACTGCGGAAGAGCAGCGCCGGGTTGGCGCGTCCATGGGACGTGCGCCTGCAGCCAACGCCAGCCAGCCATCTTCGGGCGCAAGAACCAGCTATGCATCGCCCGGCAACAAGATTTCTCGCGACCGCCCTGCGATCGCCACGATCGGAGGCCGCAGTCCCGAATAGAATTTGCACGAGTTTTCAAAATTCAAGCGAGGTGTACCAACAACATGAAAACGAATAAGTGGGTAGCCCTTTGTATCCTGCCGGGACTTGTTCTCCTTGCAGGATGTGGCAAAAAAGAAACCGCTGAAGACCAACCCGCTGCTCCCGCGGCGTCAACTCCCGCGCCGGCAGCCACTCCCATTGACCCTGCCACGGTTGCCTCGGTTAGCGGCACCGTGAAATTTGACGGCGCCGCTCCCAAGCCCGCAAAGATCGACATGAGCCAGGACGCCAACTGCCAGGGCTCGAACACTGCCGAAAACGTTATCGTCGCAAACGGTGACCTTGCCAACGTTTTCGTTTACGTAAAAGAAGGCCTCGGCAATCGCACCTTCGACACTCCCAAAGATCCCGTCACCCTCACCCAGGTCGGCTGCAAATACAGGCCTCACGTTCTGGGAGTGATGGCCGGCCAGACCATCAAGATCGTCAACGGCGACCCGACGACCCACAACATTCATCCCACGCCCAAGGACAACCGCGAATGGAATGAGTCCCAAGCCCCTCAAGCCGCCGCTCTGGAAAAGAACTTCACCCGCGAAGAAATCATGCTGCCGGTGAAGTGCAACCAGCACCCATGGATGAGGATGTTTGTCAACGTCGTGAAGAACCCCTTCTATGCGGTAAGCGGACCGGACGGCAAGTTCGAGATCAAGGGCCTGCCCCCAGGCGACTACATCATCGCCTTCGTGCACGAAAAACTCGGCGAGCAAGATCAAAAAGTGACTCTCGCCGCAAAGGACAGCAAGACCGTGGAAGTAACCTTCAAGCCCTGAAGGCAGGGTCAGCGCGACGAATCTGATGTGTACCAGGACTATTTTGCCCGCGCCGTGCATTTCTGCGATGGATTCGCGTCGTTTTCTGGCCTGAGTTGACGGTCGTCGCCAAAGTATCCGATTCGAGTGGTGTCATAACAAGGAAGTCGGAGGAGGTCTCTTGCGGGTCGTAACTCTCTTGGTTTCCATCGTGTTGGCTATTGTCCCCCTTGCGGGAATTGTTTGGATCGTCGTCGCCGGAACAATCACTACGGTGGATGGCTTGTTCATGAGCCTGATCCTCTTGTCGCTCTCGGGGATCTTCTTCCTGAACGCCTTTTGGGAGCTGCGTGATCGTGGATTCTTTCCCTTTCTGCGAAACAAGAAAACAGCTGCTCCGAAACAAACGCCTTCATCCAAGACCGGTTAGAAAGTCCAAGAGACACTATGGCGAGTCGACCATCCTCATCGGAATCAGCTCATCATTCAGAAGTCGCTGCGGAGGATTCTTCGACCCGGTCCGCTCGCCACCGCATGTCCACGCGCAATCGCCTGCTGGTTTTCCTCACCGCTTGGCTGATCGTGCTCATGCCGTTCTTGTTCTGGTGGAACACTTGGTTCGGGCGCCAAGTTTCCGACAAACAGATCGGCGAGTATCTGAGAGACGATAAGCACCCTCGTCGCATTCAGCACGCGCTCGTGCAACTCGCTGAGCGCATCGGCCGGCACGATGCCGGCGCGGCTCGCTGGTATCCGGAGATGGTGCGGCTGGCCTCTTATCCTGTGGAAGAAGTGCGCAACACCGACGCGTGGGTTATGGGGCAGGACACTTCGGGCGCTGGCTTTCACGATGTACTGCTAAAAATGTTGAACGACCCTTCCGCCATGGTGCGAGGAAACGCCGCGCTGTCTCTGGTGCGTTTTGGCGACGCATCCGGACGGGCACAGATCGTTGCCTTATTACAGCCTGCGACGATCACCGCGCCGAGCGCAGGGCGCCTCATCGATACGGACAAAATCGGCACTTCCATCCATCAGGGCGGGCTGATCGCAAGAATTCAGGATGGTCCGCGCACGACGGAAGTCCGTTCGCCCATCAGCGGCCGCATACGCGCGCTTTTCGTGGCGGCTGGGGCGAATGTGGCCGAGGGCGCCGAGGTGGCCACCGTCGACCCTGGCACCGAGCAAGTCTGGGAAGCTCTGCGCGCGCTTTATCTTATCGGACTGGCGGAGGATTTATCTTTGATCCGCGCCTACGAGCACGAATTGCCCGAAATTCCCGATCGTGTCCGCCAGCAAGCTGTCCTCACTGAAAAGGCGATCCAAGAGAGAGCCACGCACCAGCCCTAGGCTTGCGATATCCGCACTTTTCAGGGGCCGCTATTTCGCGCCGCAATAAAAATGACCTCGGCGATTACGCCGACGAACATGCCTAGTGAATTCCAGGCAAAGAGAGAGGTCTGGTTGGACGCTTCCGACGAATGCCAAATTCGAATCGTCGTAACGAACCCGAGGAGCACGAGGGCTGGTGTTACGAAAACACTCAAGAGTCCCCAAGAATAGAGAAAAATGTAAGGCAGCCCTTGCGGAAACCAAACATACTTGATGTTGAAACTCAACAGCAGGGAGATGCTCATCACAACAGTCAGTAAAGCAATCCGCTTCACGGTCTCGGGTGAAAGTCGGTTTCTCACGAGTCACCGGTCACGAAGCACGAGCCACTGCCTTTCAATACGTCATCGCCCCAACAACCTTTTCGACTTCGGCAATATCCACCATTACGATGGCGTCCCACGGGCACCCGTCCAGGAAGGTTCCCTCCGGTCCCTTGCTGAGGCACTTCTTGCACCCGATGCAGAGAATGGGATCTATCTGAATCCGGCCGAACGGTGGATTGTCCTCGTCCGGCACCCAGAACATGCAGTCCTCCACCGGGCAGTACTCCACGCAGGCCGGCGATCCCGCGCAGCCCGTACAGCATTCGGTGATTACAGCAAGTTCTTTCGGTTTCTTCTTGCGGGGTGTGGTAAGCCCCTTGGAGCGGGGCTCGTGCTTCAGGTGGTCGGGTACCATCCCATCTGCTTTGACGACTTCACGTTCGCCAGCCATGACACCGGATTATATTCTCGATCCCATCGTTTTGAAACATCCGCTATTAAACGCGGCCCCATCGCCTCCCGCGGCCGCGCCGCACATCAGCTCCAAAGGTCAATCTGTCTTCATTCAACGCGCGAGCAAGGGAAGCGCTTCCCAATGTTCGCGAAATAATAGTCCTCTCTGGAGGGAGCATGCATGAATTCGTCGTAGACCTTCATGGGTACATTAAAGAAATCATACACGCCGCCATTCGAGAACTTAAGTTCTAGAGTCCCGTCGATCTCCGAATCTAGATGGTATCCGACCTGGGTTATTCCTTGCGAGGCAACGGGGATCCTGTTCATGTGTCGAGAGCCCCCTTTCTTTGGGAGAGACGCCTCCAGCGGACGGCTCCGGGACTCGCCGTCCGGTCACAGCCTTTGCGCAGTCGTGCTAATTGTCGCGGTCCTGGTTTCTCCTTGGCTGCGACGTTTGGATCGTCGCTCTTTGTTCGCGGCTCAACGCGCGCATTCTATCACGAAATCTTGGATCTCAGCTTAAACTAAGCCTGGCTGCCCCCAAGCTCACGCACGATCGAGCCGACAAAGGCTTTTGCGTCGCCGAACAGCATCAGAGTTTTATCTAAGTAGTACAGTGGATTATCGATACCCGCGAACCCCGCGGCCATGCTGCGCTTGATGACCATTACGGTGCGAGCCTTGTCCACATCCAGAATCGGCATGCCGTAAATCGGGCTTCCCGCATCAGTGCGCGCGGCAGGATTAGTCACGTCATTGGCGCCGATCACCAGGGCGACATCCGTTTGCGGGAGGTCGCCGTTGATTAGGTCCATCTCTAGGAGCTTGTCGTAGGGGATGTCGGCTTCGGCGAGTAGCACGTTCATGTGGCCGGGCATGCGGCCGGCGACCGGGTGAATGCCGAATGTCACCTCCACTCCGCGTTTGGTCAGCGCGTCGTACATCTCGCGCACTTTGTGCTGCGCTTGTGCAACTGCCATACCATATCCCGGAACGATAACCACCTTGCTGGCTGCCGCAAGGATTCCCGCGGCCTCCTCGGGTGTAGCGCTGCGCACCGGCGGCGCCTCTTTCACCCCTGCGGCGCTGGCCTGAATTTGCCCAAACCCGCCAAAGAGAACGTTCGTGAACGAACGGTTCATGGCCTTGGACATGATCACCGACAGGATAAAACCGGAAGAGCCATCGAGGGCGCCCGCAATGATCAGCAGCTTGCTGTTCAACACAAAGCCCATAGCCGCGGCGGAAAGCCCTGCGTAAGAGTTCAACAACGAAATGACCGTAGGCATGTCCGCGCCGCCGATGGGAATGACCAACATCACGCCGAAGACCAGAGGGATAAGAATCATCGCGGGAAACAGTCTCGTCTGTTCGGGGTGCAGGACCAGAATAACCCCAATGGCCACGGCGAGACCCAGAAGTCCCAGGTTGACGAAATTCTGTCCTTTATAGGTGATGGGCCGCTGCGGCAGAATTTCCTGCAGCTTGCCCGCGGCCATCAAGCTGCCGGTGAAGGTCAGCGAACCGAGAATCACTTCCATGGAAAGCACGGCCATCATGAAGGGAGGAATATTAGGGGCGCGGAGATAAAACTCCGATGTGCCCACCAGCGTGACGCACAGCGCGCCGAAAGCATGGCTAAGCGCAGTCCGCTGTGGGACCGCCGTCATCTGCACTTTGCCGAGCGGCACCCCGATGATGCAGCCCAGCACTAGCCCGATGGCGATCAACTTGTAGTCCACGATGCCGCGGTGGAACACGGTCCCCACGACCGCCAGCAGCATGCCCACCTCGCCTGCTCGAACGCCACGCCGAGCCGTAACCGGCGAGCTCAACCATTTGAGCGCTAGAATGAAGAGTGCGGTTGCGATGAAATAGGCGATCTCGATGATGTTTTCACTGCCGAGCACGTTGGTCATGGTTTTTTGGAGCTGCTGGATTTGAACATCTTGAGCATGCGATCTGTGATAATAAATCCGCCCACCGCGTTACTCGTGGCTGCGACGATCGCGAGCGTGCCGAGCACGGCAGCGAGATTGCTCCTGTGTTCACCGGCCAGGATGATGGCTCCGACCACCGCGATGGCATCCAGGGCGTTGGTGAGCGACATCAGTGGTGTGTGGAGCAGCGGGGAGACCCGCCGGATGACTTCGAACCCGATAAAGGCCGCCAGCATGAACACGTACAGACTGGGAAGCAGGTCCAGTTTCATTTCTATGCGCCCTCCTTGGTCGCTAAAGCCGGCAGTGAAAAAAAGTCGCGCAGTCTGGCATTCACCACTTCACCCCCCTGCGTCAACAAGGTCTCGCGGATGATTTCGTCGCTGGTGTTGAGTTGCAGTTTTCCGTCTTTGACGAGATGAAGGAGAAACGCGGTGAGGTTGCGCGCGTACATCTGGCTGGCGTGATATGGAACGGTGCTGGCCAGGTTGTACCAGCCGATGATGGTCACGCCGTGCTCGACGATTTTTTCTCCACCGCGGGTCAGCTCGCAGTTGCCGCCACGCTCGGAAGCGAGATCGACAATCACCGAACCCGGCGCCATGCCCGCGACCATTTCTTTGGTCACCAGCACCGGAGACTTCTTTCCCGGGATCACCGCCGCGGTAATCACCGCGTCGCTTTCCGCGATCACTTTTCCGAGGAGTTCGCGCTGGCGTCTGTAAAAATCTTCGTCTTGCGCTGTCGCGTAGCCACGCGCATCTTGCGCGTCCTTGGCTTCGATGGGCAGCTCGACGAATCGCCCTCCAAGGCTCTGCACCTGTTCTTTCACCGCCGGACGCAAATCGTACGCGGAAACCACCGCGCCCAATCTGCGTGCCGTGGCGATGGCCTGCAGTCCGGCTACGCCGCAGCCGATGATCAGAACGCGGGCGGGTGTTATGGTGCCCGCCGCTGTGGTAAGCATCGGGAAAAACCTCGGCAGCGTGTCCGAAGCAATCAACACCGCTTTGTATCCGGAGATCGTGGCCATGGAGGAGAGCGCGTCCATGCTCTGCGCGCGCGTGGTGCGCGGCGTCAACTCGACGGAAAAAGCGGTTACGCCTTTGTTGGCGATCTCTGTGATGGTTTCCGCCGAGCCCAGCGGCCGCAAAAATCCGATGAGCAGTTGATCGCGATGGAAAAAAGGAAGGTCGGCCTTTCCGGTCTTGTCGTTGGAACCGTAGCACAACACCTGCACGATGATATCCGCCGTGCGGAAAACTTCAGCGCGCTCCGGAACGATCTTCGCGCCCTTGGCGGCGTACTCGGCGTCCGGATAACCGGCCTCCACTCCCGAGCCCGCCTCGACCACAACTTCCAGACCCGCCTTCGCCAGATTGGGGACCACCGCGGGCACCAGCGCCACGCGCCGCTCCCCCGGAAAGCTTTCTCGGGGAACACCGACAATCATGAGCCTCCCTCCGATACTTTAGAACTGAGCCACGATTTACGTTTTGGAAGACTGACCGGGCGGTATTGTACACCGGGTTGCCTCTTCGCGGAGCCTTTCTGGTGCCCACCGGTCAACAAAAACGGCGGAACAGCCCTCACCCCAGCTTCGTCACTTCAGGGGTTCCTTCAGCTCGCGCAGAACGTAAATGTTTCTTGAATCCCGCCAAGCTCCATAGAAAAGCCGTGAGGCGGATTTGGGCGCGCTACTCGGTCCCTGCTTCTTTGCCCGGAATAAAATAAACTTCTTCGAACATGGAGCCCTTCTGCCAGCCGGCGCGCTTGAGGATGCCTTGGCCCGATCTATTCGAGATCGGGGGGAGTCACCTTGGCAATCCAGGAGTCGTAGTCGGAAGTGAAGCCCGCTTTTCGCTGCAGGGCATGAACTTGGCGCTCCACATCCGCCATCTGGTCGTCTGAAAGCTGTGGGATTACTTCAATCTGCTTCCCAATCGCGTCCATGGCACTCGCGACTCGCTGTTCAGCACTGCCGGCTCCAGCGCCAGCGTTTCCATCGTCGCCCTTCATCCAATCCACCACGCGCTT
>Ga0137362_10001892_pt1 | contig 13333 bp, 8 predicted proteins | sample MadtaG_2_FD_104801 | JGI IMG/M metagenome (GOLD analysis project Ga0137362, IMG submission 104801) | Vadose zone soil microbial communities from Angelo Coast Range Reserve, California, USA - Mad1_100_16 metaG | ecosystem: Environmental > Terrestrial > Soil > Vadose zone | place: USA: California... | reverse complement strand
GTATTCTCCAACGGGTTCAGCAGCCGGGCTCGTCCCTATTCGTCTAGGGGCGAGTTCACGCAAAAGGCTGGCAAGCTGGCGCAGCGGACCAAAGCCCCGGTGCAACAGGACCGCGGCGCCCAGATAAAGGGCGACAAGCGCCGATGAAATAATGACGGCGGCCTCCAGCGCGGGCCCACGCCCTACCGGAGAAGCCCAGAATGGCGTGCCTCGGAAGATGGCAGCCGTTGCAAAACCCGCCAGCAACGCCGCGGCGGCATACCGCCAGACAGCGGCCACAAAAAATGAGACACCCAGGCCGATAGGTCGGCCGGCATACCAGAAGGCGGGAATCAGGAGGATGTAATAGGACACGCTCCATGCCGCGGCAATCCCCTTTGGTCCCCAGGGCAGCGCCACCAGAAACAAGGAGGCCGTGACCGCTAGCTCCACGAGAGTCCAACGAAACCATCGCCCCGGGTTCCCGACAGAAAGGTGGATCCAGCCAACCGTGCCGCCGAGCAGCATGACCCCTATTCCCGGCCCGAATAGCTCGAAGATTCTGCCGGACTCCGACCATTGTGGTCCAAGCACCAGGCGCACCACGTCCCTTCCGACCAAAGTGAGATCGGCGCTTACTGCCATGCCCGCGAATGCGATGACGCCAAGCGAAGTGGAAAGGTATCGCCTGAAGCGAGCCGGGTCCTGGTTTACCCGGCTCAACGCCGCCAAGGCGAGGTTGTCGAGCGACGCCGAAAGTAGACTGGCAGAAAGCGCGAATAAGTCATACGCCTTTTTGTAAAATCCAAGGGCCGCAGCATTGAATCGCCAGCCAACCAGCAGGTTGTCCATGTTCCCCTTGGAGTAGCGGAGGCTTTGTTGCCCGTAGACTTTCGCTGCGAACCAGATAGCGGCCGCTGTCTTGCCCGTCCGGCGCGGCATACTCGGAATCCATCGGTAAAGCCACCAAGCGCCGATCGTCACGCTGATCTGTTGCGCAACGATTCCTGCCACCAGCGCCCGGTATCCCCATCCTCTATAGGCAAGTAGGATCGGAACGACCGTGTATACCACACGGCCGACGAGGTCGTTAGTTGAAGTCGCCGCGAAGCGCATCGCTCGCTTGAGCAGCGCCAAGTGTATAACTGAAGCCGCACCAATGAAGATAGCCAGCGATACGCCTATCGCGGCGTTCGCCACCAGTGGATTTCGGTAGAATCGTGCCAGCGCCGACCCCGCCGTAACAAAGGCCATTGCCAGAACCAGCCCAGCGCCTGTGTTGAGCCAGAACAAATTGCTGGCAGTGTAATGGTCCATTTCCTCGAACTGGATGACCGCTTCCGTGAACCCGTTGGACCCAAAGCTAGCCAGGAGAAGGCTGAATGTGGTGACCATGGTGACCACGCCGAAATCGGCAGGCGTCAGTAAGCGCGCCAGGATGACCGTGCCGATCAACTGGACCACGAGACCCACCCCCGAGGCAGATATCGTCGCTGCAGCTCCCCGAATGGCGAGGCGGCGCAATTCGCTGCCTACAGCGGTAGAGTGAACGGCGCCACTGGCGCGGAATCGGATCATTGTCTCTCCCGGGTCGAGCCTTCCATAGCGATCGCGCGGCGAGCCAAGATTTCGTCTGCCCGCCGACGAATGACTAGCAAATTGTTGCCCCTACGGCCTGCCGCGCCGCGAAGGACAGCCGTCGCGACAAACTATTCGCTGTCAAAATTCTTCGGATGGTGCCATTCATAGTGCTTCCTCGTCACGGCCGGAGGTCCCTGCAGTACACGGATAAATCTCAGCCCAGAACTGCTCGGCTGTCCTCCTCGAGATCACCCGCTCGTTCCAAGTGCAGCAGCTTAGGCGGCAGGAGATCGGGTTTCGGAGCTCGGCCCACAGCCCAATTGAGAACCTGAGTTGTGGCCTGCGCCTTCGCATCCCAAGTCAGGCATTCCCGAGCATAGGACATGCCTTGCTGTCGCAAGCGATTAAGAAGGTCCCGATTGCTCTCGAGATTCACCAAAATCTTTTCTATCTCTCGCACCACGTCGCTCTCATTAGTAAGGGGCACTTTGTACCCTACTTCCTGATGAATGATATCTCCGGGCCCACCAAAGTCCACGACTACCGGAACAGCACCTGCCGCGAGCGCCTCAAAAACCACACCCCCGCCGAAGTCGCGAACGGATGGAAACACAAACACATCGGCAGATCGCATACGCTTGAGGACTTCCGCATGGCTGAGCCAACCGTAAAAGGTAACCGCCTTCTCGATTCCAAGCGATCTTGTCAGGTCCTCGAGTCTCTTTCGCTCCGTCCCGTCACCGACCACCGCAAAATGGGCTAGATCGCTCCGCAACAGAGGAGCAGCCGCACGCAAGGCAAGATCGCAGGCCTTCCGGGGAACCAGGCCGCCGACGAAAATCAACCCAAGTTTGCCGCCCGACTCCGCCCTTAGCGAGCCTTCGGAAACGGTAGAGCGACCGATGCCGTTCTCAGGAACAAAGAAGAGTTTGTCGCTGTATGCAAGAAACTCGCTAAAGGTTTGAGACGAAGCGGCTATGATCGCTGCCGCGTAACGATAGGTCGACCGGGCAAAGGGTAGATATCGGTATAGATTCCTCAGACCCGAAACCCATTCCTTCTGCTTTTCGAGCTGGCCGAATCCGGACGGCCACGGCAAGCCACCATTAATCGGCCCGATCACGAACGGTATAGGCCCCTTCCGCAAGAAGAAGGCGAACGGGCTCGGCAACACCGCGGTGATTGGCACGACCCGCAGGACTACATCAAACTCGCCCGCAAAGATGCGCCGTCTCAACTGTCGCCACGCGCGCCATTCAAATGCAATCTGAAATGGATAACCTAGAGCAGTTCGCAGCTGACTGTCATAGTTGGATTTCAGAATCCTGCGAAACACCCAGCTCCAGATCTGGTCCGACAGACCCGTTCGGACGATCTCGATCGCGCGAAACGGCGCGTTGGCGCGCCGCAGATCGTGCTCAACGAAAGATCGGGCCACCAGAGTAACGTCATGGAGTTGAGCAAGTGCCGCCGCGTGACAGTAGGTGACACGAGGAATGCTGACTCTCTCGGGGTGGCAATCCGGTCCCAACACCAAAATTCGTAACCGACTCATATGATTATCCTTCATTGTTTCGGCCCCTTCCTCTTGTCGGCAGGCCATGTAGCAGCGAGGGACTCGGCTCGCCTAATCTATTTCGCTTACTCAGCGAGAGAGTAGGCTGGCGCTTGCGTCGAATACGCCGGCTTCTCGTACGATGCAATGTCTGCTGGTCTGAGCGGGCCCGGTCTATGGCTTTTTGCCAACGACACTGCCTGCGAGGCGCCGATGATGACCAGGAGCAAGAAGAACCAAGAAACGGTACCGTACCTGAATCCCGCCTCACTAAATGAATAGAATAACGCACAGACAAGAAACCCAAGAAACAAGCAACCCTTTTCAGGGTCTTGACGAATGTGGGAAATGATCCTTTTGTATCCTGTTACTATCAGAAGAGCGACAAAGCAAAGTCCCGCCCAGCCAAGATTCAAATAAACCTCAATCCAGCCGTTGTGCGCCTCGTTGATGGGGAGATTGACTAATGCATGCAGCATGAATTCGAGTCGCGAACCGAGCCAAAAAGTCTCGAAACCCGTCCCGATCAACGGGTTTGTATGCAGGCTCAGGACCAAGGCCCAGATATCCTTCCGGCCGGTAAGCGTGGGGTCCTTTCCCAACGACTGGACCAAACCTCCGCCGGGATCGAAAAACAGGGCAATTACAGAAAGGCCAAGCACAGCGAGAACAGCGAAGTGCACAAGAGCGGGTCTTACGGGCCGGCGGCTCGCCAGCCACAACACACCCGCGGATGAGGCAAAGCCCACGATGGAGGTGGTGGAGTTGCACTGGCTGAGGAGGTATGCACTCATCGCGATAATCGTTCCGTAGGCCAGCATGCGGCGCCACCGACCGGGACGCTTCCGCTCGCGGTAAACAGACAGTAGCATCCACAGGAAAAAGATGCCATATATCATGCACATAATGCCGAGCTCGTTCTTCTGCTGGGTCACCCCGACTGGTTCCAGCGTCCAGCCATTGGTCGGCCTTCGGCCGATCTGGGGATAGAATCTGATGAACAGGATCGACAATGGAAAGAGGAAAAAACCCATTCGGGTGAGGATGCACCTCAGGGCAGCGAACGGGTCTAACTCGACGAGAATGACGAGGACCATTTGCACGTCGCCGAGCGCCTTGATCCATCGTTTGAACGTAACGAAAGGAAAGTCCGACCAGAGAACGCTGACCAGACAGAACGAAAAATACACCAGAATCAGAGGGTTCTTTCGCAGCATTGCCCCGACCTTGGCGCTTTTCCTACACAGCACGATCAGCGCTGCTAACTGTAGAACAAGGAAGACATTCCTATCAAAAGGATTTCCCTCGACATAAGCCTCGGTCGTGTAACTTCCCTGGTTTGACATTCCAAGCCAGAACGACAGGGGGTGCGTAGTGTTCAGGAGCATCCACACAGCCGGAATCACAAGGGCCATGGAAACCCGAGTTTTCTCCCCTCGATCGAGAAAGAAGAGGCCCGCGATGCCGATTCCGCAAATGAGAGAGGCTATAGCCGGCTGCATTCAGAAGCTCGCTAGGTGCGTATTCCCCGCTCGGGCGGCGCTCTCGCCGCCTCGGTTCGTCGTCAGAACCGCCGCTTGAGCTTGCCGATCCCAAAGTGAACGCAGAACGCGCGGATCGCCCATCCCATTCACGCGACGTTCCTGTCGTCCGGTGCTCCAATCCAGGCCCCGGCTGGTTGCTCGCAGAACCGAGTTGCTCACGCCTTACGCGAAGACGAGCCGGTATAGGTCGTTAGCTATCTTGGACCTCTGTCTTGCAATATCCACGGCTTCCACGATCGCCACAGTTAGCAGCGCGCCCAACAGCAGAGAGGCGAGCGAGGCGCCGACGCCGTGCTGAGATAACCAAGAGATCCTCCTTAGTCCCTGCAAGATCGCAATTTGCGCGATGTAGCCTAGCAGCGAGTACTTCCCGAGCAAAATCATGCGTCGCCGCGCCGTCCCAGCTGGCGCTAGCCTGCTGCCTGCGCTATACAGGAGCGCTGTGGTGAGGATCACGCTAGCTATCTCTAACGGCAGTGGTACGCCCCAAATTGTGATAGCAGCTAAAAACAAGCAATACAGCGTAGTCAGTATGTACGGATGGCTTACGACGAATGCTATCTGCTTTCTTCCGGCAAACCCAACTACGACCCCCAAAACACCAACCATCAGTAAATCAAGATAAAAATTCTCTAAGTTACAGAACCTGATGAATATGACGGCTGCGATTAACACATACAGTGTGCAATAAAAAGCATATCTTACTCGCCTGGCTAATACTACCCCAGCCGACACAATGAGCAGATAGGCGATGGGCACAAGAATGCTAAATACGACGCTTTTTTGCCCATCAGCCGCCCTGGAAGTCCCGACTACAAACGCCGCCCAGCTAAGACTCCGCAGCGATTTCCCCCAAAGTGAATACGAGACTGGAACGCGCGATAGAGCGGCGTAGACGAGCGCGTTCAAAACCAGAAAGACGATGAGAAGCTTAAGCCCTCGAACGAACAAGCGCTTGGGCAAGCTCCGCGCGCTATTCTCGTAGCGACGCAATTGGATCTGCGAGATCATGAAGCCGGTGATGAAGATAAAGGAAGGAGTCAAGAAGCGAAGGTAATCATAATATTGACCGTGGGGTCCAAAAAAGTAGTTAAGCCAATGGTATAGAACCATAAACAGCACAAGAGCTCCCTTTGTGAAGTCAATGGCCGTATCGCGAGAGAGGTCTGTTGGTTTTGGTTTGGCGCTCGACAACTGACTCTCCGCCAGAGCGCAGAGTTCAATATGCTCTGATCTACGGTGCATTGACATTGGCTCGTCTTTTCCTCTCAATGTTTCAGCATCCCTTCCACCCAAGTTCTGGCTGCTTGGGCTTTGCATCTGGAGTCCGTTCCGGTCTGATGAGATTGGACTCGCGCTCTGCGCTGTTTCTACCGTTAGCACAATGCGCACCCTATTGATGCGCACCATCTTGCAGCTCCAGCGAAAGGGCCAGGTTAATTTTTCGTTCGTATAGTCCCGGTCGCATTAAAATGCGCTGTACGATTGGTTCGAGAGTATTTCTCTGTCGGTGGTACGACCGCGAAGACTGCCCGGCCGGGCCGGCGTGTTATCTGCTGTCGATGAAAAGGCGGTGAATCAGCTCTACCGTGAGCAGTGTGTGAATCTCACTGGTGTAATTTCTGCCCTCCTCAAGGTGACCGCGAACGACTGCCTCAACGGCGCGGCGATCCCAGTACGGTCGGGAAAGCGTCCGTTCATCAAGCAGCATCTCGCGTACATACTTTGAAAGGGCGTCTCGATACCAGACTCGAAAATGGTAATACTTATGCCGGCCGAGGAAGAGCCGCTCCAGGTGCAACCACGAGACCAGATGGTCGGCCCGGGCCGCAATTGGCGGCATACCATAGTCGTATGCGTATTCCGCTTTGAAGGTCAGCTCATGATAAGCGTGGGCCAAGGCTGTGGTAATTGCGATGGAGCTACTGCTGGCGCGGTCCGTCGCTATTCGCCGAAGGGCGGGATTGCCTTCCGCAATCAACCGTAAGCGCATCTCGTTGCTTGTCAATGCCGACTGAGGCGCCCTGTAATTCGTACGCACGAAGTCGTTATCCAGGTATGGCGTGCGCAGGGTGAGCTGGGTGTGCTCGAGTGCCGCCAGTCCGTAATGAAACCAAGGCGCTTGACGAAAGGCTGCGAATGTAAGAGGGTGTGTATCGGTGGCGGCACAATACGCCTCGACGCCGGCGTTGACGTGGGCGGCAAAGTCGGGATGGAACAAACTCGGCGTCAGTCTCGAGGGCTTGAAAGCTCTCAACCGCAGGATTATCTGATCGCCATAGTTCCCGGTCATTCTTACGGGTGCAATCGCTCGCGCATTCTCGTTGGAATAGAGGACGGGGGTGTGGTTAACGCTCGCGCAGCCGTCCGTCAGGTACACCGTCCGTTCGGCATATCTGGGAAAGTTTCCCAGCAAATCGGCCCCGGCTACGATTACACGGTGCGGCTGCTCGCAGGCACGGGCGACCCTCCGCGCGATGATCACATCCCGATTCTTGCGGAACGCGCTACCGAAGGTGTAGCACGGCAGCGATCCCGCCGGACATTTCTGCCACGCCATGACCATCCGGGTGTCGAATCCACCGGTCAACGACATCCCGATACGCTCCCGGCCTTCGAAATATCGTGGCAGGTTACGAGTGAATACAGATTTTAGCTCTTCATAGTATGCCTCGTGTTCCAATGGCGTCTGTTCTTCCCATTCCCGTGGCTGGAAATAGAAGGACTTTTGGACAGAGGCGTCCGGTCGGAAGGTCCACGCCGACCCGGGCGGCAGGACCCGGACGCCCTCGAACAGCGAGCGATTTTGAAGCACACAACCACACGAAACCAGATCCCCCAAACCCCGGGGGTCCACCCGCCGCAGTTCGGGACACACAGCCAAAATGGCCTTGGCTTCCGCGGCGAAGTAGAATGCATCAGCGGATTCGTGATAGTACAGGCGGTGCATTCCAAATCGATCGTTGAATAGCAGCGCGTAACCCCGTACACGATCAGCTAAGAGCCCCTGGAAGCGGCCGTTCAGGCTTGCCGGAAATGCGTGATCGTCGTGCCAGCGTTGGAGGAGATACCCGGCGTCATTCTGCGCCCCGGACCAGACCACCTTGCTTGCCGAGGTAGCGCACCTTGAGTAGTCTTCGCCCGAGAAGACAAGCACAGCCTCTCCGCTGGGATCGCACAGCGGCATGTTTGCGGAGAATGAACCCGCCCGAGCCACCCAGCCGCAATATACGCCTAATTGCTCGTCGCTCCATGTCCCAGTTATGTAAAAGGACTCGTGGCGGAGTGCGCCAACCATGGCGGCGATCTTTTCCTCGGCGCGCTCCCTCGGAATTCTCGTAACTAATCCTACGATACCCGGCACTAGAGTGCCTCTACCAGACGATACTTTCGCTTGTACCAGTGAGCGCGAAGCTCACGAAGCCTACACGCCACAGCCTCCGGAATGCGTTCGGCCAACCTGTGGTGAAGTCCCAAGCGAAAGGCGGCCCACCCCAGTGCCGTTAAAGGAACGTAGTATTGCGGCGTATCTACTCGCCGAAAGCCATTACGCTCCTTGAAGTCACGTAATCCATCCTGTTCCTTCCTCCCAGCCCCATAGTCGAATGTGGAATACACGAGATATTGGATGCTCCGGCTCGCGCAGGCTCGGACGGCATGAGCAATCAGGGCGTTCTGGGGCACTTTGTCCCTGTGCTTGATCATTGAAACAATATTCATAAGCCCTGCCTGAGTGAAGGTCTCGTCCGCCACTAATTTCACGAAACCAATGAGCTTGTCCTCAAAAAACGCGCCAATAAAGATGCTGCTGTCCAGGAATGTCGCCTCTTCGCGATGTACAGTTTCGAAATTCTTTCCGTAGTGGGGGTAACGTCGATTCTGCCGGATTGGGCATTCATTGTAGATCTCCTGGATTCCGGCAACTAATGAGTCGCTGAAGGGCACTTCCCGCAATACGACACCATTCTTCTCCGCTTGTTTCGCCTTGTTCCTGGCTTTGAATCCAATTTGCTTCGTCCACCAATTCTCAAATGTCGATACGGGTAACACGGCAAGGTTGTCCCATTCAAAAAGGTACGAGAATTTCGGCACACTCTCCGGTAACCGTTGGGCGAAAGAGAACAAATCCACCCGTTCGCCGCACTTCCGCAATCCGTTAATAATCGGTGCGGGGTCGTCTAAGAACCGGTATCGGTCGCCATGTGGCCGCGCAATACGGACAATTCTGCCCTGAACACGTATTGCTCTGCCGCAAACATCAATCACCTTTGTCATATTCCGGAACCATGATTGCGCAATGGGCGCCCCGCAGTCTGCACGAGATTGAAGTTTGTAATGATCGGGTTGCCTATCTCAGGGCTGTCAGTTGAAATTGGCGGAGAGGGAAGGGACTCGAACCCTCCGGATGGGATGACCCATCGTGGCCGGCGAACCGGCCACTGCCTTAGCCACCAGCGACCTCTCCATTGCTACCACAAGCTTGTCGTTAATTCTTCCACAAGAATCACGCCTGCCCCTAGTCAGTCGCACTCTTCGCTACTCGTGCCAAAGATGCCGGGTAGGATCGCGGCTGGTCCTGGCGGAGCCTGCTAGGTTGGCCTCTGCCTTACGAGCTCGATGCCAGCAAAACCGAGAAGCCGGGACAAGTGATCGCAGAGCTTGATCAAGTATTTTACAAAAACGTGTGCGCCGAGCAACGCGACGAATGGCAGAGATGTAAGTGGGAAAAGCTATCAGGGATTTCACCGTATTCTTCATCCGATTGACAGGATGCTTGTGAAACGTGCTGCCACGCATCAGGGCGCGTTTGAACAGGTAACTCAGCCGGCACCGTGATGGCGGGACGGCTTCAAAAACGACCGCCTCTTCACACCAAATAAATACTCGACCTTGTTCCATTAGTCTCCGAAAGAAGTGCATCTCTCCACCGGCGGTCCCAAACTCAACACGGAACGGTGCTTCGTTTTTCGCTAAATTTGCCTAATCGGTAATGAAGTCGTCTTTGAAGAGTTTCAGGCCCATCAACGTCAGGAGCTTGCCCAAATGATCACACAGCTTGACCATCAGGCTCATAAAGTGATGGTGACCCGCCGCAAAGGCAAACGGAAGTGCCACGACATAGATCGGCACGGCAACCGCTGATTTTCCCACACTGCGCATTTGGAACCCGTCGCGCTTAGTATTAATGCTTCCTCTTAGTAGAGCCCTTTTGAGCAAGAAGCTTCGTGTCCAGCGAAGAGGGGGCACCACCTCGTACACAACTGCGTCATCGCACCAGATGAAGACGTGGCCGGCTTGTATCATTCTCCTGAAAAACGCCACGTCTTGCCCGCGATGATAGCGGGGGTCGAAAGGCGGCTGGCCGTCTTCAACGATGCGCCGTCTGAGCAATACGTTCCCGGTCCTCCCTTCCTGCCAGGGCAACACAAAGCCCGTCGCGTGGCGCGGACGCTGATAGAACGGGCCCTTTAGGATCCACTTCGGCGGTGGTTCGTCGAAATGCCTGAGGACCGGGCCAAGAACACCCGCGACATCATAAGAATTGCAGGAAGTGTAAAGCCCAAGGAGCCAGTCCGGTTCGGGAAATTCGTCGTCGTCGATGAAAGCGATAAAGTCGCCGGTCGAGTGCGAGATGGCCAAATTGCGCGCGTGGCAAATGCTCTGCCGTGGCTCAACCAAATAGGTGACACGGATATTGGAAGCGGATCCAAATGCCGTGACAATCGCCTTTGCCGAGCCTGATTTATCATTATCGACAACCGTGATGGAGAAGGTGAACTTGCCTTCGGTCTTTTGTTTGTCGAGGCCTTCGAGGAGCCGCTTGAGCCACACGGGCCTTCGATAAGTCAAGACACAGACGGCGATATGACCTCCGCCCCGGACCACTTTGAGATTCTCTGGCGCGATTTCCATCGCTACATTTACTCCAACGGTTTGCATTGATGTGATGGCGACTTTAGGACCGCCGCAATCGAGGTGAGCAGGACGGCCTGTGGCCGCACGGCCGAGCAGGGCTTTGCGTTTGGTGAAGAGCGCCTTTAGAGCGATGAACTGCGCTTCGTTGCGACCCGGCGAGATCAGAACTTATGTTTGGAATGGCTGCATTAATTCCCGTGAATACATGAACCGGTATCGGGCATATTGAAGCATTAGGGAGAAAACATCCCTGAGCTAAACCGCTGCGGGAACTACATCACGCCGTTGAGTTTGCCGGACTGTCAGCGCGAAGTTGAGGAGGGGCCAGGCGGATGCCCGCGCGGGACTATCCAGCAACTTCGTCACTTCATCGATGTCCAGGAAAGAAGTGTCGGCGCAGAAGGCCTGCAACTCGCTTCGCGTGGTCGCCCCAAGTGCACCGTTGAACCACTCGGGGAGCGGGACGTTGAAGCCCTGCTTTCTTCGATCGATGATTTCATCGGGCAACAATCCGCGAACGGCCTTCTTGAGAAGATATTTTGTCCCTCCGGATCCGAGTTTCGCCCTAGCCGGCATGCTGAGCGCGAGTTCGACAAACTTATGATCGAGAAAAGGCACGCGGGCTTCGAGGCTAACGCCCATGCTCATTTTATCGACGCGCATCAGCAGCAACTCAGGCAGGCGGAGGTTCAGGTCCAGATACGACATCCAGTGGAGATCGGACTTGTCCCACGCGTTCGCAAGGAACCGCTCCCGGATCGGCGAAATGGCGTCCCAAGAAGTGAGACCGCGGAACCGTTTCCGCAAGTCGGGGTGAAGCAACCGGAGCTTCTGCACATGGGTAAAAGCTTCCTCACCGCCCCAAAACACGGGATTACCGCTCGCGCCACGCCGTAACCATTCGTAATGAACGGTGTGATCCTTGCCGGCGGCCGCCAGTGCGCCCAACCCGAGGCGCTTGATCGCGGAAGGTACGGGAAGGCGGTCGACGCTCTGCAGTTGTAGAAACCGGAGCCAGAGGGGATAGCCACAGAACAGTTCATCGGAGCCTTCGCCCGCCTGGCAGACGATGCATCCGTGCTCCCTGGCCAGCTTCGATAGGTAATAGATTGGTACGCAAACCGGATCCGCTAAAGGCTCGTCCTGGAGCCTGGCCATCATGTCGAGGAATCCGATCGCATCGTTGACGTTTAACAGCTTCTCATGATGAGATGCGCCAACTCTCGCGGCCGTGCGGCGAGCGTATTCCGTCTCGTTAGGGGCGGATGCGAAATTGCCATCGTACCCGACCGTGAAGGTGTGTACTTGGTTAGACTCGCCCTCGGAGAACAGAGTCGCATTCAGGCTGGAGTCGATTCCACCGGAAAGGAACACGCCGATTGGAACGTCCGCCATTTTCCGCAGGCGGATCGCGGTTCGCAGCTCGGCCATGAGGCGCTCTATAAGCTCGGGCTCCGGAACGCCTATGAGCGGCTTCGTGTGTTCCCAGACATCCCAATATCGACGTTGCTGAACGCTTCCGTCCGGTCGGACCCGCATCCACGTCCCGGGCTGAAGTTTATTGATTCCCCGGTACAAGGTGCGCGGCGCTGGGGTCGTGAGGAACGAGAGATAGTGGAACAGCGACTCTTCGTCAATATCGCGACTCTGGAGGGGATCGGCGAAGAGCGCCTTGATCTCTGATGCGAACGCCAGTCGGCCGTTGTCCAGCGTATAATAGAGCGGCTTTATGCCGATCCGGTCGCGGATGAGCCACATCTCGCGGGAACGACCATCCCAAATCGCGATTGCAAACATGCCGCGAAACCGGTGCAGGCAGTCGATGCCCCACTCTTCAAATGCGTGGACGATGACCTCAGTATCTGAGTGATGGGTTTTCCAATGCCGCGGCCGAATGCGGTTGAGCTCCTGACGGAGCTCGGCGTGATTGTAGATCTCGCCGTTGAAAGAGACCCAGAGGCTTCCATCTTCATTGCACATCGGCTGGTCGGCCTCCGGGGAGAGGTCTACGATCGCGAGCCGGCGGTGTCCCAAGCCGACGTTTAAGGCGGGGTCGATCCAAAGCCCGGCCCCATCCGGCCCCCGGTGAATCATTTGATCGCGCAGGCGGGCGAGATACGGCTTCGTAACCCGAAAGTCGCTATTCTGAAATCCCAAGACGCCGACTATTCCACACATAAATTTACCTTACCTTTTTTTGGTAACTAGGTGTAATACTGTCTCTGTAGTTAGTGGCGCTCCGCCAACGGCAGCAATCCGTTTTGAGAAGCTTCCTGGCAAATATACGACTGGTTGCATACCGTCCAACGATCTCGTCGGTGCCATCGGTCGAACCGTCGCTGACGATCACCCATTTTGCTGGACGTTCGGTTTGTGCGATCACCGACTTAATCGTCTGTTCGATAAATGCCGCCTCGTTCCTTGCCGGCGTTATCAGAACGTAGTTTAGAGTGTTTGCTACACCTTATACGATGATGTCGTCTCGGACCACGCTTAACGCTGAGTTCCGGCCTGGATAGATATTTCTTCTTCAGGGACCCCTTTTTTTTTGCCAGATCTCAGCTGGTTCTCTCGGTTCGCTCATTTGCGCCAGGCCGCTGCAGAATGGAACCGTTGTGCAACACCATTTTCTTGAGTAGTTGAGGCCAGTGCAACCAATCGTAGCCACCTTGGAGCTTAGCACGGAAGAGCGAGTGGTCATCGAAGCTGTTTACGGGAAGACGCGGCAAGAAGAATCGATTACTCTTCCGACTGGCCC
>Ga0137362_10001890_pt1 | contig 13335 bp, 17 predicted proteins | sample MadtaG_2_FD_104801 | JGI IMG/M metagenome (GOLD analysis project Ga0137362, IMG submission 104801) | Vadose zone soil microbial communities from Angelo Coast Range Reserve, California, USA - Mad1_100_16 metaG | ecosystem: Environmental > Terrestrial > Soil > Vadose zone | place: USA: California... | reverse complement strand
TTGGGCTTGAACCCGGATCTAGTCGGGGTGAAGATGGTACTGGCTATGGTGGACGAACTCGAGCGTGCCGTCGGGATTTCCACGAATGAGCATCACATTGCAGGGGAGATCGCGCCCCTCGCACGACGCGTCTCCCAGTTACTAGGAGACCCGCAGCCCGTCGTAAATCCAGAAGACTCTTGGAACCAGTACACCGCAACGGTCTTAGATGGTGACGGAATCGCTCCCCACGGTGTGGCGATCTACCGCCCAGACTTAAACGCAGACCCACCGCCTGCAGATAGTATCACTCCGATACTCGACCTCGACCTCGACCCTCCACGAAGGAAGTCGCCTCGCTTCTCGCGCGAGGTCATCGACCTTACGGATTCGGAGCAATCGGTGGCATCAGAGGCACCACCCGCCACGCCGAAACCCGAGCGGTCATTTGGCGCCAGTGGTGACGGCACAATACCTCGTACGTTATTTGTCCTATGTATTTTCCCTAATTCTAACCTGTATGCTCCTTTCATATCTCCGTCAGGAGATTTACCGAAGTGCCACCTTATTCGAGTCCCCTCGTCTCCTTCAATCTCGTACTCTTCCGGTTCTCCCCTCACTTCCGACGGGTTGCGTTCAGAGTCGTCACACACGCGATGCAGCTCCCTACCGCCTGGTGACCTCCACAAAGAGGACTACGACGTCGAGGTTGTGTCGGAATCTACGCCGTCGGATGATGCTGAGATCCCGCTTTTCCTGGTCACCTCCTCTGACCGCCCGATCAAACAGCACTCGCGTACTCGAGCAATCATTGACAGATTACGCTCTGCCGATGCTCCACGGGGGCGCGTAAGGACACCAAGCACACGGAGGAATAGCAGCCCAAGCACGCCCGCCAAGAGCCCACGTGTTGGACTCAACAACGCGACCGTCAAGCAGCTCTTCCAGAAAGGCAGCGACGGCTGGATTCGTCTGGCGGATGGCGCCGAGCACACCGCATCGAGAGCGGAAGTTCCCTCTCAAGGTGCATCACGTAATCCCGTAGAAGACTCGGAGCCATCCGAGGGCGAGGGCGAAGAAGTGATCTTCGTTCCGCCCGTTCCGAAATCCACGCGTGACTCGAGGAAAAAGCAAACGCAAGGCAGGCAGCTTCGACGTGGTTCTGGCTGGGTTGATGCGCCACCGCCCACTACGGTGGCACCCGCACATGCTATTACCATAACATCTGCTGGCCCTCAGCGCGGTGCTCACGGCCATCGACTGGCTCAGAGTGCGCAGGTCGCAGCGCCAGCATCGGTCGGCACATTCACATTCCCACCGCCTACATATTACACGTTCCCGGGCCAGCCTGTCCCACAATACATGCCAACGGTGTCATTTGGTCCGCCACCGTATCAGGGATATCGTGGAGGGTATCCCCAAACGTCGCCTCCAGTCATAGGTCCACCTCCCCATCAATATCAGCATCATCAGCATCAGCATCCATATCCGCATCCCTACTTGTATCAATCCCACTGTGCCCCATACGCGAATGCTCTGGCCATTACAGGCTCGACGGGCATCCGTCACGCGCAGTGGTAAAAATCCCTTATTGTTGCTTGGAGCAATCATTGTTTGTCTTTTCCCCCGCATCATTTCCCAAATCACTCAATCATCATTGCACGGACCCGTTCATGCCCTCTTACTTATTACTGTGTACTTCTATGTTTGATCTCGTGTCCTGTTGCGTGCCCCGTCGCCAAGTTTCTGTTCCGCTGTCGATGTCTTCTCTGCTTCGTTTCGCCTTTCGCCTGTTATTGTGCCGTTGTTCTTTTCTCCGATATGCAAATTTTGGTTAGCTTCTGTTTGCCTGTTTGGAATTGGTCTTGATGCGTAAATATTTATAAATAGTGACTACGTATTTTCACGTGGTTCAACAGAGACTTCGAATTGGAATCGCAACACAGTGATAAGAGAATCTTTGCAATGACGACCGAAAAGAAGAAAGAGACACTGGACAACCGCGTCCAGCGGCGTCTCTAACAGAAATTCAATACAGTATCGATACATAGATATACTACCATTTAGTACAACGCGCATACACCTAGCGATACGTAATGTTACGAACCTACAGCACCCATGATCAACAGGGACGCCGAGTCTGAAGAGCCTGTTGATCTTGTGATCAGACCACAACAGCGCGGGGATAATACTCAGCAGGCCAGACAGGGATGGGCGGGCGCTTAGGCAGCCGGCCAGAGGGCCGGATTTGGTACGTGCTAGGGCTAGGGGATGTCAGCGCTGGGGTGGAGGGCGGAGCGCTCGTCCCCACAGGAGAGTTCGTTTGCACATGGAGCACAGGTCGTTGCTGGCGCGGAAAAGAGGTCGTACCCGACACTGCCGGTGAAACAGGGGGCGAGATGGGAAAGGCCGGTGGAACTGGAACCTCAGGGGATGCAGTCTTTGCCGCGGGGAGGGCATCGCACTTGTTGCGGAGGCTGTTGTAAAGGTTCTTGAAGTCCGTGTTGGGTGTCAAGGGCGTGGGAAGGCAATCACGGAGAAGAAAGCCAGAGGAGGAAGGCTGCTGAGCGGAAATTGATCATTGAGTTGAAGAAGAGTGATTGGTAGGTAGGTGAGAATGAATATTAAATGAGAAGGAGAAGAGGCGCTCACAGCTGTCGGGCTTATAGGTGAGGTTGTGATTCCGAAAATACGTCGGCGGTGGAGTACCATGGGTTTGATGCGTAGACGTAGACGTCCTGGACGCGCACGCCTTACTGCCGATAGGGGTTCGCAGGGCACAAAAGCACCCGATGTGGATTCTTCGCCGTTCGCAGTCAGGACATAACCGTCTTCTTCCCTGACGTCCAAATTACTGTCCCCGGAAGCAAGGTCCCAGTGACTGGGCGTAGGGGGACAATCAATCCGCAAGGCAGGACGAATGTATTGTCTCCGAGCGGGTGAACGATGCCCCTGGCCATGATTAGGCAGGTAACCGCTGTTTAGCACGTGTGCGCGTGATACCGACGTCGACGACTCGCTGTGGATCGACATGGCTTGTGGAGCGCGTTTGGGAGGGGGTGGGCGAGAGATGAGAAGCATGGGAAGATCGTGCTGCACTTTACTCGCATCGTGGGCATGCTCTTAAGAGGCTGTCCGACAATTGGACACGAGATGGCCACAAGGTGATGTGGTTGTAACGCGTGTTCCGTGCGTGGATCACTTCGCTGCTGTCCCTCACGATCACGTGGTCTGGCGGACACCCATTCGCAGTGTTGATTAACGTTGATTCTGAGTCCTCTGGACTTGAGTTTGATGACCCACATAACGCAGGTCGGGGATCCTCACAAATTGACAAGCTATGTATGCACTCCGCCAAGCCACCGTCTTCTCTTCCGGGGATCTCTGTCGGTCCCCGACTCCCGCCTTCTTCTGGAAGGCTTGTCCTTCACGATCCCCATCGACAATACACGTAGCCCTGGCATCAATCTGCTCAAAAACCCGCTAGCACTTGCTCTAGAAAGTATGCGCGGACGGACATTGGCCCTGTCCGGGATCAACAACGTCGATTCCGTCAAATTGGACAAGTTGGCCGAGGTGGATGTGTGAGTAGATCTTCCACACGGGTGTGAGAGGGGAGAGCTCTAACACGTTGACAGAGACGTTCATCCGTCAGCATTTATCAGTCGTCTCTACTTTGAAAACCAGCTTTGCTCAGCTTCAATTACCTCGCCACACGGTCACACGGATAATGGTATCCGCGTTACGCTTGGTGACCTTGGTGCGCACATGCTGTTTCCCTGAGCCTCTTCCTCGCGCAAACCTTTTGTCCTGAAGACTGCCAAGACGCGTCGGACATCCTTATATATGGTCAACTTGTCGAAACAGATCATTCCTATCCGACCTCTTCCACATCCTCAGATGCTCTATCCGTACTACGGCTCCGTGCTGCACGTATCATCACACAGCCGCCGTTGAAACAGCCACGACCACCCCGGCCAGATGACCCTGTCCCTCGTTTCCCGCCTGCGCTCGTGCACACTAAGAGGCGACGCGTCGAGGAGTCACCCTCAACCCGACTCAAACGACGGAAAGAGGAGGCAGTACTTCAAAACGCACGCAATGTCATGACACGTATACCCTCAGCAGCTGTGATCCGGAATGCCGAAAGACCGAAGATGCTTTCGCAAGCCAAAACCCTGTCAGATGATGTATTCAAGGTTCCACCAACTCCAGTTTCGAAGGGTAAAGGCAAGGCATTAGACATTGCCAAGGAGCTTGAAAAGGCCAACAAAGCAGTCAGTCGAGCATCATTCCCTTTCCTTCCTACCTACTTATCCAGAGTTGGTTACCCGTAGGTGGTTAAACGTGCTGCGAGTGATTGCCTCGCGAAACATGGGATCCGCAAGGCCGATGTGGACTTTAAAGAGATCTGGGGTTTTATATACCGCGGAACTGAATTTGCTCTGGTCCGTCCAACTCTTTATTTATGGATAATATTATGTTATGAGCCTGAGAGCCTGCTTCCAGAGGAGCCAGATGCAGTCACGTGCCATAGATAGTCGTGCCGCAGAAAAGTTTGCCAAAGTACACGCCGAGATGTACGTCAAGGGGACAATACCAGGAGCATCTTGTGGAGTTCAGGAAGGGCGTATCAGATGTAACAGTATTAATAGTCTATCTAGTGATAATGGCTGAGCCGGGTCCTCCCGCGGCCACCGTGACGACGGTTTGTGGTCACCCTCACGCGCTTTACGTACAATATTGCATGGCCCCAACGTTGATTGACCTAACTCAGCCATTTGATTCAAAACTCCCTGTTTATCCGGGAGATCCGTTATTCTCGTGTAGGCAGTCCCACACTGTCCCCAGGGATGGCTATTCTGTCCACGCTCTCTCATATTCATCACACGTTGGCACACACGTCGACGCACCCTCGCACTTCTTCGCCAACGGCGCCACCATCGACCAACTCCCGCTAAGTACATTCATAGTCCCCGCCCTCGTCGTAGACGTCTCCCACAAGAAGGCGCGCGAATGCATCGCTTGGGATACCGTCGAGCCTATGGCCGACCGTATCCGCCCTGGCACCGCGGTGCTCTTCCGGACGGGCTGGAGCCGCTACTGGGACCACACCACCACCACACCCACCAGCTCCAACTCGAGAGGACCCATCCACCACTATTTTGACCACCCCTGGCTCGCGAAGGATGTTGCGGAGCGTCTGCTCGCACGCGGCGTGCGAGTTGTGGGCGCCGACACGATGAGCCCTGACCAGTCCCCTTTGCCCATATCTTCTGCGGTTAGCAGCAGCGGCGGTGGTAGCAAGACGGTGTCGGATGGAGAGGAGCCAATTAGTGACTTTGGGTTTCACCTCTCGTTCCTGGGCGCAGGAGGGCTTATTGTGGAGAACCTGACAAACTTGGACACATTACTTGCCGTACAGGATGCCGCGGAACCCGACACAGAAGTGATCGTCAGCCTACTCCCGCTAAACATTGCCGGGTGCGACGGGGCACCGGTAAGGGCGGTCGCATGGCTCCAGCCTCAGGGTATCTTTTCTTGACCTATCGCCTATCGGTTCCCCATGTAGCTCCCCTTTTTCTGCAGAAGTCTCCTGAATTCTGTCATTCATGGACAAGTCTCTCGTTCAGGACTCGGGGGTTTCGGTCTCCTCATTTCTTACTTTCGAGATTCAAAATTGTTTCGAACCTTCCACTAGTTCCCATCCGCACCCTTCTAGTACCTATCTCCACATACTAGGCATTGGTCATATGAAGCCTATCGCGTTTACGGCGTTGAGGTTACCGGGATCTCAGGAAGATATCGCCCAAGCCCATCTAGGTGATATAAACAGTCTGACGGGGTCTTCCCCATAACCAACTACCGAAATCAACCAGGTGAGCATATTCATGGCTTCATGTGCCTGATAACACGACCAAGGGATGAGCGATACACGTATCGATACTGTTTCTTACCTGACATGGAGATGGTGTCTTGCGATGCCTACGTCCGTGTATGAGGCCGCGCTCTTAATGGGCGCGATATCTTCTCTCTGACATTCTCGTTCCCCCTCTCCTTTGCAAGCTCGAGATTCACATTGACTTTTCTCACAGAAATGGGGCGCAGATCCCGGTCATGTGTTGGAACGATCATCGCATTACAAGCTTATCGGGACCGTTTACCCTTTCGACTATAGTAAATGGCCATACCGAAATAGAGATACCTATCAGCCACGCCCATTCCGTTGTTCCCCTTCATTTCCTGTTTTGAGATTGAGCTCGGTGCCAGCGGTGTGTCAACTTTGAAAACGACGCAGCTTGTCAATATTTGATCGGTTCAAATGTTCATGCTTTTTCGTCGATTACATACACTATCTACCATGTTCAAAAACACCGTACTTCAGCCGTCTCTCCACCACAAGTATGGCAGTACCCACCCGCAAAATAGTCGTCGACCTGAGCCATCCGCTTGCACCGACTGGCCTCAGCTATTGCACTGGTCATCCGGTGTTCACCTCCGAGCGGGTCATGACACTTGCCCGCAATGGATCTAACGTCTCGCGGCTTACCATTGGATCACACACCGGCACTCACCTCGACGCGCCTTCACACTTCATTGAAGGTGCAGCCTCGGTCTCTGACGTCGACCTTTCGTCGCTGGTCGGCCCGGCCATCGTGGTGGACGTACGCGGGAAGGGGTTTCATGCCGCTATAACCTGGGATGATATAGCACCGCAGGCAGGCAAGCTCGGCCCCGAGGTCACCTTGATACTCTGCACCGGTTGGTCGCGGCACTGGGGCAGAGAGGACTACATGAAAAGCCCACATCTCACTGAAGAGGCGGCGCAAAAGATCATGGAACATGGGGTGCGCGTCGTTGGGGTCGACGTGTTCAGTGTAGATGGAGAGGTACCCGAAGGCTCCCCCGAGACCAACGCCGTACACCACCTATTTCTCGGGAACGGGATACTCATTGCGGAAAATCTGACCAACGTAGAGGCTCTGCTTGACGGAGGCGCCTACTTGGTCAGTCTTCTTCCGATGAAATTGCAAGGATGTGATGGGTCACCGATTCGGGCAATCGCCTGGAAGGTGTGATTAAAGGAGTACGTGTTTGAACATAATATCCGCTCGATCCAGACTCAGGAACTTTCTGATAAGAAAGGGCGTCAATGGCAGAATTGTATGGTCGGGGATTCTAGGGTCGCGTCGTTCCTATGACCGAGTTGCGCTATGATAGGTCCTTACAAAAGAGTAAAAGTAGTTAGATTTGTGCAAGTGAGCGCCAACGGCCCGGGCTGGCCGAGGGCAAAGGGCCTGACCAACTTGGCTCGAGACAACATCGAGCGAATTGACGACAATGAAGGTGCTCCTTGTCGCACTTTCTGCGTCCCTTCTCTTACTCGTATCCACCCCTGCTGCCGTCGCCTTCAAGTCAGGCGACTTCAAGACTTGCTCACAATCCGGATTCTGTCGACGTGGACGCGCTCTTGCCACGCGCGCGAAAGAAAATGCCACCACCTGGCTCTCGCCCTACTCCGTCGATCCACAGTCCCTGTCTCTTGCCTCTGACAGGGCTTCTCTGACGGCCAAAGTCAATTCCGCACTCTATCCGGACATCAAATTCAGCCTCGAGGTCCACTTACACCAAGATGGCACCGTCCGCGTGCGCATGGATGAAGTCGGCGGCCTGAGGAAACGGTACGACGAGGCGGCCAAATGGGCGTTGGCTGCGGAACCTTCCATTAGTACGCACACCCAATGGAAAGTGGGCGCATCCTCGGCGCGCGCGATAATCGGACCAAAACTGGGGCACGAAGTGGTGGTGGAATTCAAGCCCCTCCGTGTTGTTCTGAACAAGAATGGGAGGGAGCAGGTCGTTGTCAACGGGCGCGGCTTGCTTCATATAGAGCATTACAGGAACAAAACAGTAGAAGAACCCAAGGTGGAGTCTCCTGAAGAGGGTGTGGATGCTCAAGAGCAAGAGGTGCTCGAGGTTAACCCAAATGCCTGGTTCGAGGGTGACTCCGACGACGCTTACTGGGAAGAAACTTTTGGCTCATGGACAGATAGTAAACCCAAAGGTATGCTTGGATAAATATTAAAACCTTGCGCCATCCCAAACTCTAGTCATCAGGTCCCGAATCCTTGTCCCTCGATATTGATTTTCCTCACCACGGCCACGTTTACGGTATACCCCAACATGCCACCTCTCTTGACCTGCCTACCACTACCGGAGAAGACCCTTTTTTCAGTGATCCGTATCGTTCCTATAATGCCGATGTCTTCGAGTACCTCGCCTCCGGGACTACTTCCCTTTATGGCTCCATCCCTCTCATGCATGCGCACTCTGCTGACTCAACAGTTGCTGTCTTCAATGCCGTCGGCTCCGAGACATGGATTGATGTTGCGCACCCAACAGCTCGATCGACTGGCACACATTGGATCTCCGAGTCGGGGATTCTTGATCTATTCATCTTTCCTGGTCCTGCCCCTGCGGATGTATTCCGCCAGTACAGTGGCCTCACCGGTGCGGCTCCGTTGCCTGCGCACTGGGCGCTGGGTTACCACCAGTGCCGCTGGAACTATATCAGCTCAGACGACGTGCGTGGTGTACAAAGACGCTTCGACGAGGAAGATATGCCCTTCGATGTTCTTTGGCTGGATATCGAGTACTCCAAGGATCATCAATACATGATATGGGACGAGAAAAACTTCCCTGACCCAGTCGAAATGACCAAAGACGTTGCAGCCTTGGGTCGTAAAGTCAGTCGTCACGTTTACTGGGTCAAGTGAGCCCTGACATCCCCCTCTTCAGATGGTCGTAATCGTCGACCCACACTTGAAGCGCACGGATGATTATCCTGTCTACAAGCGGGCGCAGGAGCTCGGCGTCCTTGTAAAGCAGAATAATGGAAATGACGACTATGAGGGGTGGTGCTGGCCAGGTAGCAGTTCTTGGGTCGATTTTTTCAATCCCATCAGCTGGGACTTCTGGAAATCTCTTTTCAAAACCACCCAAGGATCCAACTGGTCATGGATTGAAAGTACGGAAGATATTCACATCTGGAATGACATGAATGAGGTGTGTAATGTGTTGCTTATCATCGCTTCTGCCTGATCTCAACTGCCTCACCACAACTAGCCCTCCGTTTTCAACGGACCGGAGATTACCATGCCTAAAGACTTGATCCATTATGGTGGCTGGGAGCACCGCGACATTCATAACATCAACGGGATGTTCCTTCCAAGGATCACCTACGAAGGCCTCATCGAGCGAGGGGAGACCCCCAAGCGACCCTTCGTTCTTACACGTTCCTTCTACGCTGGCTCCCAGCGCTATGGCGCAATGTGGACTGGCGATAACCTTGGTACATGGGAGCACATGGCCGTTGGCATCAAGATGGTTCTCGCGAACGGTATCGCGGGTATGACTTTTGGCGGATGTCAGCTGTTTTTTTTATATATTTGTCCTGACTTCGTGTTAACGACAAATTGATACGTAGCTGACGTCGGGGGCTTCTTCGGTAACCCGCAGCCGGAAATGCTCGTGCGTTGGTACTGGGTTGGTTCGTTTTCGCCATTTTTCCGGGCACACGCACATCTGGATAGCAAGCGCCGTGAACCGTATCTTCTCGACGAACCTTATAAGAGCATCGTGCGTAACATCCTCCGCCTTCGCTATTCGCTCCTCCCGGTATGGTACACTGCATTCCGTGAGACGAGTGTGACCGGGCTTCCCGTCTTACGGTGCGTGCATTTGCTGCCGTAAATCCTCCCTCGCTCATTGCTCCCGTTTCATAGTCCCCATTACGTGATGTTCCCTCAAGATGAAACAGGTTTCTCCATCGATGATCAATTCTACGTTGGTAATTCTGGTCTACTCGTCAAGCCTGTCACGCGCCCAGGGGTAACAGAAGAGACCATCTATCTCCCTGAGGACAACGTGTGTTAATTTCACATTGGCGCTATCTCTATCTGTGCTTACCCCATGGCATAAAAGGTTTACTATGACTATTTTACGTATCGGACTTACCGGGGATCCCCGAAGGGAAAGAATGTGACTGTCCCTGCAGACGTGCATCAACTCCCGTTGCTCGTCCGCGGTGGGTCCATCATCCCAACGCGTGACCGCCCACGTCGCGCGTCCTCGCTTATGCACCGCGACCCATTCACCCTACGCATCGCACTCGACAGTTCACTCACGGCACGGGGCGAGATCTATCTCGACGATGGCGTGACATATGCGTACAAGGAAGGCCACCTCACGTGGCGCGGTTTGGCTATAGACAAGATCTCGAGAGGCGCCGAGTTGCGCCTTTCGAACACCGATCTGGCCGCCGCCACTCCACGCTCTGCTGTTGAAGGTACCGCCATAACTGAGTTCCGGCCGGAGAACCCGTTCCAGTCGGGCATCGCTTCAGTGCGCATCGAGCGTGTCATTGTTCTAGGGCTCCCGGGAAAGCCGAAGCGCGTCATAGTCGAGGGCGGTCGGGAGCTCGAGTGGGAGTACGCGCCAGGTGTGACGGCAGCGAAGAAAAGAGGAGGCGGTGACGGTGATGTCGCGAGCGTGCTTACGGTAAAGGATCCGGCCCTTGGCGTTGCTAGTGATTGGGCCATTCGGATCACAATATAGTGGCGTGCCCTCTACGTATATATTGAGCCCAGAGAGAATGCTTTACATGATACCCCTACTTATGGTGTGTCTTGCTTGGGGGGGCGTGTGGTGGCGAGGTATAGGGCGTTTGAGTTCCTGGCGGAGGAGTGTGCTGTTTTTAAGCGCCGTTTCCCTCCATAACAAAGGAAACTCATGAGCCACCCTGGCGTCCCACCACCGCGTGTTTTACTTATCGACCACATTCGTATTGGGCTGTGGCCGCACACCCTGTGGACGTGCCACAAGTCGATCTATAAGGATACCAGAGATGGAGATGAGTCCGGAGCCAAAAACCAATCAATCATAAACCCCACCCTTCGTTATATACCCCCGTCCTCCCGTCCCGCCTCGAGATCGCCGTCCCCAGTGACACCACTCACCGACTCTTACTGCCTGCTACCCACTTTCCAGAAAAACATAACGACATGCACGCCGGACAGGTCGCCTACACTGCATACCCGCAGCTGGACGCGGAAAATGAACATGAAATCACCGATATTGTATGTCGCAACTATCCCCACCCGAAACCGGTGGCGATAGACGACCTGTCATCCGAGCACAAAGAAATCTTAGAGTCGGTGAGTCTTGGACATTCATGAAGGAGAGGGGGGGGGGAAGGGGGCGGTTGCCTTCACGATATTGAGCACCAGAACTGACCCCCGTTGCTTCTGCGCGCACGCCTCTACACCCTAACAGATCATACAAGGAAGTCGGGCGCGCCCTCCGGAACGCCGTGGCAAGACGCGCCGGTACGCGGCCATCTTTGATGAAAAGGGACTTCCACTACCATCGGCTACGGGCGTGATGATCGGTGGCCCGCGCTCGAGCATGCTCGCGGATGGGCAAGAAGGAGAATCAGAAACGGTGCCGATCGTGGTTGCGCACGCCGTCGTCGCTTCGGGAAAGTCGAGCGGTATTGGCGCTGCCTTGAGGCGCAGGATCTCGTCAGCAGCTCGCAGTGTGTTCACCTGCTGCCCGTCCTGAATAGGCAGCGGTGTGGAGAGGGGGTTGATGTTTAAGGGTATCGAGGGGAAAAGCACTGGACACAAACTGGAGATCGATGTGTATTTGTAAAGCCAGATTTAATTCACGGAATCACGACCGGACAAACTCCCAGCCGATCATTTCATGCAAAGCGGGAAGATAAGGCAAGGCTTGCGCGCCGGTGTCTGGTCTCTAGCTTGATTCAAAAGCTGACGTTGTGTTTGAGAGGATGTATATAATCTGGAAAGCACAAAGCTGCTTAGAGAGCCCGAGAATGCGTTTGAACACAGAGTTGGACTAAGATATGCTCAGTTAGTCATTATACTCGTAGAAACCTTTGCCATTCTTGCGCCCAAACCATCCTGCGTCGACCATGCGCTCAAGAAGCACACTTGGACGATACTTTGAGTCCCCAGTACCGGAATAAAGGGTCTTCTGGATGGCGAGGCAAGTGTCGAGGCCGATACTAGAAGTTCGAACAAGTCAGCGACGCAAAGGGAATCCCGAAATGGGATCGTACAAGTCAGCTGAGTAGATAAGGGGTTAAAATGGGAGCACAAGAGAACAGACAAAGACATACCGAGCTGCAAAGGGCCCATTGGATGGTTCATTCCCAAACGGAGCGTTTTATCGATGTCATCTCGAGTTGCAACACCCTGGCCAGCGGGATCAGGAGATTCGAAACAGAAGATCGTATAATCCAAGTCACCCTTTCAAGCCACATGATTGCCTATCCAAGCAGTTCAACTCGGGGATCTCATGATGATATGAGCAAGATGTTAACCTCGTTTATAAACGGCATCAGCAACGCGTTTGAGACGAATCCGGGCACGTCTTTGGACACGGTCACGTCTTTATCACATGCAATCGCAAACGCCCGAGCACGTGACAAGGTGTTCTCGGACGTTTGCAATGCTGAGATCAGCTCGACGAGTTTCTGCAAGTGCATTTAGTCCGCTGCTGTCCAGTTAGGTGTATGTAGGCTCACCATCACCGGTACAGGGTTGAAAAAATGGAGTCCTGATAGTCCGTCGTTTGAGTGTGAAAGCAACCGACGCGCTCACAACTTACCAACAACGCGCTCTGCGCTGCGTTTACCCACTGCTGACACGGCAGACTCGCCCTGCGGTACTGCAGAGGCAGCTATTTTGGTGATAGAAATGGAAGATGTATTAGTGGCCAGGATAGTGTCGGGCCTTGTCTCTGCTGCCAGTTCTCTAAATATGCGCTGCTTGACTTCGAGGTTTTCTGAGACAGCCTTGGGTGTGCGTTCAGCGAATTGGAAGAAGGAAATCGGTTTGTCTGCGCACCTCAATGGCCATATCGACATCTCTCAGCCCTCGCACCCCCACAGCTTGATCAATGACAGATACGCGTTCACGTGCATGTCGCGCGTCTGCCTCTTGAATCTTTCCTTTCGAGACATCCTTGGCCAGTAACCTGTCCATGAGATTTAAACCCTTTGAGATTTGCTCCGGGGAGCGATCGTATATCCGCACGGGCACGTTGGCTCTTAATGCGGCTACATAAGCAATACCGAGGCCTGGACTTCTGGTAGGGAGGTTGAGAAAGCGGCAAAGGAAGAGGACTTACCCATCTGACCCGCACCAATGATGCCGAGAGATTTGATCCCATGGGCGATGGACATGGTGAGAGATGAGTTACAAGCAGGCCATGAGTTCATAATTAATTCGGAATTTGGAATCTCCAAATCTGTAATCGTCCCTGTGAGTC
>Ga0137362_10001888_pt1 | contig 13335 bp, 10 predicted proteins | sample MadtaG_2_FD_104801 | JGI IMG/M metagenome (GOLD analysis project Ga0137362, IMG submission 104801) | Vadose zone soil microbial communities from Angelo Coast Range Reserve, California, USA - Mad1_100_16 metaG | ecosystem: Environmental > Terrestrial > Soil > Vadose zone | place: USA: California... | reverse complement strand
TGGTTGTGGTTGGTGGGTTCTTACTTTGGATTCCTGATCGCAATATTGTTGGGCACGATCGATCATGTCGCACGTGCGATGAGTTGGGCTTTCAAGAAGTTCATAACGACTCCGCCCGATCTGCGGTCCCCGGGCAGGCGACGATTCCTGGAGCAAACTGCCATTGCCTTGAGCGCTGCCCCCTTTGTTGCCGGCACCTACGGGCTTTTCTATGGCCGGCTTAACCTCGAAACCGCCCATCAGCGGATCAGGCTCGGGCGCCTGCCGAAAGCGTTCGAAGGTTTCCGCATTGTCCAACTTTCCGATCTCCACATCAGCCCCTTCATGAGCGCCGAGGAAATTCGCAGGTACGTTGTTATCGCGAACCAGTTGAAGGGGGACCTAGTGGTGTTGACCGGCGACTTCCTCACCTGGGATCACGCAGCAGAAGGAGCGGTGGTACAAGCGCTTTCGGCTCTCAAGGCGCCGTTCGGCGTTTTCGGCTGCCTCGGCAACCATGAGATTTACACTGAGACCCAAGATTCCATCACGCGTCTTTTTGCCACCGAGGGCATTCACATCCTGCGTCAAGCACGCATGCCTCTACAAACGGGGGGCGAGGCGCTCAACTTGATTGGCGTGGACTTCCAGGGTAACCACGACGGTCCGGATTGGCCACAGAGTGCGTACTTGCGTGGAGTCGATCATCTGATGATGCCAGACACGGCCAACATTCTTCTCAGTCACAATCCCAACAGCTTTGATCGCGCCGCCGAGTTGGGCATCGACTTTACCCTGGCCGGGCACACTCACGGCGGCCAGTTGTCGCTCGAGTTTCTCCATCGCGGCCTGTCCCTTAGCCGCTTTGAGACGCCCTACGTCAGCGGATGGTACGAAAAAATCGGCAGCCAAATCTACGTCAACCGCGGCATCGGCACGATCGGCTTTCCCATCCGCTTTGGCGCAAGGCCGGAGATTACGGTATTGGAGTTGACCAGAACGTGAGTCCAACGTGTCGGACATCTAAAATCGGCGAGATCGGCAGTTTTCTCCTGGTGTATCAACGTGTCGTCGCTCACTGGCGTGCGATCGTTCTGCTGTTGATCCTTGCTTGTGCTGCATTCCTGGTCGCACGTTTCGACGAGTTCGTCCCTTTCGTGCTGATCGGCTTCGCCCTGCTCCTGATCTTTATCGCCAGCCAGTTTTTCTGGATTGGCCGCATCCTTGACCTCGGGGAGCGGTTCATTCCCGGTAAGCCCCAACGTGTCTGGCTCGCGATCATCGCTGGCCTTGTCTATTTGTTTGTCTTCACCTACAGCTACCCAGAGTGGGGCCTTGGTCACACAATCCGCACCTCCGACTACCGGCTGCAGAGCATACTCATCGACGCGGCATTCTGGTGGTGGTTCGTGGGATCGCTGCTGGCCTTTCTGTTAGTGATTGCTTTCGGGGCGGCAGACCGGGCGGCCCGCGCCGCTGGGTGGGTTTACCGCAAAGCGCGCACGGCTATACACCAGCACTCCACCGCTGCTGATGCCGAAGCCGCCCCGCTGTCCCCCGCCCGCCGTCGCTTTCTGGAGCGGACCGCAGTGCTAGTCAGCGCCACTCCCTTCGTCGCTGCCGGCTATGGGCTTCTCTACGAGCGGCAGAACGTAGAAATCGTTCGTCAGCGCGTCCGCCTGGCGCGCCTGCCCAAAGCCTTCGAGGGTTTTCACATCGCCCAGCTTTCCGACATTCACATCGGTCCGTTCACTACTGCCGATTACATTCGCCACTGCGTCACGATCGCCAACGGATTAAAGCCCGACTTGATCGCGTTGACCGGGGACTATATTTGTTGGGACCCGGAAGCCCAGGGTGAGGTGGTTCGTGCGCTGGCGGGCCTGCGAGCGCCTCACGGCGTTTTCGGATGCCTGGGAAACCATGAGGCGGACGTGGGGATTGAAGAGTCCATCACTCGCTTGTTCGCCGCCCAGAGTATCCGCATCCTGCGCCAGGAGCGCGCACCTATCCGCCTGCGTGACGAGACGCTTAATCTGATCGGGATAGACGACGGGGGCGATGTTGCCCCGATGCATACGCGGGAGGTAGAGGGCCACCGGCGACTGCAGCAGCTCAAAGCGTTGGTAATGCCGAATACGGTTAACATTTTGCTGCACCACTACCCGGGTTTCTTCCGTTATCCCGAGCTGGGCATCGACCTGACGCTGGCCGGCGACATTCACGGCGGCGGCCAGTTGTCGCTGGATTTCGTCCACCGCGGGCTCAACCTCAGCAGCCTGATAGGGGTACCCTACATCCGGGGCTGGTACGAAAAAGGTGGCGCGCAACTCTACATGAACCGCGGCATCGGGATTACCGGTTTCCCCATCCGGCTCGGCGCCCGACCGGAAATCACTGTCCTCGACCTGGTGCGCGCGTAGCAAACTTTCGCTGCGCTTTTCGTCACAACGACCAGGTCTCAAATGACTTATGTGTTCTCCAGATCGCAGTAGCGTCGTTATAACTGGCCCTCTCGCGTTGAACACCACATAATCACGAACACTGCATAACGATTGCAACCGTGCGATTTCAAATGCATGAGCAACCATCAGCTTGTCCTCATAGAACGCTTGCTTCGCTTCGGGAATGAGTTGAATCAAGCGTAATCGCCCGTTCACGTATGCTGGCGATCTGCCAACTCGGGCAGCGATGCTTTCAACGGTGTAAGTGTCGGGTTGAAGTTCAATAAGGGCGGCGTATCCCTGCGCCTCATCGAGCGGATGCACGTCCACGCGCTGCACGTTCTCAATGACCTGTAGCTCAAGCGCTTGTGCGTCGGTCAGTTCGCGTACAGTCGCCGGGATGCTCTCGCGCTTTGCGATTTTCGAGGCACGGTAACGGCGCGTTCCGGCCACAAGCTCATACGTGCCCGTTTCCCCTTCGGGAAGCGGTCGCAAGAGAATCGGTTGGAGCACGCCGTGTTGTCTGATGTTGTCCGCGTTATGTTGCGCCGGGCGTTTTGTGTCCGCTGTTTGGAACTACTAGTGCCGTTAGCGGAGTGTCGCGCGCTGCCGGGCACATAATTTTCAGAGTGAACAAAGCCATTTCATCAGATCCTGGTCCTTATGCCATCCGCCCGTTGGGCGATGCGTCGCTGAATCATCGACGGGTGGCAAACAGGCCGTTACAGCGGCCTGCTTCGTTCGCAAGTTGATCTCTGCATAGCGATGAGTCGTGTCAAGGCTCACGTGTCCCAGCCACGCTCTCATTACGTTCACGTCGACACCCTGCTCCAGCAGGCCCACGGCAAGCGAATGTCGAAATACATGCGGTGAAACGCCATTGGACTTTCTGGCTAATGCGCCGGTATCCAGCGATCTTGTATGACGTTTAACGAGTTTGTAGATTCCGAACCGGGTCAGTGGCCGGAAGTGATGCGAAGTAAACAGAGGAAGGGCTTTATCGCCTGATTGAACAGTGTCCAACTGCTTCAAGAGATCGACTGTCTCAGGCCATAGAGGCCAGCTTCGCCACTTGTCGCCTTTGCCGTGGAGTCTCACGCGAAAAGGCCCGTCAAGATCGACATCACCGACGCGCAAATCTGCAACCTCCTGGACGCGAGCCCCACTGTTGTAAAGGATCATGAGAAGTGCCCGATCACGGAGAGCGTGCGCGCCGTCCTTGGGCAGTGTTTTGAAGATAGAATCGATTTCCTCACGCTCCAGGAAGATCGTCTTGGGAGCTGGACAGCGTTTGGAGGGAATGGCCTCCACTCGCTCAGCTTCCGCCAGCATTTCAGGCTGGTGAACTCCGAGGTATCTGTAGAACGTGTGGAGTGCGGCAAGCCGCTGGTTTCGTGTAGCGACATGGTTTCGCCGCTCCGTTTCGATCATGTGCAAGAACTCCAGGACTCGTTCCGACGCAAGGTCGGTTAGTTTTAGGCGGGTCACCGGCCGGCGACAGGCGCCGGCGACATAAATAAGGAAGAGCTTCAACGTGTCCCGGTAGCTTTTCACCGACCCAGGTCGAAGCCCCTTTTGGACTTTGAGATGATCTTCGAAAAAGGAAAGGAGCACCTGCCCAACGCTAGTCATGGGGCACCTCGCGCGGTACCAAAGCGCGGGACCGCTTATCGGCTTCTTGGAGCAGGTCTTCAGTAATCGTCAAATAAACCGCAGTCGAATCGGGATCGACGTGCCCGAGGAAAGTGGAAAGGTGAATCAGCCGACGATTGGGATCGATTCCCTCGCGATACCATCGAAGCAGCGTCCGGACGGCAAACGCGCGTCGGAGATCATGGAGACGAGGACTAGCGACACCCGGAGGGATATTGAGCGCCAGTTTGGGGACGAGATTGTGAAAGTTGATGCTGATTGTTCCTTCGCGGATGCGGCCGGTTTTCGTAAAGGAGAACAAAGGTGCATCAGGTTCGCCCGCGTCACCATGGATTTGTTGGACATAGCCGCGGATGCGTTGTCTGAGTTTCGGTCCAAAGGGAACGATCCGACTCTTCCCGAATTTGGTTTCCCGGATGAAAAGTGTATCGCGAGCGAAATCGACGTCGCGCAGATTCAGGCGCACAACCTCGCCAACACGTAGCCCCAACCCGTAGAGTATCGCGAACACAGTTTCATAAATCAGTGCCCGGTTCCGTCCCCGCGAATTATCAGGGAGCCTACGCGCCAGCTCAAGAAGCCGCCTCGCATCGGCAAGATCAAACACGTAAGGTATCCGCTTGGCCGTTTCACGCCGGGGCTCTACTTTGACGGGGTTGTGTTTAATGAACTTATGAACGCGAGCCCATTCGAAAAATACAAGCATTGTGCCTAACAAATGGTTGTAGCTGCCGGCCGTCCGGCGCGGTCGCGACTTCAGAAAACCTTCGATTACGGTGGAATCGATTGACTCGCAATCCGAAACGCTGTGGTCGCAAAGATACTGGTCAAACATTTGCAGGACGTTGGCCTCGGTACGGTACTTGCAATTCAAGGCCTGCTTGTATCCGATGAAATCGGAAAGACACGCGGCCAAAGCGCTCTTGAAATTCGGAATGGTCATAGTGCCTCCCCGTCACCCATGGCTACTTCGCGCAGGGTTTCAATGGCGACTTTGGCATACACCTCGGTTGACTGAGGGCGACGGTGTCCTACGTAATCGCCAATAGTTTTGAGAGGGAATTCGGCATCGATCAACCTTTGGACGCACGTGTGACGAAGCGTGTGCGACCCTGCTCGATGCACTTTAATCCCGGCTTTCTGAAGGTAGAGCGCCACGGATGCGCCCACGCCTCCAGTTCCAAGCGGGCCCTGAGGGGCAACGACACGAAGAAAGAGCCGTCTTTCGGCGGTTTCCGCACGGCCATTCTTCAGATAATTGATTAATGCCTCCGCCACGACCCCCGCGAGGGGATAGGCGGTGCAGTTGCCAGCTTTTCGATCCGGGATCTGAAGTCGTTCATGTTTCCAGTCGATATCGTCCAGCGTGAGCTTGGCAACTTCGCAGGCTCGCAACCCGTAGGTCACCAACATCAGGAGGATGGCGTAGTCTCGACGCCCACGCGCCGTTCGTCGGTCAACCACCTCCAGCACTCGGCGTACCTCTCCCCAAGTGATTGAACGTGGAACGTTGCTGAGCCGGAAGAGTTTGGGAACTTCGAATGTGACACTTAGATCTTCTGCCACGATCCGCTCCCGGTACAGAAAGCGCAGGAAGGTGCGGATAACCCCGCACAAGTCGCGGCGCGTGTTCCGTGCAAAATTTGGGGCGGTTTCGACCACAAAGGACGACAGCAGTTGGGGAGACAGTTCGCCGAGCGACGTAACTCCAACTCGCTTTAGGTAGTCTGCGAGTAGATTGAGGTTCCGAACATATCGAGCGACCGTAAGCTTCTTCATCCCCCGCTCTTCAAGTAAGTACTTGAAGAATCCAGGCGCCTCCGATTGAAACTGAAACGGTGGATGGCCCCGCTCGCGAGTGACCCGGCTCTCGAGGATCAGCCGCAGCATCTGGCGGACAATGCTGCAGATGTCCCGACGGAGCTTGGGGCGAGTTTCGAAATTCCAACACCTATTACCGGCTATCCAGTGGTCGCCAAACCCTTCGACCAGAGAACTCGCGGAAGCAAGATCGGTAGCACCATTTGTTCTGGCGAAACTTGCGAAGTGGCAGAGGACGGCAATTCGACGAGTGATGTTATGCCCGGCGTATTTGTGGGCATGCATCCACTCGACATACTGCTCGATCTGTGGAGCTAACCAATTTGAACGGATTCGATCGACGGTGGTCGGTCTAAGGAAGTATTGTTCTAGCATGACAACCTCCATTCGGAGAATTGGAATGGAGACCATCATGCGTCCGATTGTGGCTCGTTATGTGCCCTTAGCAAGATTCGTTCGAGTTCCGACACTGAATTCCCTGGCGGCCGGCCTTCTTCAATATCCGCGCCATTCCCTTGCTGCTCGCTGACAACAAATCGCTCCGCCTCGCGTTGACGCGTTTACCTGCAAGAATCTTCGTGATGTCTTGCGATTTAGAGGACTCTCAAGCTCAACGGCTCGCTTCTCGGCGACAACTGTCTTCTCGGACCAGTTTAACGGAACAACCACGGGCCAAATGGACGTCTCTTCACGAGTTCTCGCGCCTCAGCCTCAATGCGCGCGTTCTCAGCAGCCATAGCTGCTTCACCTTCAAAGACCGCGTGCATGTGCTTATACGATAGGTACGGATACTTTTTGTAGGACCAGCGAACCGTCAGATAGAGTGCGGCAGCAGAAAAAAGCAACAACACTAGTCCTGGGAAGCTCGGATGAAACGGAAAGCCCAGGCTCCCGAGCGCCAAGATGCACGACAAACTGGTGAGGACCAAAGCAACTTTGCGCTTTCGAAAAAAAACAAAACTGAGAACAGCTGCTACAACAAAGCACAGAATGCCGTGCCGATAATCGTGCTTATAGAAGCTAGTGCCAGCCGCGACCAGCAGTAAGGCTATCGCCGCTCCGGTGAAGGTAAGAAGGGTCTCGCGGGCTGTGAAACCATCATTGGCCATTAAGGTGAGAATATCAGCCCGCGGGCATTACAATCGACTCACACTGTCGAAACCGTTACGCCACGTGCCATTCACCTAGGCTTGCACTGCATCACGGTCGTGATTGACGCCGTAGCGTAGAGCGAAACTCTGGCGAGTCTCAAGTCACCCAACGCAAAAGGCTCAAGTCGAACGCCACATAACGGGCTTGGCCACATAACGCAGATTTTGTTCCCGGGAACAAAATCCGCAAGTTCGGCCAGCTTCGCCTCATCAAAGAAGCGTCGCGGGTTCGTTTTGGATTCGCGGATTTTTCCTAGAGGAATGTCTTGAATGGAGGAAACCACAGGGGGGACTGTTTTCGTGCCACTTGCTACCATCGTTGCGTTCATTTCTATTCGTCTCCTTTTCTCTTAATTTTTTTGGGGCCTAGTATTCTTCGGGTAGCAAGAGCGTGGTCACGGAGCGGTCCGACTCCGTGATAATCCACAACTTGTCGCCAGCGTTTGTTCGATAGGCGCTCAAGAGCCGGAACCCGTGCTCCAGGCTGTAATCGTTTTCCTTGTGGTCCTCTTCGGACAGATCATTATGTGGAATCAAGCGGTTTCTCCAGGCTGAAGTATCGTGACATTCCGCCTCCTGCAGGAGGCGGAATGTCACTGGAGGAACATATGGGCGCAAAGTTTTCGGTGTGCGAAGTCCGATGGGAAAGATATCCGCGAGTTGCAGAGAGCGCTCACTCCCGAGCGGTTGACGTGGCAGTGCAACCGAGGGCTGGCGGCGAACACATTGGAGGCATATGGCCGCGGGTTGGAGAGATATCTGCTGTTTCTTGCAGGCAGAGGTCTCACGATCGAATCGGCCACGCGGTTAGACATTGCAGCCTATGTCCGCGATTTGCTCTCGCCCGGACCCATTGCTAACGACTCACAGCGAACTGATACACACGACTCGCTGGCCAATGCCACGCTCCAACAGCGGGTAACCGTGATTAGGCTTTTCCACGACTACCTGGTCGAGGAAGGATTGCGCGAACGAAATCCTGTTCGGCAGAGCGCTTTAGGGGTGCGCAGTCTGGTCCCACGATTCCGAAGACTGCCTTGGATTCCGAACGACGAACAGTGGCAAGCCGTTCTGCATGCCGCTCGGCGGGAACCGCTGCGCAACCGTGTGATGTTGGCTATGTCCTATGATTGTGCGCTTCGGCGAGAAGAACTTTGCAACCTCGAAACCGACGACATCGATCCCGCACACCGCACGTTGCGCATTCGGGCGGAGAACACAAAGGGGCGGCGTGAGCGCGTGGTGCCATATTCCGAACCGACGAGTGAATTGTACGCTCGGTACCTTGGGCGCCGCCGGCAGATGAGCCGCGATCGCGGCAAGCTGTTTCTGTCCGAATCGCACCGCAATTTAGGACAGCCGCTTACGATCTGGACTTGGTCCAAGCGGATTGCGGAGCTTGCCGATCGCTCGGGTGTGGAGCAGTTCACCACGCACACACCACGCCACCTCTGCCTTACCGATCTGGCTCGAACCAATTGGGACATCCATGAAATTGCCACGTTTGCTGGGCATCGAAGCATTCAGACGACTCTTCTCTATATCCACCTAAGCGGTCGGGAGCTCGCTGCAAAGTTGGCGAACGGCATGGCCGAAATACATGCCAGCCGCATGCGCCTCACGGCGGAGCTGTTCGGATGAGGTCTGTTAAACGAAGGCAAGAGCTTCAGGCAAGTAATTGGTCGCCGCTCGGCATCGACCGCTATGATCGCAATCCAACGCTGACTTTCACTGAAGCGAGAGCTTTGACAAGGCATGCGCATGAGCATCACCCAGCGAAAGCCAGCCTTCATGACAAGGTGCAGCGGCTAAGTAAACCTGTAGAAGACCTCTTCAATCACACGAAGCTTCGCCAGGCCGTACGGCCTTTCCTCGTTCTCTATCTGCTGCGGGAGATGAGCCGCCGCGGCAGGAGCTTCTGGGGCTGGACGACAGAAGAGTGGATCGAAACTATTAACAACCATCCGCCTCAGCAGCAGCATCTGATCGCCGCCGCATACCTTCTTTGTGGATTTACCGAACTCGACACAGTTGGATGGCGACATCCTTTATATGTCAACCTCGCCCAGAAGGTATTTGGGCAGAATTGCGTGGAAGAGACGCTTGGTCGCGTCCGCACTCTTCTGGTTGAGTGGGGCTATTCCGGAAAAGCCACCATGCGGTTTATCCCGCGAACGGTGTGCGAGGCCCTATTGGCCAATCGTAGTCCGCATCTCGAGGATCTCACGATTGAAGCACTCAAGGCGGTTGAAGAGAGCCGAAAGCGGAACAAGAAGAGACAGAAAGGAACCGGGTCTCGCCCTAGTGTGTGGTTGGTTGCGGTATCTCGAGTTCTGACGAAATTGGGAGTCATTCGCGAACCGCTGTGTCCGTTCACAAAGACGCCCGCTTGGAAGGCAGAAAAGTGCGAGTTGGCAGGAAACGTGCCGACAGAATGGGCAAATCTTTGCAGATTTTGGTTCGATACATCCACGCTCTGCCTTAATAGCAGGCGCAGGAGTTACTACGTTTTGCTTAACATTGGACGTTGGGTTGGTCACGAACACCTAGAAACGTCTCCGGCACGATGGACGCGAGCGTCGGCAGCAGAGTGCGTGGCGATGGTGACTCGAATACGAAGCGGTGATTGGACCAAAGTCACGAGGTCTGTGAGGAATTTGGGGCAGCCCATGGCTGCGAACACCAAAGCCGCTACGCTGTCCATTCTACGGAGGTTCTTCCGCGACCTTCAGGAGTGGGAGGTGATTCCACGACGATTTCATCCCCTGCAGGCATTCGCTACTCCCAAAACGATTGTTGTTCAGATTGGGCCGAAACCTCGTGTAATCGCGGATGACGTGTGGGCCAAGCTATTGTGGGCCGGACTCAACTTTACAGCAGATGACCTTCCGCGCATGGGAGGATATGGACGCGGAGTGAGGTGGAGAACCCATTATCGGTTCGAACTCATTCGAGCCTTTGTCGTAACGTGGCTCTTCGCGGGGCTTCGCATCAACGAAATCACCCGACTGCGCCTTGGATGCGTACGTTGGCAGCACGTCGACGCCGCGACTCCGGAAACAGAGCAGGCGTCGCATCATGGCTCTGTCTGCTTTCTCGAAGTACCCGTTAACAAGACAGGTAAAGCGTTTACTAAACCTGTGGACCGTCTGGTGGGAGAAGCGATTGCTGCTTGGGAAAAAGTGCGTCCAACACAATCAAAGCTGACCGATTCGAAGACAGGAGAACTCGTGGATTTTCTCTTCCTCGATGAGATGAGGCGCGTAAGCTTACGTTACCTCGACAGTTCGATCATTCCGCTGCTGTGTCGAAAAGCTGGAATACCAATAAACGATGTGCGCGGAAGAATCACCAGCCATCGAGCACGTTCAACGATCGCATCGCAGTTATTCAATGCCAAAGAGCCGATGACTTTGTTTGAACTCCAGGAGTGGCTGGACCACAGCTCGCCAGAAGCCACTCAACATTATGTAAAAACTACTCCGACCAAGCTGGCCAAGTCGTATGCAGACGCCGGCTATTTTGCTCGCAATCTGCGAGCGATCGAAGTGCTCATTGATCAGGAATCAGTTCGGAATGGTCGTGCCGCCAATGAGCCTTGGAAGTTCTACGATCTCGGGCACGGCTACTGCACGTATGACTTTTTCGATCAGTGCCCTCATCGCATGGCCTGTGCGAAGTGTTCGTTTTATCTACCAAAAAATTCAACGAAAGCGCAGCTTCTGGAAGCTAAAGCGAACCTGCTGCGGTTGCGCCAGGATATTCCGTTGGGCGACGCGGAACTCTCAGCCGTAGAAGATGGGCTCACCGCGTACGAACAATTACTGGCACAGTTGGCCGACGTCCCGACGCCAGCAGGACCGACTCCCCGGCAGCTCGGCCCAGAGCATCTCGTGCAACTAGAGGTGGGTGAACAGCCAACACAATCCGGCCACCGGTAGGCTCTCCGCGATTTGTGGGTGACATCACTTCTCTGGTAACGCCCACTAGTTTGCTCGCTTCCTGTTGACAGTCGATATGTGGAGCACTATTATTCCTATAGAGTGCCGATAGGAGATAAAACTTGAACTCTGAACCGACAACCCTTTTGCAAGGCACTTTAGACATGCTGATCTTGAAAGCGCTTGTCGTTGGCGAGAGGCACGGCCTGGGAATCTCACACAGAATCCAGCAGATCACCGGCGGCACGTTTGTCGTTAAGCCGGGCTCGCTCTTTCCCGCCCTGCACCGAATGGAAGAAGAAGGTTGGATTTCCTCTTTTTGGGGAGAGTCCGAGAACAATCGCCGCGCGAAATACTACCGCCTGACCAAGCCTGGACGGAAGCAACTCGAAGCCGAGACCAAGCGATGGGGCCGCGTTTCTTGGGCTATTGCTCAAGCTTTGGAAGCATCGTAGCGAGGAGTTGGCATGCCGCTCTTTGTGAAAGTCGGAAGCTTCCTGAGAAATCACTTTTTATCCCGGCGCGTGGACGCAGACCTCGACCAGGAAGTTCATTCCCACCTCGAACTGCTGATAGCGGAAAACATTCGCGCGGGCATGCCGCCGGAGGAAGCACAACGCGCCGCGCGAATTGAATTGGGCGGCATCGAACAGGTGAAAGAACAGGTTCGCGAGGTGCGGCTTGGCAACTGGCTCCACTCCGTGCTCTCCGACTGCCGCTATGGTCTCCGCCAGCTCCGCAAAAACCCCGGTGCCACCGCAGTCATGGTCTTTACGCTCGCGCTGGCGATCGGCGCGACCACGGCAATCTTCAGCGTTGTGTACGGCGTGTTGCTGCGGCCGCTGCCGTACAGCGATGCGAACCGCATCATGGCCATCTTCGAAGTCAACTCCAATGGGGGGTGGTCACATCTTGCGGACCCGAATTTCGACGACTTCCGGGATCAAAACCGCAGCTTCCAGACAATTGCGAAGTACAACCAGGACGTCGTGTCCGTTTCAGGTCCTTCTCAGCCAACCCGCAATATGGTCGCGGGCGTCTCGCCTGATTTCCTCAAGGTTTTCGAAATTCAGCCGATGCTCGGTCGGGATTTCACTGCCAGCGACGCAAAAAAAGGAGCCGCCCGCACCGTTCTTGTCAGCTATGGATACTGGAGGCAGTACCTCGGATCCTCGCCGGACCTCTCACAGGTGCACTTAAAAATTGATGGCGCGCTCTACTCCGTTATCGGCGTGCTCCCGGCCGGATTTCGTTTCCCGGCAGACGTGGATCTGTGGCTGCCGGCTGATTTGGACGGCGAAAATCCAAGCAGGACGTCACATAACTATTACGCGGTCGGGCGACTCCGCGACGGTGTGAATGTCGAGCAAGCCAATCAGGATATCAGCGCGATTGCGCGCCGCATTCACGATACCTCGAGCGAGCAAAGCGATTATCTCCTTAAGGATGGAGTTGTCGTCCCGCTGCAGGACTCGATCACGGGCAAAGCTCGCCCGGCGCTGCTGGTCTTGCTCGGCGCGGTGGGATTTTTGCTGCTGGTGGCGTGCGCGAACGTGGCGAATTTGCTGCTGGCACAAGCGTCTGTGAGAGAGCGCGAGCTGGCCATTCGGAGCGCGCTCGGCGCCGCGCGCGGACGGCTGATCCGCCAATTTCTTACCGAGGCGTTCCTGCTTTCGTTGGTTGGCGGCGGCCTCGGCGTATTGGGAGCGTTGTGGGGCGTGTCGGGATTAATTGCGCTGGCGCCGCAAAATCTGCCACGTCTGGACAGCGTGTCGATCAATATTCCAGTACTGGTGTTCGCGTTACTGCTTTCCACCACGGTCGCCGTCGGCCTCGGAGCGTTCACCGCCGTACGTGCGACTTCCGGGGACCTGCGCAAGGGCCTCGAAGAAGGCGGGCGTGGACAAGCGGGTTCCCAAGGCAGCCAGCGCGTTGGCCGGGCAATCGTGGCGGCACAGATGGCGATCACCTTGGTTCTCGTGGTCGGAGCGGGATTGCTCGGGCGCAGCTTGATGAAAGTGCTCGAAGTGAATCCCGGGTTCCGCGTAGACAAAATTGTTACGATGGACGTCTCTCTTCCATGGGAAGGGTGGGACAACCCCAAAGCAAAGGCAAGTCAGGCAATCTTTTTTTCCAACCTGATTGACCGTCTCAAACAAATCCCGGGCGTGCGCAGAGTTGGCGCCGCGAGCGGTCTGCCCCTGGTTGAGGGCGGGCTTCCTGACGGAATGTTCCTTCTGCCGTCGCAGAATGAGGTCCCCAAGACCATCGCGGATGATCTTGCTGCCATGTTCCAGCAAAAAGAACGCGTTGGCATTGCGGATTTCTGCGTCGCTACGGAGGGAT
>Ga0137362_10001887_pt1 | contig 13336 bp, 11 predicted proteins | sample MadtaG_2_FD_104801 | JGI IMG/M metagenome (GOLD analysis project Ga0137362, IMG submission 104801) | Vadose zone soil microbial communities from Angelo Coast Range Reserve, California, USA - Mad1_100_16 metaG | ecosystem: Environmental > Terrestrial > Soil > Vadose zone | place: USA: California... | reverse complement strand
GCAGGGCTCCACGGTCCGCTCGATGAGGTCCGCCACCAGCGCCTCGAGCTTCGCCCGCGTCAGTGTCATCACCAGGTGCTTGGGACCCGTCGCATCCGCGGTGACGAAGGGCAGGTTGATCTCGGTCTGGACCGTCGAGCTGAGCTCGATCTTCGCCTTCTCCCCCGCTTCCTTGAGACGCTGGAGAGCCATGCGGTCCTTCCGCAAGTCGATGCCGTGCTCTTTCTTGAACTCCTCGGCGATCCAGTCGATCACGCGCTGGTCGAAGTCGTCGCCGCCCAGGTGGGTATCGCCGTTGGTCGACTTCACCTCGAAAACGCCCTGCCCCAGCTCCAGGATCGAGACGTCGAATGTCCCGCCCCCCAGGTCGTACACCGCAACCTCTTCGTCCTGCTTCTTGTCGAGCCCGTAGGCCAGGGCGGCGGCGGTGGGCTCGTTGATGATGCGGAGCACGTCGAGGCCCGCGATCTTGCCGGCGTCCTTGGTCGCCTGGCGCTGGCTGTCGTTGAAATAGGCGGGCACCGTGATCACGGCCTGCGTCACCTTCTCGCCCAGGTGGGCTTCGGCGGCCTCCTTGAGCTTGCGGAGGATCATCGCCGAGATCTCGGGTGGCGAGTACTGCTTGCCCCGGATGTCGATGCGGACGTCCCCGTTGGGAGCTTTCACGACCTTGTAGGGGACGAGCTTGAGCTCCTGCTGCACCTCGTCGTAGCGGCGGCCCATGAAGCGCTTGATCGAGAAGACGGTGTTCTCGGGATTCGTGATGGACTGGCGCTTGGCAACCTGACCCACCAGGACCTCCCCGTCCTTGGTGAACGCGACCACCGACGGCGTCAGGCGGCTGCCTTCCTGATTTGGGATGACGAGAGGGCTGCCCCCCTCCATGACTCCGACGACCGAGTTGGTGGTCCCAAGGTCGATGCCGATTACCTTACCCATGCTGTCCTCCTTTGCGGGGCGATCGACAAGCGCTACCCACTAAATAGCAAGACTGACGCCAGCCTCTCCATGCTGGGATTCGCGCTGAAAACCTCGCTTCTGCACAGGGCGGCGATTGGCGCGCGGGTAGAAAAGCACCCGTTCCCTGACTGGATGACGCTCCGCCGGGCAGGAATGCTCATGGCCGCCGCGAGATTTCTGCCGGGTGGAATCTCACCCAGCCTGCTGGGTGGCTTGGGTGCGGAACCGCGCCTCATCGTTGCTCCTGTCGGGTCGAGCCCAGGTACTCGTGGATGTACTGGACGGCAGCCGCCCCCTCGCCCACCCCGGCCGCCACCCGCTTGACCGATCCGCTCCTCACGTCGCCCGCCGCGAATATCCCCGGCACGCTCGACTCGAGCCGGAAGGGCTCGCGCTCGAGCGTCCAGCCGCGCGGCCGTGCTGTCTTCGAGGCCTGCGTTCCGTCGTCGAGCTTCGCCAGGTCGGGTCCGGTCACGATGAAGCCCTTGCGGTCCCTCGCGAGAACGCCGTCGAGCCATTCCGTGTGCGGCTCCGCGCCGATGAAGATGAAGAGCGCGCTGGTGGGCAACGTCTCTTCCTTCTCGGCCGCCGTGTCGCGGACCGTGATGGCCTCGAGCCGCTGATCGCCCTGCGCACCGACCACAATGGTCTGAAGACGCACGCGGATGTTCCTGGTCGCCTCGATCTGCTCGATCAGATACTTCGACATCGACTTCGCCAGGGAATCTCCCCGCACGAGCATGGTCACCGTGTTCGCGTAGCGGGAGAAGAACAGGGCGGCCTGGCCCGCCGAGTTCGCGCCGCCGACGATGTAGACGTCCTCGCCGCGGCAGAAGAGCGCCTCGGCCAGCGTCCCGCCGTAGTAGACGCCGGCGCCGGTGAGCCGCTCGATACCGGGCGCCTCGAGCCGGCACCACTCGGCCCCGGGCGTCAGCAACACCACGTGAGCGGAGATCTCCGAGCCGTCGCTCAGCGTGACCACCCGAGACGAGCCGTCGGCGCGGAGACGGGTCACCGTCTGCGGGGTGACGATCTCGACGCCGAACTTCCGGGCCTGCGCGACGGCACGCCGGGCGAGATCGCTTCCGCTGAGACCCGCCGGAAAGCCCAGGTAGTTCTCGATCATCGCGCTCAGGCCGGCCTGACCACCCGGGGCCTGGCGCTCGACCGTGACCGTGCGGAGCCCCTCGCTGGCGCCGTAGACGGAGGCGGCGAGTCCGGCGGGCCCGCTGCCGACGATCACGAGGTCGTAGAACCGCCCCTCCGGACGCACTTTGAGCCCGATCTTCTCTGCGATTTCCGCGTTCGTCGGCTGCACGAGCTGCGTGCCGTCGGGAAAGATGACGATCGGCAGGGCGGAGCACGAGACCCCGGAGGCGTCGAACGGCCGCTGGGCCCCGGGGTCGCGCTCGACGTCGAGCCACTCGTAGGGAACACAGTTGCGGGCGAAGAAATCCCGGGTCTCGTGCGACCGCGGCGAGAACCGGTACCCGACGATGCGCACGGTTCCGGGCGCGGAGTTCGGGCCGGCCTCCCAGCCGGCCAGAAGATCGCTGAGCGCCGGATACAGATTCTGCTCCGGCGGCCGCCAGGGCTTCACGATGTAGTGATCGATCTGCGCCTTCCTGATCGCGCCGATCATCACCTGGGCGTCGGCGAAGGTGGTCAGCAGCACGCGCTTGGCCTCGGGGAAGATCCCATGCGCCTCGGCCAGGAGGTCGAGCCCGGAGCCCTGCGGGAGCCGCTGGTCGGCGAGCACGAGCGCCACTGCCTCGCCGCCCTGCCTCCGCCCGCGGAGCGTCTCGAGCGCTTCGGCTGCGGAGGCGGCGACGAGCACGCCATAACGGTCGCCGTAGGCGCACTCGAGGTCGCGCGCGAGGAGCCGGAGCTCTTGCTCGTCACCGGACACGGCCAGGAGTACCGCCTGGGCCATCGCCGCTACCGGAAGCGCAGCAGCGCGCCGAGTCCGCCGCAGTGTTCCTGCAGCCGTCGGCGCGCCGGCCCCTCGATCCTCTCGCACGCTTCCTTCACCATGTCCTGGAACACGATGCGATACGAGCGCCGGACCTGGCTGTCGGGATCGACATCCAGGTACACGCTGAGCACCCGCTCACCCTTCCCGTCGAACGCCTCGATCCGCTCGATCTGCTCTTTGGTCAGCATCGCAGGAGCACCGCGGCCCTAGATCGTCGGAAGGTCACGCGGACGGGCACCGAGCGGAAAGGCCTCGTCGATGCGTGCGAGCTCGGCTCGGGTCAGCCGGAGATCTCCGGCCCCGGCATTCTCGGCTGCATGCTGGGGGCGCGAGGCCTTGGGAATCGCGAATGTCGACGGCTTCCGCACCAGGAATCGGAGCGCGACCTGCCTGGCCGTCGCGTCGTGCGCGGCGGCGATCTCCTCCAGCACGCGCCCTCCCTTGCTGCGCGGGCCGGGAAAGTGGCCGGAGCCGAAGGGGCTGTAGGCGGTCACGGCGACTCCGTGCTTTTCGCACCACGGGATCACGGCATGCTCGATCGCGCGCTCCCGCAGGTGGTAGAGCACTTGGTTACAGGCGATGCGGCCGGGCCCCGCGATTCTCAGGGCGAGATCGAGATCGGGCGCGTCGAAGTTGCTCAGGCCCCAGGACAGGATCTTGCCTTCCTGCCGGAGCTGCTCGAACGCCGCTATCGTGTCTTCGAGGGGGTGGTCGCCGGGCCAGTGCAGGAGATAGGAATCGAGCCGGTCGGTTCCGAGGCGCGCCAGCGATTTCTCGCAGGCCGCCAGGGTCCCGGCGCGCGAGGCATTCTCGGGCAGAACTTTCGAGACGAGGAAAACCTCGTCGCGGCGCCCCGCTATGGCCTCGCCCACCAACTCCTCGACGCTGCCCGAGCCGTACAGCTCCGCCGTGTCGATATGCGTCATGCCGAGGTCGAGCCCGAGGCGCAGGGCGGCGATGGCCAGGGCAGGGTCGTCGTCCTCGAGGTGCCAGGTCCCCTGGCCTATCACCGGCACCATGTGCCCGGTGGGGCGGAACCGGCGCAGCTCCATGCCTGTCCTCCGCCACCTCAGGCGATGAGCGGCTCCAGCCGTCGCGAGATCTCCGACTTCGGCTGGACGCCGACGATGCGATCGACCTCCCGCCCCCCCTTGAAGACCAGGAGGGTCGGAATGCTCCGGAGATCGAAGCGTGCCGCCGTCGCCGGGTTTTCGTCCACATTGAGCTTCGCCACCCGGAGACGGCCGGCCATCTCCGCCGCCAGCTCGTCGATCACCGGCGCGATCATCCGGCACGGTCCACACCACGCCGCCCACGCGTCCACGACCACGGGCAGCGGCGAGCGCTCGACGTCGGCGGAAAACGACGCATCGGTGACCACGATCGGCTTGGTGTCCACGCGCAGGGGCGTCTTGCAACGCCCGCACACGGGGACGAGGCCCTGGTCGATCTTGGCGCGCGGCACCCGATTGCCCACGCCGCAGGCGGGGCAACGGACCACGAGCGCCTCGGAGGCGACGGCCACGTCAGGACCCTCCCGCCGTGACGCTCTGGAGCCGATCGCCGGGATCGCGCGAATCGGCGGAGCGCAGATCGCCGAAGCGGAGGAGGGCGCCCAGCGCCACGAGGAACGCGCTGAGAGACACCACCTGCGCCCACCCGAGCTCGGTCACCCCTCGGAGCACGATCTCCCGCAACGTCGCCACGATGCCCAGCTCCACCATGAAGTCCACCGCCACTCGATGCTCCTCGAGGTAGACGATGAGCAGCCGGACGACCTCGATCATGACCAGCATGAAGAGCACTTCCGAGATCACCACACGGAAGTCGAGAGCCGGGGCGAAGATCTCCTGATAGAGGCGGACGAGCGTCCGTGCCATGAGCCCGAAGAGGGCCACTCCCACGGCGAGCACGAGGACGTCCTGGATCGGCTCCATGAAGCGCCGCGCCAAGCGGTGGACGGCCGTATGAGGCGTTTCGAGATCGATCACGCTGAGGGCCATTGGCTGGCGAGAACTGCAAGAGCAGAGCCAGCGGCGCGAGCGCTAAGTCGCGACGATTTCAGGCGTGGGATACTCGGCATCGGGTGAAGACCCACCCGATCGGGAGCCACGGGCCGGCTGCGTGGCCCACCGGCGCTCTTGCACCGCGCGTGCTTGGCGCCGGGTGAAATCTCACCCTGCGAGAGCGCCCGGGAATCCCCCAGATTGACCCCGGCCGCGCATGGCATGACTCATGCGTCTCCTGACGCCGGCGAAAGGGACCAATGGCGACCAATCTGGAGATGACCCAGCCGGGCTCCGAGGAGAGATCGGAGCGCCGGGTGTCCTCCGTGGCGGTTCCCCGTCCGGTCGGTCGCCAGCGTTTGAGCATCCTCTGCCTGACCGCTCTCGGCGTCGTCTACGGCGATATCGGCACCAGCCCCCTCTACGCCTTCAGAGCGTGCTTCAGCTCCGAGCTCGGCCTGCCCCGCACCCCCGCCAACGTGTACGGCGTGCTCTCACTCATCGTCTGGTCCCTCATCCTGATCGTCACCGTCAAATACATCCTGGTCATCATGCGCCTGGACAATCGCGGCGAAGGCGGCATCCTGGCCCTCCTCGCGCTCGTGCTCCAGAAGCAGCGTCGCGGCGTCCTCATCGGGCTCGGGCTCTTCGGCGCAGCGCTCCTCTACGGCGACGGCATCATCACGCCGGCCATCTCTGTCCTCAGCGCGGTCGAAGGGCTCGAGGTCGCGGTCCCCACGTTGCGCCACATCGTGGTGCCGGCCACCCTCGCCATTCTCTTCCTGCTGTTCATGGGCCAGCGATTCGGCACGGCACGGGTCGGCGGCGTCTTCGGGCCCATCATGCTCGGGTGGTTCGCCACTATCGGGACCCTCGGGGGCATAGAGATTGCGCGGGCGCCGGAGATCCTTCTTGCCTTCAATCCCTGGTACGGCGCGCAGGTGTTTGTGCACAACAGGATGGCGGGGTTTCTCGTCCTGGGGGCCGTCGTGCTGGCCATCACCGGGGCGGAGGCGCTCTACGCCGACATGGGCCACTTCGGGCGGCGTCCGATCCGGCTCGCCTGGTTCCTCGTCGCGCTGCCGGCGCTCCTCCTCAACTACTTCGGCCAGGGTGCCCTCGTTCTGCGCGTGCCGGGGGCGTTCGAGAATCCGTTCTACCTCCTGGCGTCCGGTTCGTTCCTCTATCCCCTCCTCGCCATGGCCACGCTGGCCACGATCGTTGCTTCCCAAGCGCTGATCTCCGGTGCCTTCTCCCTGACGCATCAATGCGTCCAGCTTCGCTACTGCCCCCGCGTGTCGATCGTGCACACCTCTCGCGCCCAGGCCGGCCAGATCTACATTCCCTCGGTCAACGCCGCCCTGATGGTCGGCTGCCTCCTGCTGGTGCTCGGATTCCGGTCCTCCACTTCCCTGGGCGCCGCCTACGGCATCGCCGTCACGGGCACCATGGCCATCACGACGCTTCTCTTTGCCGTCCTCGCGCGCCGCCTCTGGCAATGGGCGCTCTGGCCCACCGCCGCGCTGGCCGGAGCGTTCCTCGTCATCGACCTCGCCTTCGCGACGGCGAACCTCGCCAAGATCCGCCAGGGCGGCTGGGTACCTCTGGCCATCGCCGCGGGTCTCTTTCTGCTCATGACCACCTGGAACCGCGGCTCCGATCTCGTCAGCCGATGGCTGTCGGACGCCATGATGCCCCTCGAGACTTTCCTGGCCGAGCTCCGGCGTCTGAAGCCACCGCGCGTGCCGGGCACGGCCGTCTTCCTGACCACGCACATCGACGGGGCGCCCCTGGTGCTGCAGCATCACCTCCGCCACAACAAGGCGCTTCAGGAGGAGGTGATCCTCCTCGCGATCATGGTCGCCGACGTGCCCGAAATGGACGAGCTCGAGCGGGTCGAGGTCGAGGCGCTTCCCCTCGGCCTGTACAGAGTGCGAGCCTACTACGGCTTCCTGGAACGAGCCGATATGGAGGAGATCCTGATTCGCTGCCGCGCCGCCGGCATCCGCGCCGAGGACGACGAGACGACCTACTATCTCGGACGGACTCGGCTTCTCCCGACGGGGCCCGCGCCCATGATGCGCTGGCGCAAGCGGTTGTTCGCTTTCATGGCGCGCAACGCGAGCTCCGCCGCCGACTTCTTCCGCATTCCGCCCGACCGCGTGGTGGAGCTGGGCGCGCGGGTCGAGTTCTGACCCGCACCGCGGGCTCCCGCTCAGTGGGCTGCGTGGCCGGCGCGGACGACCCGGGCGGCCGCGAAAGCGAGCGTCAGCACGACGATGGCCGCGATCACGCCATAGTCGATCCGCCCGGCAAATCGCTGGATGACGTCGCCGAGACTGTAGCCGATCCCGTAGCCGAGACCGACCGCATACGGGACGTAGAGCAGCGCGCCGAGCACGTTCGCGACGGCGAAGGACAGGGGGGACATCCCGGCGGCACCCGCGAGAGGCCCGGCCAGGAAGCGCGCGCCCGCCACGAACCGGGCTACGAAGACGGCGAGGGCGCCGTAGCGTGTCATGAAGCCGGAGATCTTCTCGAGCCGCTCGCGAGTGACAAACACCCGGTGGCCGTACCGCTCGATCGCGGCACGCCCATAGCGCCGGCCCAACCAGAAGCCGACGTTGTCCCCGACCACCGCGCTGACAAAGCCGACGGCGAGGACGGTTGGGAGGTGCAGCTCTCCCCGCTGAGCGGCGTAGCCGGCCAGCACGAGAACCGTCTCCTCCGGCACGGGGAGACCAAGGTTCCCGAGGGCGACCGCGAGGAAGATCCCCGGGTAGCCCCAATGCTCCAGGGTCGGGCCAGGCATCTAGACCGCGAACTGTCTCGGATCGAACCCGTGACGCTTCAACAGCTTGCCCAGATCCCTCCTTTCCTTGCCTGCCTCCCGGGCCGCCTGGCTCACGTTGCCCCGGTGATCGGTCATGAGCCGGAGCAGGTACTGGCGGTCAAAAGCGTCCAGGGCCTGTCGCTTCTGGGTCTTGTAGGAGCGCGGTGCCTGCAGGAGCGACGTCGCCGCTCCGAGCCCGCCCGCCACTCCCGGAAGGCCGAGATCGCCCACTTCGATGCGGCCTCCCTTCGCCTCGGGGAGCGCCCGCACGATTGCGTTCTCGAGCTCCCGCACGTTACCCACCCAATTCCACGCGAGAAGTGCCTCCGCCGCGGGCCCTGAAAGCCGCGGCGCCGCCCCGGAGCCCTGCCAGTACTTCCTGATGAAGTATTCGGCCAGCCGCGGGATGTCTTCCCGTCGATCCCGGAGTGGAGGCAAGCTGACCGAGAACACGCACAGGCGGTAATAGAGGTCCACCCTGAAGGCGCCAGTCTGGACCAGGCGCTCGAGCCCGGCGTTCGTTGCCGCCAGAAACCGCACATCGGCGCGATGCTCCGAGTTGGACCCCAGTAGCCGGAACGTCCTATCTTGAAGTACACGCAGGAGGGCGACCTGGCCCCGCGGCGTGAGCGTGTCGATCTCGTCCAGCAACAGCGTCCCCCCGGCTGCCTGGGCGACGAGCCCCTGCCGGCGGGCGTGGGCGTCCGTGAACGCCCCACGTTCATGACCGAAGACCTCGCTCTCGAACAGCGTATCCACGAGGGACCCGCAGTTCATGGCGACGAAGGGATACGACGCCCGAGGGCTCAAGCGGTGGATGGCGCGGGCCACGAGCTCTTTGCCAGTGCCCGTCTCCCCGCTGATCAACACGGCTCCCTCCGCCTTCGCCAGCGTCGGAAGCCTCGCGAGAATGTCCCGCAAGGCCGGAGCCTGCCCCACGAGCCCGGGCACCACTTCATCATCAGAAATGCGTTCGGAATTGATCGCGAGAAGGTTGCTCATCGGCGCCTCCTGGGACATCTCTTGCGCCGCGCGGGCGCGTGCTCGACTCTCCATATGACTACGGATTCCTCGACTCGCCCGCTCGGAAGCCAAGAGCATGCCAGTCCGCCCCAAGTAGGCCGCAGAGGTAAGTCGTCGGAAACGTGGGTCTTGATTTCGGTCTGGCGACGACGTGCGGACACAAGTGGGAAGAAACGACCGTGTAACAACTCCGCTATTAACCGGAGGTGCCGCTTCCTAAGCCCGCATCGCTCCGCGTGCCTCGGTCGAGGTGGAGGCCCTGGCCGTGAGGGCATGGCGAAGAACGGCCTCCGCATCGTCGACGAGGGTGAAGGAGAGTTGGCTGCGGAGATCCTCCGGCACCTCCTCGAGGTCCCGCTCGTTCCGGCTGGGCAGGATCACTTCGCGTATGCCGGCCCGGTGTGCCGCCAGGACCTTTTCCTTGATGCCTCCGACGGGAAGCACCTTGCCGCGAAGCGTGATCTCCCCCGTCATGGCCAGATCGCTCCGGACCGGCCGCCGGGTGGCCAGGGAGGCCAGTGCGGTCATGATGGTCACACCGGCAGAGGGCCCGTCCTTGGGAATGGCTCCCGCCGGCACGTGCACGTGGATGGTCTTGCCCTCGAAGATCCTGGGATCGATGTCGAGTGCGTCGGCGTGGGAGCGCACGTAGGAGACGGCGGCTTGGGCGCTCTCGCGCATGACGTCGCCGAGCATGCCGGTGAGGACAAGCTGCTCCTCGCTGCTCGGCATCATGGTCGCTTCCACAAAGAGCACATCGCCGCCGGTCGGGGTCCAGGCCAGTCCGGTCGCGACACCGGGCTGGTCGGTCCGCTCGGCGACTTCGTCGAAGAACCGCGAACGCCCGAGGTACTCGGTCAGGTTGTCGGGGGTGATCCGCACCGGATCGCGTTGGCCCTCGGCGAGCCGACGGGCGACCTTCCGGGCCACCGCGGCGATTTCCCGCTCGAGGTTCCTGACGCCGGCCTCGCGCGTGTACCCGCGGATGATACGCCGGATGCTCTCGGGCTCGAAGCTGAGCTCCTCCGTGGCGAGGCCATGGGCCGCAAGCTGCTTCGGAATCAGGTACGCCTTCGCGATCCCGATCTTCTCCTCGTCCGTGTACCCGGAGAGCATCAGGATCTCCATGCGGTCGCGGAGCGCACCCGGGATGGTGTCGAGCGTGTTGGCGGTGGCGATGAACAACACCTGCGACAGATCGAAAGGCACGCCGAGGTAGTTGTCGACGAAGGTGTTGTTCTGGGCCGGATCGAGCACTTCCAGCAATGCGGAGGACGGATCGCCCCGCCAGTCCGCTCCGATCTTGTCGATCTCGTCCAGCATGAAGACCGGATCGCGCGTCTCGGCGCGCCGGAGGCCCTGGATGATGCGCCCGGGCAAGGCTCCGATATACGTTCGCCGATGGCCCCGGATCTCCGCTTCGTCCCGCACTCCGCCGAGCGACATGCGCGCGAACTTCCGTCCCAGGGCACGGGCGATGCTCTGGCCGAGGCTGGTCTTGCCCACACCCGGGGGGCCCACGAAGCAGAGGATGGGCTCCCGGGCGGGGCTGTCTCCCGTCACGCGCGGCGGCTCAGCGGGTGTCGGCGCGTCGCCAGAGATAGCCGTGCCGCCCTCGCGCTCCTGCCGGAGCTTCTTGACGGCAAGGTATTCGAGGATTCGCTCCTTGATCTTTTCCAGGTCGAAATGGTCCTCGTCCAGCACCTGCCGGGCGCGATGGATGTCGATGGTGCCACCGTCCTGCTTGTTCCACGGCAGGCCGGCCAACCACTCGAGATACGTGTGAATGATGCCGTGCTCGGGCGAGGCCGGCGAGATGCCCGCGAGCCGGGCGAGCTCACGCTCCGCCTCACGGCGTGCCTCCTCGGGGAGGCGCGCTTCCTCGATCCGCCGGCGGAGCTCTGCCACGTCGCCGTTATTGTCCTCGTCTTCGCCGAGCTCACGCTGGATGGACCGGAGCTGCTCGCGCAGGTAGTAGTCGCGCTGCTTCTTGGTCAACCGCTCCTCGGTGTCTGTCGTGATCTTGCGGCCGAGCTCGCGCACTGCGAGCTCGCGCTGGAGGAAGTCCACGAGCCGGCGCAGCTTGGCGGCGACCGGATCCATCTCGAGGAGCTCCTGCCGCACCGCCATGTCGAACGGCACCAGGGACGCGACGAAATAGACCACGCGGAGCGGATCGGCGAGGCTCTCCGCCGCGACCGCGAGCTCGTTGGGGAGCTCTTGCGACGCCTCCACGACCCTGCGGAAGATATCCACGACGGCGCGCCGCAGGGCCTCCACCTCCGTCGCCTGGTCGATCTGGTCCCGGGCCACCTCGAGCCGCGCGACCAGATACGGCTCCGTCCCGATCCAATCCAGCAGCCGGACCCGCTCGATGCCCTGGACCATGATGCGTATGCTGCCGTCGGGCGCCCGGGCGAGCTGGTGGATGACCGCCACGGTGCCCATGCGGTGGAGATCGGCGGGGGTGGCCGCCTCCACCTTCGGATCGCGCTGGGCCACCAGCGCCAGCAGCCGGTTGCCGCGCATGGCGTCGTCGACGAGCCGGACGGAGCGCGGCTGCACGACGGCCAGCGGGACCGCCGTCAGCGGGAGCACGACCGTGTCCCGAAGTGGCAGGACGGGGAGTGCGTCGGGAATGACGAAGTCGCCCGCGCCACCGTTACCGGGGGTCGTGCCGGGCTGGTCGGCCATCAGCGGGCCTCGCCACGCTTCGGCAGCGTGATGCGGAGCAGGCCCCGATCGTAGCGGGCCTCCACGCGCTCGGTGTCCACCGGTGCCGGCAATGGCAGCTCCACCTGGAACGGGCCCTGGCGAATGCTGGCCGCGTGATACTTCGCCGCTTCTTCGCCGGGCGAGAGCCCGCGGCGCCCTTCGACGACCAGCGCATCCTCGAAGAGCTTGACCTCGTAGTCGTCTTCCTCGACGCCGGCGAGGTCCACGACGATCTCGACCGTGGTCGCCGTCTCGTACGTGTCCGCGTCGGGCCGCCAGCGGGCTTCGGCGAGAAGGCGCAGACGGTCACTCTGCCAGAGATCGCCGAACGGCCACGTCTGGCCGGGCCGCATCACCATCGCGTAGCGGTAACTCAAGCGTCGATAGCGCATCGAGCCTTCCCTTCTGGCTGAGACGTGAACGCAAGAGTGAGGCCAGATCGTTCACGGGGCGATGGCACGGCAGATCTTGATGTTACGGAGGGTTGGAACGCCGGTGATGGGTGGAGATGCACCCGCACGATCGGGGCCCGCCCGGTCTGGAACGCGCCCGTTGCCTTGCGCGCCGCGGGATTGGCGTCGGGTTGGAACTCACCCGCCCGCCGGGGTGCCGATCCCTCCGTCAGGGATTCTTGAGCCGGATGTCCTCGTAGGCGGGGAACGGATACAGGGGAATCACGTTCATGGTGTGGTCGGCCAGTCGCGGTCCCGTGCCGTTCAGCGTGCGAAGGTCCATGAGCGGCGCGAACATGACCCGATCGATGGTCGCCTGCTGGATTCGGTGAAGGATGGCCTCGCGCTTGGCGGGGTCTCGCTCCCGCGCCTGCTGGAGGAACATCTCGTCGAGGTCGGGATAGCCGCCGTAGGAGGAGCCGCCCTTGGAGTAAATGAACGCCTCCACTCGGGTTGCGGCGTTGCCCGAATTCCCCACGCCGACCAGGAACAAGCCGCGGAGCTTCTTCTCCTGCCAGGCGGCGTAGAAGGCGGCGCGCTCCATGGGCCGGGCCCTCACCCGGATGCCCACGGCGTTGAGATTGTTCAGCACGGCGTCGCCGACGCTTGGGAAGCCCGGGATGGGCGTGAACTCTCCGGCGTCGAGGCCATTCGGGTAGCCGGCCTCGGCGAGGAGCTGCTTGGCCTTGACGGGGTCGTAGGGCAGCGGCTGGGCCTGCAGCGCGAAGTCCATCACGCGCGGGACGATGCATCCGGCGGGCGGGCAGCAGCCGAGGCAGGCAGCCTCGTTCGTCCCCTTGCGATCGAGCGCGTAGTTGACGGCCAGCCGCATCCGCTTGTCGCTCCACGGCGACTTGGGATCCCACTGGTCGGGGAACTCGACCCAGAAAATAGACGCGTGGCGCGAGCACGACAGCCCCAGGCGCGGGTCGTGCTTCACTGCCTCCGCGTCGGGCCCGTCAAGGACGAGGGCGTAGTCCGTCTCGCCGCTCTTGAGCATTGCCAGCCGCGTGGTGCTGTCGGGCACGCCCTTGAGGGTCAGGCGCTTGACGTAGGGCGCGTGCCGCCAGTACCCGGGAAATGCTTCGAGCACGATATCGATGCCGGGACGCTGACTCACGAGCTTGTAGGGGCCCGCGCCGACCGGCTTCTGCTTGAATCCGTCCGCGCCGACCTGCTCGAAGTACTTCCTCGGCAGAACGATACCGGCGGCCGTTGCCGACGTGCCGTAGAAGGTCATGAAATCCGGCCAGGGCTCCTTGAGATGTATGCGCACTGTCAGGGGATCGACCGCCTCCACCCGCCGCACGCGGGCTTGAAGCTGCTTCGCCCCGGCGCCCTGGTAGCGCTCGGTCAGATAGCCGCCCACCAT
>Ga0137362_10001884_pt1 | contig 13354 bp, 9 predicted proteins | sample MadtaG_2_FD_104801 | JGI IMG/M metagenome (GOLD analysis project Ga0137362, IMG submission 104801) | Vadose zone soil microbial communities from Angelo Coast Range Reserve, California, USA - Mad1_100_16 metaG | ecosystem: Environmental > Terrestrial > Soil > Vadose zone | place: USA: California... | reverse complement strand
TCGGAAGAGACCAACCAAGCAAAGTCGATGTGCGTCTTTTGATGCACAATACCTTGATAACTGCTCGTTGACCTGATACAAATTTGCAGCAGTGAGTGATGTAACTGATGTTGAAGCAACCAGTTTCCCCACTCCCCCTACCATCCCAACGCCGTATCCTCATCGATGGTCCCTCAGCTGTATGTCAAGAGAAACCCACCTACAGCATTGACGACGTAACTAACGAGGTATCGAATAGCTCTACTCAAGGGCTTGTCCCTCACCGACTCTCCTCGCTGTACTCCAGCACCGCCCTCAAGCCCTCAGCTGAAATGGGCCATACCAATCGACGTGTTACCCGATGAAGTCCTACTAGCAATTTTCGATTTCCATGTGGTAGCTGCGCTGGTGCGCTCTCATGTTATGCCAACACGAGACGGCACGGATACCATACACACACGTGGCAACCGAATTCCCAAAAAGGGGATCGAGGCGTGGCTATCGCTGACACACGTGTGTCGACGATGGCGAAATATTGTTTTTGGATCACCGCGTCGCTTGAACCTGCACCTCGTTTGCACACCCAGAACACGTGCGAAAAACACACTCAAGCTCTGGCCAGACTTACCTCTCCTCATTCAGGGCTCCATGTCCTCAGTATCACGTGTAAATAACATCATTGTTATGCTTGGTCACGGCAATCGCATATATACAATAAACCTCTGGGAGCTTGAAAGTCGGCAATTGAAGAAAGTCTTGGCAGCGATGCAGAAACCACTTCCGGAGATGACACATCTGCAGCTTCAGACGTCCGACAAATCGGCGCCAGTTGTTCCCGATTCCTTCTTGGGTGGATCTGCCCCCCATCTACGACATCTCGAATTGGAACGCATTCCATTTCCGGGATTACCGAAACTACTTTTGTCTGCCATCGACCTCGTCACTCTTCGGCTTCATAACATTCCTCATTCCGGGTACTTTTCACCCGAGGTGATGGTCACTTGTCTCTCCGTGTTGACCAGCCTCAAAGAAATCTGTCTCGAATTTGGATCCCCTCTATCTCGACCTGATTGGGAAAATCGACGTTTACCGACACGCACGCGCGTTGTCCTCCCCGCTCTCACATATTTTGGATTCCAAGGTGTCAGCGAATATATGGACGACCTCGTGGACCTCATCGATGCCCCTCGACTCAACTATTTATATATTGTTTTCTTCAATCAAATCATTTTCGACACCGCACAACTTGGTCAATTCGTCAGTCGAACACCAAGGCTGAAGACGCCCTACGAAGCACACGTGGTCTTTGATCATTATGTCGTCCTGGTCGAACTTTTATCACGGACATCCGCATTCGGTTACGGAAACCTCAAAGTGAAGATCTTCTGCGGAGAGCTAGACCGGCAGCTGTCAACCCTAGCTCAAGTCTTTACCCCGTCTCTGCCTCCCCTTTCGACGGTGGAGACCCTCTACATCGAACGTCCACATTCACAACTAGATTGGAAAAACAATATTGAGAACACCCAATGGTTGGAGTTTTTGCGTCCATTTGTCGCCGTGAGGAATCTGTACGTGTCGAGGGAATTTGCACCAGGTATAGTATCTGCCCTGCAACAGCTCGTTGGGGGCAGAGTAACAGAAGTGTTGCCCGCCTTGGAGAGAGTTTCGTTGGGGTTGCCCCGCCAATTGGGACCTGTCCTGGGCGACATTAGGAAGTTCGCTGCTGCGCGACGGCTGTCCGGTCATCCTATAGCCATTTCCGAATGGTAAGAAAGTAGTAGGAGGGCAGCGCTTAACAAGTATTCAGTGTATTCTATCTCATTGATATTTCAGAGTCATTCGAGTCTATTTACCGCCTCCCATTCTCTTTCGGGCTCGTTGTTTGCTTCCTGGGACATCAGCTACACTATTTTTTAACGTCACCATAATATGATCCCATTGTCTCGGTACGATTTGCATGTTGTGTTGAATAAATGCAAATTTATAAATGTGCAGCAACAGTGGCAGCTCATCTTGACCATATGCACAAGCAGCACAATTGCTTGTCGCTGATTGACTGAGTGAGTCCGACCAAACCTCGCTGGGGCGGCTCACTAGCGCTCACTGCTGGCAGATCCCGCGGTTCACCTTCGCTTTTCCCGCTCCGATCCGAGTCCGAAGCACTATAATCCGTCTCGGAAAATGGAAAGGAGAGTGAGATGAGTATGACGTCACGTACCATATTTGGAAGGGTCGAGTGTGGGATAGGCGGCGGCACGCCACACAACCCTTTCTCCCCAACCAACACCGAATTCTCACCGATCGATTGACCATCCAACCACGGTTTGATAAATCGACCAACGAGGTCTCAAATAGCCTCACTTGAAAGTGTACCCGTCTTCCGGTCTCCCTGTCATACTCCCCGCACCGCCCTCGCCTCTCCACCATTTCCCAGCCACCTGGGACGTTGATCAACATATCAGTCTCAGGCTTGAAGGCTTGCAGATGGCAAATAGTCGTCGCCAGACTCTGGAAAAGCGAAACGAACCAAATCAAGGCATGTCTTCCTTATACAACGTCACGCAATGACTGCTGACTGACTTGATGTGATGTAGGCAAGGTGATACGAATCGACATACTCCCTGATGACGTCCTACTAGAAATATTTGATTTTTATATAGATGTAATTCCATCATATGGACGCACGCAGGAGATGGAGCTATGGCAATCACTGGTTCATGTGTGTCGACGATGGCGAAGCCTTGTCTTTGGGTCACCACGTCGCCTGAATCTGCGACTTTTTTGTACAGGCAGAACACCTGCAAGGGACACACTGGACGTTTGGCCAGCCTTTCCTCTCCTTATTTGGGGGAATGTGACCTCATCATCAGACGCGGACGATATCATTGTAGCCCTTGGGCAGAACAATCGCGTATGTCAAGTCTTCCTCTCGGGCATTGCAGATCCACAATGGGAAAAAGTCTTGGGAGCGATGCAGGTGCCATTCCCTGAGCTGACAGATTTGCGGCTCACCTCATTATATCATGAAACACCATCTGTCGTTCCCGATTCGTTCTTGGGTGGATCTGCCCCACGTCTGCAACACTTCGACTTGAATGGCATTCCATTTCCAGGATTGCCAAAACTGCTTTTGTCCGCTACTCACCTTGTCTACCTCTCCCTTATACGTATTCCTCATTCCGGGTACATTTCACCCGATGCAATGGCCGCTCTCCTCTCCGTCTTGTCCAGCCTCGAAAAACTTTTTCTTCAATTCCAATACTCTCAATCCCGCCCTGACTTGGAAAGCCGACATCCACCTCCACCTAAACGTTCTGTCATCCCCGCTCTCAAATGTTTTGTTTTCAAAGGGGTTATCGAATATTTAGAGGACCTCGTGACCTCCATCGACGCCCCTCAACTCCATGACTTCTATATAAACTTCTACAATCAAGTCGGTTTCGATGGCCCACGGCTCGCCCAATTTATCAGTCGTACACCAACATTTGGGGCACATAATGAAGCACATATGACGTTTGGTGATACCATCGTCAGCATCGAACTTAAATATCGGGCACCCGACAGATCTCCTCTTCTGATAAGGGCCCCATGCGGTGTACCAGTTTGGCAGCTTTCGTCTGTCGCGCAGATCTGTGACTCCTGTTTGCCTTTCCTTTCCAGGGTAGAGGACCTCTACATCAAGGAGTATCTATATTCGCAACTGTTTTGGAACTATGACGCCATCGAAAACACCCTATGGTTGGAGCTCTTACTTCGATTTCATGCGGTAAAGAATCTCTATCTATCCGAGGACTTTGCGCCAGTTATCGCGACCTTCCTCCGAGAAATCGTTGGGACAGAGGTGTTCCCCAGCCTACAGAAGATTCTTGTAGAGGAGCTCGAGCCATCGGGACCTTTGGAGGTTTTCCAGGAAAACATTGGGCAGTTCATTGCAGCACGAGAACTCTCCGGTCACTCTATCACCATTTCTGTCAGGAGAAGACCCTGGTATGAACGTGAACGCTGCAGTTGGTAGGAGGTCTAATGATTGACGGGTCCCCTCTGTTCTCAATGCCCTGTCCCATTGATGTTTCTTGTCGCCTACTGATCTCGTACTATTTTTGTTTCCACTTCTTAACTTGTTTCGAAATATCAATTGTGCTATGTAGCGCGGTCGGGTCGCGCAAGTGAATTCGAGAGGAGAGAGATCAAAAGAAGGGAAAGGGTCAGTGTTTGACAAAGGGGCAATGCGTGTGTCGGCTCGTTTGCTCCTGCTAACGTCCTGCACCCTTGGGCCGAAGAGACCGACAAGTAGGGCATGGTGGCACACTGAGAAAGTGAGACTGAAAGGGGTCTGTATTGTCCAGTATCAGGTAGCATGAATATATACATATTGCCACTACCTAAGGTGCAAGGGAGGACGAGAAGACAGGAGGAAGTCGCGTACCTTCATCAAAGCCATCAGAAAGCGCAAAGTTCCCTGTTTTTTACAACCGCAGAGCCGTACAGCGGCGCGTAAAGAACTACTCGGTCCACACAAGTCTCCCGATGAATGCGGGCGCCTATACGAAGAATTGCTGTGGTGTTTATACACGCTACGGGCACCTGCAAGTCCCATGACATCATCAGGATCCTACTTCTTGATCTTACGAAGTCAGCCTAGACTTTCACCATACATTGCCTCCACCGGTGTTTCAAACGATGCATAGTTCACATACGGCGCGGCATTCCTCTGTCCTGATCCCGGCTTCGACCAACGATGGAACCATACGTAGTGTCAGCTATGAACCTGTCGGCAGAAGCTTTCGTCCAAGCAAAGTAGATGTTAGACGGGAGGACGGTAAGAGAGCGATCTGGAGGGTACGCAGATGGCGAGCCGTGGGTGAGGAATCCAGGCTCGAGTGGTCCTATGGTATAAGCGAAGCGAGGAAGACGAACTGCGGTTGAAAACGATGCGCTAAGTGACATTCTGTCGTCATCTGTATGGGACACAAATGACGCCCTGAGCGCGCTAAGTTCTGCAATATGGTGTTGCAGAGTGTGGTCACCTGTTCACCATCTTTATGTATCAGGAACCTCCATCAAACATCTGAGCTCGCGTGTATACGTACCGAGGATGCCCTAATCCCAACCAACCAAACCAAACCGATCGACCAACCAACCAATCAGAGAAAGAAATGAGATTAGGGACTAAAGGGTCAGATGTTCAGAACGGCCCAAGGGAGAGGGAGAAAAAGAGGGAAGGGAGTGAAGGGAAGGCGAGGTACGCTGGAGAGAACCCCACGTGAATTTACTTTACTGTGCCGCGTCAGACGGCGTGAGCGCCACAAGACGCGTTAGGATCGAGTAGACATTCGCTTTCGAGGGGGGAATATGGCACGATTTCATTAACACCAGTACATCCTGCTCGTAGCATTCGACCTGTATTAGCATGCGGAGGTGGGAGAAGTACATCGAACGCAGCGGAGAGAGGGGTGTTGCGCTCGAGAGATTCGTAAAATGCTATAGATGCGTCTGGTCCTGCGAGCGTGCGCGGGTGTTAAGATTATTATAAGGCATTTTTCACTGGCATCATGACGTTCGAGAGAGTGCTGCTCACCTTGTACTCCGAGTCAAGGCCCTGAGCTCCACCCGACGTGGAAGGGGCAGCATGCGGCATCGGGTCATCCTCTTCCACACTACATTCTGCAAAAAACGGATCATTCCAACCCTCCCAAATCCTTCACCTTTATCTCTTCTCATAGACGACATACATGAACACCATCACCCAGCGATTGACTGTCGGCGGACGGTTTACTGCCGTGTGAAGATCACGTGGCTATTTACAGAACCTGGTCGCCTGGCCCTAACCTGACCCGGAATCCCATCATCGATGGCCTTTCAATTGTAAGTCAAGAAAGTGACTCACTGCCTCGATCGATTGACTCACAAAATTCTCAATCAGTTCCGAGTCGCGTAACCCCCAAGTCTCCCCGCCCTCCAGTACCGCGCTCGCGCCTCTAACATTTCTTGGCCATCCTGTGCCTCCAATCTCAACAGACCACCATTCCAAAGGCTTGCCGGTGGCAAACAACCGCCGTCGGAATCGGAAGGTAGTACGAACGAAGAGGGTCCGACGTACGTCTTTCGTTGGGCATCGTCTCGCAATGCCCCTGACCAAGTTGATGGGATTTAGGCCAGGTGATATCAATCGACGTACTTCCTGATGATGTCCTCCTAGCAATATTTGATTTCTATGTGGTCCCAGATAAGGACTCATGTGGTCAGATAGAGGTGTGGCAATCACTGGTACATGTGTGTCGACGATGGAGAAACGTTGTTTTTGGATCACCACGTCGCCTCAATCTGCGACTGGTTTGTGTTCCAGGACAACGTACAATGGAAGCGCTAGACATCTGGCCAGCCTTGCTTCTCGACATTAGGGACGTTTCCCTCAAAACATCCGATGAAGACAACATCATCGCTTTGCTCGAACGCAACGACCGCGTGTGTTCCATCGACCTTGAATACCTTAGAAGTTCGCCATGTGAAAAAGTTTGGGCAGCGATGCAGGTGCCATTCCCCGAAATGACATATCTGTCGCTCAGGTCAAGGGCTGAGACACTGCCTGTCATTCCCGATTCGTTCTTGGGTGGATCTGCACCGCGTCTGAAAACGGTTTGGTTGGATGGCATTCCATTTCCGGAATTACCGAAACTTCTTTCGTCTGCCATTCATCTCAGCCAACTTCGTCTTCGAGAAATCCCCCATTCAGGATACTTCTCACCCGAAGTGATGGTCATTTGCCTCTCCACACTGACCCGCCTCGAATCGCTTTATCTTGAATTCGAATCACCTCGATCTCACCCTGACCGGGAAATCCGAAGCCTTCCTCCACCAAAACGTTTTGTCCTCCCCGCTCTCATGTATTTTCGTTTCAGAGGGGTAAGCGAATATCTGGAGGACATCGTGACTTGCATCGACACCCCCAAACTCAAAAACTTTTATATGACTTTCTTCAATCAAGTAGATTTCGATAACCCACAACTCGCCCAATTCATCACACGTACACCAATATTCAAGGCACCTGATGAAGCACGTGTGCAATTTCACGATGGCACCGTCAGCGTCGTACTTCCATCCTGGACATCTGGATACGGAAAGACCCTGATCGAGATCTCATCCAGGGAACCAGATCAGCAGCTTCCATCCATCGCGCAGATCTGTACTTCGTCTTTGCCTCCCCTTTCCACCGTGAAGAACCTCTACATCGAACATCATTATTCGCAATTAGTTTGGGAAACTGATGCTGTCGAGAACATCCAGTGGTTGGAACTCTTCCTTCCGTTCACCGGAGTGAAGAATCTGTACCTATCCGAGGAATCTGTACTAGGTATCATCCGCGCCCTACGAGAGCTCGTTGGGAGCAGAACAACAGAGGTATTGCCCGCCTTGCAGAAGATCTTCGTGGCACGGCACAGGCTATCCCGAAGTATCATTAGGCAGTTCGTTGCCGCGCGAGAGCTTTCTGGTCATCCTATAGCAGTTTCCCGCTGGTAAGAAAGTAGTAGGAGGGTGACACGGTGACGATTGACAAGAGCTTTCCGCATTCTATCCCATTAACGTTTTGTGACAACTACTTATAGCACATCTCTCTTTCTCACCCCTTTCGGCCTTGTTATTTGATTCCCAGGACATCAGTTTCACTATCTTTCTTAATATCACCATGATTTAGTCCCTGTATAATTATGGCTCGCGTCGCTTGGAGACAACTTGCCTATAGATTCAGAAACAGCTCATCTTTGACCATGTGCTCAATTGATTCTTGCCGTTGGCTGTTTACTACCCGAGTCTACTCAACCCTCTGGTTGGTGGCATCGTTGCGACTTTCATCTTTCACAGTGGATAATCACGCCTTGCCGCAGTATCGAACGACCCAGGGCCATACGTTTTCCTTAACAATGAAGACCCCAATACAGTTTCCAAAAGAGTAACCCTTCGCGAAAAACACTACGAGATTACACCACAGCAGCTGGTCCGACGCGAATGTGAAGGTAGGAACGCCGTCTTTACAGCTTACCACTCAGGTTCTTCACGATGACATCAACGAACTCGGTGCTTGCTGTGTTTGATCTCGGTCGCCTCCGCTAATCTTTGTGCAGGTAGTCTTTCACCATATCCCCTTCTCACTGATGACATACAGTATGTAAACACCATCTTGTAGCTCGGGAATCTTAGCGATTAGCTGCAAGTGGAATGAAAGAGGATTTACTGTATTAAAACCACGAGGAAGAGGCGTAGATCATTGACGGGAGGCGTTGTAACAACGCCTATCCTTGTCAGAAATGAAATGGGAGCTCTTTGAGTGATCAAACGTTTTTACAGCGATCTATAGCACGGGATAGAGCATGTTGTGAACAGGATAGGGGCCACATGTCTGGAGTCACATACTACCTGCGCCCGCGCTGGAGCGGAACAAGCGGGATCAGAGGTGTTGGTAAATGCGGCGGAAAGACTGGCTCTCGTCACGCTCGAGAGACTTGTAAATGTCATGTATGGATGCACAGGGCCTGCAAGCATGCGCGTCTTCTATAATTATGATAGGACGCGTTGCTGGGTATTTGTCAGGTTCAAGAGAGTGCTTATTCCCAACGAGAAATGGGGTGATGCTATCTGATGAGAGTCGATGGTGACCGATTGGGTGATGAGAAACTGACGTGAACTGATGTCAGTTGACTTTGGATAGTTTTTTCTTTCTTTGAATCTCCTTCAATATACCATTTACCGCTGCTTGTCAATCAATCCGGCCTCTCTGTCTCAACACAACCATGACGCTACCTTATATACCCCTTATACCTCGTTCACCACCGCAAATTTTCTTCAAGCATACCCATCCGCAAGTTTTGCCTATGGCTACTCCTCATCCTCGTCGCCACCGACTTCCAAAGTATTGCACGAGCGACACCGTGAACGTTCGGTTGTCGCACCGAGGCGTGCCACGCCATCGTAGCCGGACCCGTGCTGATACCACCACTCGTCTTTCCCTCCCGATCCACCCGCGACATAATGCACACACTCTTCCACCACCATTTCTCAGGCTACCTTTCGCTCCAGGTTTAGCGGAGAAAAGGGTGGCCGGTCGCCACCTAACATGCCTGCACATGGGGTGTTTGTCAATACCATTGAGTAGAAATACCGAAAACCGAGAAAACAAAACGGGGCTGACTGTATTCCTTCTCTTTGACCCTGGTCTCGAATTGGACGTTCTTGACGACCGTGAACAACGTATGCGTCATGAATATGGATGCAACGCTCAGAGCAGAGACGAGGACGGTGAGTATGTTGGTCTGCATGCGGATCATCTGGGCGCGTACCATAGCGTCAGTAAGACCAGCTATTTCTTCTTCGGTTCTCAATTGTCGACTTTTTTTAGCGTCTATCATTTCCTAACTCAGGTGGCGAAAATGGTGCAAGGATGCCGACGATGAGGATCGCTACTTGGTACTCACGGCGTTTGCCAGTGTGAAAGTTTGATTCTGGGCAGTGACTCCTCTGCTCGCCGACTCACGGTGAGTATCGTATGACTATTTCTCATCTTGGGTTCTTCTTATCCTTGTACCCCATAATGCATCAAGTTGTCTCGTCTGCGATCGTCTTCCCCTCTCCGTGACCTTACTTGCGCTATCATGTACCTTCACACACGGTATGTCGTTCTGGCCTCGCTATGCCTCATCATGAAGCTTGGAATCATCCACGTACATGGGACATTGGGTATCTCCCTCCCATCCGTATGAATATCGAGCCCACAAAGCATTACTAACTCTCAGGCTACAACGCCGATGCAGAATGGGCCGCGCTCACCGCCCACAGTGGGATCCTCCACCTCGGGCCACATCGACAACCATGTAGCATTTCTCTATTCCATCAACTGCATTGCCTCGACACTATCAGGTGCGACATGGTTGAGTCATTTCCACCTGAGGATAGCAAGCTAAGTCGCCACTGCTTGAATTATATGCGACAGATGGTACTCTGTCATGACAGCCTTGTGTTGAATCTCATAAAAACGATCTCCGAGTACGCAAATCACCCTCACAAACAGATTTGCATTACTTAACATCTCACAGGAGTCTGTGCTCGCAACACAACAACAATTCCATTCTCACACCAAGCCACTCGTAACGCGGAATGGGACGAAGGTAGGATGCGGGGAGAATTTTGGATCTGTGGCAGACGAAGAGGGAGGGGGAACGGGGAATAAAGTAGAGTTATTACGATCAGTAGTCATCGGAATACATTGGATTTTGATGACGCTATGTGATGTGATTCGACGTATCTAAGGTCAGTCAGATACCATCAATTAACATCGGAAATTGCGCAAGTTGTCACTGTTATCCGACGTTATCCGACATTTTTTGGCAGAGTCAGATACCATCAACAAACATCGGATGGCATCAAACCATTTCTCCTTGGGGCTTATTACTCGCCTTGTACTCGACTCGGGTTCGAACCGGCGTGGAGTGTCCGGGTCATCCTCTTCCATGCGTTCTACGAGAAATCGATTGTTAATCTTCTCGGAAAAAGGAGATGGGGGCTCTTCGAAGTGGCTGAGATGAGTATAAGCGTCCTTTGGAGGCGTTGAGGACGTCGGCGATCTACAGCATGGAAAGAAAATTCGGATTGTGGGAAAGACACGAGAGCCACTGGGTAATATACCATATTTGGAAGGTACGAGTGTGGGAATGGCTAGGCGGTGGCACGCCGCATCACGGCGCTGACAAGCGACCCCTTTCTCCCCGACCCAACACGAATTCTCGCCGACCGATTGACCATCCACCCACGGAATTGATAAAGCGACCAACGAGGTCTCAAATAGCCCCGCTTGAAGTTGTGCCTGTCTTCCGGTCTCCCTGCCATACTCCCCGATCCACCCTCTCATCTCCACCACTTCCTCGCCATCCTGGGACATCAATCACCATTTAGAAGGCTCGCAGATGGCAAATAATCGTCGCCGGATTCGGAGGAAACGAAACGAACCAAGTCAAGGTATGTCTTTCTTATACAACGTCCCACAATGACTGCTGACTTGATGTGATGTAGACCAGGTGATACGAATCGACGTACTCCCTGATGACGTCCTACTAGGAATATTTGATTTTTACATGGATGTGGATCTATCATATGGAGGCAAGATGGAGATAGAGGCATGGCAGTCACTGGTTCATGTGTGTCGACGATGGAGACGCGTTGTCTTTGGATCTCCACGTTGCCTGAATCTGCGACTAGTTTGTACACCCAAAACACCCGCAAGGGACACACTGGACGTCTGGCCAGCCTTGCCTCTCCTTATTCGAAGCTTTATGGCCCCATCAGGCGTGGACAACATCATTGTGGCACTTGGCCAGAGCAATCGCGTATGTCAAGTCGGCCTGGCCCTTGCGGATCGACAAATGGAGAAAGTCTTCACAGCGATGCAGGTCCCATTCCCGGAGCTGACAGATCTGCGGCTCACCTCATATGGTGAAACACCACCGGTCGTTCCCGATTCGTTCCTGGGTGGATCCGCCTCTCATTTGCGAATCTTCGGGTTGTTTGGCATTCCATTTCCGGGATTGCCAAAATTGCTTTTGTCCGCTACTCACCTTGTCGAGCTCTACCTTTCTAAAATCCCTCATTCCGGGTACTTTTCACCCGAAGCAATGGCCGCTCTCCTCTCCATATTGTCCAGCCTCCAAACACTTCGCCTTGAATTCCAATCCCCTCAATCCCGCCCTGACTGGGCAAACCGACGTCCGCCTCCATCAAAGCGTTCTGCCATCCCCGCTCTCGATCGGTTTCGTTTCAAAGGGGTTATCGAATATTTAGAGGACCTCGTGACCTTCATCGACGCCCCTCAACTCGATGACTTGGTTGTAGAGCTCTTCAATCAAATCGATTTTGACGGCCCACGACTCGCTCAATTTATCAGTCGTACACCAACATTCGGGGCGTGTGATAAAGCACGTGTGGAATTCGGTGATACACACGTCAGTGTCGGACTTCATTATTACCGGGGACCCGACAGATCTCCTCCTCTTCTGATACGCACCCCATGCTATGAACGAGATCGGCAGCTTTCGTCTGTCGTGCAGATCTGTGACTCCTGTTTGCCTTTCCTTTCCAGGGTAGAGAACCTTTACATCCAGGAGTATTTTATTTCGGAACTGGTTTGGAAGATTGATGCCATCGATAACACCCTATGGTTGGAACTCTTACTTCCGTTTCGTGCAGTAAAGAATCTCTATCTATCCGAGGACTTTACGTCAGGTATCGCGACCGCCCTCGGAGAACTCGTTGGGACAGAGGTGTTGCCCAGCCTACAGAAAATTCTTGTAGAGGAGATCGAGCCATCGGGCCCTCTCGAAGTTTTCCAGGAAAACATTGGGCAGTTCATTGCAGCGCGACAACTCTCCGGCCACTCCATCACCATTTCTGTCTGGAATAGATCCCGGCATACCGCCTTCTCTCCCGTTCCTTGACTTCATCGACCGACTCCCCTTTTTTGCAACCGCAGAGCCGTACAGCAGCATGTGAAGAACTACTCGATCAACACAAGTCGCCTCATGAATGTGGGCGCCTATACGAAGAGTCGTTGTGGTGTTTATACACGCTAGAGATGACCTGTTACAGAAGGGCAATCCGTTCATGGAAGAGTATCGTGAGACAATTGCCACTTGCGCATTCTTTCCCAAAAAATGGTGATAATCTGTCCTCGTCCTTGGCGCGCGGGGCGATCACGTAGCCTGCGCTGGATAAAGCTATGTTAAATGTTCTGGTCGAAAAGTCGCTCGCGAAGACGCACGAAAGGGCATCTCGACGCTTTCGCGCGCGTTAAACTGGATCGTTGGGTAATCATGAAGATACAACCAACGCATAATCGGAAGAACCAGGCCGGGCCAGGTAAACAAAGCCGAATGTCCATCAGCTATCCCGACTGAGCATGTAGTGCGTGAAGATACGAACAATGTATGGCACCCCGTAGAGCGGAACTGACTATCCCTCGCGGAGCACAGTGAGCCAGTCGTTGGGGAAAATGATGGGGATAGAAGCGAACCGCGATCGACGATGACGCGCTTCGTTACGCCGAGCGCCGTGTCCGTCGTCATCTGGACGGGACCCAAATGACACGCCGGGAAGCCGAGTGCGCGAAGTTCTGCGGTACGATCTCGCAGAGGATATCACCTGTTCATCATCAATATCATCAGGGCGCCGTTCCAGGTTTTTTTCTTTTGCTCGCATATACGTACCGAGGATACCCTTTATCCAACCGTCCAACCCGACCAAGCCGAGCAAAGAAATGAGAGTGAGACGAGGGTGTGAGCGAGAACGAACGGGAAAAAAAAAAACGGGACGCATACCGAAGAGGGACCATGTAAAT
>Ga0137362_10001882_pt1 | contig 13376 bp, 10 predicted proteins | sample MadtaG_2_FD_104801 | JGI IMG/M metagenome (GOLD analysis project Ga0137362, IMG submission 104801) | Vadose zone soil microbial communities from Angelo Coast Range Reserve, California, USA - Mad1_100_16 metaG | ecosystem: Environmental > Terrestrial > Soil > Vadose zone | place: USA: California... | reverse complement strand
GTTTGCGTTCCTGCCCGCCGACATCGTCAGCCAGATCCTGAATTTCGGCGCGCCGGCGCCGATCGACCTTCAGGTCCGCGGCGCGGATGTGAATGCGAATTTCGCCTACGCCAATAAATTGCTGAGCCGGATCAGGCGAATCCCCGGCATTGCCGACGCGCGGATCCAGCAGTCGCCGAACAATCCGAGTTTCAATATCGATGTCGACCGCACCCGCGCCCAATATGTCGGCTTGACCGAGCGCGACGTCACCAACAGCCTCGTCGTCAATCTGGCCGGCAGCGCCCAGGTCGCGCCGACCTACTACCTCAACCCCGACAATGGCGTGTCGTATTCGATCGTGATGCAGACGCCGCAATACCAGATCGACTCGCTGAGCGCGCTGGAGACGTTGCCGATCACCGCGGGCTCTACCGCGGCGCCGCCCATCCTCGGCGGTATCGCCAACATCACGCGATCGACCTCCAGCGCGGTGGTCTCGCAATACGATATCCAGCCGATGGCGCAGATCTATGCGACGCCGCAGGGCCGCGATCTCGGCGCAGTCGCGGCCGACGTCAAGACCGCGATCGCGGACACCGCCAAGCAGGTGCCGAAGGGCTCATCGGTGGTTCTGCTCGGCCAGGTGCAGACCATGAACAGCGCGTTTTCCGGCCTGCTGTTCGGATTGCTGGCCGCGGTCGTGCTGATCTATCTGCTGATCGTGGTGAACTTCCAGTCATGGTCCGATCCGTTTGTGATCATTACGGCTTTACCGGCGGCGCTGGCCGGGATCGTGTGGATGCTGTTCACGACGCAGACGACGCTTTCGGTGCCGGCGCTGACCGGCGCGATCATGTGCATGGGCGTCGCCACCGCCAACAGCGTGCTGGTGATCAGCTTCGCCCGCGAGCGTTACGAGGAACTTGGCGATCCGATCGCGGCGGCAATCGAGGCCGGCTTCGTGCGCTTCCGCCCGGTCCTGATGACCGCGCTGGCGATGATCATCGGCATGGCGCCGATGGCGCTTGGGCTGGGCGAGGGCGGCGAGCAGAACGCGCCGCTTGGACGTGCCGTGATCGGAGGGCTGATATTCGCGACAACGGCTACCCTGATTTTCGTTCCCGTGGTCTTTAGTATGGTACACAGGAAACAAGGCGCCAAGGCCGCCGCCTTACCGGAGACGTTACATGCCCACTGAACAAAGCTCGCCGGTCTCTCGCCGGAAGTTGGGCATTTTCGGCGTTGTGGCCCTCGTCGGCGCGCTGCTGGTGGTGGTGACCGGCATCCGGGCGCGCGAGGATTCCAGCACCAAGCTGCGGGAATGGACCGACAACCAGGCTATACCAACGGTCGCGGTGGTGCTGCCCGACGCCAAGGTTCTGAACGCCACCATCGATCTGCCGGGCCGGCTGGAGGCCTATTCGCGCGCCCCGATCTTCGCGCGCGTCAGCGGCTACCTGAAAAGCTGGAGCGCCGACATCGGCGCCAAGGTCAAGGCCGGGCAGGTGATCGCCGAGATCGAGGCGCCGGACCTCGATCAGCAGCTGTTGCAGGCGCGCGCCGATCTTGCCAGCCAGGAGGCCAGCGCGAAATTATCCGAAGCGACGCTGACCCGCCGGAAATCGCTGATCGCCTCGAATTTCGTTTCGATGCAGGAAATCGACGAGCGCTCCGCGGACCTCTCCAACAAGAAGGCGGCGGTCAATTCCGGCCAGGCCAATGTCGAGCGGCTGGAGGCGCTGGCTGGCTACAAGAAAATCACGGTCCCGTTCGATGGCGTCGTCACCGCCCGCGATACCGACGTCGGCGCCCTGATCAATGCCGGCGGTGGCACCGGCCCCGCGATGTTCGTGGTTTCCGACATCACCAAGCTGCGGGTCTATGTCAACATACCCCAGAGTTACGTGCCGGCCATCAGGATCGGCGCCAAGGCGGTGATCTCGATGCCGGAATACCCGAACCGGACCTTTGCGGCGACGGTCGAGGCCTCGTCGCAATCGGTCGATGTCGGCTCCGGCACGACGCGGATGCAGCTTGCGCTCGACAACGCCGGTGGCGAGTTGATGCCAGGCGGCTACGCCAATGTGCGCATGAGCCTGCAGCGCGACGCGATCCCACTGCATATTCCCGCGAGTGCGCTGATCTTCAACCAGAACGGCCTGCGGGTCGCGACCGTCGGCGCCGACGACAAGGTGCTGTTCAAGGCCGTGACCATCGCCCGCGACCTCGGCAAGGATATCGAACTGGCGTCGGGCATCTCCGCGGACGACCGCATCATCATCGCACCCCCCGACGGCATCGCCGACGGCGATCAGGTCCGCGTCGCCGGCGCCAAGGGCGCCAAGCCGGCGAAGGTGTCGGAGAAGCAGGACGTCAAGGGGTAGGGGCGAAGACGCACCCTGTATCGTGCCCCGGACGCTGCGCCACACTTCAAGCACCGCGTGTCGTCATGGGTCCCGGCTCTGCGGAGCAGCGCAAGAGCGCCGCACCGCGTCCGGGACACGATGCTACCCCACCCGCCACTCCAGGACGCCGTCATGCGCACTCACGATCTCGCCCATTGAACCCACCGGCGTGCGGTCCATGCTCAGAAGATGCGCCAGCGCAGCGCGATCCTGCGCGGGCACCCGTGCCAGCGCGCGCGCATTTTCTGCGGTACGCAGCATCACCACGCCGTGCTCGACGTCGCCGCCACGGCCATAGATCACGGTGAAACTTTCGACCGCGCCCTTGCCACTTGCTTCGGTGACAAAATCCGGCACCGCGCCGCGATGGCGGTCGGCCTCAGCCTGCACACTGGTGTCCTGCGCCAGCGCGTGTTGAGGGGGCTGACGCGATAGCACCATTGCATGATGTTTCGTGACAAAACCGCCCTGGCCGTAGAGCAGGCCGAGTTTTGCGCCGCTGCGCAGTTTCCGTACCATCGCGCAGGCGGCGTGCGTCATGTAGGTGTTGAGCGGCGCGCCAAAGAACGTCAGTCCGCCGGTCACGGTCGGCTGCATGTCGGCACCGAGGCCCAGCGTCCGCCGCGCCATTTTCGGCACGCAGGGAAAGCAGCTGTAGAGCTCGATCGCGTCGAACGCTCGGCCGTCGCCACCGGCGAGGTCCATCACCGCCTCGAGCACGGCATTCTGCGGATGACTTTCGAAAAACTGGTCGCGGATCAGATAATCGCGCGGCTCTTCCGCCGATGCGCCGCCCCAGACGTGGATCAAGCGATCCTCGGCAATTCCGGCGGCGCGCGCTTTGGCGAGGCTGGTCATCAGCACCGCCGCGCCCATATTGACGGTCGGATTGGCGACCATCAGTTTGGTGTAGGGCCAGGCGATCAGCCGGTTGTCCGGCGTTGGCGTCGTGATTTCCTCGGGCGTGAAGTGCTGCTGCAGCCAGGCATTGGGATTTTGCGAGGCGACGCCGGAATAGGTCGACCACAGGGCGCCGGATTCCGCCATCGCTTCGCGCGGGGTCTGGCCCCAATGCGCCGAGGAGGCCGCCTCGTAGAACGGATACACCGTGATCGGCCTGAACACGCCGAGTTTCACCGCCATTGGCTTCTGGAACGCCGCACCGCGTTTTGGCTCCGGCACTTCATGCGCGAACGGCGTCCATGGCAAATCGACGCCGGCGCGTTCGGCCTTGGTCGCGGTGGATTGCGCTTCGGCGCCGCAGATCGCGGCGACGCTGCATTCGCCGCGCGCAATGCGCTGGGCTGCTTCGTGCAGATAGCGGATCGGGCTTTCGCCGCCGACCGGGCCGTAATAGGCATGCGCCGGTTGGATGCCGAGACGGTCGGAGAGCTGTTTGGCCGGATCCTGGTAGCGCCAGCTCAGGAAATTGACGATGTCGAGCGAGGCGATATCGCCGAGTAATTTTCCGCCGCTATCCGCGTCGGCGCGCTTCAGCACCTCGACGAGGAGGGTGAGGGGCTCGAGTCCTGCCGTGATTTCCTGCGGACGATCGATGATTTCGCCGACGCCGACAATGACGGGGATGCGGTCGTCGGAGACGGGGGAGGTTGAGGTAGTCATGGTTTCTTGTTTTCACTTTCCAAGCAATCACTTCGCTGCGGATATTGTTTTTCTCCGTCATTGCGAGCCAACGGGTCGGCGCGAAGCGCCGCCCGATGACAGGCTCGGCGAAACAATCCATAAGGGCGCAGCAAGAGTGGATTGCTTCGTCGCTGCGCTCCTCGCAATGACGGGGCTGTCCCGATTACTCCGCCACCAACGCGTTCATATGCTCCGCCGCCTCGACAAAATCTTCCTTGAATTCCTGCACCACGGCGCCGGCGGATTTCACGCTGTCGATCAGTCCAACGCCTTGTCCGACAAAATAGCTGACGAGATCGCGCGCCTGTTGGTTGCCGGATGCCGCCGCGCGATCGATGGAGTTGAAGGCGTCGCGGCTGATGATGCTCTGCAACGGCATCGGCAGCGCGCCGGGGCTGTCGGGTCCGCGGTCCCACGCATCGGTCCAGACCGAGCGCAACTGCCGCGCCGGCTTGCCGGTGCGGCCTTTGGAGCGGATCGCGTCGCGCGACGACGCTGCGATCATCTTCTCGCGAAAAATTTCGGTGGTTTCGGATTCCACCGTCGCCAGCCACACCGAGCCGGTCCAGACGCCGGCGGCGCCCATCGCCATGCAGGCCGCCATCTGGCGCCCGGTCATGATGCCGCCCGCCGCCAGCACCGGCACGTCGCGGATCGGCTTGATGGCCTTGATCACCTCCGGCACCAGCACCATGGTGGAAACCTCGCCGCAATGGCCGCCGGCCTCGGTGCCCTGCACCACCAGAATATCGACGCCGGCCGCGACCTGGCGCAGCGCATGCTCCTTGGCGCCGACCAGCGCCGCGACGGGAACGCCGTGCTGCTTGCCCATCTCGATCATCGCCTTCGGCGGCACGCCCAGCGCGTTGGCGATCAGGCGGATCGGGTGCCGGAACGAAGCTTCGAGAACTTCCAGCGCGCGTTGCGCGTCGAATGGTTGCGGCTGATTATCGGCGACGTCAGTCGTCGTCAGTTCGATGCCGTATTTCTTCAGCAGGTTCCTGGTGAAGGCGCGATGCTCGGGCGAGATCCTGAGCTCCAGGCTTTTCCAGGTGACGTCCTTTTCGCCCGCCGTCGAAATGTTTTCCGGGATCAGGACATCGAGCCCATAGGGCTTGCCGTCGACGTGATCGTCGATCCAGTTCAGTTCCTGCTCGATCGATTCAGGCGAATGCGAGGTGGCGCCGAGCACGCCGAAACCACCGGCGCGGCTGACGGCTGCCACCACGTCGCGGCAGTGGCTGAACGCCAGCAGGGGGAATTCAATTCCCAGCATGTCGCAGATCGGCGATTTCATGGTTTTGTCTGCTCCCCGCGGCAACGTTTGGCGCTGCTCATTATTGGTTTGAATGATGAATTCCTCGGCGACGCTAGCGCATCATGGGAGGGAAAGCCAAGTGGGCCTTCGTCCCTCTCCCCGCTCTGCGCGGGGAGAGGGAGCCTGAGCGAAGCGAGGGCGGGTGAGGGGCGAGGCATTGGATTGGCCACGTTCACCAACCTCATCGGTCAGCACATCTAGCAGAGGCATGCGGCAGCTCGATTGAACCAGTTCGGGAGCAGCGAGGCAGTGACCATATTGATTCAGTGCCTGGCCCCTCACCCGGATCGCAAATGCGATCCGACCTCTCCCCGCAAAGCGCGGGGAGAGGTTAGCGCAACGCATTCCACGTGGCAAAATATGCGGCCCGGACCGGCCGTTTTGCCCCTTGCGCTTTCGCGCGGCGGGTAGAATGCTGGCCGCAACACGAGAAGAATCCCAAGGGAGCGCGAAGACATGTCCGCCTTGCAATCCGTTGCCGGCAAAAGCCACGCCACAGGCAGAAAGAGCTACGATGTCGTCGTGGTCGGCGCGGGTTTTGCCGGAATGTACATGCTGCACAAATTGCGCGGGCTGGGATTGGCGGTCCGGGTCTACGAGCAGGGCGGCGATGTCGGCGGCACCTGGTACTGGAACCGCTATCCCGGCGCACGCTGCGATGTCGAAAGCATGCAGTATTCCTATTCGTTCTCGGACGAGCTGCAGCAGGAGTGGGACTGGAGCGAGCGCTACGCGCCGCAGCCAGAGATCCTGAAATACGCCAATCATGTCGCCGACCGTTTTAGTCTCCGCAGCGATATCGAGTTCAACACCCGCATCGACCGGGCCGTGTTCGACGAAAGCGCCAATTCGTGGCAGGTGACCACCTCCGACGGCAAGACCGTAACGGCAAAACATGTCGTGCTCGCCACCGGCTGCCTGTCGAATGCGCGGATGCCGGATATCAAGGGCCTCTCCGATTTCAAGGGCAAGGTCTATCACACCGGTCACTGGCCGCATGAGCGGATCGATTTCACCGGCCAGCGCGTCGGCGTGATCGGCACCGGATCATCCGCGATCCAGTCGGTGCCGATCATCGCCGAAGAGGCCAGCCATCTCACGGTGTTCCAGCGCACCGCGAACTTTTCCATACCCGCCCGCAACGCGGCGTTATCGGCGGAGGAGCGGCAATCCTGGCGCGCCGACTATCCGGAAATCCGGCGCAAGGCCCGCGAAGAGACCCGCAACGGCATTTTTACCGAGGTGCCCGACCGGGGCGCGCTGGATGACGGCGACCACGAGCGCCGCGCCAAATATGAGCAGCGCTGGGCCCGCGGCGGCCTCACTTTCATGTCGGTCTACAACAATCTAGCACTCGACAAGGCGGCCAACGACACCGCCGCTGATTTCGTCCGCCAAAAGATCGCGGAGATCGTCAGGGATCCGCACACCGCAACGCTGCTGCAGCCCAACAATCACCCGATCGGCTCAAAACGCATCTGCATCGATTCGGATTATTTTGCCACCTTCAACCGTCCGAACGTGACGCTGGTCGATATCAAATCCAATCCGATCGAGGCGATATTGCCGAACGCCGTGCGCGCCGGGGATAAGGATTACGAGGTCGATGCGCTGGTGCTGGCGACCGGCTTCGACGCCATGACGGGTTCAGTTGCAAAAATCGATATTCGCGGCCGCAATGGCCAGACGCTCAACCAGAAATGGGCGGAAGGTCCCAAAACCTATCTCGGCCTGATGAGCGCGGGTTTTCCAAACCTGTTCATCATCACCGGCCCCGGCAGCCCGTCGGTGCTGAGCAACATGATCGTCTCGATCGAACAGCATGTCGACTGGATCACCGACTGCCTCGCCTGGATGCGCGAACGCGATCTCGTTTGCGTGGAAGCCAACAGGGATGCCGAGGACAGTTGGGTAGCGCACGTCAACGAGGTCGCGCATACCACGCTCTATCCGCAGGCCAATTCCTGGTACATGGGCGCCAACATCCCTGGAAAACCGCAGATTTTCATGCCCTATATCGGCGGCGTCGCGATCTACCGCCAGACCTGCAACGACGTCGCGGCCAAGGGCTATCAAGGGTTCACCATGACGGCGGCGGAGCGGCCGCTGAAAGCGGCAGCGTCATCCTGACCTGCCGGCATTCCGAGGTGCGCCCGGCGGCGCACCGGTCATGACAGTGTTCAAGGAGGCGCGCCGATGATGGACAAGATCAGGCGCACCATACTGACAACGGGCGCAGCGGCGACGGCGATGGCTGCAGCGCCGCGCCTGTTTGCGCAACAGACCGAGCAAGGAGAGATCACCATGGGCGTTTTCGAAAAAGGCGCGGTTCGCATCCACTTCGAGGAGGCCGGTTCCGGCTTCCCGTTGTTGCTGATCGCCGGCGGCGGATTGAACTCGACGATCTCAGGCCTCACCGGCAGTTATCCGCCCTTCGACGCGATCGAGGAGTTCAAGGCGGAGTACCGCTGCATCGCTTTCGACTTGCGCAACGCCAATGCCGGTGAGTCCAGCGGCCCGCTCGAGATCGACCGTCCCTGGGATGCCCACACCGATGACCAGCTCGGTCTGATGGACCATCTGGGCATCGACAAGTTCATGGTGCTGGGCTTCTGCATCGGCGGCCCTTTGATCTGGAACCTGTTGCGGCGGGCACCCAATCGCATCGTCGCAGCCGTGCTCGCGCAGCCCAGCGGGTCGCGTCCGGAGATGCGCGACCTGTTCTACGAAAACAACATGAAAGGCTGGGGGCCGGAGCTGGTCAACCGCCGGCCCGACATCTCGATGGAGCAGGTCGAAAAATTCCTGACCAGGATGTACCGCACCAACCCCGACTTCGTCTTCACCGTGACGCGCGATTTCGTGCGCAATTGCCAGACGCCCGTGCTGATCCTGCCCGATGATATCCCGGCCCATCCCTATGCGGTGGCGATGGAGGCGGCGATGCTGGCGCCGAAGGCCGAAGTGAGCCTGTTCCCATGGAAGGAGCCCAAGGAGCGGATTCCCCTGGCGGTGCGCCAGATCCATTCCTTCCTCCGCGCGCACCGGCCGGCTTCTGCTTAAGCGGCGCGAGCGATCAGAACTCGTAGGGCGGATAGGAGGTCCTACGACTACGCTCCGGGTGCTCCTTGCGCCGGCGGGAACACCATCCTGTCGTCGGTCCGGCAGTAGCGGTCGGCGAACATGCGGCCGACCGGGTGATAGCGCTCCATGTGCACGCGCATCGAGGTGGTGTCCCACAATTCGTCGCGGATGTAGAAATTGATGCCTTCACCCATGATGAGCTGACGGCCGCCATCCATATCGATGGTTTTCCAGGTCTTGCACTCCATCGCCCACGGCGCGTCGGCCAGACGCGGCACGGCGACTTTGGTCGAGGACGCCAGTTTCAGTCCGAGATAGCTGGGCTCGCCGATGTCGGGCGGAAAGTCGCCGCTGGAGTCGTGCATCGCCCGCGCCAGCGGCTCATCGGCGAGGTTGACCACGAACTCTTGGGTACGCTGGATGTTGACCACGGTGTCCTTGAGCAGGCCGTCCGGCCCCGGGTTGGCGGAGAACATGCAGAGCGGCGGATCCTCCGAGAATACGTTGAAGAAGCTGAACGGCGCGGCGTTGACCACGCCGGTGGGGCCAATTGTCGTCACCCAGGCGATCGGCCGCGGCAGAACGAATCCCGTCAGCACCTTGTAGCGCTCGCGAGGCGTGAGATCGTCAGGGGCGTATTCCATTTTTTGCATTCCGTGTTTGATCAGGATTTCTCATTTGGCAAACCTCGCCGCGCTTGCGGGGAGAGGTCGGATCGCCTCTTGACGATCCGGGTGAGGGGGACTCTCCGCGAGTCCGTGCTTGTCGAGAGTTCCCCCGCTTGCCGGGAGAGGGAGAAGAAGCCTACGGCATGCTCAACTCGTGGCGGCCGACGACCATCCAGTGAACTTCATCGGGGCCGTCGGCGAAGCGGAGATGGCGCACGTCCGTATACATCTCGGCGAGCGGCGTCCATTGCGAAATGCCGGTCGCGCCGTGCATCTGGATCGCCTGGTCGATGATCTTGCAGGCGCGCTCGGGCACCATGGCCTTGACCATGCTGACCCAGATGCGCGCCTCCTTGTTGCCGAGCACGTCCATCGCCTTGGCGGCTTTCAGCACCATCAGCCGCATCGCCTCGATTTCACAGCGCGCCTGCGCGATGATCTGGAGGTTGCCGCCGAGATGGGCGATCTTGTTGCCGAAGGCCTGGCGGGTGAGGCCGCGTGAAACCATCAGATCAAGCGCCTTTTCCGCCTTTCCGATCGTCCGCATGCAGTGATGGATACGGCCGGGCCCAAGGCGTACCTGCGAGATCTCGAAACCACGGCCTTCGCCGAGCAGAATGTTGTCCCTGGGTACCCTGACATTGTCAAAGCGCAGGTGCATATGGCCGCGCGGCGCGTGGTCGTGCCCGAAAACGTGCATGGGCCCGATGATCTCGACGCCCGGCGTATCCTTGGGCACCAGAATCTGCGACTGCTGCTTGCTCGGCGGCGCGTCCGGATTGGTCTTGACCATCACGATCATGATCTTGCAGCGGGGATCGCCGAGGCCGGAGATGTAATATTTCTCTCCGTTGATCACCCATTCGTCGCCGACGAGTTTTGCCGTTGTCGAGATATTCTTGGCATCCGACGACGCGACATTGGGTTCGGTCATGGCATAGGCGGAACGGATTTCGCCGTTCAGCAGCGGCTTGAGCCACTTCTCCTTCTGCGCCGGCGTGCCGACGCGCTCGAGCACTTCCATGTTGCCGGTATCGGGCGCCGAACAGTTCATGGTTTCCGAGGCCAGCGGATTCTTGCCGAGCTCGGCTGCGATATAGGCATAGTCGAGATTCTTCAGGCCGGCGCCGGTCTCGTCATTGGGCAGGAAGAAATTCCACAGGCCGACTTCCTTGGCCTTTGCCTTGGCCTGCTCCAGCACCTCGATCTGGCCGGGCGTAAAGCTCCAGCGATCGGTCTTGTTCTCGCCAAGCCGATAAAACTCGACCGACATCGGCTCGACCGTTTCGCGGATGAATTTTTTCACGTGGTCGTAAAGCGGCCGGACCTGATCCGACATGCGCAAATCGTTGAGCTCATCGTCCGGATTGAGGCCGTAGGACGTCATTCGGGGCACGTAGGCGTGTTTCATGTGTTGGTTCTCTCATTCGCGCCGATCGTTCTTCCCGCCTGGCCGGGCGAAGCGCTTGTTATCGACAGTCTAGAGGTCCGATCAGCCTTTACAAGCAGACGAGTTCTTCCTCTGTCGGTTGGATTTTGCCGCCCTGCGAAATTTCAAGACGCCGTAGTGGCGCCGTCGACAACGAAGCAATCGGGTTGGCATTCTCGGCGTTGCACTCAATTGCGCAATGTCGTGGCCGGGAGGTGGAAGGATCGCCTTCTATGACTTCCGGTTAGGCCGACGAGTGAACGGATCGAGGACGGCAACCCCGGTGGGCTCGAAATCCGATACGTTGCGCGTCACCACGGTGAGTCCATGTTCCAGCGCCGTGGCCGCAATCATGAGATCGGCACTGTCATTGCCGAGAGCAGCAGCGGTCAGAGCGCCCCAACGCCGCGCCGTTCGCAGATCGAATGGTACGATCCGCTCGCCGTAGAGGGTCAGCACCCGGTCGAGCCACGCCGCAAGCGCGCCGGCAAAGCCCGGATCGGTCCCGCGCTGTCGCGCGATGCCCCGCTCTATTTCGCCAATGCTGATGACGCTGAGGAAAAGATCGGTCGTTCGCTGCCGTTCGAACCACTTGACGACCGTCGGATCGCGCTCCCGCCTGCGCAACTCGGATAGGGTGACGGTGTCGATCAGGAACATCAGACCTCGAGATCGCGCATCCGCACATTGGCGCGCGAGAACTCGCCGTCATCCTGCGGCATGGCAAGCAGCAAATCGGCAAAGGATGGCGCCCGCGCGCGTTCGAGGCGCCTGAGGCGCTCATACTCCACCACGTCCATCACGATTACGGCAGGCTTGCCGTGCTTGGTGACCGTCTGCGGCGTGCGCCGCGCGGCCTCGACGACCTCGCTGAACCGGTTCTTCGCATCTTGTACCGACCAACTGCGCTGCACCATAGCCATGGCTCTTTCTAGCTAGAATTTATAGCCAGAATATGATGGCGGCTACCGGCCGTCAACTCAGGGTTGCATTCATCACACGGTCTCCGCGTCTATTCCGTCGTATTCGCTGTGGCTGCCGAAGAAGCGAATCGCCAAGGCTCCCTCCCACCTCGCGCTACGCCTTCGGCGGTACATCGGGCCACCCATCTGTTGCGTATCTCGAGGGCCGGCAACATCAGCTCAAGTGATGATGCGGCTTTCTCAAACCGGCGGTCAGTTCGGGCGCTGGATGAATGCCCGAATGGCCTGATTCACCAACTCCGGATGGGACCGCATAGGATAATGGCCGCCGTCCTCGATCCGCACCACGGTCAGATCCGGCGCATAGGCGTCGAGACCGTCGAGCTGTTGCGGCAGGATATGGGGATCGCGCATCCCCCAGATGACCAGCGTAGGTACCTTCACCCGAAGCGAAGTGGTTGCGGGTGGCGTGCCAAGACCGGAGAAGAAATGGGCCGCGAGATCCGGCGCCGTCTTGGCGGCGCCCTCCTCGAGCGAGGCCGGCACCTTGATCGGATCCGCCCGATAGTAGTTGTACCAAACGGGATATGGGCCGGCCGCCGTGTTGAACTCCCGTTCGTACTGAGACGCCTTGATCTGGGCCGGGTTGGTACTGATCTCGCGGAGGTGAACCGCCGGATGCGGCGCGTTGAGAATGATCAGGTGTTCGACCCGGGTCGGATAAGCGGAGGCGAATACCCAGGCGACGTAACCGCCCCAATCATTGCCCACGAGAGTGCACCGCTCCATGCCGAAATGGTCCAAGAGGCCGTGCACGTCACCAAGCAGACGCGGCATGGCGTAAGCCTCGACCGCCTCGGGTGCGTCCGACGGGGGGTAGCCGCGAAGGTTGGGAGCTACCGCCAGGTGATCGCGGCCGAATTCTCTCAGCTGGGATTCGTACAGCAGAGCGCTGTCCGGATGGCCATGAACGAACAGCATGAGCGGGCCTTCGCCGACCCGGACAAAGAAGAGCCGCGCTCCATCGCCGGCGGCGTAGCCGCTTCCAGACGATGGCTCAGCTGTCGCGTGAGCCAAAGCTGCGCCAATCGACGGGGCGACGAGGCTCGCCAACCCAAGCCTGGCGCCTGAAACGAGCAGGCGCCGACGCTGGACCTCGTGAGTTGCTGTCACGCGACCTGCCAAGTGAGCCCGCACGAAATGATGGATGCGGCAGCGGAAACTTTAACCACCAAGGGCGACCATTGAAAGCAAGTTGTCGCGCAAGATTGAGTTACATGGCCTGCCGAACAGGCCGCGTGCAGGAAAACAAGGCCGGGGACATCATCAAAGATGTCCGATGCACGGCCGCGTGAAGCGGAGCCGCTTCATACGCGGTGCGGCGGCTGGATGCGGCATCCGGCGGCCGCGGAAGAGCCGAGGCCGCGACATCGCACAAAATCGCACAAGTGACGCGCCACGGACGATGAAGATGGGCACTATTGCTTCGCCGTGGCGCTGTGATGCCGCGGCCCGCCATGCGCTCCAACGGGTAAATCTCGGACTGCCTGCGATTTTGCGCTACACTTGCAAATAGTCTTCGGCCTGGCCACATCAAAAGGAGCGCAGGTTCACCGGTCCCGCCATGGCTGACACGGCAGATACCGCTGACGTCATCGTCCGGCCGCCGATCGCGTGGGCGCTCGCAGTGCTTGCCGGGCTCGCGCTCAACTGGCTTATGCCCTTGCCGTTCTTGCCGGCCGCGGTATCTGCAGGCTGGCTCGGCGCGATAGTATTTGCCTTTGCTCTGGCGCTGGTCGCGTGGGCGATCTTTACCATGACCCGGGCCGGCTCGAACGTGCCCACCAACCTGCCGACCACGACCATCGTGGAGGCCGGCCCCTACCGCTTCACGCGCAATCCCATCTATCTCGGCATGGTGCT
>Ga0137362_10001881_pt1 | contig 13380 bp, 12 predicted proteins | sample MadtaG_2_FD_104801 | JGI IMG/M metagenome (GOLD analysis project Ga0137362, IMG submission 104801) | Vadose zone soil microbial communities from Angelo Coast Range Reserve, California, USA - Mad1_100_16 metaG | ecosystem: Environmental > Terrestrial > Soil > Vadose zone | place: USA: California... | reverse complement strand
GTCGTGCCGGCCGCGGCGATCACGCCGGGTGGGAGCTCGTGAAGCGGCGCGAGCCGCGCGCCGGCGGGAAGCGCGGCACACTCGCGGGCCTGCCGCCGACCTTACCTCCTCTCCTCATGGCGTACCGGCTTCAGGAGCGTGCTGCGGGAATCGGGTTCGATTGGCCGGATACCAAAGGTCCGATGGAGAAAGTGAAGGAGGAGATCGGGGAGCTCGAGCGGGAAACGGGAAACGGGAGACGGGAGAGAATCGAAGAAGAAACCGGTGACTTGTTGTTCGCGGCAGTGAGTCTCGCGCGCAAGCACGGCGTCGAGGCCGGTCAGGCGCTCGAGCGCGCGAATCTGAAATTCCAGCAGCGATTCGAGAAGGTCGAGAAGCTCGCCGAGGAGCGCGGCTTGGAGATGGGCCGCGCGTCGCTCGAGGAGCTCGACAAGTTGTGGGACGAGGTGAAGGCTAAAGGCGCTTAGCTGCCGGTATCATTGGCTTTGCGTGGCCGCGCGAATGCCGGCGGCGAGTGCGGTCACATCCCCCTTCAGCAGGCCACGCCACCCGACCGGAGAGCGCGCCAGAGACATGACGTCCATCTTCGTGATGGGAATCCCGTTGATCGTCATGGCCATTCTATAGACCACGTGCACCGTGTCGGCGCCCTCGTTCACGTGGCCAAGGACCTGCACCTTGGCGCTCCGCAGTAATTCGGCGACATCGGCGTCCTGCGTCGTCATTCGCATCAACGACGCGAAGACGGCCGTATCCGAAAGAGCCTGCGCCTGCTGCACCGTGGTGACCCCGAGGAGCTGTTGCCGAATCTGGGCCCCATTGGGCGCCTCAAATACGCCCGAGAGCAGCTGGCGCATCTCCTTGAGCGCATTCTGATGCATGAGCGAAGCCATCCCGTTCCAGTCCGCCGCGCGCATCGCTGCGACGAAACGTTCGGTCACCTGCTCCGGCGTTTCCACGGTCTGCGCCTGCGCCGGGCCTGTCTGAGCCGGGGTGGCCTGCGCCTGGGGAGCGCGGGCGGTGAGTGCTGTGAGCAGTACGACGGCCATGCACGCACGCATACTACCTCCGGCGATGACGGGATTCGCGCCTAATGTTTGCCTTCAAACTGCCGCCTCATGTAGGTCATCGGAAGAGTGATGTCGAAGTGGAAGGTTCTCTTTTCTTGTGTGTCTTGGTGGATTGTTTCCAGAATATCACATGGCCGAGCGCCACACTTACCCAAAGACTGCATACCGCTCTGGTGCGGTAGTCACGCCGGGCGAGTGCCGCACTGAGGCTATCTCGATGGTCATCGGCGTCGGATCCATAGGGCGCGTAGTCCGGGGATGCGGCGTAGGCGAGCCGTAACGCGGTGAAATCGATCGACGTGTCCTTGGCCTGAAGCCGTGCCAGGAGCTTGCGGTACTCGTTGGTTGCCGGCGCGGGTGCGGACGAGGTACGCGCCGACGGTGTGCAGGCGACGATGGCCAGGGCGAGGAGCGGCAGAAAATCGAGAGCGATTCATCGGCCCTCCGATTCAATCGGATAACATCCTACGCCCGGCCTTCGATCCGTTTCGTGATCGCCTCGGCGGCGGCGTCCGCGATATCGAGCATCGCGCCGACCGCGGCGCGAATGGTTTGGATCAACTCGAACAGCACAGGCCGGCTCGGTGCTGGAGTACGACGCTGCGGTAGCCGGACCGGCTCGCGCGGTGGCGGCGGAGGGGCATCGGTCCCCACAGCTGTCGGTGGCCGGCGTGCAGGAGGGACCAGCTCCCCTTTCGCCTGCGTTGGACGCTCCAACTCCTCGTCAGGAAGTTTCGGTTTACGCGGTTTCTTGTCTTTTCCCATGAGTCAGCCCCGCCTAACTGATGACGCTTGTGAGAGAGTCTTGCACACACGCAAGTCGAGTCGCATCGGCCGTTCCTCTAACTGCCAATTCGTCGCTCTTCCCGAGCCTTGCTGAGCAAACGCTCGGCGAAATCAAGGCGCTCCTGTGTTTCCGCCAGCTCCTGTTGGAGGTCCTCGACACGACGTTCAACGGCCTCGAGGCGCTCGGCGGCGTCGGCCGGCAGCGATTGAGGACGAGCGGCACGCAGACGAGCGAGCTTGAGGACCGTGAAAGCGGGAATCCCCACGAATATCAGGAGCGCGGCAAGAAAGACAGGTGGTTCCATGAGGCCTCTCGTTAAGGAGGATTCATTCCCTAATCTACGGAGCTCCACGAACGCGCGCCGCTTGCACGACATGCCACAGCGCAACGGAGGCGAGGGCTCGTGTTCTCCCATCCTGATCCACGATCCCCAGCTCACCTTCTGCGTGGCGCAGATAGCCTGCGACGTCGGCTGACGAGCTCCCTGCCTCGACCATTCCCTTGATGGCGGACACATAGGTGCGAAGCGCCGGTCCATCCGCAACCGGATCCTTTTGCAGGTAGATCGCGAGCACCCGATTCAGTTCAGGCTCGACCGGCTGGCCGCGGTCAACCCAATTACCGGCATCTCGTCGAGTCATATGAGGTACACCCCCCCACGATCAATCCTTATACGGATCGAACTCATCCGCCCCAGCCATGACCACGATCAGCGGCCGCAGCGTATGCAGCACCTCCACGGTCGCTCCCTGAGCCTCGAGCACGTCCGGCAAACGACGATACACGTGCGGGCTTTCGTCCGTGCCGCCGCCGCGCAGCAACACGCCCTTCTTCTGCACCCACTCGTGCATCATCTCGCGCGAGATCGCGCCCGGCTTGAGCACCTTGCCCCTGCGCGTGCGCTTCCCCGCGGCGGCCGTGCGGCTCATGACGCGCCCCGCCCCGTGCACGGTCGAGTACAGCGCACGTGCCTGCAGCTCCCGCGTCGCCGCGTCGGCCGGTGTGGCGCCCTGCAGAATCACGGCGTTGTCGCCCATCGAGCCGCCGACAAAGCCCTTTTGCCCCGGAAACGCCGGCGTCGCGCCCTTGCGGATGACATAGAGCTTCTCGCCGCTGTGCTCTTCGATCCAGGCGAAGTTGTGATGGTTGTGCACCAGCTCCACCTCGCGCCCGCCAAGGATCGAGACGACCTTGCGCGCCACCCATTCGCGGCCGGCGTAGGCGTAGCGGCCGGCGAGATTCATGAGCCGCCAGTACGCGTCGCCGATCGGCGCATGCACGTCGAGCAACGCCTCGCGCTCGGGCGCGCGCTCGCCCCACTGCTTGTTCTGCGACAGCGCGAGAAAACCGCGCGCCACGCCGTAGCCGAAGCCCCGTGAGCCGAAGTGCACGCCGACCCAGACATGGTCTTCCTCATCGGCGAACAGGTCGACGTAGTGATTGCCGCTGCCGACCGTGCCGAGCTGCTCGCGCGCCTTGGCCCGCAGGCGATCGCGCTCGTGCCTGTCCGGCACCGCGTCCCAAGCCGGATCCTCGAACAGCGGATCGTCGGTCGGCGCGTCGTCAGCGCGGTTCCTCAAACCCACACCGAACGACAGCGACGCCTGGATCTCGTCGGCCAGCTCGCGCAGCCGTCCCTGGATCTCGAGCAGCTTGAGATCGGTGCGGATCGCGGCGTTGCCGCAGGCGATGTCGAAGCCCACCCCTACGACCGAGACCTTGTCGCGATACGCCGCGACGCCGCCGATCGGCATGACGTAGCCCAGGTGACCGTCCGCCATGAGCGCGGCGCGCTCGGCGCGGCTCGCGACATCGCGCAGCTGGTCCAACGTGTTGGACTCGTGCGAACCAAAGATCTGAGTGTCAGTCATCGTGTTGTGTTCCCACTCTGAAGAGTGGGCCCAACAAGGCACTGCCCTTCAAGGGCAATGATTCAGCGGGCCCAAGCTTCAGCATGGGAACCTAATTGGGCGGGACCTATTCTAGGGCCACAACCGGTACAGTGTCCGCGGGAAAGCGATGGCCTCGCGGATGTGCGGGATGCCGCAGATCCAGGCGACGGTCCGCTCAACCCCGAGTCCAAACCCCGAATGCACGAACGTGCCGTACTTCCGCAGGTCGAGATACCAGGAGTACGCCTCTTCCGGCAGCTTCTCGGCACGGATCCGCGCGAGGAGCTTGTCGTAGTCGTCTTCCCGCTGGCTGCCCCCGATGATCTCGCCGTAGCCCTCGGGCGCCAGGCAGTCGTTGTTGAGCACGGTGCGCGGATCAGCCGGGTTCTCCTTCATATAGAAGGCCTTCACCGCCTTGGGATAGTTGTAAACGAACACCGGCCGGTCGTACTCCTTCGCCAGCGTCGTCTCGTCATCCCCGCCGAGGTCGCGGCCCCACTCCATGTCGGTGCCGAGGCTCTTGAGCTTCGCGACGGCGTCGGTATACGAGATCCGGTGGAACGGCGCCTGCACGCGCTCGAGCGGCGCGAGATCCCGACCCAGCTCGGCGAGATCCTGCTTCCGTTGCTCGAGACAGCGGCCCACGATGTACGAAACAAAATCCTCTTGCAGCCGCATGTTGGCGTCGGAGTCGTTCCACGCGACTTCGGGCTCGACCATCCAGAACTCGGTCAGATGCCGGCGCGTCTTCGACTTCTCGGCGCGGAACGTCGGGCCGAAGCAATACACTTTGCCGAGCGCCGCCGCGGCGGCCTCGACGTACAGCTGGCCCGTCTGCGCGAGATAGGCCTTCCCCAGATCGAAGTAGTCGACGGAGAACAGCGTGCCCGCATGCTCGCCGATCGAGCCCGTGAGTATGGGTGTGTCGACCAGGGTGAAGTGCTGTTGATGGAAGAAATCGCGAATCGCCTGGATGACCTCGTGGCGGACGCGCGCGATCGCGACCTGTTGCTTCGAGCGCAGCCACAGATGGCGGTGCTCGAACAGGTACGCGATCCCGTGCTCCTTGGGCGTAATGGGAAAGTCGGGGCTCGGCCCGATGATCTTCAGGTCTGAGGTCTGCAGCTCGACGCCGCCCGGCGCGCGCGCATCGGCGCGCACGCTGCCCGTCACCTCGAGTGAAGTCTCCTGAGTAAGTTTCCCGAAGGCGTCCCAGACTTCCGGAGCGACGTCTTTCTTGGAGATCACCGCTTGCAGGTAGCCCGTGCCGTCCCGTACGACCACGAACGCGATCTTCCCGCTCGAGCGGGTTGTCGCGACCCAGCCGCGGACGGAGACGGTCTCCCCGGCGTGTTGCGGAAGCGCTTCGATCCAATGACGTTCGGGCATAGGCGCGGCATACTAGTGGCGGGCCTTTTCAGTGTCAACGCGATAGTGGCGGCTTGCGCGCCGAGCATGAAAACCGGCCCGGTGCGGCAGGAATCGGGCTGGCCCGCCTACCTGGGCAATCAGCGCCACGACGCGGGCGCACGCGAAACGCTGAACCCCGATCCCCGGCCACTGTGGCATCTGGGCATGGGACGCGGCGTGCGCGGCAGTCCCGCGCTGGGTGAGACGGTCGTCGCCGTCGGTACCGCCGACCGCAACCTCGTGCTCGTCGATCGCGCGAGCGGCGAAGTGCTGTGGCGGTCGCATCTCGACGGCAGCGTCCGCGCCGGCCCGCTCCTCGACGAAGACCGGCTGTACGTCGCCACCGAGTCACAGCCCCAAGGCCGTGTCTATGCGGTCCGGCTGCGCGATGGCCGGCAGCTGTGGCGCACTCAGTCCGGCAGCGTCACAGCTCCACTCGCCTTTGACGGCGAGGCGATCTACGCTGCCACGGAAGACGGGCTGGTGCTGCGCCTCGAGCCGGATCACGGCAAGGTGCAGTGGCGCCGCCCGCTCACCGGCGCGGTGCGGGCCGGACCACTCGTCACGCCAAACGGACTCGTCGTGACCACGACGAGCGACACGCTCTATCTGCTCGACCGCCAAACGGGCGCGGTGCGCTCACAGCTGTCGCTTGCGGGCGCCGTGCTCGGGACTCCCGCAACCGACGGCCGCCGCGTCTATCTGGCCACGACGAACGGCCGGATCGTCGCGGTGGATCTCGCATCGTGCAGCGCGACGTGGGACCGCGCGGCCGGCGATGCGGTCTACGGCGCGCCCGCGCTCGTCGCCGATACGCTGTTCGTGCTCGCGCGCGACGGCCGGCTCTGGATCATTCCGGTCGACGCTCCGGACGCCGCCACGAGCCACACGCTCGACATCGTCGCCACCGCGGGACCGACCCCACTGGCCTCCGGTGTCCTGGTCGGGAGCGTCAGCGGCGAGGTGTTGCTGGTCGATCCCACGAGCGGAGCGATTCGCTGGCGGGCGCAAGTCGCCGGTCCCATCGAGGAACCCCCGCTGGTCCGCGACCGGCAAGTGGTGGTGATCGCGGGCAGGGGCAATATTCACACGTATCGATGATGCGCGCGATGATTGTCGTTGCGATTCTGTGCTGCGGCCTCGTGCCCTCGCTCCGTGGGCAGGCCATCTGTCGTCAGTCATCAGTCGTCTGTACTGAGAACCGACGACTGACGACCGATGACCAACGTGCATCATTCCAACGTGCCGTCGTGCACAACGGGAAATGGCTCACTGCAGCAACCGTCGCAGCCCTGATCGTCTTCGCCCAGCACGAGCACAGCCAGTCGCGTCGCGAGTGGAGCGCGCTGCTCGATATCTGCCGGTCGGCGCAGGACGCCTGCGCACTGGGGCCGGACGGCCGGTACGTGAGGAGCGACGCCGAACAGCTGTATCAGCGCTCGCGTGCCTTCGACCGGCGGGCCAATCGCTGGCTGCTGGGCGCCCAGGCGGGTCTGCTCGCCACGACGGCGCTCTTCATTATTGACCTGCATCCGGGGCAGGGGCCGGAGAATATTCCGTTTCCGCCCCTTCAGGTAGGACTCAGGCTGCGGTTTTGACCTCGGCTGACCCCGGGGCGTCGCCCCGGGGTTAGCCAACCCGAAACAGCTCAAACCCCCGCTCGTACCGCGTCACAATCCGCTCACGATAGGCCGCGTGCTCGCGCCACTCGAGCGCGGGATCGGTGGCGATCATCGCGGCCGCGGCGGTGCGCGCGGCGTCGAGCAGCGGCAAATCGGTCTCGAGATTCGCATAGCGCAGCGGCACGCCGCCCGACTGCCGAGCGCCGGCGAGCTCGCCCATGCCGCGCTCGTGCAGGTCCAGCTCGGCGATCTTGAAGCCGTCCGTCGTCTCGCAGAACGCCAGCAGCCGCGGCGCCGCCTCCGTAGAGTCGGACAGCAGGATGCAATGGCTGGCCGCCGCCCCCCGCCCCACGCGGCCCCGCAGCTGGTGCAGCTGCGCGAGCCCGAATCGCTCGGCATGTTCGATGAGCATCACCGTGGCATTCGCCACGTCGATGCCCACCTCGATCACGGTCGTGGCGACGAGGATTTGCGCCTCGTTGTCACGAAAGGCGCGCATCGTGGCATCGCGCTCCTCCGCTTTCATTTTCCCGTGCACCAATCCCACGCGAAACTCCGCAAACGTCTTCGCGAGCTTCTCGGCCATCGTCGTGGCGGCCTTGAGGTCGGCCCGCTCCGATTCGTCGATCACCGGATAGATCACGTAGGCCTGACGCCCCGCGGCGCACTCGCTGCGGATGAACTCGTAGATCTTCGACCGGGCCGCATCGGTGCGCAGCGCGGTCTTCACCGTGCCGCGCCCGGGCGGCCGCTCCCGCAGCTGCGTCACGTCCAGGTCGCCGTAGAGCGTGAGCGCGAGCGAGCGCGGGATCGGCGTCGCCGTCAGCAGCAGGACGTCGGGGGCGTCGCCTTTCTCCACCAGGGCGGCGCGCTGCTCGACGCCGAAACGGTGCTGTTCATCGATCACCGCGAGACCCAGCTTGCGGAACGTGACCGACTCCTGAATCAGCGCGTGGGTCCCGACGACGATGCGCGGCGCGCCACTCGCGATGCGCTCCCGGACGGCCGACTTCTCCGCCGCACTCATGCGGCCCAGCAGGAGCTCCGGGCGGATCGCGAGCGGCTCGAGCAGCCGCGTCAACGTCGTGCCGTGTTGCTCCGCCAGGAGCTCCGTGGGCGCCATGATCGCCGCCTGATAATCGTTCTCGGCGGCGAGCAGCATCGCGAACAGCGCCACGACCGTCTTCCCCGTCCCCACGTCACCCATCAGCAGCCGGTGCATGCGCAGCGGCGCCGTCATGTCGTCCGTGATTTCGCGGACCGCGTGGCGCTGGTCGCCCGTCAGCTCGAACGGGAGATGTTCCTTGAGGCGTGTGGTGAGCTCGCGCTTCAGCGTGAACCGTATGCCGGCCCGTGAGCGCTTGGCCAGGTGACGGGCGCGCGCCTGCACCAACTGCTGATCGAACAATTCGTCGAACGCGAGCCGGCGTCGCCCCAGCTCGGCGTCTTCGACCTTCTTGGGCCTGTGCATCAGTTCGAGCGCGGGACGCAGCTCGATCAGGTTGTGCGCTGCTCGGAACGCCGGGGGATGGGGATCAGAGACGAGGGGCAAGAGGGCATCCAGGTGTTGCTGGACGAGGGCGCGAATCTGGCGATGTGTGAGCCCCTCCGTAGCGGGGTAAACGGGCAGAACGAGTCCCGAGTCCCCAGTCCCTTCGCCTTCCCCCGGCTCGGCGAGCACGATGAATTCGCGGGGCACGAGCTGCTTGCCATGGTAGTAGCGCACCGGTCCGGTCACGAGCAACAGTTGTCCCTTCTTGATCTGCCGCTCGAGGAACGGCCGGCCCGGCCAGGCGCACTCGAGGAGACCGCTGTCGTCCTTCAACACGGCGCGGAACACGCGCAGTCCCCGCCGGGTGGGCAACACCCCGGTGCTGACAACGCGGCCGACGCACGTCACGTCCTGCCCAATCGCGGCACGCGCCAGCGGCGTGACGGTCGTGGCATCGAGATAGCGATGGGGAACGTGATACAGGAGATCCCCGACGGTGCGGATGCCGAGTCGCTGCAGCGCCTCGGCGCGTTTGGGGCCAACGCCCTTGAGGAACTTGACCGGGGAGTTGAGCTGGAGCTTCACCCGCTCACCAGTCGGTGCGCGAACCGGACGGGATCGAAAAGCTCGAGATCTTCGAGCGTCTCACCGGTCCCGAGAAAGCGGATCGGCACGGGGACGGCACGACGCAGCGCCACCACACTTCCCCCCTTCGCTGTGCCATCCAGCTTCGTGATCACGAGTCCCGTGAGGGGCACCGCCGCGGCAAAGGCCTCGGCCTGGCGGACGGCGTTCTGTCCGATCGTGGCATCGAGCACGAGCAGCGACTCGTGCGGCGCGCCGGCCAGTCGCTTTCCCACCACGCGCACCACCTTCTTGAGCTCCTCGCGCAGGCGCTCATCGGTGTGGAGCCGCCCGGCGGTATCGACGAGGACGGTGTCGACGCGCCTGCGGAGGGCCGCCTCGACGGCATCGAAGGCGACGGCGGCGGGATCGCCGCGTTGCGATGCTCCCACGAACGGTGTGCCGAGGCGATCGGCCCAGACTTTGAGCTGCTCGGTGGCGCCGGCGCGGAATGTGTCGGCGGCGGCGAGCATCACGCTCCGTCCTTCGTCTTGCAGCCGCTTGGCGAGCTTGGCGACCGACGTCGTTTTTCCCGTGCCATTGACGCCAAAGATCAGAATAACCGTCGGTGGCTCCGGGGCGTGCGCGAGCGGTGCCGCCGCCGGACCCAGTTGCTCGACGACGATGCGTTCCAGGCTCGCCTGATCGACCGTGTCGGCACGACTCAGCTTTTCGACGGTCTCGTTGGTCGCCGCCACCCCGAAGTCCGCCTCGACGAGCATGCGCTGTACTGCTTCGAGCGTGACCGTGTCCACCGCGCCGCCGGTGAAGAAGCGACCGACTTTCTTCCAGAGACCCATCAGGGCAATCCCTGGCGCCGGCGCAGGGCCCATTCGGTCGCCAGCGCCGCGATTGCGATGACGAACAACCACCAGCGGTCGCGCAGACCGATCGACGCGAATCGCGACGTCGCCTCTCCTGGCTGCGCGCTGAGTGCGGGCGCATGCGGCAGCCACTCGTCGGAGTATGTCTCGACAGCGACGACGCCCTGCTCTGGTCCCCCGCTCAACGCGTACCGGTAGACGCCGGGTGGCAGCAACAGCTCCGCGCGGCCGGCGGCGTCAAAGCGCAGCGTGTCCGTGCGCGTCGTGTCGTCGCTCCGCAACGAGATGGCGAGCGGGCGCGACGTATCCGGGGATGTCCAGCGCCAGACGATCGGCAGGCCGTTCGGCGCTTCGAGCGCCACCGGAGCCGCCCGCTGTCGGTTCCCTGCTCCCCGCTCCCGCAGCAACCAGTCCACCAGAGCGGCGACCACACTGCGGTAGCCTTCTTGTGCCGCACCCCCGCGAAACGCCCAGCGCCACAACCCCGCGGCCCTGACCGTCGCGATCCGCTCTCCGTTCCGCTCCTCGAGTGTGACAATCGGGCGCGGCTGGCCGCGCCGGGCCAGCCGGGCCACGAGCGCAACCGTCGTCGGTGGACTCGAATCGTGCGTCTGCGCGACAACGGCCGTCGCAGGCGGCAACGAATCCCAATTCACGCCCGCCAGCGCCGCGGTGAACGGTGAGGAGAGCGGCCGTTCGACGTACCAATCGCCCGGCTGGCCGTTCGTGGGCCACAACAGCAGCGCGTTTCTCGATCCGCCGGTAAACGCGCGCGCGTGCGCCGGCTCGCCCATCGCGATCACGAGCCGCGCATTCGCCGCGGCGCTCGTGAGAACGCTGGTCGCGACGGGAGCCAGCGTCGCGCCGTCGCGCCAGCGTCCCGCTTCCGTCTCCACAAACACCTTCACCGGCACCCGCGCCACATCGCCGAGCGTGCGGGCGAGGAAGCGGGTTTCCCAGTCGGGCGGCGACGCAAAGATCACGGCGGCGGGCTCGAGGCTGACGTCGATCGCAAAGAGACGGCTGTTGTCTCGGGGCTCGGCGTCGTTCACACCATCGAGGCTGACCTGGAGCACGGTCCACCCGGGAGATGGGATACGGGAAACGGGAAACGTGACCTCAGTGGATAGAGTCCCGCTGTCTGGAAGCGTGACACGCTGCGAGGCAAGCACGCCATCCGCGATCTTCACCACCAGAGTCACGCGTTTCCCGTTTCCCGTTTCTCGTTTCCCGCCAACACCGTAGCTGACCTTCAGGCCGAGAGTGTCGGTGCGAGTCACATGTCTCGGCCCTTCAACCCCCGCGACGTACGCATCGGCAAAACTGCGGCGCGGGGTGATAACGACGCGAGGCCGCCGCAATAAGTCGGCGGGGATATCGGCCACGTCGTCGATTTCACCATCGGTCACGACCACGACCTCGCCTGCCCTCCCGGCGGCCGCTTCGAGCGCCGGGGCGAGATGACTGGCGCCGGCGGCCGGCGGCGCAGTGTCGAAGGCGGTGACCGCGGTGCCGAACCGCCACACGACGGCGCGGCGCCTCGCGAAATCGCGCGCGCTGTCGAGCGCCGCGCGCCACGGTGCGCCGCTCATGCTGAGGGACGCATCGAGCAGCACCAGCGGCTGATCTCCTGCGGGAAGCAGGCGTGAGCTCGCGGGATTCCAGACTAGCAGGATCAGCGCCAGCACCGCCACGCCGCGCAGAATCACGAGAGACACGCGATAGCCTCCGCGATCGTGAACTTGCCGTCGTACAACGCCCTGCCGACGCAGGCGCCGGCAAGCCGTGCCGCCCGCGCGGCGCGCAGGTCATCGAGCGAGCCGACGCCGCCCGAGACGATGACATCCAGTCCGAGCGCGGCGAGCGCCGTGGCACCGTCGATGTCGGGACCAGTCAACTTGCCGTCGCGGGTGACTTCATTGTAGATGATCGTGCGGATGCCAAGCCGCGCGACTCGCGTCGCGAGCTCCCGTACCGTGAGATCGAGAATGTCCGCCGTACCACGCGGCGCGACGCGACCGTCCTTGGCGTCGATGCCGACCGCGAGCCGCGTGGTGCCGTGGCGCGCCACGAGCCGCTGGACGAGTCCGCCGTCCACCGCGCCCCGTGGACCGATGACGACGCGGGTTGCGCCGAGCGTGAACATCTGATCGATGTCGACCTCCCGAAACAGACCGCCACCCACCTGAACCTGAACGGCGGCTGCCTGCAGCACCGCCCCGATGAGCTCGTGATTGCCGGGCCGCCCGTACGCGCGGTCCATGTCGACCAGATGGATCCAGCGCGTGCCGGCGCGCGTGAACGCGTCGAGCGCCGCCAGCGGCTGGGCCATGGCGCCGTGGGCGCGCGCCACGCGCCCGCCTTCTATGTCGACGGCGGGATAGAGCTCCACGGAATCTGTTGGCGAGAGTGGAAGGGGGGGCTAGTCTTCGCGAGCCGCGGCGGCGCCGAGCGCCGGTGCCGCAGCGGGTAGACCAGAGGGCTCGAGCTCCGCGAGGAGCTGCGCACGCACATCATCGAATGCCGACTTCAGCTTCGCGGGCACGGCCACGCCTGCACCCGCGTCCTTGCGCTGCGGATTCGTCGGCCGGCCGTTCACCAGGAACTCGTAGTGCAGGTGCGGGCCGGTCGCCAGGCCGGTCGCGCCGACATAGCCGATGATCTGCTCCTGAGCCACGCGCTGCCCCGCATAAAGGCCCAGGGCGAAGCGGGAGAGGTGGCCGTAGCGCGTGCGAATGCCGTTGGCGTGGCGGATCTCGACGAGGTTGCCGTATCCGCCATTGCGGCCCGCCTCGGTGACGATCCCGTCCGCGGTGGCGCGCACGGGCGTGCCGTACGCCGCCGCGTAGTCGGTCCCCTGGTGGCTTCTCCACCGCTTGAGAATCGGGTGAAAGCGCCCGCCGAACCGGCTCGAGATATGGCTGAAGCGCAGGGGCGCGCGGAGGAACGCGCGGCGGAGCGATCGGCCTTTCTCGTCGTAGAATCCCGTCTGCCCGTCCGGCGCGTCGAAGGCGAACGCGAAGGTCGGCGAGCGTGCGACGTCGACACGCGCCGCCAGAATGCGACTGAAGCGCTTCTCGCCTTCCGGTGACTGCAGCCGCTCGATCAACACTTCGACACGATCGCCGGGGCGAATGTCCTTCGTGAAGTCGACTTCCCAGTCAAAGACCTCGGCGATTTTCCATGCCAGCGCGACCCGCTGGCCGGGGGGGAGGAACGAATCGGGAATCGCGGCGTCGAGGGCGTCGTACAGGTTCGATTGAATGACGGCGGTGGTGCGGAGTCGCTCGGTGGTCCAGGGGATCTCCTCGACCGTCTCCGTCCACCCGGAGTCGCCGCCGAGGCGGGACATGACCAGATGGCTCTCGGGATCGAGTCGCACGCCGAGGCGATTGGCGACGGCGCCACCCTTCAAGCGGCGCAGCTCGAAGATCAGCCCCGGCTGCAGGTGCCGCGGATTGAGTGCGTGCGTGGCCTTCATGAACCTGACGTATTCGCGCCCGGTGATCCCGCCCCGCGCCAGCACGTCGGAGAGCATTTCGCGGCGGCCGAGGGTATCGGCCCATTCGTCGTAGGCGCTCGTCACGACAATCGGGAGCGCGATCGGAATCTCGCGCGACGGCCATGCTTCATGCGCAGCCCAGACCAGCATACCCGCG
>Ga0137362_10001880_pt1 | contig 13383 bp, 13 predicted proteins | sample MadtaG_2_FD_104801 | JGI IMG/M metagenome (GOLD analysis project Ga0137362, IMG submission 104801) | Vadose zone soil microbial communities from Angelo Coast Range Reserve, California, USA - Mad1_100_16 metaG | ecosystem: Environmental > Terrestrial > Soil > Vadose zone | place: USA: California... | reverse complement strand
TCAGGAGCCGAGCGCGGTATCGATCACCGATAGCGTCTCGCCCTCAATCGCAAGGCATGTCAGGCGGCCAGTCGCAAAGGCGCCGGTATCAATATTGATCCGGTTTGGCCGCACCTCGATTTCGCGGGTCGGTGTATGTCCGTGAACGACGATCTTGCCGAAATCGTCCTTTGACGACAGGAATTCTCCCCTTATCCAAAGCAGGTCGTTTTCTTTCTGGCGCGATAGCTCGACGTTGGGTTTCACCCCGGCATGAGCAAAGAAGAAATCGCCGCACGCGAACGAGTTTTGCAGATCTCGAAAAAAGCGAAAATGCGTTTGCGGCAACGCATGATGAAAGGCCGACTGCAGCTCGACGATCTGCCTGCCGCTTACCCTGGGTTCGGGAAGCACCCCGTAGGAGGCCAGGGTTTCGAGGCCACCCAAACGCATCCATTGATCGAACAGGCTGCGATCGCTCAGGCATTTGATTGCGATCAGCTCGTGGTTACCCCGTAAGAATACGGTTTCGTTCGCCGCGCCATGCGCGACCAATCGATCGATGGTTTCGCGTGATGAAGGCCCGCGATCGATATAATCGCCCAAAAAGACGAAAACCGGCCTCGCCGTCGGGCGCTCGGCAATGTCGGATTCGATGCGCGCCAGCAATTCGTCCAACAAATCGAGCCGGCCGTGAATGTCGCCGACGGCATAAATCCGCAAGCCCGCCGGTAGCGACGGACGACGCCCCCGCAGCTTGAGTTCTCGAAAGCTCGAAACAGAAGACAGCACCCGTCAACCCGCCTCTCGACAGCACCCACGCCAATCTACCCGCCGGATCGCGCGACAAGCAAATCGATCCGTAAGCCCTTTTGGAACAAATTGGACTATCGCGCATATAGTGCGGAGGCGAAATACCGCCTGGAGCGAACTTCCTTCCAGAAGATTGCGGCTTTTCAGGTCATTAACGAAGAACGCGGCCGTCTTAAGGGCCACGGCGTGGCCGGCGGCCTGAAGTTTAGTTTGATACCGAACCCAGTCTAAGGTAGGCTACAGCGTGTAATTTGGATCGGAAGCAATTAGTTGGAGTGCTTCGATGCGAGACAGATTTACATCTATAGCGCGAGCATTATGCGTTCAGATATTGCTCACCGCTTCCATGAGTCAGGGTTGGGCCGCATGTTTGAAGCCGCCCGCTTCCGCTCAATCGATAGCTCAATTCAGGTCAGATCCTCACTCCCTCACTTCGAGTTCCGACCCGCGCACCATTGAAACGACGGTGCGGGAGCTTGCAGGGACGGATGCTTCGCTCGCCGCGGCGATCGTTCGCGTCGCGGAAGGAACCCCGCCGCGATTTCAGATGGCGATCGCTGCCGGGCTTGCTCAAGCCGCGGTAGCCTGTACGAGCCTCGAACAACAGGCATCGCTACTCATTCAGCAAGCGGTCGCCGGCTTCCCGAATGGAGAATTCCAAAACGCTTTCGCGGCGGCCGCAGGCGATCTTTCGACCGCTGCGGCCGGCTTTGCGGCAAGCTCCGCCGGCAGCGTCGTCGTTACCAATCCGAACAAGTCGCCAGCGACGAACCCATCGCCCGGCGGCGGCGGATTCTCTACTCCGCTCCAGTTTACGTCCAGCGCGACCACCACGGTGACGACGAAAAATACATCCAGTCCGGCGACGACGGCTGCAAATCCGGTAAGTCCGACACGTTGAAGTTTCTTCAGGAAGGATTGGGGGACATCGCTGAGGGGGATCGCTGAAGCTTTGGGTCAGTTCGAGGAAATGTAGATGAACGTTGTCGGACAATTTCAACCCTACACATCGGCGACAGATAACGATCCGGGCTCCGGAACGTTATCCATGGTTCAAATGCGCGATTTCCTCGGCCGCGAGTGGCGTCTCATCGCTGCGGTGACCGGCTTTGCAATTGTCTTCGGTGCCATCTACATCGCCATGTCGCCGTCGAGATATACCGCGCAAACCGACATGATCATCGACACCAAGCGGGTTACCTGGACCCAGGCCGAAATGGCGTCCGAAAACCGCGCGCTCGAAGATGCTTCCGTCGAAAGCGAGATCGAGACCACCAAATCCGAAAAGGTCGCAACCGCCGTCATACGTCGATTGCATCTCAACGAAGATCCTGAATTCATCGGCGCAGGTCGGGGGCTTACGCGTCGCATCTTTTCGATGTTCAAATGGACCGCTGGGCCGGATCGGGAGTCGACAAACGACGATCTGATTCGCAGCGCGCTTGTCACCTTAAGAGACAATCTGCGCGTTACCCGTTTGGGGCGCAGTTACATCGAGCAGATTGCGTATACCTCCCTTGATTCGGGTAAGGCCGCCAGGATCTCCAACGCCTTCGCCGATGCCTACATCGAAGACCAGTTGCAGGCGAAGTTCGAGGCCACCCGCCGCGCCAGCGTCTGGCTCGAGCAACGAATAGGAGAGCTGCGCCAGCAGGCGAGCGATGCCTATAGGGAGGTTCAGGATTTCAAATCCGAAAACAGCATCATCATCGGCGTCGACGGCAAATTGGCAAGCGAAGTCGAGCTTGACCAACTTGGAATAGCCCTGGCCAAGGCGCGCGCCGATACCAGTCAGGCGAGGGCCAAACTCGACCGCATATCGCGCGTTCTGGAACAACGGTCGGACAAGGAGAGCTTCAATATCCCGGACCCGGTCGTCACGGATGCGCTGAGCAACCCCGTCATCACGAAACTTCGGCAGCAATTTTTCGACGATCAAAACAAGGAATCCGAGTGGAGCGCTCGCTATGGGCCGGATCATACCGCCGCCCGAAATCTGCGGACGGAAATGGCGGCGCTGCAGCGCGCGATCTGGGACGAGATTTCCCGCATTGCGGAGAGCTACAAGAGCGAGTTGCAGATCGCGAGAAGCCAGGAAGAATCCATCGACAAGCGCATGATCGAGGTGTTCCAGAAGTCTAGCGCAACACGCCAATCGCAGGTTCGTTTGCGCGAACTGGAAACCGCCGCGAATACCTATCGCGGGATTTACGAAACATTTCTGTCGCGGTTCACTCAGTCCGTGCAGCAACAGTCGTTTCCTTCGACTGAGGCTCGCGTCGTGACCGCGGCGTCCGCGCCGCGAGCGCCGAGCTCGCCGAAGATGGGATTGACGCTGGCGCTCGCAACCCTCTGCGGATTGGGCTTGGGCGTGATGTTGGCGTTCGCCCGCGAGCAGATGAACCGTCAGATTCACACCCGTGCGGAGCTTGAAAAACTTCTGGGCATCAGCTGCCTTGCGGTTCTCCCGGCGTTCGCCGAGGAGCAGAAACCCGCCCTCGGCAAGCTGCCGAGCATGCGCAAAATACGGGCAACGCAGGATACGCGAGCCTTTCGGCAAATCAGCGAGGTCGCGCCGTTTTCCGCCACCGCGGAGGCGTTGCGATACATCAAGGTCGCCATCGATCTTCATCCGACCGGGGGCAAGGTCATCGGGATCGTATCGGCCCTTCCCGGGGAAGGAAAGACGACCGTCGCCGCCGGTTTTGCGGCCTTCGTGGCAAAGAGCGGCGCGCGCACCTTGCTGATCGACGCGGATTTGCGAAATCCTTCGATGACCCGCGCCCTTGGCTATACCAACGCGCCGGGCCTGCTCAACCTGGTCGTGGAGAAATCCGACTTCGACGATCTCGTCATCACGGATTCAAAATTCAAATTCGATTTCTTGCCCTCGTCGACGCAAATCAAGCCCGCCAACAGTTTCGACATCCTGAATTCGTCGGCGGTGAAGGATATGTTGAAGGCAGCCAAGGGCCGTTACGATTATATTCTTGTCGACCTGCCTCCCATCCTCCCGGTGGTTGACGTGAAGGCCGCGGCCCATCTGTTCGACGCCTTTGTTTTGGTAGTCGAGTGGGGTAGCACCTCGACCGACGAAATTCTCAAGGCGGTCAACGCCTCTCCCATTTTGTTGGAACGACTTCTCGGCGCCGTTCTCAACAAGGCCGATGAAGCCGTCATGCGTCGCTTTGAAGGTTATTCCGACCGGCGTTATTCCTACTACACCGACGAAAAAACTCCGGCGGAAGCCGCCTAGACCTTGCGTCCTCCGGCCAAAAGCGCTTTCCGGATTGCGCACTCAGCGAGCTGCAATCCTTGCAATCGGCTGCTTGGGGCTCGCCTGGGAAATCCTCACTTTCCCCTGGAGCGAAGCGGCTGATGAATTTCTCGATCTCGAAGGCCGCCTGCTGCGTTTCGAAACGTTCAGTCGGGCGATGGCAGAGCGCACCTTGGCGAGCGAGAGCGCGCCGAGTACGCCCCGCGCCTTGCTTCAGACCAAAATAGAGCAGCTCGACCTCACCCGACGGAAGGGGTTTTCAGAGGCGTTGCAGAAGGTCCGTTCTTTATAGGCTTTTTCGCGAACTCCACGTTCTATTGTGCGGCATTCGGATCAGGAATAAAAATCCTGTCATGACGCTCCGGATCGCCGCCCTGCTCGTTACCTCGTCCCTGCTGGCTTCATCGGCATGCGGCCTCGCACAAGAGGCGGAGAACCTTACCGACGCCACACTCACGCTTGAGCAGTGGCAACAACGCGTGCAAGACGCCCGTCAACGCTCCGAGGCGTTCGTCGCGAACGCCCGCAACCGGACTGCCGACCCTCCCTCCTCCGAACAGGAGGACGCCGAGGTAGCGGATCAACGGGCCATGAACGACCCCAGTCTTCAGCCAGGCGACATTGTTGCCACCAGCCGGGGCTTCCTGGTCTTTGTCGGCCGCGACAAGGACGAGCGTCGCACCGGTGACTTCTTGCTAGCCCCGAACCCAAAGCGTCCCCCGTAATTTTCCGGGGATGCGTCTCATTCCGGTGCATCCAATCTAAGGGTGCATCAAAACTAACCACGAAAAATGGGAGTTAAGCGACTTGCGCTAGGAAGGTTCCAATCAAAGAAGTTTTCTTGCAATTTGTGCACCGCTTAAAAATTTGCTAAGAATAACAAAGAGTGAAGAAAGCGGGGAAAATAGGGGGCTTCTTTTCAGCGTATTTGTTGCTTGTGGAGTATCCAGATGCATGGCCTGGTCGATACACACACCAATTTGCAATTTCCCTCTCTGGAATCACAGCGCCCGGTCGGACTTACCTCGAAACGGCTCATCGATATTGTGCTGGCGGCTTCCGGAATTGTTTTACTCGCTCCCCTGTTGATTATCTGTTTCGTTGCGACTGTTGTTGTTTCGCCTGGGCCTGCGCTATTCCGCCATCGGCGTGTCGGATTCAACGGAAGATACTTCGACTGCTTGAAATTCCGGACGATGGTCACGGATGCAGAGGAGCGGTTACGTCGACTCCTCGAATCGGATCCTTTGGCGGCGGCCGAGTGGGTAGCCAACTACAAGCTACGGCACGATCCCCGCATCACCGTGATCGGCGAGATCCTTCGCAAATCCAGCCTGGACGAACTGCCCCAGCTGTTCAACGTCCTTCGCGGCGAGATGAGCATTGTGGGGCCTCGACCCGTTACCGAGGAAGAATTGATCCGGTATTCCAGCGCCAAAGACGCCTACCTTGCATGCCGGCCCGGCATTACCGGCCTCTGGCAAGTGAGCGGGCGGAGCACAACGACCTACAGCAAGCGCGTCGCGTGTGACACGTTCTATGCGCATAGATGGTCGCTAGCCCTCGACGCCAAGATATTGATCGTAACGATCCCGTCCCTGCTGTTTACCGACAACGCGTATTGAACATACGACGGCCTCTCGCCGGCGGCGCCGTTGGGAGGAAGTCCGCTAACCCGGAGCCTTTTCCGTTCCGATTGAATCGGAGCGGAGGCTCTATTTCTTTGTTTTGACGCGTTTTCTTGACGTCGGCCGCCTTCAAAGCGCGGATTCGCATAAGTTCCCTCTCGGCACGGTGCCCGCGCAGCATCGCTGGAAAAGGTGTGTCTTCGCAGTCAACCAGCATAGTTTCTCGCGGGTTGAACCATTCGGAGGTCTCCATCGACAGACCTACGAGCGTTGGCAAAGGCGCTCGTCGATCCATGCCATGGCGCAGGGGGCGACAGGACAGAAGTCACGATTCTGTTCCGCGTTCGTGAACTATGCCCAGCCCCTTGTTCCAATTCGCCCGCCGGCATTTCCGGTCCCGGGCGCTGCATTGCTCATTGTCTGTCAATTGGCGGTAACCGGATGAATGATTTCCAGAGAACTATACAACCGCATGTCGATTTGCAGAATTCTTCGGCCAAGTCCCGCTTACTATCCAAGCAATCGGGCAGGAAAGTCGCGATCTACGGCCTTGCCATTTTGATCGTATCGGTCATGGCCGGCTGGCTCGGTTTCCTGGGTTGGGGATTTATCGCCATGTCGCAGTGGCTATGGGATTTCTCTAAAAATCTATGGACGACATTTTTTTGAATTTCAGAGCGTTTTCGAGCGAAAGCCTGCCCCGGACGCGATCCGGGGTGGATACCGGTTCGCGTTAAGAAAACGCGTCAGAACAAAGAAGTAGACCCTTCGCCGCCAGTTAAATCCACGACGGAACGACAATCGCCCTCCCCGCAATTCGGCTCCATCACGCTTTCTTCACCGACCTGCGAAGCGTCGGCCAAGCCCCGTGACTAAGGGCATAGCGGGTTGGTTCGTCAAAAACCTTGAGCAAGAAATAACTGCCGATCAGTATGCCCGCGAGCAGCGGCGGGCCTTCGATATAGATGTTCTGAGGTTGCTTCGTCGCGAATTGATAAAACCCGTTGATCCAGCAAAAGATCGGGTAGTGCAGCACGTAAACCGGATACGACAAGGCGCCACCCAACGCGGCGATCGATTGCCACTTGCCGGACAGGCGAACCCTGGAGCCGGTCAACACGACGAGCGGCGACACCAGGACGATGAACGCAATATGCACCGCAGGCGGCAGTCGAGCGGGATAGTAAAAGCTCAAAGCGAGCAAGATCGCGAAAAACCAGAACGCGCGTTGCAACTCCATTTTGCGAAGATGGGTTCGATCGAAATGAAAGATCAAGACGCCCGCGAAAAATGACGCACCCACGCGAGGAAATCCCGACCAAAAAGTCGTCGCCTCGTCGCCACCGAGTCCGACAATCGGTAACGAAGCAGTACAGCCCAAGAAGAAGATCAACGACAGCCAGGGTTGATAAAAACGACGCGCGACGGACCAAACGATGTTCACGACGATCTCGAAGAACAAGGAGTACTGAGGTCCGTTCAACGGGAAAATTTGAGGCCCCCCTATTGCCCTGCTCGCCGTCAAAAACGGAAGATTCAACGTCCCTAAAAGAGTCGCGGCCAGCAATTCGCCATATGAAACCGGACCTCGATTTACGTGGGATCGAAAGAGGACGTAGACCGCGCCGACGATCGTAGCGAGGACGACCAGAGGCATCAATCTGATCAAGCGTATACGGAAGAATTCAAGCGGCGTGAGCGAGACGCGAAAGCGCTCTTCATAGGCGAGAGGCAGAACAAAGCCGCTGAGGCAAAAGAACAAGTCAACGGCGAGATGGCTGTTGGCCGCAAGTGAGGCTGCATTCAGCCAATGGCCGAAATGATGCAACACCACGGAAAGCGCCGCGAAACCTCGCAAGCCATCGAGCGCGGCGTAGTGATCTCTGGGGTTCACGGGTCACCCCCTAAACGCTAAATCACTCAAGTATCCTGATACTATCTACCACCATGCAGCAATTTAGGCGAGCGATAACGCAACCCTTCAGCCGACCGGAGCCGAGATTTTCTGCTGGATCGCTTTCAAAAGTAAGCCATTATTTGCGCCCAGACTTGGCGAGTTGGCACTCTTTTGTTTTTGGAAGTTAAACTGAATGACAAATATTCTTGTTGCTGGGGGAGCGGGGTATATCGGGTCTCACACATGCCTTGATTTATTCAGCAAGGGGTTCACCCCGATCGTGTATGACAACCTTTCGAACGGTCATGCCGAATTTACTAAATGGGGACCGCTCGAGATTGGCGACATTCGGGATCGCAACAGACTCGACGAAGTGCTCAAGAAATACAAACCCGAAGCGATCGTGCATTTTGCTGCCGCCATTGAAGTTGCGGAATCGGTTCAAAATCCGGGCGCCTATTACGACAACAATGTTGGAGGAACGATAAGTCTGCTTCGCGCGGCACAAGCCGCGGGCATCGACAAGATCGTGTTCTCCTCGACATGCGCCACTTACGGCATACCTTCATCGATTCCGATGAACGAAGCTCATGCCCAACTGCCGATCAATCCATACGGCCGGAGCAAGCTCATCATCGAGCAAATCTTGAACGACCTGGACCGCTACCAGGGTTTTCGGTCTTTCATTTTGCGCTACTTCAACGCCGCTGGCGCCGACCTAGAGGGCAGGATCGGCGAATGGCACTCGCCGGAAACCCACGCCGTCCCCATCGCGATAGAAACCGCCTTGGGCCGCAGGCCGCATTTTGAGGTTTTGGGCACCGACTACGACACACGTGACGGTTCCTGCGTCCGCGACTTCGTCCACGTTCTCGATCTTGCCGACGCACATTCACGCGCGATCGAACACCTCCTCAACAACGGCACCAGCCATGCCCTCAATCTCGGAACAGGCCATGGGACGACCGTGAAGGAACTGCTTGAGGCCGTTCGACGGGTTGGAGGTCGAGATTTCGAGATCAAATACGGGCCACGTCGCCAAGGCGACTCACCGGCGCTGGTCGCCGACAACGCTCTGGCAAAAACGACGATCGACTGGTCTCCCCAACACGACCTCAAAGCGATCATTGGTTCCGCATGGAACTGGCATTCGAACCATCCGCCGGCGTGATCCAGCCATGCGGGAAACGAATTGCAGCGAATTGAATTTTCGCTACGGTGCAGCGGGCTCCATTGGCATAGGCTTCATCGGCGCAATTCGATAGCGAGCATTTAACGTCGCCTCGGGACCAATCGCGTAAGCGTTTGCAAGCGACAGCATCCCTCGATCGTTGGTTGTTTCATGGCGCGCTTTTTTTCGGTGATGTTCCTTGCCGCCCTTGCCGGAATGTTTGCGACCAACGATGCCGACGCGCGCAACAAACCTCAGCAGGATTCGGGCCCGCTGACGCCGATTGCGGAAGCTTCGCCGACATTGGCACCGTTTCAGCACGTTCGCTTTTGTCTTCGCTATCCTACCGATTGTAAATCGGAGCCGATGGAAGGCGAACGCATCGAGCTTAACGCAGAGAACTCGGAATTGCTGAAACGCGTCAATCGCAGCGTCAACATGTCGATTGCTCCGAGGCTCAAGAGCTACGGCTCGAACCTCGAAGATGAATGGACGATCGCGCCGGACAGAGGAGATTGTAACGACTACGCCGTCACCAAACGACACGAACTCGTAGAAAACGGTCTGCCTTCCAAAGCATTGCGCTTGTCGGTGGTCACGACAGCTGCGAGAATCGGACATCTCGTTCTGGTCGTCGCGACGACAAAGGGCGGTGTCGTGATGGACAATCTCACCGAAGAGATCCGTCCCTGGCAGAGCACAAAACAAGGAAGCCCAACAATATCCGGCGCTGTTCGGTATTCATCGGCACGGTGACGCCGCATAGAGCGCTACCGGAAAGCAGGATCGTCCACACCGCGACCCAAAACAGATCCACCGATCCGAAAAACAGCGGCGCCAGCACCAATACGACGATAGTCGTCCCCAGCTGGATGGAGCTGACCGTCACGCCGAAAAATCCCGATTGCCATCGATGTTAGAGCATGATCCGGAAAAGTGGAAACCGGTTTTCCGCGCGACAAACGCAACGCGTTTGCGCGCAGATCATGCTCAAATACAGCGACGAGACGTTTAGTTCCGGCCTTTAACTGAGACGCGAGCGGTGTTCACATTAGTCACTGCGTTCGCCGTGTTAGACACCGAGGCCGCCGTATTGTTGATGATCGTGAGCAGCTTGTAGTAATCGATGACCTTGGCGTTGGCGACGTACATCACATCCTTCGAACGCATCTGGAAACCGGCGGCCAGCAACAGCCCAGAGGGATCGCGCAGGTTGACGTGATAGATCGTCGGGATCCGGTCAAACGTGAAGCGTTTGATGTCGATACCGAGCTTCTCCAGGAAACGGCGATCCTCGAACCGGTAGACGAAAATCTCGGCCGGATCGGATTGCTGGTCGTTGAGGCCGCCCGCTTTGCCTATCGCCTGGCTCAACGTCAGCGCTTCCACGTCGAACGGAATTTCCGAGTTAAAGCCGAAGACGTTCTGGTTGAGCGCACCGAGCGCCGTGAAGGTGGGCGATTCGCGGGTGATGAAAATCACGTCGTTCGGTCGAATGAAGATATTTTCGCGCGGGTCATGCACCACGCGGCTCAACAGGACGCGGACGCGTTTGCCGTCCCGCTGCAGCGTCACGTAGCTTTCGATCGCCTCGAACTTCGGACCACCGGCACGGGCAATCAACGCCAGCAACCGCTCGCCGACGCTATTGAGCGCCAAAACGCCGGGCGTATTCACGTCGCCCAAGACGCTGACGACGCTGGAATGTTGCTGATTGAGGGCGACGACCACCTGCGGCTCGATCGCGCGGTTGCGCAGCCTCGCCACGATGGCTTGCTGAATTTCCGGAATCGTTCGTCCCGCGGAGGGAATCTCACCCGCGTAGGGAACGTAGATGCTGCCCTTCTGATCGACAGCCTGCGCGGGCAGATCGACGAAATTGCCAGGGCGAGCGCCGGCCGCTTGTCCGGGCGTGAACAGGCCGCCCGGCGCGGCTTCAAAGATCGATATATTGAGGACGTCGCCGACACCGATCACCTGGTTCGGCTTAGTGCGCTTGTCGGGGAATTCACCCTTGAATGAGACCAGGTTGGGCTGTGACAGGAAGCCGATGGTGTCGGCGGACACGTCAACCAACGCGTAAGGCAATGACGCGCCGGAGCGCACGCCGGTAGTCGCATTTCCCTCCACGACGTCACTGAACGGCCCCGTTCCCGGAATCAGCGAGCATGCCGGCAGTAACGCCGCGATACCTAGTGCAAAAAGCGCGGAACCCAGTCGTTTTAGCATCGCGACACGCTTCGCCGATCGCTGAAATTGGCAACCGCGAATGCCCGGCCCAGGCGCAAACGCCTGACTGAATTTGACCAGCCTCCGGTCGTCACAATAGGTGGAATACAGAGTTCCAACGCCGCCCCTGGAGTATTAATTTGTTGGCCGAATGGATTTAGTTCATTCGACATACCCGGAGGCAGAGCCCACCGGATTCTTCCCCAAGGAGAACTTACAGAGGGAGTTTCCCGCAGCAAGAGCACAGTCCAATCCAGCAACCGTTTTGCGCGACTCGTTGCATTCTAGCCACACAATTTCCGCGACCTCGTGCGTTGGCGCGTTAAAAACACTAGAAGTTGTACCCGGGATGAAAACTTGACGAAAAGCTCAATTTTACAGGGTATTGGCCGCGCCGGATGCGATCGACCGCAGAAGTTCCAATCGGCGAAAGCCGATTAAAGCATGATCCGGAAAAGTGGAGACCGGTTTTCCGAAAAGATCATGCTTAAACAAAGAGATGCGATCATGATGCGATTCCATTTAATCGCATCATGATCTTGGGGTCCCGAGGCAGCCTCGGTCGTTTCCGCCGGGGCCCTGTGGAATTCCTTGGCTAGCTGGGATCCCCGGAAAGCTGCAGACGGCCGGGCCATCTGCCGCACGAGAATCGGAGCAAATATGTGGAGATGCCAGCATCGCACCCGAGGTTCGAAATGGAGCTGTCTTTTGTTGAACGTCGTGATTCAATACAGGGTAAGATTCGTTTTGCTGAACCAGTCGGTCCAAAACTCTGCCAGCGCTTGAATGCGACTTGTCACGAAATAACGTTTGCCTCTCACCGATAGTACCGCCTATTAATTCCTGCCGCTAACCAGGGGGACATTGGGATGGGAGAAGCCGCCGTCGCGCTAGCCGTGTTAGGGTTCGCGGTTGGTTTAGTTTTCCGCCTGAAAGTCCTGTTGCCGATTCTCGCGTTGCTGCTCATCGGCTCGATCGGCTTTTCGCTTGAGCGCGGCTTTAGCTTTCTGGAGACCGCGCTGACCATCATGGTCGCGCAAAGCATCGTTCAAGGCTGCTATTTTCTGGGCTTGCTGGTGCGAGCTTTTTTTTTCCCAAATCGCCGCGCACGGCCCATCCTTTGACGAGAGCCACCGACGGACCTGTGGATCAATCGGAACGGAAAAGGCTCTAAGGCTTTTGACAATCCGAATAAAACGTTCCGTTCGCCGCATCGGTGCGCTCGAGGCACTGTGACGGATCGGTCACCTTTCCAGCGACCGTAAAATCGTATCCCTGATTCTTAAGAGCGAGAACATAGCGACCGGGGGAAAGCGAGAAATCGGGATCGGCAGCCTGTATCAGCAGCATTTCGGGGTTTCCGGCGATCGGCCGTACCCTGAATTCATACGATACATTCCGGATGTTCCAGGCGTCCGAGACCGGCGAGAAGCTCGCCTTGCCCTTGGCGTCAAACGTCAGCGCGCGCACGACGCGCGCGACCACGCGAACATCGATCCGCTCGGGCGCGTTGCCGGCGAGATCGCGCCGGAACACGACGAACTTGGCCTTTCCATCAGGAAGCGTCGTGCGGCTGGGTTGATTGATCGGCGTCGACATCGCGATCCGCTTGTCCGGCACCTGTTCCGGCAGCAGAGAAAGTTCGCTTAACGCGGTATTGCTCACAACGTAGACGCCGTAATCGCTCGGCAGCGGAAAAGGTAGCGAAACAACGGAAGCCACCGCCGCCTTCGGCTCAAGCACAGCCTGCTGCGCGGGGGCCGGCTTTGCGACCGTCAATGCCGCCGGTGGAGGCTCCGTCTTCGATAAAGAGAAAGACGAGTTTGGTTTGTAGACGGCGAGGCCCACGACGGCAGCAAACAGTACCATGCCGATGCAGAACCGAGCGAGCCGCGACAGAAACACGCGCCTTCGCGCTTCCAACAACAACGGCGACGCATCGGACCGCCAATAGGCCGCTTCCGACGCGGGGCTATATTTCGCAAAGCCGGTGGGTGGCGAAGTCGTCTGATGGATCGCCACCATCGAGGTCGAGGGCGGTTGAGAAGCCGCAGGCGCAATTTGCGGGTAGGCAACAGGCGGCTGAAGGCGCTCCTGCTCGTCGCTGCGCAGCGAGAAGTCTTCAACGCCCTGGATTGCGGTTTCGAGTGCGTCGGCAAGCCGCTGTCGCTCGGCCTCATCGGCAAATGACGTCTCGATCCTCAGCCGGGCGCGCGCGAACTCATAGATCGTGCGGCGCAACTGGGAAGCATCTTCCTTCACAGTGGTGATCATGCGCGACAGAATAAGGGCGTACTCGACCTCTTGCGCGTGAGGCGAGATCGCCTTTTCCCGATCGATCCTTGGAAATTCCGATTGCATGACTGTGTTGGGTTGCCGACAAAACCTT
>Ga0137362_10001878_pt1 | contig 13387 bp, 9 predicted proteins | sample MadtaG_2_FD_104801 | JGI IMG/M metagenome (GOLD analysis project Ga0137362, IMG submission 104801) | Vadose zone soil microbial communities from Angelo Coast Range Reserve, California, USA - Mad1_100_16 metaG | ecosystem: Environmental > Terrestrial > Soil > Vadose zone | place: USA: California... | reverse complement strand
AGAATCACGGTCGGCCTGAGATAATCGCAGCGTTCCTTTTTCACCAGCCGCGGGCCGAATTTGGCGGTCATATCGCGGACGCCGCTCGCCTTCAAATCCTGGTCGATGTCGGCACTCACGGCGTCGGCTTGGCCGGGAACCGTGAAAGCGGCCAAGGCGGCCTTAGGATCATCGGGCGGAAGCGGCTGAATCGGTCCCATGCGCTCGGCCAATGCCTCCGCAATCTTAGCAGCGTGCCGCGACACCCAGATGCCGGAGCAATTGATGCAGCCTCGCCCACTGTTCACCAGAACGCTGTCCACCATGATGTCGAGATGCTTTTCCCACTGATCCACTTGATCGTCGCCGAGAAGGATCTTGCTGAAGCCCGGACCGTGTGCTTGAACTCGCGGATTGCCTTTATACTGCTCGACGGTGGCCGTGCCGCCGAAGATCAGGCTCCGCGGACACCCGGCCAACACGGCCGCTCCCACGTCCCCCAAACCCGGATAAATGGAGATAGCTTGTTTCGGAATGCCTGCCTGGACGAAGGCCTGCGTCATGCGGTAAGGCGTCCACGGCTCCTGCGGACCCGGTTTCAAAACCAAGCCGATCTGCATGGGAATAATCGGCAGCCACAGCGTATGCACGCCCGGCGAATTGCTGGGTAACACCATGCCGAGCACCGGAGTCTGCGCCTGGTAGCTGATGGGCACGCCGCGTTTTTCCACGCCGTAACCGCGCGACAAAATGTTGAGATCGAGGCCGCGCGTCAGGGAGTCGAGAATCTTCTCCATTTCGTTGAGCACGAAATGATTTTTCTTCATGTTGAAGCGACACATGTGCTCGGGCAGGCCGGTCGTGGCCGATTGCATGCGCGCGAACTGATCGGGCGTCTGCGTGCCGTCACCTAACGGAAGCTCGGCCAAGGTGTAAAAGTCGGCCGCCTTCTTCACCATGCGAATAAGCTCGGCGATGGGGATTTCGCGGAGCACGTCTCGGGCGCGTTTGGCATGGCGCATGTCGCGCTCGACCAGCCCGGCATTGGCTCGGCTCACTTCCGCCAACGGCTCGCCGGTCTGAAAATGAACGACCTTATCGATATCCATGCTCTTGTACGGCTCGCCCCAACGCAGAACGGGAATGTGGATCACGAGTTTTTCCTTTCGATCAAAGCAACTACCTGTAAACATCCTTTCGATGGCGAATACGAGACCAACACCAGTCGCTGTTGGTCATCCACTTCATAAATCACGCGATATTCACCAACGCGAATTCTATAGGTTGATTCGCTTCCCACGATCTTCCTGCACCCGTGTGGTCGAGGATTGTTTCTCAGTTCGTGGATAGCATTGAGGACGCGTTGAACAATCTGTGCCGGAAGCCGTTCCAAATCACGAAGGGCGGAAGTCGCGAAAACAACCGTGTAGGGCATCAGTTGATTTTCCCAATCTTTCGCAGGCGCGCTTCCACTTGGGCCAGAGAATAGCGGGGCTCCTTCCGACGGGCTTGGGAAACCAGTAAGTCCTGAAAGTCCTCCCACAACTGTCCAAACTTCTCCAGGTCGATCAAAACCGCTTTGGCTTTGCCTCGATCATCCACCACGTATTGCACACCCTTCATTGCGACCCTCCGTTAGAACAACCTGGTTTTGCAATGCAAATTGAATTTCCTTGCAGAACGAGCTTCTTGCTTGAAACTACCGAATGACCGCGACGCCCTTCCGTCTAAGGCGTTCGGGTTTGTATTCCACTTCTTTTAGTCCGTCGATATGCACGTCATACCTTTTCATGTGCCTCTCTGTCTCCCCATTCTCCACAAGCTTTTCAAGCGTCCCCTCCGCCCTTCTCTTGTCAACTTTGGCCAGCAATACGACAGCATCACTACCAAAGATAAGCTCATCACAAATGCCCTTCGGAATTGCATACCCATCGCCGATGCCGGTTTGGAGCGTCTCTCGGAAGCTCCTCTTGCGCTCTTGCTCGACCATTGTTCTTGGTGCGTGAAATGATGAGAGTGGCCCATAGACTTTCTGTTCCTTTCTTAGAACCAGTAAACGTATTCGGCCGGCACAAGGTCCTTCGGGAACGAAAATCGCGATTGTTGCGTCAGGGACCAAAGACACAAGCTCGATTAATAGGCGGAGATCGCCTGGCATCTTCAAGCCTTGATTTTTTTCGCTCGTTGCCGACGAATCTCCCGCATGGCGGCAATGTCAAAAAGGTTTGCCCCGCAATTTGAACAATGCAGACGAGAAAGATTTCGGATTACCGTGCCGTCCTTAAGCTTGTAATCCCCGCGCAATTTTTGGAGCGATTTCTGGTGGCACTCGGGGCACCAATAATGGCGATTCCCAAAGGTGCTAGCTGGTGCTTTTCTTCGAGGATACGAGGACATAAAAAACCTCACGGTCTTCTAGTTCGGCGATCTTGCCTTTCGTGTAAATCACCACTCCATCAAAGGTTACTCCCAGTATAACGTAAAGGTATTCTCGCTTGCCATCCTCGGGGTTTCTCGAACGCAGTCGTTTCAAGATGCTTGGCGCATTTAGAATCGCTTCGCAAACCAAGTCCTCATCCAAATCGTCATCGATCATTTCCTCTTGAGCTTTTTCCATGAAAAGGATGTTTCCTCTGAGTACCAGGCGCTTGATGGATTGCAGAACATCCACGGAATTTATTCCAAGCTAAGCGGCTAATACACCCCCACCGTGGTGGTGGCGGCGAAGCCGTGGAAGGGACGGACGCCGCTGACGCCGTCCCATGGAAATCTCTCATAGGGCGGCTCGCGCTCACCTTCGTCACGCTCCTGAAAGCGCGGCATGAAGAATTCCTTAGTGAGCGTGGTGAGCATGACGCGGCCGGTCTGCCCATAATCGACGAGCTTGTCGGGATTATCGAAATTCACGACCTGAACAACCGCGCGCGGCTGGGGAGCGTAATAGGTGATCTTGTAGCCGTCGTCGGCGCTGATTGGTTTCGAGCAGGCCAGGCCCATGAGCGTGTTGCCGTAGGTCGGCGTCATGTAGACGCCCTGGAGAAGTTCCTCAACGGCGAAGCGCGTGAATTGAGGGGTGAACTCGGTGCCGCCCGAGAAGATGCCCGTGATGCCCGTCTCCTTGATGCTCGAGCCTTGTTTTTCTAGCGCGTTGGCCAGCGATTCCAGCAGCTTGGGAGTGGTAAAAAGGCACTTAATGTCATGGCCCGCACTTAATACCGTGAGCGCCTGCTCGATCACGTGATCTTTGTACGCATTGAGGTGTTCCATCCATCCTTTTTTGATAAGCTTCACGACCCAGCGCGGATCGAGATCGACGCAAAAGCAAATGCCGCCGCGGTATTGGCAGAGATGCTCGACGGCCAGGCGCAAACGTCGCGGGCCGGAGGGGCCAAGCATGAGCCAATTCGAGCCTTTGGGGAAATATTTGTCGGGTAAGGTTTCGCTGAAGAGCTTATAGTCGGTGCTGAAGTCCTCGATGTTGATGCGCGTCTTGGGGATGCCGGTGGTGCCGCCGGTTTCGAAAGTATAGATCGGCTTATGAGCCAAGGCCTTGGGGACCCAGCGTCGAACCGGGCCGCCTCGGAGCCATTCGTCTTCGAAAAGGCCGAACTTTTTCAAATCATCGAAACCTTGAACATGCTTGCGCGGATCGAAGCCCAGGGTCTTGGCTCTTTCCAGCCAGAAGGGGCAGCCGGTTTCCGGATTGAAATGCCAGGCGACTATTTCTCGCACGTGGGCATCGAGCCGCTTTCGCCCTTCACGAATTGCTTCTTCGGATGGAGCCATGTCAATTATCTACTCCTCAGGATTCTCCGAGCGCGAAACGATGAATATGCTCACCACTCACTTACTCACCACTACTTATTGGCAATCGCCCAGAGGCTTTTCATGGTCATGACGTAGAGCACGCCGTTGGCCACCACGGGGGTGCTATAGATTTGGCCGTCGTTCATTTCGACTTTTCCCCGCACCTTCATGGTCTTACCGTGCTCCAGAATGTGGATGTCGCCGTCGCCGGTGCCGATATAGACTTTGCCGTCCGCCCAACAAGGCGAGCCCCAGATTTCCGCTTTGGTGTCGTAGACCCAATAGGGTTGTCCGGTCTTGGCGTCCAGGCAATGCAGAAAGCCGGCGATCTCCGCGACATAAAGAAGCCCGTCGTGAATGGCGCAAGAGCCGATGGTGCGCCCGAAGACGTACTTTCGTCCGACCTTGTCGGCCGTGGCGTCGTCCAAGGCGCCGCCATAATGCCAGAACAGCCCTGATTCTTTGTTTTCGGGCGCCGCCGGATCGAAGTTGTCTTTGACGGGCGACAAATCACCGCTCTTGGCGATATCGACGCACCACAAATGCCCGACTCCAGGGCCAAACTCCGGGTCTTGCCCGATGCCGAGGTAGACTTTGTTCTCGTAAACGACCGGCGTGGCCACGATGTAGCTCTTGGTTCCGCGGCCGCCTTCTTTGAATTCGGCCGACTTCGGATTGCAATCGAACTTCCAGATCGGCTTTCCCGTCTCGGCCTCGAAGCCGCGGAGCCAGCCGTCGCCGCCACCGAAAATCACCTGTGCTTTGCCGTTCACCACCGCATAAGCCGGGTTCGACCATTGGCCCAGCATGATGTTCTTGCCCGGTGAGTTATCCTGCCAGACCACTTTCCCCGTGTTCTTGTTGACGGCGATAAAGCTCGGGGCCTCGGGCGATGGAATCTTGGCTTCTCCCTCGCGATTGTCGACGCCGTTGCTCGTGCAGGCAAAAACCAAATCACCCGCGACTAACGGCGAGCAATTTGACATCTTGTGCGGAAAGACATTGAGCTCCTTCATCATGTCCATCCGCCAGTTGAACTTGGCATACTTTTTTTGTCCGTCGATGTCGGCGCAAACCACGTCGCATGCATTGCTGACGTAATACACTCGGTTGCCATCGACGGCCGGGGAGGAACAGATTCCCTGCGAACGAGCTTCCTGGTCGATGGCGGCGGGCAGCTCATGAACGGCTTGCCAGAGGAATTGGCCGTCGCGTTCGTGAAGGCACATGATGATGCCGTGCTCGCCTTTCACGGCGGGGTCGCGAGGGGCATCGTTATTGGTGCCGACAAAGATATTGCCGCCGGCAATTACCGGGCCGCCGTAAGAAACCTTGCCCAGCCTGGCCATCCACTTGATGTTTTTTTGTTTGCCTTCCTCGGTGCTCCACTCCACGGGAATATTAGTGGCGCGGGTGTTGACGGGATTTCGGCTCCACGAGCAGCCGCCCATCGGACAATCATCTTTAGCATCTTTAGCTTGGTCCGCGGGAAGAGAACAAGAACTAACCACAGAGGCACAGAGGGCACAGAGAAGAAAAATAATTCCAGTCAGTCGCTCGTGTTTGTTCATGCGCATCCAGTCCTCCACTTTGTTCCCTAATCTTTTTCTTCTCTGTGTCCTCTGTGACTCTGTGGTTAGAGTTCTTCTATTTGTTCGCGACGGCGTACAGCTTGTTTTCGGTCAAGACATAGAGCACGCCGTTAACGGCGGTCGGTGTAGCCCGAACCGCGCTGTCCATGTCGTTGGTCGTCAGCAGCTTTTTCTCCTTGCCGTGGGCGAACACGTTCATGACCTTGTCGTCGTTGCCCAAATAGACCTTGCCATCGACCCAGTAGGTCGAGCTCCACGTGGCCGCTTTGCTGTTATGCTCCCAGTAGTGTTCCCCGGTCACGGCGTCGAAGCAGTGCAGGTACCCGGCCAGTTCACCGACGTAAACCAGGCCGTCGCGCACGGCCGCGGTGCTCATCGTGCGCCCAAAATAGTAGTTGCGGCCCAGTTTTTCCGGATCGCCGGGTCCGCCGTAATGCCAGAGCAAGGCCGAGTTCTTATTCACGTCCGCCTTTGGATCAAAGTTGTCATCAACCGGCGAGACGTCGTGATCTTTGGCCGAAGGACCCAACCGGGTTGCCTTTTCCAGGTCGAAGCACCAGAAATGGCCGACGCCTTCCTCATGCTCCGGGTCTTGCCCCACGCCGATGTAGAGCTTGTTCTCCCAGATCACGGGCGTGGCCAAGAAGTCGCTTCGGGTTCCGGTGCTGCCCAGCTTGTAGACGGATTTCTTGGGGTTGCAGTCGAATTTCCAGATCATGTCGCCGGTCTTGGGCTCGAGGCCGTACATGTAGCCGTCGCCGCCCGGGAAGATGATTTGCGGCTTGCCGCCGGCCTCCGTGTACGCGGGATTGGACCATTGACCGTGCATGATCTTTTCGCCCGGATAATTTTGCTTCCAGGCCAACTCCCCGGTCTGCTTGTTCACCGCGATAAAACTGGGGGCATCCGGTGAGGGAATATTAACGTGGCCTTCATCCACGCCGTTGCTGGTGACAATGTAGACCAGATCGCCGATCACCAAGGGGGAACACGTGGCCAGGTTGTGCGGGAAGACGTTGAGCTTTCCGATCATGTCATAGCGCCAGAGGATTTTGCCGTCGAGATCGGAGCAAATGACCTCGCAGCGGTTGCTCACGTAGTAGAACCGGTCGCCTTCGATGGCCGGCGTCGAGCAGATGCCCTCGTCGGGCCAATCGTTGACGCGTCCGGCGGGGAGTTTGTCATGAACTTGCTGCCAAAGAAACTTACCGTCGGAAGCTCGAAAGCACATCAAGACGCCCTTGTCGCCTTGAATCTTGGGATCGCGCGGCTTCTCGTTGTTCGTGCCGATAAGAATCTTGTCGCCCACGATGACCGGCCCGCCGTAGGCCTTGGAGCCTACCTCGGCCGTCCATTTGATGTTCTTTTCCTGGCCCTTTTCGACGCTCCATTCCGTGACGATGTCCTTGTCGTTGGCATTGACCATATTGCGGCTGGGCGAGCCGCCGAACATCGGCCATTCGCCGGGGGCGACGTCCAATCGGACGGTTTTTTTGCTCCCAGCGGCTGCCCCCTTTTCTTCCGAGGATGCCGCTTTGCCCTCATCCGCGACCGGTTGATGGATGGCCTCCGGCTCGGCGCCGCTTCCGGCCCCCGGTGGCATTCGAGCCGGCCTCGATGACTTGGCTTGCTCCGAATCCTGACGCGAGCAAGATAGTACGATTAACACGGCGGCAAATACTCCTACCACGCCAAAAGCGGAAAGCCACTTTCTCGAGGTTGAGTTCTCTTTCATGGCTTTGTTTCCTTCATCGTTATCGTGTGTCTTGAATAAACCATTGAAAGTTAGGGTTACACGGGCGCGAAACGTAAACAAGAATCCTCGTCACTTCTGACTCATCACTCATCACTTTTCACTCATCACTCCTTATTCGCCGTCACGCTCACGTTGTCATAATACAGGTCGGAGCCGGTTTGTTTCTCGATGATTCCGAGCGAGTAACTGTAAAGGGCGGGGCTTCCCTCTCGGTTCGGCAGCGGATCCTCAAACTCGATGGTCCACTCCTTTGGCTCGGTCTGTCCGCGAGCCCAGGCTTTGCCGCGAATGTGGGCTTTATCTCCCTTCGCGTCCACCGTCAGCTTGAGAGTGTACCATTCGCCCTCTTTCCAGGGCCAGGGCATCACCTGCTCGACGCGCGGATGCGGGGTGGATTCCCAGGAAACGATCCGCAGCCGTTGCTTATTGCCGTCGAGAATGAGCGAGTATCGATTGGCCACGACGCCGACGTCGGACAAATCGCCGCCTTTCTTCATGCCCATGACATCGGCCTGAATCGTGTAGTCATGCCAGGTGGGTTTTCCGAGATAGGTGTAAGCGCGAGCGAAAAGCGGGCTGGCGTTATTGGCCAACTTGTGGAGCACCTTGGAGCCGTCTTTGGATTCCACGACGAACTTCCCTTGGCAATTGACCCAGCCGCCCGGCGTTCGGCCCTCGGGCACTTTTTCAAAGTCCTGACAGACGGGCAGATGGCTGACAACGCGAACGCGAGCACGGGCCGATGAACCATCGGCCTTGGCTTCCACGAACCCGAACTGACCCGGCAAGGCGGGATCAACTTTCAGCGTGCCGTCCGCGGAGATTTCTCCTTTGAGCGGCGGTGGACCTCCACCGGCCGGTGGTTTGGCATTAGCGACAGGTTTTCCCGCAGTCGGCGGAGGCGATGGAGCCGGCAAGGACCATTGGGCCGAGACTTCTTTCAAGAAGTTTCCTTTGGCGTCAAACGCTCTTACTTTGAACTGAGCCGTCTCTCCGGGTTCCATGAGTACATCGGCGGGAATAACCTGGAGGTGCGCCGGCCTCGCATCGGGCGCAAGGGAAACTGATTGAAACTTTGTCGGGATCGGATCACTCTTTTTGGAGGGATTCTTTTTCCCGATACAGTAAAACTCAGAGCTCGTCGTGAAATAAACGCGGCCGTTGGCCACCGCCGCCGTGCCGTTGATTTCGACATCTAAGCCATCCGGGCTGCTGAAGAACTGTTCGTGCAGCTCCTCGCAGCGTTTGTCGCTGGGCTTGAGAATGTGAAATCTGCCGTTCACTTCGGCCACGTAGATTTTGCCGTCGGCCCAGACCGGCGCGCCCTTGGCGTTGCGGCCGTATTTGAAGGACCAAAGCGACTTGCCGTCAGCCGCGTTGAAACAGTGCAGCTTGGCGCTCTCATCGCAGACATAGAGCCGGCCATCGTGAATGGCCGGGGAGCTGTAACGAACCTTGATGCCCGGCTTTTCCCACACCAAGGCGGGCTTGCCGTCTTTGATTTGCGAGGCGTCCAAACATACGACTTTGCCTTGAACGGCCGTATCCAGGTTCTCGGCCCCATGACAAATGTAAACGCGGTTGCCTTCGACCACTGGAGAACTGCTGAGTCCGCCGGCGCTGACTATATAGCTCCACACTTTTTCGCCCGTTCGAACTTTGAGAGCATAGATGCCGCCGTCGCCCGCGCCGGTGATCAGCAGCCGCTCGCCGTTGATCACCGCAATGACCGGACAGGAGGCATAGGTGTCCTTGGGTCGTTCGCAGGGCGCTGACCACCAGACGGGGGTGCCCGTGCGTTTGTCGAAAGCGATAAATCGATTGCCGGGAGCTGCGTGATCGCCCCAGTTGGCATTGAGCATACCATAGACGACGAGATCACCGTCGACGGTGGGGCTGGAAATGCGGCCGCCATAGCCCGTGATGCGGCCATATTCCTCGGTGAGGGAGTGCTGCCAGATGACCTTGCCGTCGCGGCTAAAGCAGATGAGAAGTCCCTGCGTGCCGGCCGCATAGATGTTGCCCGTCTCCGGGTCGCCGGCCAGGTTCGTCCAACCGACTCGCAGGATGTCGATATCGGCCAGCCAGACGTTGAATTTGTACTCCCAGATAACTTTTCCGGTCTCCGCGTCAAAGCACATGACCCGCTCTTGACCGGTGAGTCCTTCGCCGGCGCTATTGATAAAGAAAACCCGGCCGTTCATGATGATGGGCGTCGATCGGCCGCCATAAGGCTGTTTCCAGACTAGGTTGTTATTCTCAGCCTGGGGATTCGGCGACCAGCGATCGGGGAGGTCTTTTTCCCGTGAAACTCCGGTTTGCTCCGGCCCGCGCCAATGAGTCCAATCCCCCGCGATGCACGGACACGGACTAACCACAGAGGCACAGAGGCACAGAGAAGAACAAACCAGATTAATATAGAATCGGTCCTTTATCGTTCGCATTGATTCTCTCCTTATATGCTTGCTTTTCTCTGTGTCCTCTGTGACTCTGTGGTTAGTCTTCTTCTTATTTTCTATGAATCCGTTGGGCTTTCATCTCGTAGCGAGGCAAAGAACCGGGGCTGACAACGCGCAGCTCGGCTCGAAAGAGCAGCTCTTCGCGGATGGCTCGTTCGACGCGCTCGGCCAGCCCTGTAGCTAGACTTTCGGAACTTGGCTCCAATTCGATCCTGAGCGCGGTCAAGCTCTGCGACTGATCGATTTCGACGCGATACTCGGCCACCTCGGGGAAGCGGCGAATCACCGCTTCCAGGGCGCTCGGATAAAGATTATTGCCGCGGATGTGGATCATGTCATCCGCGCGACCCAGGATGCCTCCTTGCATTCGGAGCAGCGCTCGGCCACAAGGACATGGATTCGGATCCGCCTTGACCAAGTCTCCGGTTCGATAGCGCAGGACAGGACTGCCCGAGCGGCCCAGGTTGGTCAGTACCAGCTCACCAATCGTTCCCGGCGAAACCGGCCGGCTGTTAGCCGGATCAATGACCTCGGCCACATATTCGGATTCGAGGATATGCATGCCCGCGGGATTTTCCGGGCATTCGATCGCGGCCGCGCCGACTTCCGTGAGGCCGTGATGATCGAAGACCCGCGCGCCCCAGGCCGATTCGATTCGGGCACGCGTCGCGGGGATGCTGCCTCCCGGCTCACCGGCCACGATCAGTTTTTGCACCGGCCCCGACTTCAAGTCGATCTTTTGCTGAGCGGCGATTTCCGCCAAGTGCAAGGCATAGGTCGGGGTGCACAGGACCACGGTCGCCTGATTGTCCAAGATGAATCGCAGCCGGGCCACGCTGCTCATCCCGCCTCCCGGAAAACATAAGCAGCCCAGGCGAGACGCGGCGTCAAAAGCCATCCAGAATCCCAGGAACGGTCCAAACGAAAACGCGAAGAAAAGACGGTCTCCCGCACTGACTCCCACGATTTTGTAAATCTGTTCCCAGCAGCCCAAAAGCCAATTCCAACTTTCCGGTGTATCCAGCCAACGCAACGGCTGACCGGTCGTGCCGGACGTCTGACAGTATCGAACATAGGTTGAGAGAGGATACGTCAACACTTGACCGTAAGGTGGGTGGGCGAGTTGATCGGCGGACAGCTCGGCCTTGGTGGTGAAAGGGAAACGGGAAAAATCGGCGAGCGTTTGGATCTGCTTGGGATCAATCCCGGCCGCGGATAACTTTTCTGCATAAAAACGGTTTGCCGGGAGGATTGCTTGCAGAAGCTCACGCAATCGATGGGTCTGGTGCTTGACCAGGGCGTCACGATTTTGGTGAACCACCAAGGTCATGAATGTTTACGGTCTCCATGATGCCGAACGGTATCCTCACTCACGCTTCGGGCTGGTGTGGGTGAGAAGGTGTCCTCGCTCACGCTTCGGGTTAGTGTGGGTAACACACCAACCCGAAGCGTCAGCGAGGAATTGGGATTCGAAGACTCAGTCCCGGCCACCCTTGCTTCAATTCATCGCGCCGCGGTTGTATGCGCTCGCACATCGTAACAGAAAATCAAATCCTGATCGCGCAGGTACAGGCAGCCGTTGGCCACCACCGGATGGGTCCAAATGCCGCCGGCTTGTCTCGGCAACTTTGTCTCACGCGGGCTTTTGAATTTGCTTTTTAGATTCATCGCTTCGGGGTTGGCCTCGACTAGGGAAGCAGTGCCGCTCGACTCCGCGTAGCAGTACAAAAGGCCGTCGGCGTAGGTCAGGGAGCCTTTGTCGACCTTGACTTTATTGTCCCATTTGACTTCTCCGCTCTTGAGATTTTGGCAAATCCAGCCCGGTCCATCGGAGTAGCCGTAGACATAGTCTCCCACGAGCACGACGCCGCCGTGTTTATTGTCCATTTTCTTTTGGATTTTTTTGTCATAGAGCTGCTTGGCTTCGAATTTGTCTGCCTTGCCGCCGATCTCAAGTAAATCACAGCCGGCGCCGTAACCGGCTGTGGCGTAAACAAGATTCTCACGCACGATGGGTGTCGGTACCACCGCCGTCTGATAGCCAGGCCGCGGATAATACCAAAGGAGCTTGCCGTCTTTGGCGGCCACTCCGACGATCGCGCCTTCACTTTTTGCTTTTTGGGTTAACTGGACGTATTGTCGAACGCCGCCGATCTCGGCGACAACGAGAGAAGAGTACGTCGCCTTATCCGTGAGTTCCTTACTGCGCCAGAGCACCTTGCCGGTTTTCTTATCGAGTGCGGCCACCGTCCCGTCCTTGCCTCCGGGGCAACACACGACCTGATCACCTTCCACCAAAACCGATTCGGAATATCCCCACCCGGACATCATTTCTCCGTGAAGGTCTTTCGTCATGTTGACGGACCATCGCTTTTTCCCAGTGGCGACATCGACGCAGATAAGCTCTCCCTGACCGTCCAAGGTATAGAGAGAGTCGCCATCCACGGTGGGCGTGCCGCGCGGACCGTCGCCGTAACCGTTGCGGTAAGTCTTTCCGATCGGACATGCCCAGAGTTCTTTGCCCGTTTTGACATCGAGAGCGAAGACAAAAGAAGTGTCTTCTCGCCCGCCCATCGTGTAGAGACGGTCGCCCGCCACGGCCGGGCCGGAAAAGCCGACACCGGCCTTGTCAAACGTCCAAAGAAGCTTGGGTCCGTCCTTGGGCCAGGTCTTCACCAGCCCGGTTTCCTTGGAAACATCGTCGCGATTCGGTCCGCGCCATTGCGGCCAATCATCGGCGCGAACCGGCAAGACTAATGGTGACAAAAGAAGAGCCGCACAAAAGCAGCCTAGAACCGTTCGGGTGGTCTTCATTATTGATGCTCTCAGATACGCTCGGGTCAGTCCCAGGGAGGAGCCGCAACCTGACGGCCGGGGAAGGCGGGAATTCGCTGTTGTTGTTAGTATATGGCTCGGGTAAAGGGGAGCAAGAATTAGCACGCCAGCCACGGATATTCACTTTGACGGGGGCATTTCGGTCTTTTTGAAGAGCGAGGCTAAATCCAGAGCCGTCAATTCCTTCGCCGAGGCCGGGCACGCGCCGATCGCCAGATGCATGCGCAGCTTAGCCGGCTCGAAGATCATCGTTTGCAGGGTGTGATTTCGGACGCTGACGGCATGCAGACTCTTGTGCATGTCTTCAATCCCGACCTTGGGAAGTTTGCGAATCTTCTCCAGCTCATCGAATCGTTCGTGAGTCCAGAAAATATCGGGCTGGAAGGCCGGCTTGAGCTGGGCGGTGCAAAAATGATTGGTGCAGGAGCAAAGCTCGTCGGCCGGCTCGCGAACGACCACGGATTGCGGCGAGATCTCGAAGATCACCGCCCGCTTCGGATCGCCGATGGCGAGGTTCGTCAAGGTAGTTCGCTTCATGGAGCGGAGCAACTTTTCCGCTTCTTCAACGGTCGCGCATTCCTCCAGAAGCCGCCGATAGCAGAGCGCGAAGGGTGTCCCCGATCCGTCAAACCTCTTTTCACCATCCTTGACGTGAGCGACTTCGAGCACGCCCAGGCAAAGCCCGGCATCGTTCATTCCCGACAGGCACCCGACCAGCCCGGGAAATCCGATTGAGGCGAACGCATGTTTTCCTGGTGTGTGATAGACCGTCACCAGACTGTATTCCTGGATGTAGCCGAGACTCGGAAAATCGAGATTGCGGCCCACGAGCACTTCGTTTGTCGAGCTGCGGGACGGGCCGACCACCAGGGCCGAGCAAGCGAACATTTGCTTCAGGTCAAACATGGTGTTGCCCAGCACCATGGATCTTCGCTCGACTCCGGCCTGGATGATAGCGT
>Ga0137362_10001876_pt1 | contig 13390 bp, 7 predicted proteins | sample MadtaG_2_FD_104801 | JGI IMG/M metagenome (GOLD analysis project Ga0137362, IMG submission 104801) | Vadose zone soil microbial communities from Angelo Coast Range Reserve, California, USA - Mad1_100_16 metaG | ecosystem: Environmental > Terrestrial > Soil > Vadose zone | place: USA: California... | reverse complement strand
GAACTTCATGGTCAACTACATGCGCGAACACGTGCCTCAGGAGGCGCGCATCCACTACGTGATCACCAATGGCGGCACCGCGCCCAACATCGTTCCGGAGTTCGCCGAGTCCTACTACATGGTGCGCCATCCCGATCCACGCGTGGTCGGCGAACTATTCGAGCGCGTCGTCAAGGCGGCGCAAGGCGCCGCCCTGGGCACCGGAACCACGATGGATTACGAGTTGATCGGCGGCGATTATAGCGTCTTGCCCAACGACGTGCTGGGCCGCGCCATGGATGCCAATCTGCGCCGGGTCGGCGCGCCCACGTGGACGCCGGCCGAGACCGCGTTCGCCGAGAAACTGCGCAAGAATCTGCCCGGCCGCAACCTTCCCTCGCTCGCCAGCGCGAGCGAAATCCGCAGCTACGGTTACAACGGACAGAAATATTCCTCGACCGATTCAGGCGACGTGAGCTGGGTGACGCCGCTCGCGACCCTCAATACGGCGACCTGGGTGCCGGGAACGGCCGCCCATAGCTGGCAGGCGGTCGCGGCGGGAGGCACCGGCATCGGCCTTAAGGCGATGGTGGTGGCGGCGAAGACCCTCGCTCTGACGGGGGCGCAGCTCTTGGCGGATCCCGCACTGGCCGCCGCCGCCAAGGCCGAGTTCGACAACAGCCGCGGCCCGGATTTCGTCTACAAGCCGCTGATCGGCGAGCGTGATCCGCCGCTCAATTATCGCAACAACGCGAGCGGGCCGGATGCGGGATAGCGGGCGTACGCGCCTCTCACTTCACCGCCGATTCAATGCGCCGATCGGGCACGAACCACATCAGCGCAACGACGACGTAGAGCGCGATCGATATCCATGGCTGAAGAAACGCAAGCGGAATAGATGCCGCATAAATCGCGATGGATAAATTGCCCTTCAGGTCGCTGCCAAGCGCCACCGCGAGTGCGGAGCTGCGGCCGTTGCGCGCCACGATGGCGCGCTGCAGGAGCGAGTAGCCGACGCCCGCCATGAGGAGTACGACCCCGTAGGCCGCGACCGGCAGCGCCACCAGACCGGCCTCGTCGATCCAGCGGATCACCAACGGAATCAGGGAAAGCCAGAACAGCAGGAACAGGTTCGCCCACAGCACGCGGCCGTCGATGTGACCGGTGGCGTGCATCATGTGGTGATGATTGTTCCAGAAAATTCCCACATTGACGTAGCTCAGCACGTAGGCAGAAAACACCGGCGCGCTTTCCGCCAGCGCGGCGAAATCAGCGCCGTGCGGCACCTTCATCTCCAGCACCATGATGGTGATGATGATGGCGACGACGCCGTCGGTGAAAGCTTCGAGCCGCCCCTTCCCCATCGCTCCCGCACTCACCCCCGCGCCCGCCAGGCGGCGGTCGCACCGGAGGCCGCGATCGCGGCGAGCGCCAGCGAAATCAGAACGTCGTATCCGGCGAGCGACAGGCCGAGAAAGCGCCACGCGGCCTCGTCGCAGCGCACGATGGTGAGATTGGTGAGGGAGGACAAAAGGTCGCCGCCCGCTGAAAGATCGGTCAGCGGCCCGGAGCATTCCTGCGGGCCCGGCCACCATTTCCATTCGACGCCGGCATGAAATAGTGCCAGCCCGGAGTTGTAGAGCATGACGAGCGCAATGACGCCGAGCCCCGCCGCCGCAATGGGCGGCGGCGCGCCCCGGCCGGCGGCGATCGCCACCACGATCGCGAGCGGTATCGACACGTAAAACGCAATACGTTGTTCAAGGCAGAGCGGGCACGGCTGCAGCCCCATCACGTATTGAAAGTAATACGCCCCCAGTATGGTCGCGGCTCCCCCGGCGGCTACCAGGACCGCCGCCGCCACCCCCGGACGCGACCGCGTCAATGCCTGCATGCCATGCATGATTAAGGTTTCCTTTCGAAACGGCCGCGCGGCCGACTGCGCCGACTATTCACCCATGCTGTCATCGAAATGCACGCTGCACACCGGGTGTTTAGAGCGGATTCCAGTCATATTGAACCCCTTTTGCGCCCGTCGCGGCCGGCAGCAGCGCGCCAAAGACGGGCCTGAACACGCTTTCCTCCCTGGGGCACCCGGTATCATTCTTGCGCCCCCCCACTACCCTCCCCTCGCGGGCGGAGGAGCACAGGGAAGGGAGGGTCGCCGGGATAAGCCGGGCGACGACGCCCCTATCGATTCAAAGCCCCGAACCCTGTCTTAATAGCGCAACCGCTGGCGGCGCCAACTGTGCGCATAGCGACTCGGCGTCACGCTGTCGACCTTCCCAAAAGCGGCATTTCTGCGTTGACCCCACAGACCCCGCCGCTATTATCCTCGCCCCATGCCCCTGTGGCGGAATTGGTAGACGCGCCTGACTCAAAATCAGGTGGTGGAAACATCGTGCTGGTTCGAGTCCGGCCAGGGGCACCAGTTCAATTATGCCGACTTATCGCCGGTTTATCGCGCATTGCTCTCCCGCTGCTCGCAACGGAATTTGAACATGAAGTAGACGTGTCTGACAAAATGTCAGACACGTCTACTAATTGTTGATATATTTTAATATGTTGAGCGTAATTTTACGCTTCATAAGTCTTACACACTCGACGTTTGTCATTGGAAGGTTGCCAACTCGCTTGTCTCCGGACCGATGCATGGCAGCTAGCGGCGTTGCCGCGAGAACGGCTAGGTTGCACGACAAGCCAAAGCGCCCCTTGCAGACTTCATATGCGGCATCAGTGGCGGACACGCTATTTTGGCCCCGGCGCGATCATCGCCGCTTTCTGCTCCCAAGGCCCAGGATTCAGGATGAGCCCAGAGATCTTGCCTGCCGTATCCCTGACGAAAGCGATCCGGGTGTGATCTTCGTCGTCTACGGTGAATTCGTTGCTTGATGTCGCCAGGAGCGGCGTCGCCTTGCCTTCCTGGAATTCGAGGATCGGCCAAGCCCCCGTCGCTTCCGCGACGAGCTTGCCTTGCTCTGCGCGAACCTGAAGTTGGACCGCATTGACACGGCGGGCGGCTCTCACGACGCTGAGTACGCTTGCGCTGTCTTGACCCTTGTGGACGATTTTCATCTTTATCGTCGTGTTGGCCGGCCCTCGCAGCTTGGCCAAAACATCGGCGAGCGAGAGACCTTTGACCGGCGCGTCGTCAAGTTCAGTGATGAGATCGCCTGCCGTCACGCCGGCCTTGGTTGCGGGGCCGCCAGTGGCCGGCCTGTTGATCCTCAGGCCCTCTTGCTCCATGGCGACGAACGCCTCGATTCCAAGCCATCCGGTTTTGCCATCGGCCAGGCCCTGCCTGTCACGCGAACTCACAGAGGCGCCGAAGTCATAGGTCCCGACATAATCGGCGAGCGCTTCGGGGCTTGGAATCGTCGGTACTGCCGGCGGGGCGAAAGAGGACGGCTCGGCAATCGTCAATGCGCCATAGGCCAGATGATTGATCGCCGAGAACGCCAGCGCTTCGCGCGTTTTGCCAGGCGCCGCCTGGATCATCTGTAAGCCGATCAATTTCTCCGCCGGATCAATCCAGAAATACGTGCCCCATTTTCCAGCCCAGGAAAAGCTTCCGACCGCTCCCGGTATCCAGCTGTAGACAGAATTGGCGCGGATGGCGAAGCCAAGTCCAAAGGTTGTTCCAGCACGGGCGCCAACCTCGTCTCCTCCAAAGATGCGAATATCCGGCGTCAGCGCGTTCGTCGTCATCTGCTTCACCGCCTGCGGGGTGAGCACGCGCACGCCATCGAGTTCGCCGTCATTCAGAAGCATCTGACAAAAGCGGAGATAATCGGGCGCGGTCGAAACGAGTCCGCCGTCGCCGGAAAACAGCTTCGGCGGCGTCGTGACATCCCAGATCGGCGGTCGTTCCGGCATGGGAGAATCGACAAGGCGGTCGAGCTTCTCTTTCGGCACATAGAAGCCGGTGTCTACCATATGCAGCGGCGCAAAGATGCGGCTCTGCAGGAATTGGTCGAAAGACTGACCGGAAGCCACTTCGACGACCCGGCTCAGCACCTCGGCGCTCCAGCCATATTCATGGACCTCGCCGGGCTCGTGGGCGAGCGGCAAGCCGGCCAGGCTGGAAACGAAATCCGCTAACGTCTTGTCGCGTCTCCACACGCCCCTCCAGCCATAGAGCATATGGATCGCCCGAATCCCGAAATTGGCGGTTGTGTCCGCAAGGCCTCGTTCCGGATACGCAAAAGTCATTTCCGGATAGATGAGGCCAGACGTATGGCGCAACAGATCTCGAACCGTCATCGGGCGTTTCGGGCGTTTTGGTAGACCGAGCCCGTATTCCGTCTTGCCGGTGGCCGGATCCGTCTTTTGGAACGCGACCCGCATGTCCTGAAGCTCAGACAAATACCGGGAGACGGGTGCGTCGAGGTCGAGCTTGCCATCGTCCACCAGAATCATGGCGGCGACGCTGGTCACCGGCTTGGACATCGAGGCGATCCAGAAGATGGAATTCGTCTTCATCGGAATCGTCTTGGCGCGGTCCTGAAATCCGATGGCTTGCAAATAGGCGAGCTTGCCGCCCTTTGCGATCGCGACGACGGCGCCAGGTACAAAGCCGTCTGACGGCGAGAAAGAATCGAAGCGCGCCTGATACCACGGCGCGATCCGCGCCAGACGCGCGGCCGAGAATCCCAGGCTTTTTGCATCGCCTGATGTCGTGAGTTCATCGGCGAACGCCGACCCTAACAGGCAAAGCGCGATTGGAATCGTCCGCATCGATGCGATGAGTTTCATCCCGACATCTCCGCACGCACACAGCCGTCCTGAATTGTCGCTTCGGGTCGATTCCGACCGCTTAACCGCTGGTCGGGCCGGGTACCAAATGTCAGATTTGGACCACTATACCCACGGCACTCAAACCTTCGCAAATCTAGACGAGTGCGTGCACTCTGGGATTGTCGAGATCACCAACATGGGCTGCTTGTGGCCCATCGCATCATGCTGCGTTTGGCAGCTATCGAAGCATAGCGGACTTGCGGCGACGCTAGCGATCGCCCGTCCTCCCATAAAGGCGCGTTCGCGAACTTCCGGCAAAATGCGACCAGATTTGCCGAATCGACGCGGCGGCTTGTACGAAGGAGCAGAACTCCCAAAGCTATCCAGCGACCTTCCTGAGGGCGTTTGGAGGCATCGCGAAAGGGCATGAACTTACACAGTCTCTTACACATACCCACCCGAGAGGAAAAATTATCTAAGTTTACCAAATAGTTACTTCATACTATACCTGACTCAAAATCAGGTGATGGAAACATCGTGCTGGTTCGAGTCCGGCCAGGGGCACCAGTTCAGTTAGGCCGATTTATCGGGGTTATCGAGCATATCCGCGACAGCTGCTCGGTGCAAATTTGCCCTGATGGTACTATGCGCGGAATTCAGCCGCTCATAAGGCTTGGAACGCGCTGCCAGCTCGCAGCCTTCGACCTTCCGCCTACACGCTATGTGCTTGAACTCCTAAGACTTACACAGTCGGCGTTGAACATCGGCGGCCGCTGCCGGCGTGCTCGTTACTTGTGGAACCAGGCATCGCAGCCGGCCATGCTCGCGACAGGGCCTTCAGCAGGACGCGGCGGGCGACGTGGTTATTGCTTCGATTATGATACAAAATGTCGTATAAAATTTATATTCGACCTTTCGCATCACACATCGCGGGATCGTCACTCCCCAGCCGCCGGCAAGATCAAGCTGTTTCGCCTCTTGCAGAGGCAGGCATGGCCTTCTGAACTCACCAGGCGGGAGTGACGGCGGCGACCGTGTCGCCACTTTTTTCACCTCCCCCCAAGCAAATATCCCCGAGTAAAGTCGGAGTGTGCGTTAAGGGCCGCTCAAAGCCGGCGTTTGGGGTCGCGCATGCGGCCTTAGCAGAAGTGAGCGCGTCAAAGCGAGACCGCATGTTTTGGCGGGATCACGATCGTGCCCGGCCCGCAAAATCGCCAAGCTCACGAACGCAAGGTTAGCAACTATTCCAAGCATTGTGTGAGCCAAATCACACGGGCTCGGCCCAACCACATGGGATGTTTAATCGCGCGGGTGCGGCCCTGACTCCCAGGATCGGGCAATAATTTGGCTTTTGTCGTTGTGTTACCCACGGAGGCGACATCGGCCAGGTTTGGAACTGACTTGTTTTCTTAATCGAAGGGCCATGCCCTCGTATTGATTTAAGTACGAAGAGGAGGAAGTTATGATTAGGCAATACTGCTTAGTAGTTGGGATAGTTGTTGGAGGACTCTGGACGGTGCCGATGTCGGCACAGCAGACCGCCGATTTCCAAGCGCCCGCGCAGCCAGAGTGCGTTCCAGGCGAGCTTCTCATCAAGCACCGGGGCGGCGTCGCCAGCGTCGTTGGCATGAACGCGTTGCAGCAAGTCGGCGGTCAAACGGTTCAACGGTTTGACTTTATCGGAGTCGAATTGGTTCGGGTATCGCCGGATCGGACTGTGACAGACGTGGCGAACACGTTGACTGCCACGGGAGCGATCGAGTACGCGGAATGCAACTTCCGCCAATTCGCTCTTCGATCGCCGAATGATCCGCAGTATCCGCAGCAATGGGGCTTTCCGAAAATCGGCGCGCCCGCAGCCTGGGACCGCCTCACCGACGCTCGCAATGTTGTGGTAGCGGTGATCGACACCGGCGTTTCGCTCAATCACCCCGATTTGATATCAAATCTTTGGCGGAATCCTGGTGAGATTCCAGGGAATAACATTGATGATGATGGAAACGGCGTGGTGGATGACGTGTTCGGAGCAAATTTTGTGCCCGCCGTACCAACGGGAAATCCGGACGACGACAATCGGCACGGTACGCACGTCGCCGGCACAATCGGAGCCGTGACCAACAATGGAGCGGGCGTCGCGGGCACGACCTGGGCTACGAACATCCTAGCCGCTAAGTTCTTGGACGCCAATGGGAGCGGCACAACAGCGAACGCGATCCGCGCCATCAACTACGCTATCCGGATGAAGGCGGATATCATGAGCAACAGCTGGGGCGGAGGTGGATTCTCCCAAGCGCTCTTGGATGCCATAAAAGCCGCTAATCAGGCCGGCATCTTGTTCGTTGCCGCCGCCGGCAATGCAAATTCAGACAACGATGCCGCGCCGTTTTATCCCTGTAATTATGACTCTCCTAACGTGCTCTGTGTAATGGCAACCGATCAGAACGACAACCGGGCTTCGTTCAGCAATTTTGGCAAGAAGACGGTTCACCTCGCGGCGCCGGGCGTGAGCATCTTGAGCACGTTGCCCGGCGGCAATTATGGCCTGTTGAGCGGCACCTCCATGGCCACGCCACATGTATCCGGCGCGGCCGCGCTGCTGAAAGGTGCACATCCGACTTGGACTGCAAGCGAGCTCAAGCAACAGCTCATGGCAACGGTGGACCGGCTTCCCAGTCTGCAGGGACAGAGCGTAACCGAAGGTCGCCTTAATCTTGGGCGCGCGCTGCCGCCTTTGACCGCGTGTGTGCAGGCGCCTTCCGAGGCCGCCTACGAGGAAGTGTTCTTTACTGCCGCCAAGCAATTCAACACCAACGACAACGTCCTAGGAGTCTCGTTTACTCTGCCTCGCAAGATGTACGTGACGATTGTCGCCAACGGATCAGTCCAGCTCGCCAAAGCCGGAGGAAATGGCACATTCTTCACCGGCCTGTTTTCTGGACCGAGTCCGAACGTCATGTATACCGGGTCCCTGCGGAGGGGAACGGTTACGACGCAGGGCAACTTTGTTCCCCTCACGACCTCCTTCACTCAGGTGCTGGGCCCCGGCAACTACACATACTACTGGAAGCTTTGGCTTTCCGGATTCACGGTTCAACTCGATTCTGCAAATCTCACGGTCCATGCTGTGCCCTGCTCCATGGGCGGATCGATCCAAGCCGTGGGGGCAGGTAGCTTGGATGGCCCGATTCCCGAACCTTCGACGACGACGGTTACCCAGGAATTGCAGGTAAAATAGCGGTGTGAGACTGCTCATCCAAGCGGCAGCAATGCTCGGGGCGCGCGCGCCATCAGAATCGATCGCGCCCCGATTATGCTATCTTGAGTAACCGCATTTGGCTCACCATATGTAGGCGTCAATTCCGTTGAGAATCCGACGTCGTGAGGGATGCAGGCACGGCATAAAGTGGGTCTTGACCGTGTTTTCAACCCCAAGAATGACTTCGTTTTCCGCGGATAAACAGAGGTCGTAGTCACAAGCTGGAGGCCTCCAAGATGGACCTCAATCTAGACCTTGCTCGCGTGATTCTGCGGTCCCTTGTCGTTGCAGCAACCGCCGGAAGCGTCATGACGATCTCGTCTGCTGAGCAATCTCCCGCTGAGCTCATTATACAAGTGCGTCCAGGTGTGTCGGAACAGCAGGTAAGGGAGCTATCCCAGCGTCTCGGCGCCGACTATCAGTATGCGCTGGGTGGTCCTGCGTACTTGATCCGTGTTCCTGATATGCAGCGCGCCCTGGCGATCACGGAGAGATTGCGTGCACAGCCGGAGGTGACCTCTGTGGAGCCCAATCAGCCGGTTCGGATCCCTGAGTAAAAAGCACCGCACATGATGAGAAGCTGATGGCGTTTCGCTGCGCGTGCAACGAAGCCGAAAATTCATCCGCGTGAGATTGAGCCGAAATGTTGGCGGCCTCCGAAGATACTTTGATCGGCGGCGCGGGCCGTGTGACGACCTGATGCCGGCTGATAATCCGCTCCCGCCGTTGCCGGCATCCCGCGGGTCCGGTCGCTGGCGGGGAAAAGCTCACGGGCTTTCTGCGAAAGGACGACACCCATCACGCGTAAAGCCATTGAGCCAGCTATGGCTTAATCGACACCAGTTAAGCCATCGGCCAGCACTGAACACGACCAGCGTCGTGGCCGGGAGCCAATCGGCGATCTGGGCGCCAAAATTCGGGGAATTTCAATGGGCTGGGCGCGCAATGAATCGGCACCTCCGACCGCCTCGAGATTGGCCGGGACGCTCGGGGCGCCGGAACGACGAGGCGATCATCGCCACATGACAGAAACCCTTCATCCGTGAAATAAAGCCGTCGTTCAGAACAGCTATCAAAGACGTGGGAGTTTTCGAGCGAGGGATTGCAGTGATGCATTCCGATTTGGATATCCACGGAATTTGGATCGTGCGATCGGCCCCGTTGCAACACTCCGAGCGGAAATCGCATCGCATCGTGGGATGGAGAACGCTAGCTGGCTAACTCCGGTTGGAGGCTTATCCTGATTGTGGCGGCATCGGGCTTCGCGGGCCTCGGATACGAGATCGTCTGGACCCGTGAGCTGAGCCTCGCGCTCGGGACCGAAATGATGGCGGTGTTGGGCGCGATCGCCGGATTCTTCGCCGGTCTGGCGCTCGGCGCCTTCGCACTCGACCGACCAATTCGGTGCGCCAAATCACCGCGAAGCATGTACGCGGCGCTGGAGGCCGTGATCGGACTGTGGGGTTTGGCCAGCATCTGGCTCCTGCCCGGCGCCGGCCGAGCGTTGCCGCCCCTGCTCGGCGCCGAGCCTTCGCCAGCCCTGCTATGGGCCGCCAGCTTTGCATTGCCGACCCTGGTCCTTCTCCCGGCAACTGCGGCGATGGGCGGAACTCTGACCGCGCTCGAACGGATGATGAGTGAAGCTCGCGGCGATCCCCGCGTCAGCGCCGGCATCTATGGGGCAAACACTGCCGGCGCCGTCGGTGGAACATTGATCTGCGTATTCTTCCTGCTTCCCGCGTTGGGGCTGTCCACCACGCTCCTTTGCCTTGCCGGATTGAACGTACTGTGCGCCCTGGGTGCGTTCGCGCTCGGACGGGGTTCCGGTGAGGCGTTGGCAGAACGTGACGGAGGGGGGCCGCACACGGTGCGGGATTTGCGCCTGACCATAACCCTGTTCATGACCGGTCTGCTCGGGATCGCGTTCGAGGTTCTTGTCGTCCGGCTTGCGGCGCAGGTGATGCAAAACACGATGTACACCTTTGCGGGACTGCTCGCGGCTTATCTGCTCGGCACCGCGACAGGAGGCCTGATCTGGCAGCGGGCCGGACGCCACGCCGGGGATCCAAGCCTCAGCTGGCTCCTCACCGCAACGGCACTCGCCTGTCTCGGGACAGCGCTTCTTACCCCTTTCATTGCGCCCATCGCCGAGACCGCGGTCGAGGCGGGCATCTCCGGAGAATTGGTGATCGCGCTCGCGCTCTTCCTCGTGCCCGCGGCCGCGATGGGAGCGCTGTTCGGCTTCCTGGGGCAAATCATACGCGACCGACGCGGGTCGTTGGGTCGGGCGGTCGGCATCAATAGCATTGGCGCCGCGCTCGGACCGCTGCTGGCGGCGCAATTCCTCATTCCGGTCTTGGGCGCATGGACGGCGCTCATTGCCGTTGCGTTGGGTTATCTGCTGTTGCTCCCGCCGCGGCGGGCGATGCTTGTCTGGTCGGCGGTGCCCGCAGCTGCGGCTTTGGTCCTGCTGGTGCGTCCCGCGCCGTCGCTGACGCGCGTGCCGGCAGGCGGTGCGCTGCTTGCTGTGCGCGAAGGGCCAATGGTGACGGCGAGCGTCGTCGACGACGCGTCAGGCGCGCGGTATCTGGAGGTCAACGGTCACTTCCGCATGGGCGGAACCAATTCGGCCCGGTCCGACTATCGGCAGGCAATGCTGCCACTGCTGCTGCATCCAGCACCACATCGGGCGCTGTTCCTCGGCATCGGCACAGGGGCCACTCTGGCCGGGGGAGCGCAAATGCCGGGGGTGACGGCGCGTGGTGTTGAACTGTCGCCGGAGGTGGTCGAGTTGCTGCCTTGGTTCGCGAATCCCGCGGTAGCAGGTCCGACGCCCCCGGTGACCGTCGCTGACGCACGCCGTTACGTCGCGGCGGACACAGGTCGCTACGATGTCGTCATTGCCGATTTATTTCATCCGGCGCTCGACGGCAGCGGCGCGCTCTACACCATCGAGCATTTCGCGGCTGTGCGCAAAAGGTTGGCTCCGGGCGGCATATTCTGTCAGTGGCTGCCATTATACCAGCTCGATCTGCCCTCCTTACGCGCGATCATCCGCGCCTTCCTGGAGATTTATCCCGGCGGCTCGGCGTGGCTGAACCATTACAGCGTGCGGACGCCGATGCTTGCCCTGATTGGTGCGCCGGACGGCGGCTATGTCGACCCGGGTGCGCTGGCCGCACGGCTCGGCAACCCCGCCGTCGGGGCCGTTGCAACGCCGATCGGGTTCGACACGCCCATCGATTTGCTCGGGCAATATCTGGGCGGGCCGCGCATCCTCGCCGCGTTTGCCGGCGAAGGTCCCCGCAACACCGACGACTATCCTTTCGTGACATTCGATGCGCGCCGTAACGTCCGCGCGCTCACGGCACCGCCGTGGGCCTTGCTACTTGCCGTCACGCGGGCGATGTGGCCCGATCCGGGCGAATTGCTTGCGGAGCCGCCGCGCGGCGCGCTGGCCGAGCGCCTGACCGCATATTGGCGCGCGCGCAATCGCTTTCTTGAGGCGGGTGCGTCGCTGCCCGGCGATCCACGCGGCCTCGCTCTGATTGAGGCAGCGTCGCCGGGTCTGCTCGACGCGCTTCGCCTCAGCGCTGAGTTCGACCCCGCCTATGGACCCTTGATCAGCATGGCGCAGTCACTGATGGCGGCCGACCGGGCGGCGGCTGCGCGCTTGTTGCACGAGATCAACGCTGCGGCCCCATCGCGCCGCGAAGCACGCGAGCTGCTGTCGCGCGAATTCGGTCAGTGACGAGCCGCTGCCCGGCCCCAAACTCGGGCTCAGGGTGTGAAGTTGATCCTGTAGCCCCAACAATCCAGGCTGTCGGGAATCGCGTTGAAGGAGATCGTGATCCTCTGGTCACCCTGGTTTCTCGGCACTTCGTGGTAGAGATAGCTCGGAAACAATACGAGATCTCCTGGTTCCGCCTCGGGTAGCACGTACTTGCCCGCATTGAACGGCCCCATCGCGGCCGTGCGCGTGTGGTGGCGGAAGGAAAAATCGGAGCCGCCGGGTGGTCGCACGAACACCGTCTTGCAGGCCGGGTGCGACGGCGTCAGGTAGAGGATGCCGGAGGCAAAGCTGTTGGCATGGGCGTGCAGCGTCTGACTGCCGCCAGTCTCGAGCACGTTGGTCCACATCTCCTTGACCGTCCAGCGCAGCTTCTCGCCAAACAGCAGCAGGCCGAAATCGACGAGCTTCGGCACCGCCAGCGCGGCGATCTCCCCAAACAGCTGGTTGTCGCGCGGATTCGCGATCTCCGTGTGGAAGAGCTGATCCGAGCGCAGATTTTTCTCGATGCGGGCGCTGCGGATCGCTGCCACCGCGGCTTCATTGAGCGCGGGGCCAAGCAGCCCCGGCGAGCGCAGCAGGGGGATCGGGAAAAGTGGCTCGATCTGATCCATGTCGCAAAGCTCCGCACTTGTTCCACAATGCGGCGGACAATGCGCGCGCGAGATGGCTGCCGCAATGACCGACACCAAAAATCATGAGAGCGCTCTCCAGCGCGTCCGATCGACGGTGCGTGCGCTGGGGGCTGCGTCGTTCCTGCCGGTCATGCGACTGGTCGGCTGCGAAATTTTGAGCCGCTGCCCATCCACTCGATAACGTCAAACAATCGGTGGCGCAGCAGGAGCCGCGCCACCGGTCGGGAGTTCTTCGGTCCTAGCGAGGGGCGGTGCTCCCCCGCCCGCTAGTCTCTGTCGTTGTCGTGGTCTCTATCGTGATCGCGGTCGCGGTCTCTGTCGTTCCGATGCGCGAGTCGCTCCGCGCGTTCCGCATTTACTTCGACCAAAAGCTTCTGAGAGCCATGCGGCCGAATGAAAATCGGGTTCACGTAGAACCACACGTTCGAGTAGGCCTGAACGTCGAACGTCACCTTCTTGACACCGTTGACCGTCTGGAGATGGGCCGGGCAAGCGGGATCGGTGCAGCTGACCACAGCGTTGTTGACGTCCAGCAGCGGGTTGCCGGCGCTGTCCGTAACGTTCGGCGTCGCGACCGGAATGTTGGTGCCGCGAGCCCGGACGTAGCCCGGAGTGCCGCCCGCAGTGAAAGTAGTCGTGAGCCTCAACCTGGTAGAGCCGTCCGGCAGCCGCCGGCTCCGCATGTCTCTTGCGTGGATCTGCTGCGCGATAACGGCCGAGGGGTTGTAGACGATCGCCGCGCCGGCGACGCCAGCGGCGTTCGGGACGGCATAGCTCGGGCTGCCCGGCGGGATCACACCGGTGATCTGACCCGCGATCAGGTCGACATGGTCGAGTGACGGGCGGTTCAGCGGCTGCTGGACGCCGACTTGGAGCAACAGCGGGTTGTTGAAGCTATATGGGCTGTTGTTCTTCGCCGGTACGGTCATCTCCATCTCGACCGTGACCCTTTCGCCGGGCCTTACGACCAGCGTTTCGCCCATCGTCTTCCAG
>Ga0137362_10001868_pt1 | contig 13409 bp, 10 predicted proteins | sample MadtaG_2_FD_104801 | JGI IMG/M metagenome (GOLD analysis project Ga0137362, IMG submission 104801) | Vadose zone soil microbial communities from Angelo Coast Range Reserve, California, USA - Mad1_100_16 metaG | ecosystem: Environmental > Terrestrial > Soil > Vadose zone | place: USA: California... | reverse complement strand
TCGCAGGCGAAGAACCGCAAAAACGGCCGCCGCTGCTGCGTAACATGATCGCGAATCGTCCCGCGCAGCATGGGATAGCTCGCCTCGAGCGCGTCCACCACCGAACGCTGCGTGACCGGCCCCTTAATATCCACCTGCACCTCGCCGGTGATGTGCGCCAAGCCCCGCAAGTGTTGCGGAAGCAAAACCCGGATCATGGCAGGGTCTGTACCTCGACAGAAAGTACCGCCGGAAGATCGCGCACGACGGGCGCCCACGTATCTCCCGCATCCGCCGAGCCGTACACTTGACCTCCCGTTGTCCCAAAGTAGACGCCGCACTTGTCGAGCGAATCCACGGCCATCGCGTCGCGCAACACGTTCACATAACAATCTCGTTGCGGCAAACCTTTCGTGAGCGCCTCCCATTCGTTGCCTCCGGTGCGGCTGCGGTACACGCGCAGCTTTCCGTCGGGCGGGAAATGTTCCGAATCGCTCTTGATCGGCACTACATACACGGTCTCTGGCTCGTGCGCGTGAACGTCAATCGGAAATCCAAAGTCAGTAGGTAAATTTCCGCTTATCTCCTGCCAGGAGTCACCCGCGTTATCGCTGCGCATTACGTCCCAGTGCTTCTGCATGAACAGCACTCCCGGCTTTGCCCGGTGCATCGCGATGCGGTGAACGCAGTGGCCCACTTCCGCTTCAGGGCTGGGAATGTATTGAGACTTCAGTCCGCGGTTAATCGGCTTCCAGGTTTCGCCGTTATCGTCACTGCGAAAGGCACCGGCCGCGGAAATCGCCACATAAATTCGCTTGGGATTTGTGGGATCAAGAACGATCGTGTGCAGGCACATGCCGCCGGCACCCGGTTGCCAGTTGGGCCCCGTGCCGTGACCGCGCAGACCGGAGAGTTCTTTCCAATTCTTGCCACCATCCTTCGAGCGGAACAACGCGGCGTCCTCCACCCCGGCGTACACCGTGTCTGGATCGCTCAGCGAAGGTTCCAGATGCCATACGCGCTTGAACTCCCATGGATGCTGCGTGCCGTCGTAAAACTGGTGAGTCGTTAGCGGCTTGCCCGTTTCCGCAGAGGTGTCATACACGAACTTGTTGCTCTCGGCCTTCGGCGCTCCCTCCGGCGTGGTTCGTTCACCGGGTGGCGTTCCCGGCTGCGTCCAGCTCTTGCCGCCGTCATCCGAGCGCTGGATGATCTGCCCGAACCAGCCGCTCGTCTGCGACGCATACAGCCGGTTGGGGTCCGCAGGTGATCCCTTAACGTGGTAAACCTCCCAGCCCGCAAAGTGCGGACCGCTCACGTCCCATTTCTCGCGCTTTCCATCCGCGGTCAGCACGAATGCGCCTTTGCGTGTGCCAACCAGTAGCCGTACTCCGCTCATCGATAGCTCCTTGTGTTTCGCTCGCGTATACACAGCTACAGCGCGACAATCACGCTGCCGGTTGTTCGCAGTTAATCATCCACGGTATGCTGAATCGATCGACGAGCATCCCGAATTTCACCGCCCAAAATGTCTTTTCCAGCGGCATCTGCACTTTCCCGCCGTCCGCCAGTTCGTTGAACATACGCTCCGCTTCCGCGGGGTCTTTAATGCTCACAGACATCGAAAAGCCTTTCGGTTGTTCGTAGCGATCGGGCGGAGCGTCCGAGCCCATCAGCACCGTGTTCCCCACCGTCATGCGCGCATGCATAACCTTGTTGCGCCATTCCGCAGGCGCTTGTTGCGACATCGGCGAATCCCCGAACGTCATTATCATTTCGATTTTTCCGCCCAGGCACTTCTCATAGAATTTAAAAGCCGCTTCGCACTCTCCGCTGAACACCAGATACGCACTTACCTCGGCTTTACTCTTCGCTACGGGTGTTTGTTTCATTCCAGCTTGGCTCATTTTCTTCCTCCCTTCGAGACTTGAAAACCACCGCCAGGAAAGGCCAGTCTGCCCATATCACTTGCAGATTGCAAGTGATAAATGTTACTATGCCTTGTGCCCGGCAAGAATTTCGCTCCTAAACGCCGCTCTGGTTGCCCCCTCAATGCCTCCGTCGAAATGCTCGGCGACCGTTGGTCCCTCTTGATCCTACGCGACATGATGCTTCGCGGTTTCAGCACCTTCAAAGAATTCCTCAGCTCCTACGAAGGAATTGCCACCAATATCTTGTCCGACCGCCTGAAGAGACTGATCGCTCATGGCATCATCAGCACGAAAGAAGATCCCTCCGATGGTCGAAAGCTGATTTACATTCTGACCCCAAAGGGCCTCGATCTCGCTCCCGTCCTGACCGAAATGGTCCTCTGGGCCGCCAAGCATGAAGAAACTGGCAATCAAGCCCTGGTCCGGCAAATGCAAAACGGCAAGGAACAGTTTGTAGAGGCGGTGCGGCAGCGCTACCTGAAAAGCACACGCTCATCGCGCTAGCCACGTTGCTTGTAACCATGCTTCTTCTCCTCGCCTGCCGTCGCGCGCAGATAAGCCTCAAAACGATGTAAGGCCTGCTCCCAGAAAATTCGATACTGCTCAACCAACTCCGAGACTTCTTTGAAAGGCGTCGGCCGCAGCGAACACACGTGCCTGCGTCCCTCGCGCCGCTTCTCCACAAGCCGCGCTCGCTCCAAATGTGCGAGGTGCTTGGACACCGCCTGCTGGGATATGTGAAAGGGCTCCGCCAATTCGCCCACCGTGGCGGGACCCGCGGCCAGCAGGGTCAGAATGGATCTTCGTGTCGGATCGGAGAGAGCCGAGAGTGTTGCGCTGAGACTATCCACAACCGTATGGTTGTGGATTACCATTCCATTGTCAACGCATTTTTTGTAAAAAGTTTGCAGGCTTGCGTTAGCGGCCAGTCTTTAGAATGGCCCTCGCGACAACTCACCCTCAGCGGAGTTCCTGCGGTTTTCCGGTTCGCGCCGATTCCCGCGCAGCGTCCAGAATTTCCATCACTTGCACATTGAGCCGCGCCGAAACCGGGTCCTCGATGGACTTGTTGTTGCGGATGCAATCGACAAAGTACGAGATTGGATTACTCGTCTCCTTCGGCAGCGGCTCGAGCGTAACGCTCTCTCCATCCGGTGGGACATTCGGTCCGCGTGCCTCGCTAGAGCGGCGCAGTAGAGTGCTGTGCCGCGCAAGCAGACTGCCTTTCGGGCCGAATACTTCTGCCACGTCCTTGCTGTACGGCCAATCCCAGGAAGCCTCGATGACAACCGTTGCATCCGGATAATCGAGCACAATGGTCGCATCATCATCGACTTTATTGTTCTGCTCCGTTTTCAGTTTGCGGGTCGTTGCGTACACTCGCGAAGGACGACCTTTCAGCCAGACTGACCACTCCGCGCCGTAGCAACCAAAATCCATGATTGCTCCGCCACCATTTTTCTCCGGGTCATACAGCCAGTTCGCGAATTGCTGTGAAACCCCGATTTCTTTGGGTCCCTGATGGCCGTACTGCACAACAATCCTCCGGATGGGCCCGACGTCGCCCGCGCGTACGCGATGGAACAAATCGTGAGTCGGCGCAACCCAAGCGTTCCAATAGTTCACCATCAGCTTGATTTTCGCTTCATTCGCCAGCCGCTCCATCTCTCGTGCGTCGGCCGCGTTCGTGGCCATCGGCTTTTCCACCGAGTAATGAATGTGCCGCTTGGCGCACTGCCGCAGGATCTCTAGATGCCGGTCATTGGATGTTGCAACGATCACTGCTTCCGGCTTCGCCTCGTCCAGCATCGCCACGTAGTCCCCATAAAATTTCACGCTCGCAGGAACGGTCTTTTGCGCGCGGCTCACCAGTGCCGGGTCGGTCTCCGCGATGGCCACAAGCTCCGCGGACGGCTCGTTGGCGATATCCTTCAGCAAGCTCCAGACGTGATCGTGATCCAAGCCAATCACGGCTAGCCGGGTTTTCGTCCCTGCCGCACCGCCTTGCGCCTCAACAATATTTGCCGCCATGCCAAGCAGCGCCACCAACGCGAACACAACGACAACCATCCGAGCCTGCAAGCTCCGCCATCCATTCATTTAAAGGTTCCTCGCGAGTAAAGCGATTTGCCGTGCTAATCGAACCGCGCGAGTCTCCGACTTTGCCGCGAACAAGTCAAGACACCAGCACAACACAATCTTTCTTGGAGTGGCGGTCTCGTTCACCCTTGAGTTTCGGCGGGCCGCCGTTCTAACGGTGCTCGTATTGGGCAACCTCCGCTCCACCCCGACAGGCATTCGCACGGCAAGAAAAAGCGCCGCGTCACTGCGGCGCTCTCTTTTTATTCGTAATGACTGGCGCTAAAGAGTGTTCTGCCAACCGAGCCCGCCGGAGTTGCGCATCACTTGCGCGGGAAGATCACGATTACGCTGCTCTCGCCCCATCGGCCCATGGATCAAGAACCACTTTCGTGCACCGATCCTCTTTGTCTCGGAAGATGCGGTACATCTCCGGTGCGCGATCGATTGGCACGCGATGACTGATCACAAAGCTAGGATCGATCTCGCCGCGCTCAACGCGCTCGAGCAACGGTCGCATGTAGCGCATCATGTGTGTCTGCCCCATCTTGAACGTGAGCGCCTTGTTCATGCCCGCGCCGACGGGAATGTTATCGACGAAGCCCGCGTAGACGCCTGGAATGGAGACGGTTCCGCCCTTGCGGCACGCGCGTATGCACTGCCGCAGCACTTCCGCCCGGTCCATCTTGATTCGCAACGCCTGCTTTGCTCGGTCTGTGGCAAAGAAAAGCGAATGCCCGCTAGCTTCCATGCCGACTGCGTCCATGCAAGAGTCCGGGCCGCGATTGCCGGTCATCTCCTTAAGTTCGTCGACAACGCTGTCGACTTCCTCGAAGTTGATGATCTCCGCGCCGCCGTCCCGCGCCATTTGCAGCCGTTCCGGAACGCGGTCAATCGCAATCACTCGCTCCGCTCCCAGCATGAACGCGCTGCGAATCGCAAATTGCGCGACCGGTCCGCATCCCCAGATCGCGACCGTGTCTCCCTGCTGAATGTTGCAATTCTCCGCAGCCATGTACCCGGTCGGGAAAATGTCCGACAGAAAGACCACTTTCTCGTCCGGCAATCCTTCCGGAATCTTCAGCGGGCCAACATCGGCGCAAGGCACGCGCGCATATTGCGCTTGCCCTCCGGCATAGCCGCCCATCATGTGCGTGTAGCCGAATAATCCCGACGGCGAATAGCCCATCATCTTTTCCGCAATCCATGCGTTGGGATTCGTATTGTCGCAGCACGACCAAAGTTGGTTCTGGCAGAAAAAGCAGTTCCCGCATGCGATCGTGAACGGCACCACTACGCGGTCGCCCACTTTCAGCTTGCCCTGGTCCACGCCCGAGCCAACTTCCATCACTTCGCCCATGAACTCGTGGCCCAGGATGTCGCCCTGCTCCATCGTCGGTATGTAGCCGTCATATAAATGTAGATCCGACCCGCAGATGCAGGTGCTCGTGATGCGCACGATCGCATCCCGAGGATTCAATATTCTCGGCTCCGGCACAGTTTCGACGCTCATTTTCTCCGTGCCCATCCAACAGACTGCCTTCATGACGCTCTCCTTTGCGCGGCCGTTCGTTCGCCGGCGTAGTATTCCGATGGTTTGCGATGTTCTGGGTATATTTGGTGGACGCTCGACATGATCGCCGACCGCGGCCCGTGTGGCTGCCCTTCCGTCGTTGGGATTTCATGCATCTCGATCAGCGCCTTGAACCGCCTCAGATCCTCGCGCATCGTGAACTCCGGGTCTTTCCCGAAGACCGCCGCGGCCCCTTTGCCCAGCACACCGCCCGGCGGGGCGTATTCCATTTCCGCCGAGACAATCGTGCCGCGATTTCCCGGCGCTCGTCGGAACTCCACCGACCCCCAAGTCTGAAAATCCGAATCCTGTGTCGATCTCCACGCCAGGAATTCGTTCTCGCGATCCTCGGTAATCTCCGCGTTCCATCGGATCCGCGTATTCAATGGACCGATCGCCGTCCACTCAGACCGCCCATCGCCTCTCGCCCGCACCGATTCCAGGTGCCGCATGAAAATTGGCAGGTTCTCGAGCGCTCGCCACATGCGATAAGCCGTTTCCGGCGAGCAATTGATCGCGAAGCTCGCTCTCGCGCGAAACTTCCCTGCCCCCATCTTGGCCCCGCGATATGCGAGCAGCCCTCCCGCCGCTGCAAGGGCGATCCCCGGTTTCCGGCGCGTCAAGGCATAGACTGTCAATGCACCGCCGCCGAGCATCATTCCCCAGCGTTGCAGCACCTGCGCTTGCGGCCCGCTGTCGCGAGCGTTGCGCCTCATTTCTGATTCGCTAGCCATATCTGCACTCCTATTTCTTGATTGGCAAAAAATATTTCGCCTAACCCGAGTTTGCATAGGAATGCCATCATCGTGATAAGGCCGTTAGGGTATTTGAGTGCAGGCTTTCACTGACCGCGCCTCAGAGACGGCTTTTTTCGCGCAGTCTGTCGAACGATTAGCAGGATTACTCGGCGGGCCGTGCCGCGATGCAGGTTTGCTGGCGAGATGCTAAGCCGACGCCGCGCGCGCCTTGCGCTTCGCATTCTTTTCAGCGATTTCGGCCATCCCCTCGCTGGCTCTTGCCCAAGTGAGTTGAATCTCCGCGCGCAAAGCTTCTGACACCGCGTCAGAGTTGCGCTCGCCCCGCGCCACGCGGCTCACATAAGATGGATCGCACCCCACCTTTAGAGCCACGCGATTGTATATCCCTCGGCACAAAGAGGGGAGACACCGTAAATCGGGAATTTGATTGTTGTCGACGCCGTCCATGGAAGTTCTCGGGTTTATGGAGTGTGCCGCGGTGGCGCACTGCACTTCCACTTGCGGCTAACGTTCATGTTACCCCTACAATGTTAGCTTCGCAACGCCTACTTTCCTTTTTCCCACATTTATTTTCTAAGCTCTTCGCCTCCCCGATATCTGTGGACACTTGCCTTTCATGCGCTTACACTCTCATTCTGGGGTCGCAGCAGGTGAAACGTGCGGCGTCGTCCCCCATCTCGCGTTACTTCCTCCACCAGCCGGGCTGATGCACTCGTCTCCGGCTCAATTCCGGATTCGTTCAGACTCTTTCTCGAGACGTTTGTCGACGGAGCAGGCCGCTGCACAGCCAGTGCTGGCCCGCGCGAGAGTGCAGAAGACAGCGAGGAGCCGCGGTGCCGCGCATTGCAAAATGCGATCGATCAGGTCACGCGGAAGTTTGAAGAAGCACAGCAGGAATACCAAAGCGCCGCCGCCAATTCGCCCGATTGGCACAAGTGGAAAGGCGAGATGATTGCTTACGCAAACGCCGTAGCGTTGCTCGAAGATTTGAAGTCGCGCCACGCCTTGGTACGCTAAAGCTGCTCGTGCGTAAAGGAGACGAATGTCCAGAAGGAAACGAAAAGACCACGCTCCCACCGAGTGGGCCGAGCAAATCCGAAGTCTCCGTGAAAAACTGGGACTCTCTCAGGGCGAACTCGCCAGAAAGCTGGACTGTTCCGCCATGACCGTCTCCCGCTGGGAGAATGCGCAGCTCGCACCCACCGCGCGCTACTACCTCGAGCTAGGCAAACTCGCCGGCAAATCCGACTGTTGGTTTTACTGGAGCCAGGCCGGCTTGCACAGCAGCGACGTAATGTCCGTCCTCGGCGCGCGCGAGCGTAAGCAATTTTCGGAGCCTGCCGACGATCAAATCTTTGTCGCAGCCGGAAGCGGCGCCAAGCAAGAAACCGCTCGCAAACAAAGGGTCGTGCCCATCCCTCTTCTCCAGGCCACCGTCGGAACCCACGGCGGCCAAGGCGATCGCCACGGCAATCTAAGCCATATTCCCGCGCGCGACGTTATGGGCGCTCCCCTGGACTGGTGTCCCAATCCCAGTTATACGAGCCTCCTCCGTGTTCGCGGCCGCTCCATGGAACCCCTGATCCACGACGGCGATCTCGCCGCCGTCGATTCCTCGCAAACGGACCGCGAGAACCTCCACGATAAGATTGTGGTCGTGACCAACGAAGAGAAAGGCCTGTGCGTCTCGCGTCTCCGCCGCTATCCGAAATTCGACGTTCTCGAGTCGGAAAATCGCGAGTATCAATCCGTCGTCCTCGGCAAAAGCTGCGGCTGGAAAATCGTCGCCAGGGTCCTCTGGTGGATTTCCGCCGCTCCGTAGCTCACCCGCAGCCACCAAGCTCCACCTGCATCGGGAAAACCGCCGCGCACGCGATTGACACGGCACTACTGCCAGAACTAGTATCGCTTTTAATGCTTCCGGTCCTTATATTGACATATTGACCTCACATCCAGTCCATTTCTCGTGAGTTCTACCGGTCGCCGGGAGTGGGAGCCGTGAAGAAACGTGTAATTCGGAAGCGTAAGAAAGGGGCTTCTTCTCCATCATCTCGGTCAGAGCCTGACCGAGATACTTCCTCCCTGGAAAAGGTCTTCCCGGTGGTTGCTGTGGGCGCCTCCGCTGGTGGCCTTGAAGCCTTCTCTACCCTGCTGGCCAATCTGCCGGAAACCACTGGCATGGCTTTTGTCTTTCTGCAGCACCTGGATCCCAGTCACCACAGCGCATTGGAAGAAATTCTTTCTCGGACCACCAAAATTCCCGTAACCCAGGTAACGGATGGCACCGAGGTCCAGCGCAACCACGTCTACCTCATTCCGCCTAATTCAGACATGGTCATCCGTGATGGTGTCCTGCGTCTCTCAGCCCGCAGTCTTACGCAAGGCCAACATCGACCCATCGATAGCTTCTTCATCTCTCTGGCCGAGGACTGTGGCGACCGCGCCCTAGGCGTAATCCTATCCGGCACCGCGACCGACGGCACTTCCGGCTGCCTCGCAATCAAAGCTGTTGGCGGCATTACTCTGGCCCAGGATGAAGCCAGCGCCAAGTACTCCAGCATGCCCAGAAGCGCCATCGAATCCGGCTGCGTCGACTTCGTCCTGCCTCCTAAGGCTATCGCCGAAGAGCTCGCCAGAATCGAAAAACATCCTTACATCGCCCGCGTCCCCACCCGCCCCGAGGAATTGCTCGGGCCCGCTTCGCCCAGCGATATTCACGAGCTTTTTTCCATGCTTCGCGACGTGAAAGGCGTTGATTTTACCCACTATAAGCAGACCACCTTGCAACGCCGCATCAAGCGTCGCATGGTTGTAAACCAGGCGGACCGGCTCGAAGATTATGTGCGATTCGTCAAAAGCAACCCCAAGGAACTCGAAGAGCTGTACCGCGACGTCTTGATCCATGTTACTGGTTTCTTCCGCGACCCTGGTGCGTTCGATGCCTTGCGCAAAGAAGTTTTTCCCGCGCTCGTCAAAAACCGCAAGGCTTCCACCTGGCCTCTCCGCATCTGGATTCCCGGGTGCTCCACTGGCGAAGAAGCCTATTCGATGGCCATCGCCCTCTTGGAGTACATTGGGCCCAACAACGCTAACGTCTCGGCGCCTCCGAGTTCCAGGGCCATTCAAATATTCGCCACAGATATCAGCGATGCCGCGCTCGATCGCGCGCGTGCAGGTGTTTACGCGGAGTCCGCTGTTGCCGATCTGCCCGCTCCCCGCTTAAAGCGCTTTTTTACGCGCGTCGACAAGGGCTATCAAGTTCAGCAGGTTGTCCGCGAACTCTGTATCTTCGCTAAGCAAAATATCACGAAGGACCCGCCGTTCTCCGGCCTCGACTTGATCAGTTGCCGCAACCTCCTGATCTATCTCGGTCCGGAATTGCAAAAGCGCGTCATCCCCACCATGCATTACGCCCTCAAGCCCGGTGCGTACCTGGTGCTCGGTGGTGCCGAAAGCTTGGGCATATTTACCGACTACTTCACGCTGATCGACAAAAAATTCAAAATCTACCAGAAGAAGACCACCGGCGCGCGCCTCATCACCTACTTCACCGGCGTGGATTATTCTTTGCGTCGCCACGAAGAGGCTAAATCCTCAAGAATTCCACCCGCCGGTTTCGGCATTGACAAACAAGTTGAGCGTGAGTTGGTCAGCCGCTTTGTTCCCGCCAGCATCGTCGTCAATTCAGAAATGGAGATTGTACAGTTCCGCGGCAAGACTGGAGCCTATCTCGAACCGGCAGCAGGCAACCCCACCTTCAGCTTGTCAAAAATGGCCCGCGAAGGGCTCCTGATCGATCTCCGTGCCGCTATTCACACCGCAAAAAAAGAGAACATCGCCGTCCGCAAGGAAGGCGTGTCCATTCAATCCAACGGCGGCACCCGCGAAATAAATTTCGAAGTTATTCCCGTCCGCACCGAGGGCTCGCACGAACTTTTCTATGTCGTCGTCTTCCAGGACGCGCCCGTAAGCGCTTCTCCCTCTGCTGTCTCGAAAAGCCTGGCGGCACAGCACGCCCGCAAAGAACTGCCTCTCGTCCGTCAGAATGAACGCCTCTCTCGCGAGATAAGGCAACTCCGCACCCAGTTACAATCGTTGATTGAAGAACACGAAACCACTTCCGAAGAATTCAAGACTGCCAATGAAGAGGTACTTTCCGCCAACGAAGAATTGCAGAGCACCAATGAAGAATTAGAAACTGCCAAGGAAGAGCTGCAGTCCAGCAACGAAGAGCTAACCACCGTCAATGAAGAGCTGCAAAACCGTAACCTCGAACTAAGTACGGCCAATAACGACCTGCTCAACTTCCTGGAAAATGTCAATATTCCCGTGGTCATCGTCAATAATGACGTACGCGTGCGCAGGTTTACCTCCGCCGCTCAAAAACTCCTCAATTTGCTCCCCACCGATGTAGGACGCTATTTGAGCGAGATCCGCCCCAACTTGGATGTGCCTAATCTGGAGGAGATTGCCCGTCAGACGATTGAAACCAGCAGCGTTCAGGAAACGGAAGTGCTCGACTCTACCGGTGTCTGGCACCTCTTGCGCTCGCGTCCTTACAAGACTTTCGAAAACAAAATCGAAGGCGCCGTCATCACTTTCGTGGACATCGATTCTCTCAAGCGCCTCGTCGAGGAAACCCGCGCCTACGCGAACACTCTCATCGAGACCGCCCGCGAATCCATATTGATTCTCGATGCCAATCTCAATGTTGTAGTGGCTAATCCCTCTTTCTACAGCGCCTTCGGCGTGACGCCCGCGGAAACCGCTAATCGCCCCATCTTCAAACTCGGTAACCGCCAGTGGGATATTCCCGCTCTTCGCAAGTTGCTCGAGAGCATCATCCAGGATAAAACGCGCGTCGACGATTTCGAAGTTCGCCATGAATTTGAACGCATCGGCGAACGCATCATGATCTTGAATGCCCGCCGTCTCAGCACAAAACAATCCCTGATCTTTCTCTCCATCGAAGATATAACCGAGTACCGCAAGTCCGATGAAGCTCTCAAGGTACAGACCGAGTTGCTAAAGCGATCCGAAGACAGTCTGCGTAGGCTCTCCGCTTATCTCATGACCCTGCAGGATGAGGAGCGCCGCCGCATCGCCCGCGAGTTGCACGATTCCACCGGTCAAAAACTCGCCGCCGCAAAACTGCAGCTCGATACGCTGGTGAAATCAGGCAACCTCAAGTCTCACGAGAAAACGGTAGCGGAAACCTCGCAGTGGATCGATGAGTGCTTTCAAGAGATTCGCACCCTCTCCCAGCTTTTGCATCCTCCACTGCTCGACGAAGCGGGTTTGATCTCTGCGACTCGATGGATGGTCGAAGGCTTTTCTTCGCGCTCCAAGATCCAGGTAGACCTCCACGTTTTGGATCAGGTTGGACGCCTTCCTCAGCCCATAGAGCTTGCCCTCTTCCGCGTTATTCAGGAGTCGCTCAGTAACATCCATCGCCACTCTGGCGCAAAGAATGCGCAAGTCACACTGTCGCGCACCGATAGCAGAGTCTCGCTTGAGGTCCGCGACAATGGAAAAGGGATGCCGGGTGAATTGCTATCGCACTCGCCCCACAACAAGCACGTCATCGGCGTAGGTATTCTCGGCATGCGCGAGCGGCTGTCCCAACTCGGCGGTACCCTCGAAATCGAATCCGACAAGGCTGGAACAACCGTAAAAGTAATCATGCCTATCCCCGCTGCCGCCGCCTCTCCCTCCTGAACTTCTCCTGGTTCGCCGCATCCTCCTTGTCCTGCAATCTCTGCTTTATCCTGCAATCTCTGGCAACGAGCCGCCCAAAACGAAGCTCAGTCCGCGCGCACGACTGTCTGTATTTCCATATAAAGAATGCATAATTCCGTATAACCAAACCGGGTTTGCGGTTCCGCTTAACTTGGCACCGTCGTAGAGCGTTATCTATCTTGGCCTTAGCTGAACGAAATATTTCTTCATGATGGCCATGATATTGCCCGCAGAATTTCACAACTTTCCTTTTGGGAACCAGCCCAACGTTCAGGGACCCGGCCCACGTTCAACAAACTGTCGAAATGTTGTTTATCTCAACTTGCTGGCCGACGGGGGTTAAAGATGAATTCATGTCCAACGAAGTGGTTGAGCTGTATATCCATGCTAGCGATTGCAGGCGCCCTGCTACTGGCTGCCAATGGCGCGTACGGGCAGGCGTTCGCAACTATTACCGGCCGTGCCTTGGACCCGGGAGGAGCTTCCGTCCCGGATGTCACGGTTACGGCCACAAATACGGAAACCGGAATCGTCCGAACGACCAAGACCACGTCGGACGGCTTGTTTCGATTCGAAAATCTAACGCCGGGAATCTACGACGTAATGATCGAAACGACTTCGTTTGCGAAAGCGGAAGTCAAGAACGTCAAGCTCCAGGTTGGCGAGCAACGTGACATCAACTTTAAGCTCGAATTGGCCGGTCAAAGACTATCGGTCGTTGTGACGTCAGAAACACCGATTGTGGAAACGACGAAAACCGACGTCTCCACGGTCATCGATGATAAGTCGGTGGCCAATTTGCCCACAACGACCTCGTTCGGCGGACTAAGTGGCGCGGCGAACGACTACCAGGGGTTGGCTGCCGCTGCGCCCGGCGTCAAATACGATTACAGTGGTAATTCCTCGGACCTCATCGGCCCGGGGGCCGTCAATGATCGCGGTATCGTCGTCAATATTGACGGCGGAAATATCTCCGACGGCAGTACGTCGGCGCGCGATTCGCTGGGCGCGTCCGTGGAAGAGATTCGCGAGTTTCAAGTTCTTACCAACAACTACAACGCCGAATATGGGCAGGCCGGAAACCTGATTCTGAACGTCGTAACCAAGTCCGGCACCAACCAGGTCCATGGGGACTTCCACGCCTACTTCCGGGGACGAAACATGGGCGCCTCGGACTTCTTTTACAATCAGGGGTTCTCTGCTGCCACGCCGACGGATACCCACGGTTGCCCCTTGCGTAACTTCTCGGGAGGCGTGCTAACCACTATAGATGGCTGCGGACGCGCTGCGTTCTTCAAGCACGAGTATGGTTTCACCGCCGGTGGACCGTTTGTAAAGGATCGTTTTTTC
>Ga0137362_10001867_pt1 | contig 13411 bp, 11 predicted proteins | sample MadtaG_2_FD_104801 | JGI IMG/M metagenome (GOLD analysis project Ga0137362, IMG submission 104801) | Vadose zone soil microbial communities from Angelo Coast Range Reserve, California, USA - Mad1_100_16 metaG | ecosystem: Environmental > Terrestrial > Soil > Vadose zone | place: USA: California... | reverse complement strand
AGAAGAAAATCCGTTACCACACCGACGCGGAATACGAAGAGCACTTCCGCAGCGTCTTCGCGAAAGCCGTTCAGCGAAAACTCCGTTCCGACAGACCCGTTCTCGCGGAACTCAGCGGCGGTATGGACTCCTCCTCAATCGTCTGCATGGCCGACATCATCATCGCCCGCGGCGAAGCCGAAACTCCGCACCTCAACACTGTGACATGGTACGACGAGTCCGACCCAAACTGGGGGGAACTTCCGTATTTCACCAAAGTGGAAGAACGTCGCGGACGTATCGGCTGCCATATCGATTTCAGTGCGGTAAGACGAGCGGAAATTGGCTCACAAGGAAAGTTCACGTCAAGCTTTGAAGGAAATCGCTCTGCGCTGACTCCGAGCCCGAGCAGTACTTCTCGCGTGGTTTTCGAACAGCACGCCGCATATATGAGGTCACACGAACACCGAGTCACTCTCTCGGGAATCGGTGGAGGGGAGGTCACGGGCGACGGCGTGCCAACGCCAACGCCAGAACTCCAAGATCTCCTTGCGAGAGCCCGGTTTTTTAGGCTCGCTCATCAACTCAAAGCCTGGGCTACAAAAATGAGAAAACCCCGCCTCCCTTTGCTCTGGGAAGCAGTTCGACAGTTTTCCGCTCTCACTCTTCTGGACATCCCCGAATACGTAAACCTAACGCCTCCCTGGTTACATCCTGGCTTTGTGCGGCGAAATCGCGCTGCCCTGCGCGATTATCCATTCAGGATCAAACTGCTCGGTCCCTCGCCAAGCTTTCAGCACAATCTTCGTGCATTGAATGCTGATCGAAGACTATTGGCGTCGTACACCCTACAGCAAGAACTCCGCGGCGAGGTTCGCTATCCCTATTTTGATCGGGAGTTCCTGGAATTCATGTACGCCATTCCCCGAGAGCAGGTCGTGCGCGTGGGCCAGCGTCGTTCCCTAATGAAGCGCGCACTTGTTGGGATCGTGCCGGACGAAATCCTGAACAGAAGGAAAAAAGCTACCGCTTCGCAAGGGCCGCCTAAGGTCAACGCAACACAATGGCCCAGGGTCGCTGAGATCGGCCAACACATGATCAGCAGCTCCTCAGGGATCACAGTTCTAAATAGATTTTTGGAAGCGCTGCAAAAGGCGCAGCACAACGAGGAAATTCCACTCGACAGTGTGGCGCGCACGCTGACGCTGGAGTCATGGCTACGCCAGCTTGTGCGTCACGGGATCCTCACGAACTCGCTATCAAAAAAGGAATGGGAACGCTCCCGGCATCTCGAGCGAAGCGAGGGATCTGTCCTCGCGACTCCGGAGCATACGGAACTGCAAGCAAGGAGTCGGCCCAAGAGTTTAGCTAGCTAGCTATGTCCGTGAACCTCAAGAGAGAAAGGAGGTGAGAATCATGAAATATGAAACTCCAGAACTGACGGTATTGACGCCTGCGATCAATGCCATCGAGAGTTCATCGGGAGCAAAGAACCACACCGGTCCTGGTGATTCCGGTCAGCCTAACCCGAACGAACACTCGGGCGTATATGCGGACTGGGAGTAAGTAAGTCTCTGCCGGAGCGCCTGGTACGCAGTCGCTCCGGCAGTCTACTTGCCGATCGATACGCCAGAATGTTACTTCACACGTCACGGCGGAATTCCCAGAATAGGTGATCTCAAAGCGAATGGCTGTCGTGGTGGGCGTGCATGAAATAACCGTCGTGGCGTGATTCCGCAACGAACGCTAATTTCAATTGGCATGAGACGCCGCCACGTTGTTTGCATTCTCGTCTCTCACTTTCTGCAACTCGCGCCAGCGTGCGTACTGCTCGGCTTTGGCGGGATCAGGATCTTCTTCGCCCTTTAGCCAGAAGCGGAACCAGTCTACGGATCCACCTTGCGATGCCATGCGCGCCTCTGGATTGCGCAAGACATGCTCATCGGTATTCAGCATGATCACATCCACTGGTTTCTTGAGGTAGTGAAGCCCGGCGTATGGCACCCACATGTAAAGCAAGCTGAAAGGACCCTCACCCACTACTAACAAGGGTGCCGTTATCTTATCGAGGTTGAAGCCAGGAGACCGCTTTAGCCATTGCTGCAAGCCTTCGCCGAAGGGCGGAGCGCCAATTACGGCGTCGGCTTCGCCAGAAACTCGATCCGTATTCAACACATATTCAGAATACGTGAACATAAGACCGTCCGTGATCGAAGCAGCCTTAACATGAAGTGAGCCTGTCGTGAGCATTTCCATCACGTAGAAGCAGGTACGGCTGAAACCGATGATGCCTATCCTTTCGGGATCCACAAATCCGTCTGACACCAGTTGATTTGCAACGATTTCGTATCCAGAGGCATTGCAAGGTGCCTCATCAGGCGTCACCAAGGGACAAGCCCCTACTACGCCTACCTGCAACACGGCGATTCCCGCCGCAGCGAGCTCTGTGGCCGCGAACGCCGTCGGAAATAAGCCAGACGGATGAAAACCTGATTCCTCGAAACCGTGTGTCTGAATCACCAGCGGATAGCGCTGTCCCGGTTTGTAGTTCTTTGGCTTGTAAAGCTCACCCTTCCTCTCCCGACCTTCTTTGTCCTTCCATTTGTATAAGGCAACTTCTCCAAGTTCGATGTCCTTGAGTTGCGGATTCGGGTCCCAAATGATTCGAGATACATGTCCGTCACTCGCAACGAGACGCGGAGGTTCGTTGAACGATTGCTTCACGGTAACCTTGAGGCCCACATGTTCTACAGCGCGCCACCTGCCCTCAGGATCCTCCTGATACTCCGTGGTTTGAATGGACTCGTCCTCATGGCTCAGGAAGGTCACCTTGACCCGACGCTTATCTCCGTGAACAAACCTCGCAGCCCAAATAAAATGGTATCCTTCCTCGACGCCGTCTTTTTCGTCCGTATGGCCTTTCAAAATTTCTACGCAAGTGCTTGTGTTCGAGGTGAGATCCACAACGGCAACGCACGGCCGGGACGGCGCATCCTGATCCGATTTGAGGAATGTGCCTGGCAACAAGATCGCCCGACCATCAGTCGACCAACTCGGCGTATCGTCTCCCACCCACATTCCGGCATCACCGCTAACAGGCGCCCCTGTTAGCGATTGTTCCGAACCTGATTGCAGATCGATCCGAACGTACTGGTTTGCAGAGCTACCGACACGGATACGTGTACGGGAGGAGGCGTATGACGGCGGGTAGAGTGTTTCCCATGACACTGGAACTTTGGCAACTGAGGATACTGTGACCAACGAATGGCCATCGGGAGAGAGTGCGACACCTCCGTCGGCAATAAATGATGCACCGTTACGCTTCACTTCAAAGCGTTTGCCGCCAACCACAGCCATCAGATAGCTGCGGCGCGAAAGCCATTTTATCCACGAGTCCGGAAATACCAACTCCGCGAGAGGCCGTCCAGTGCCGACAATCGCCGCCGCCTTACGTTCGGCCTGTATCTTCTGCACGGGATCTAGATTAGCGACGGTATAGACGTAGTGGCTTTTGTCCCGAACGTCAAAAGCATCAAGAGACCGGACTTTCTGTGTTACTAAGGGCTTTATCCTTTTCTTAGTAAGATCAGCCAGCATGAGTTGCTGACTGCCATACGGAGTTCCCTCCAAAAAAGCCACGCCGCCGGAGTCAGCCAGCCAGCGCCACGCCTTAATGATGAGTCCTTCCGCGCTAGAACGGTTCACTACCCATACAGGGGACGGGGCCTGCGACTCATCAGGATGTTTCAAGAAGCTCTCGATGTCCTCGCAGCGGTAGAACCGCAGCGAGTCTTCAACGCGGTTCAGTTCCAGACGCCCACGCTCGGTATAGGCGGCGAAATACTTCCCATCCGGTGAAAACTGCAGCGCCTCTGCTCGCGACGTATACGGATCGCCAAAGTACGCCAGCCCTATGTCATCAGCAACGGTGAAAGGCTTCTTGGCCTGTTGCGCCTGGCAGAGCGGGCCGGCACAGACGAAACATGAGATCGAAATCAGAATTGGCCGAAGATACGGCGTCGCACGTTTAATGGATAAGCCAACTCTCCTTGGCACAAGCTCCTCGGTCACGAACGGCCTGCGATATTTTCGCAGGCCCTGGTGATCGACCCATCAGAAAACCAATTTGAGTGCGAACTGCATCGAGCGAGGACCGCCCATCTGGTAAAGTGGATTCAAAACGCCCAACGAATTCGCCAGCGTACTCGTAGCCTGCCCAAAAGTGGTCTGACCAAAGGTCGAATTGATGTTCCCGAAATTCGGGTGATTAAAGAGGTTGAAGGCTTCAGCCCGGAATTGTAGTTTCAGACCTTCATAGATTGGAAACTCGCGCCGCACTGCCAGATCCATCTGCCACGCACCAAACCCGCGCAAGAAGTTGCGCGGCGCGAGTCCACTGACAATTCCATTCGTAGGACATGGGGCGCTGGGCATACTCCCAACCGGAACAAAGGCACAGGGATTGATTGCCCGGCCTCCTGGACATCCTTGCCCCGGAGCAAGATTCCCTAACCCTTGAAGCGTAGAATCGCAATTGGCACCGTAGAGGTAGATCGGCTGGCCCGAAACCAAGTCCATCTGTGTTGTCGTTTGATAATGCGTCCCGGGCTGAAAGTACGTATCGCCGTACGAAAAGCCGTATATACCTACTGGAAAACCGGTTCTCGCAGTGAACCGGTCATCTAAACCCCAGTGGTGAAGGACAGCACTCGCGAATCCGCTGTGCCCCAACCTTGGCAGATCGTATGAAAACGCAGCCGACAAATTGTGACGAACATCGACGTCACAATTCGAGCGCTGGTAGGCAAACAGTAGGTTCGAGGAGCCGTAGTCTATGCAGTGAGACCACGTGTACGAACCCAATGTTGTTAAGCCTTGGCTGAGTCTCCGCCGAAACTGAATCTGTAGGGAGTCGTAGTCCGATGTCAGACCGTTCTCAGTAAAGTAAAAGTGGGGTCCATTCGGGTTGATGGAACTTTGAAACTTATTATTCTGCAGCAGCCTTGCCGCATGGGAACCGACATAGGAAGCGGTAAATGCTTGCGACTTGCCGAGCGCCTGCTCAATGCTCGCATTCCAGTGAAGCGTGTATGGCAGTTGGAGATGTGATGCAAAACCCCACATCCCGCAACCGCAAGGCAGCGCAGGCGGATTCACGATTACCGGAGTTGTCGCCGGCACCGGAAATGAGCCAGGCAGAAACGCTGAGTTTCCTTGAAATCCCGCCCCCTCGAAACCGAACGACCCAGACTCCTGCCCGGTATCGAAGAAGACACCGCCTCCGCCACGCACAACGGTTTCCCAGGCTGGCGCATTACGGAGGACATACGCAGCACCCAGCCGAGGGGCGAAGTTGTACCATGTGGTCCGCCAAAGCGGCGTGCCCTGCGGTGCCAGCGTCCACGTATCGGGCCCGGACCCTTGAAGGGTATACGGCTTCAATCCTTGCGTAACACCTGGCGCCGGGTTCACTTCCCACCGCAGTCCCAAGGAGAGGCTCAATCGCGGAGAGACTTTCCATGCGTCCTGAGCGAATGCCGAGAAGTTTGTATACAAGGGGTGTGCGACAGCATTGACATACGCAGATGTAAACGCGCCGTTCGTCTCGGCGGCCTGCTCACCGAAGTAATAAAACTGAGACACGCCAGGCTCACTTTCAACCGGCGTCAGTCTGCGATAGTCCGCACCAAATTTGAACTGGTGACGCCCGAAAGAAAAACTTACTGTGTCCCCTAGATTCCACTGCGATTGGGTAGCGCCGTTCCGCTGCTGCGCGAGTCCCAGAAAATTGCCTAAGAAAAGGAAAACTGCAACACCCATTTGGGGATCCACGCCCGTGAGCTGTGCCAGATTGACAGGCGTGCTCCCTCCAAGCTTGTCGATCACAAGATTCGTTTTGACCTCGTTAGAGCTGTAGTTCATGCGGAATTCATTACTTAGTCGACTTGAGAAAATGCTGCTGACACCGGCTGTGTAGGTCGGCAGCCTATAGCTAGCCAACTGGTATACCGTCACTGCGTAGCCCCCCCGAAACGCGGTGTCGGAGCCTGTGTCGCTGAATCGGAAGAAGACCCTCAACCTATCATTTATGACGTGGTCGAGCCTGACACTGGTGGAGTCGACGGAACCCGGGTTAGACCAGCTTCCGATGAATTGACCAGTCCCGTTCGTGGCATCCTCCAACCCGCTGGGGCTGGGCATTGGAAACGCGTTGAGGGCCGGCTGGAGGGGACTGGGGGCTGGATTTCTCCCAGAAGGGCAAGCACCCAAGCCCCGCATACAAAGGTCCGGAACGAAGCTGGCTGTGGCCGCCTGCGGCTGTATCAGACGCAGGCCCTCATAGGACACAAAGAAGAACGTTTTGTCCTTTCCGCCATACAGGCTGGGAATTTTGACCGGCCCTCCGAATGTGCCGCCGAAATCGTTCTGTCGAAGGGCAGGTTTCTTCACACCGAAGTACCCGTTGAACCAGTCGGTGGCATCAAGGAGATCATTCCTCAGATAATCGTAGGCTGTACCATGCCACTGATTGGTGCCCGATTTCGTCTCAAACACGAATTGGCCACCCGGATTGCGGCCGTACTCGGCCGAGTAAGTCGAGCTCTGTACGCGAAACTCCTGGAGAGCATCCACGGACACCAGAGCCTGCGTAGTCCCCAAACCCGTTGCGGCAGGAACAGAGCCACTAGCACCACCACCTGCAACCATGCCAAAACCTGGGCTTACCCCCATATTCACACTTACACCATCGACGGTGTAATAGTTAGATTCGGTGCGCTGACCATTCACGCTGAATTCCCCAGTTTGACCAAGCGTCGCGCTGTTCTGGGGACTATTCGTTACAATTCCCGGTGTAAGCAAAATCAAATCCTGAAAACTACGCCCATTCAGCGGCATATTTTTCACATACGTCTGATCCACAACCGTGCTGACCGACGCATCGGTCGTATTGACCATCGGGGCGCCGGCTTCGACGGTGACCGTCTCCTTGAGATCGCCGACTTGCATGTTGAAATTCATCGAAATTGTGTCGGCAACGTGGAGCGTGACACCCGGCTTTACGACGACTTTGAAGCCGCGCTTGGAAACAGAGAACTCATAATTGCCGGGTTCGAGATTTGCAATGTGGTAGAGCCCTTCTGAATTCGTTTGGACTATCGTCTCGATTCCAGTGTCAACATTCTTCGCTGCAACTGTCGCTTCGACGACGGCTGCGGCATTCGGATCAAGCACTAGTCCTGTTACGCTTGCCAACACGGTCTGAGCGCGAGTAGAGGTGCAAAGCGTGAGTGTGCATGCGAATGAGAAGCAGATGAAAACACACGCCACCGTTTTCGTTTTCATATACGAAACCACCTCGCCTTCGAGACCGCGAAGCCCCCTGTTCCTTTCCTTTTAGGTGAGGTGGGCGCACGTTTTATCAATCATGCGACATTTGACGGTTGAAATCTTTTGCCCGAATACATTTGGAGTACACACGGTAGGAATCGGACGCTTACTGTGGAAATGATTTAGTCGAATAGCAAGTTTTGACCAATGAATTGAGCGATGACTTCTCTTCGCTGACGAAGGTGAGTCTCGATCCGGTCGGAAGCTCTAATTCAGGGGTGATTCGCAGTTCCGGTAAGAAATGCAGAAAGTAGGGACTTCCCTTTTGGCCTTAGGTTCTCTTTGTGCGAGCTGTCGGTTACAAAAACATAGTCGATACGAGACAAAACTTTATTATCATCCACTTTGAGGACCCAACGATTCTGAGATGGATCATCCATGTAAAAGACTCCGAGACTACGGGCGTCCTCTCTACCAATTCCCCTTCGTCCCCAGGCTTGAAAAACTGCGCCACGTTTCAGCCCTTTTTGTTGGTCCAGGTCAAACGCGTAGAAAATGAGGGACTTCCCTTCGGTGTAGAAGATCCTCCCGAAGGCGTGCTCAAATTCACCCTGGCTACTGACGTCAAATACGTCGATAATGTGCAGACTACGCGCGCCGAGGATGTCGGTAATGTCGTGATCGGTGGCGAGTAGTTTTTGTTGGCGCTCCACGGACTTAACCCGGACAAGCGATTCTTGGGAAAGCTCCTCATTTCGTGCGGCCAGCTTTCCTATTTCGTCTTGTGATTTCCGAAGATCAGCCGTCACGCTTGAAACCTTTTCGACAAGCCCCGATTTCTCTGCTTCGAGACTGTTGTTCGAAGCCTGCAAGACTTCAAGTGAGCTCTGCAACAACCTGATTCGGGCTTCGAGTTCTGCATTTTCTCCTGTCTGACGTTGGCGGGTCGCTTCCAGGCTTAGCAAAGCCTGATGCGCAGCCTCATCATCTGCCCGTAGCTTCTGTAGGTCGTCTTCCCTTGTCGATATAGGTGCTTCTACTGCGGGTTTAAAAGGAACTGCCTTAAGTCGAGCCAGCTGGCTACGAAGCTCGTCTACTTCTCTCTTTAGCCTTGCCGAAGTCACCACTTCGTTTTTGAAGTTTCTCCGAGACAGCCAGGACGGAGTCAAGTCTAGAGCCACCGCAAGCAGTAGTATTGCTGCCAGTGCCCAGGTCGCCCACGATGGCACCTGTTGGAGTGAATGACTCAATGCCATCTTCCGCCTCTCGGCAACAGCCGCTGGCCGGTCCTCGGTCAATGGCAGGTTGATCGTCTGCCTCACCTTCCCAAGTAACTTTTCTCTTGCTCTTACCCGCTCTGAGGCGTTCTCTCCAGAAGCATCGAACGCCGCTGCGGCCATCTCAGAGGTTGGTGCCTCGCCATACAGTTGCGCAGCAATTTGGCTGAAGTGCTCGAAGGTCTGCTTGCAGACGGGGCACACCTGCAAGTGCTCGGCCAACCGCTGATCTTCCTCGGGAGAAATCTGGTTGGTAACCGCCATGGCGCAAAGGCGCTGAAAGTAATCGTGAGGGGACTTCACCTGTGTCACGGACGCACCTTTTCTTTGTTCTGATCCTCGTCAATTTCTATATAGCCGGCCAACAGATGACTTTGCATCAGCTGACTGCGAAGCTTCGCCAGGCCCCTGTAAAGATGGTTGCGGGTATTGCCCAGCGTCTCGCCAAGAAGAGTTGCAATCGTCTCCATTTCCACGCCGTCGAAGAAATGAAGCACCATGGTTCGACGTTGTTTCTCATTCAAATTTGCTAAAACAACGTCCAAAGATCTTCCTAAGTCCAAGGAGCGTATCCAGTCGTCGGGCGTTACGTCAGGGTCCGGGACAGATAAGGCCTCGTCCGAATCGCCAGTTTGCCACTCCCGTTTTTTAAGGAGTCGTACTCTTTTCACACTCCGATGATATGCAAGATAGGAAATCCACGTCTTTAAGGTCCCTTTTGCAGGGTCGTAACTTCTCGCGCCAAAGTAAACATCCATGAAGGCTTCCTGAATAACATCTGCTACGTCTTCTTGATTCCTCAGGATCTTTCTGGCGACGCTTCGAACCGCAACGTAATAGCGATCAAACAATTGCCCAAAGGCATCTTCGCTTCCCTTCTGGACAAGCACGATCAAATCATTATCGGAGGGACCGGTGGATGTTTTCTGAGGAACAGATTCCGCTACCAGAGAAGAATTCTTTAGCGAGGCAGGTAGACCGATGGGAAGAGCATCGGAGCTCATCGGTGCGGCTCCGTCGTCAAACTTAATGCAGTGTGGGAGCTACAGGAGCTGTCGTCGTTGGTCATGTTTACGACCCGCAACCAAACCGGCTGGAGACCCATGCACCGAGACAGTTGATGCTTTGGTCGTAATCCTGACCACACACTGTACGCCCGTTTGAGCATTCCGCAAGCCTTTTATTCTATGGTAGTTACTGACCTCTAAAATTTAGGTGCGTCAATTACTTAGTCCGTTATGTGAGCTGAACATTTGGCCAAGAGTATTGACAATTCACCGCTGAAGTTATGAGGCGCAACTGACTTTTGTTTGTTCAATCGTCCTTCGCCGTGGTCATAATCCTGACCGTGAAAACCTGCTCTATGATCATCGCGACCTATCTACTTCAGACGTCAAATGGCAGAAAAGTGGAACTTGGCTTGGCGAGCCTGTATCCGGATAAGAGCGAAGGCACGCGAGTTGCATTGGTTCCTCCCAGTCAGGATTGCAAAGAAGAACATTGACCGTGCAACTTCCGTCTGGCTGTTCAGAGCACTTAATGATCACGGAATCCCAAATCTCTGTGCGGCCATCGCGGACAATTGTTTGTCCAATATTCATGACGAGCGATTCGCTGGCTACGCGGAGTTGGCCATGGTCCCCTGCGTTGCAGTTGACCTGGAACTTGAGCTGATTGTTAGGGGGCATGGTTTCCCTTCCTTGTCCGCCGGAGACTTAAGGCACGCTATCTTTCTGGGCAGGGATCATCGTTCTGGTGTGCGAGGTCCGCGACGGCGAATCCCGTATTTCAGTAAATTCTGCGTGGAGCCAGCGGTCTTGAGCTGCTCGAAGGCCCATTCCAGTATTAACTCACCGAGATTGCCGAGCTTTCGTTTCTCGCGGGCAGCAAAGTCCTCAAGCTCAGCTCGCAAAGCTTGCCGGACCCGCAGGCTGAGTTGTGCTTTCCATTCACCCATTGCCCAGCCATTGACTTACGACGCAAAGCACCTAGAAGCAAAGCGTGCTTTGGCTGTAGACGAGGCGTTCGATGAGTCTCTTGAACGCTGATGCTGTCATCGCAGCGGGCGTGATTGGTTCTCGAGGGATGGGTTGTCCCATCACGATGTGCAACACTGGTTTTTCAGTGACAGGGGTCGGCGTTGCTCCCACCCGTGCTTTCTGTTCCCAAGCAGTTCGTTGTCTCGTCAGGCGACTTTGGCTGTCCACTTTGACGATTTGAGATTCGTTTCAGTGACGTTTCGGTCAGAATTCAGACCGACCTGCTCATCGAGAGCAACGCCCAGGCGCTGGATTTACTTGACTATTTGCAGGCTGCTCGTCCTCGCTCGCAGAGTCGTCGAGGCAGCGCGATAGCGAGGTGGTCGGAAGGGTGACCACTTGCGACCATGGAAGAGACTTTGCTTTGCGTTTTAGTTTTATGGAGGGGGTTGAGCGACCGGCTCAGGAGTGGGGCGAGCCTGAATCATGTGGCGCGAGACGAGTTGCGCCCGAGATAGATAATGGATAACTTCTCTTGCAGCCATGGTTGCACCTCAGACGTGCGACGTTGGTTAGGGGCGCGTCGGTGTTAGTCGCACCGGCGCGTCCCGCTATGTCACTTGTCCTTCTTTACCCCTTTGTTCCTTCGACCTTGGCCTTCACGAAAATGCTCTGCCTTGTACTTCCTGATCTTCTGAATGTCTTGCTCTGTCCACCGCCAGTGTTTACCACCATTCATGCCTATTTGTTCTGACGGGCGAACCTTGCCAGCAGCGATCCACTTATGCAAGGTCATCCAATGAACTCCGACCTTTTTGGCTGCTTCCTTTGTCGAGTAAGTTCTACTTAGGCTTAACATCTTTACCCTATGTTTTTGCATTGTCAAGGACAAAATCGCACTTCGCGTGCGCACAGCGAAAGCCCCGAATGCGCCGCCAGAAGAATATCTCAGTTCTCTCGTAAATCGAAGGCAGTTACTGAACATAAGTAGGGATATAATCCGGGCCGCCATGGAGATACTTACACCAGCTCAACTTGCAGAACGCCTGCATGTCAAACCGACCTGGGTATACGAACAGACTCGAAAGCGAACCCATATGCGAAACGCTGACTCGTTCCCATACATCAAAATGGGTCTCTATCTGCGTTTCGACTGGAATGATGTCTTAGCGTGGCTAGAACGCCAGAAGCGCGGCGGCGGAAGCAGGCACCAGCGTCCTCATCGGTGAAAGGCCCGCTCGTTCCGGGTGACATCAGCCGCAAGCGCAGTGTAGTCGATCAATACGCCGGGGGTAGGAACAGAGACAAAGGGCCCGAGTCGTGGCCTGGCCTCCGGATTTTCTTTGCACACCCTAAACTGCACCGGGGGATGATTAGTTTCAATCCACAACAAAAATACTACAATCTACGGGATGAAAAAGGCCGTGAAAGAAGAATGGGTTGAATTGACTGACGGCAAGCGCAAAATCATCATGCTTCGCCCCAAACACATTCGTACTGTTGTAGAAACATTGTGGGACCGGAACCTCCAAGTTACCGGTCCGTTCTGGACCGCGAGGATCATATAGAACGGGGCTGCTTAGGAGGAGACTCCTATCTAAGAATTGCTTTCCCGCAGAATCACGTACAGAAAACCACGTAGGACCGGCCCCAGGGGTAGTGTGCTCGTTCAGAATGATTGGTGACACTCGGTAGAGTGTCAGGATGAGCCAAATCAGATGGGATGGGCTTAAGCCGAGCGGCACAAACGCGACTTTACTGGATGCTTTTCTATTTCTTCAACGGGCGGAACGCCGCACGCACTTGTCGGCACTTCGGCATTAGCCGGCAGACCTTTTATCGCTGGCTGCGCCGCTTCGACCGCCATGATCTCACTACCTTGGGAGGGCGCTCGCATCGCCCGCGCAACATCCGTCAGCCCACCTGGACAGCCGCATTGGCCGAGAGAGTGCTAGCGTTGCGCAAACAATATCCCGGCTGAGGCAAGGACAAGCTGGTGGTGCTGCTCGCTCGTGAGAAGCTCTTTGTTTCGGTTTCCATGGTCGGTCGCATTTTGTCCGCTCCTTAAGCGTCGCGGTGCGCTGCACGAACCTCCTAAACCCGCGGTCCTGCTGCGACAGCACCGCAAACTACGAAAACGTCCGTGGGCCGTTCGCAAGCCTAAATACTGGCCCATCGTGCATCCCGGCGATCTCGTGGAGATCGATACCAAGGAAATTCGCATGCGCCGCGGCATCCTCCTCAAACACTTCAGCGCCCGCGATGTCGTCTCCCGCTGGGATGTGGTGGAAGTGCATCGCCGCGCCACTTCGTTCGCCGCGGCGCGCTTCCTCGATACCCTGCTGGAACGTTTTCCTTTTCCCGTGAAAGCCTTACAGGTCGACGGCGGAAGCGAGTTCGCCGCCGAATTCGAGCTCGCCTGCCAGCAAAAACAACTGCCCCTGTTCGTGCTCCCCCCGAAGTCGCCCAAACTCAATGCCCATGTCGAGCGCTCCCATCGCACCCACCACGAAGAGTTCTATCAGGTGCATGCGGACTCGCACCAGCCACTCCGGCTCAATCACCAGCTACGCCATTGGGAACACAACTACAACTGCGTGCGCCCGCACCAATCTCTCGCCTACCTGACCCCACTGGAATTCGTCACCCGTTGGAAAACTAATCGGAGAAAGGCAAAGTGTCACTAATCTACTGGACGAGTACAGGTAGTAGCCCTTCTACGTGAAATGTGAGACAATTCCGGCAAAAGCCGAGTCAGAGACAAGCATCGTTGCTTGCCACAGGCTGGGAACCTATGTCCCCCAAAGTATTTGGGCCGATTCCGTTGTTCCATCCACTAACACCCGT
>Ga0137362_10001860_pt1 | contig 13433 bp, 16 predicted proteins | sample MadtaG_2_FD_104801 | JGI IMG/M metagenome (GOLD analysis project Ga0137362, IMG submission 104801) | Vadose zone soil microbial communities from Angelo Coast Range Reserve, California, USA - Mad1_100_16 metaG | ecosystem: Environmental > Terrestrial > Soil > Vadose zone | place: USA: California... | reverse complement strand
CTATCGACTTAGCTTTACAAGTCTAAGGTCGCGGCGGTGACATGCAGCAACACTAATTGCTTGTAGACAATGAAGTAGTAGTTCAAGGGAGGGGATTCAGGGGAATGTGAAGGGGGATGTGTTCTCAGTTTTCTCATCACACAATTTCTGACTATTCCCAGATGGGAAAAAAATCGGTTTAAAAAAGTCTACCGTGTTTGGCTGTCTGCCACTGTACCGTGACCAAGTCGGTGCTCTAGGCCAGGACGGACAGTACTGTAATGGCCGCTCGAAAAGAGGGATTGAAAATGGCACCACTTCTCGCCTGGTGCCAAACGCCTACCCTAAAATCCACTCCCTCCCCCACGCATTACATAGCCACAAAAGAAGACCCAAAAAAAGGGATTACACAACTCCGAGTTTTCCGAACAATCAGAACGTGATCAAATTACATTTCATCTGTCACTTCACTTCACTTCTGCTGCTTCCCTTCCATCCATACTATCCAATATTATTGGAAGTTCTTCTTGGTGTTACGAGATGTCATCATCATCATCATCATCATCGGACGTGACCTTCGAGTCTTTTGTACCCTCCGCCGCCGCATTCACGATGTCCACTTTGATGTCGGCGTCGTCGGCGTCAGTCCCCGTGACCCCTAAGCCAACTGTGCGCGCCTCTGGATCGTCCACAATGAGCTGTGGCGCGTCAACCGTAACGCCACCTACACGGGGGCTGTTGCCCGTCCAACACGACCTGACAACACCGCGGGCGCGAGCGCGAGCGGCGCGTCTGCGTGCGAACGAGGCTGCGGAGCGCCGTGAGGATTTGGCCGCACTTATTACCACGCCAGTGAGTCCATTCTTTCATTTGTCAGATATGTCGACGGACGCAATAAATATGTCACGAATCGTCTCCTCTCCCACCCCATCCCGCTCCCACTGTTGTACTGTTTTCCCCCTGTTCGCCCCTGTGACTTGTGACTGGCTTGGCTGGCTGAGCATATAATGCTGTATGACTGACGTGAGACCCCTCCACTCCCTTTCCAGGCACAATGGGCGCTCCTGCGCCGCTCGTTCGCAGGCGTGAAAACGGAATTCGCCGACCTTGATGGGATGTCGTGGAATGCATTCGTATCCATGCCTGTGCCGGTATCGACTCCAGGACCAGGACGACGATCCTCGATACGCGGTTCTAAGTCTGCTAGCGCACCAACATTGGGACTAGACGATAGTACGGTCCGTCCGAGGTTTAAGCGGAAGCGGCCACTGTCGTTGTCGGTGTTGGGGTGGGGTCAAGGAGTTACAACATCAAAGACGCGTTCCATGACGTAGGAAAAGTGGCCGTTGTCTGCTTGGTTTTGGCATACTCTCGTGTTGTACTGTAATGCTCGTTCGAAAACACGCCTGGCTGATTGAGACCTGTCACGATGGAGGTGGATAGTACCCTGTCTAGTAACAAAACCGGTCCGACCAGTCTAGAGCAGTATGTGTTATGGCTTGACCGGTGAGTGCTTTGATTTAATTCGGTCAGTTGCGTTGTGGCGACAATTCCGAGTCGTGCCGTGGTCGCGTTCGCAGGCTCGCAGCTCCGAATGGCGCGTAATATCGAACAAATTTCTGCGCGGGCGGGCGAGTTACCCCAGATCGCACAACCCGGGGTCGAGAGGGTGGCGGATTTCAAATTTGGCCCAACGCGGCTATCACATGTTTCCCCTTCGTCTATACCCTCGCACGCCCGGGGTTTCCATATACTTACTATTCTTGTGTCTCATGACCTCGTTTACTTTTATTATCGGTATCCAAGGGTTGTTGTTACAGTAAGGCAGTCATATACTTAAGTAGCACGATGTGTGCTCTACTGAATATCGATTCATCCATATCTCGTGCCCTCGAAAGTCTCCCTTCCCGCGCGCCCCCCCTCTCTCGCCCCTGCCCTGGTCATCTGTGGCTGCCGCGCGTCGGCGTTCTTGTCCATCTCCTCGTGTGCTATCGTGCCCCGCTCGTATCCCGGTCTCTGCAAGGGGAGCGTCTGAAGAGAATCGGTTTCAAGTTGTCAAATCTTACGGTAATCTCGAGCTCGAGTAATCGGCGCGGTTCTACGATGCACGCCACTTGAAGCATAATACATTCAAGTTCTGAGAGGGTATAGTCGACCCACAAGCAGCACCGTACTGTACCGTGAAGAGTATAGATACGAGATGATGTAAAGAAGATTGCCTTTTGCACGTACCTGATCGACGGGTGCTCGCCAGCTCGAGGCCGTAAGCGAATTCGCAAACCCCGAAAGGGGCACACGTGTTAACCTGCCAGCACAGATTGGTTTTTCATCCAAAAGCTGGGGAAAAGGGCGACTCTGACTTGCATATTAATTTCCTTGTAATCAATGTCAATAGGAAAATAAAACACGTTTCACTGGTCGTTAAGCAGAGGTCAGCGCCGGCGAAGGACCTCTCCAATAATCGTGAGAAGCCGTCGGAGAAGGTAAGCGAGACCGCTGGCCGGAACAGCCCTTCGCTTATCATCCGAAATTCTAAATGGCCATCGCTTTTTTCGATTCCAGCGCCGTGTGGGAAATGGGAGCTCTACTAAACCGGATGTCGGCGGCGTGATGTTGTTGATGTACCAGATGGCGCCCACGAAGGTTGCTTCATATTATGTGCCAAGTATGGATGGCGTAAACGTAAACCCCTCATAAATCCTGAACCCTCTCCCTCTCCTATTGTCCCTCCATTCATCTCTCCCTCATCTCTCCCTCATCCTTCCCCTTCCTTCCCCCCCTAATACCCCCACAACATGCCTGACGTCATTCTCGTAACCGGTGGTCATGGGCTCGTCGGCAAGGCTATCCAGCATGTTCTGGCCACCGAGCCCCCAAACTCACGCTTCGGACGCCGCGGTGGCGAAACCTGGATTTTTGCCCGCTCGAGTGACGCCGATCTTCGGTAAGAGTGCTCCCGCTCCACCACCGTGAATCTTTTTTCCCAGCAACTTCACCATATTGATTTGCACACGACCATTTCAGCGATACGGAGGCAACAAAGGCTCTCTTTGCAAAATACAAGCCAACCCACGTCATTCATTTGGCCGCTCTCGGTGTGTTTTAAACCGTCCCTACCTACTAAGTTAAAGTGTACTGATTTGTCGTGTCTCCTTTTTTTCTCCAGTCGGCGGCTTGTTCATGCATTTGAAGTACAAAGTGTCGATGCTGCGCGACAACATCCTTATCAACGATAACGTGCTACATACGTCATACCTTACTGGCGTGCAGAAGGTTATTTCTTGCCTCTCGACATGTGTGTTCCCCGACGGTATCGAGCCGCCATTGCGCGAGGACAAGATCCATCTTGGCCCACCGCATCATAGCAACTTTGGGTACGCGCACGCAAAGCGGCTCGTCGATGTTGCGAACCGCGCATATAAGGAGCAATATGGCCTCAATTACACCGCGGCGATCCCAACGAATATTTACGGCCCACATGATAATTAGTGTGTTTGTTTGTCCCTATTATATTCTGTACTATGTTCAGCTTCTTTCATAGCACCCCCGAAGACTCGCACGTCATCCCTGGCCTCATTCACAAATGCTATCTCGCCAAGAGTGCGTCCGCCCTTTCATTTCTAGACCCCTTTAATGCTTTCAATATAGAGAATAACACGCCTTTCGTGGTGGCGGGTTCGGGCAACCCGTTGCGCCAGTTCGTATACTCGTACGACCTCGCCAAAATGTTTATTTGGCAGTTGCGCGAGTACGACGATGTGGAGCCGATCATTTTTTCAGTTGCCGAAGACGATGACGTGAGCATACGCTACGTCGCAGAGCAGATTGTAAAGGCGTTCGACTTCAAGGGCGAAGTCAAGGTGGGTCCATCTCCCATGGTGCTTCTATATACCGATGGCATCAGTGCTGACCAACGGCTCCACACAGTTCGACACGAGTAAATCTGATGGCCAGTACCGCAAGCCGGCGTCGAACGAGAAACTAATTGGACTCATGCGCGAGACAAGCAAGGACAACGAAGAGTTTAAGTTTACGCCATTTGAGCAGGGACTTAAAGAGTCGGTCGACTGGTTCATCGAAAACTATCACCAGGCACGCACTGGTTCTGCCCCGGCCACGACCAATGGGACGACGGCGACGGCAAGCAAGGACCTTGGTGCGGCCAAGGTAGTGACACGGGACATTAATATTGCTAATGGCACCGCTTCTCTGTGACGACGGATTCTGTTTTTTGTTCTTTGGAAATGAACTGCACCCTTGTATCGTTTCGCATCAGTTTTCGATTCGTAGTGGTGGCTCGTATGGACCCATAGAGTCGGTTTGATTTCCTGGACACTTACGTATAGGGATACGAGAAGTCTGATGTGAAAAGAATAAGGTGTGCCGTAAATATCGTTCGAAGTTCCTTCCTCATGTTCAGGACGTGCGAAGGCTGGCACACAGGCGCCTATCATACGCACCTCATGTATGGTTGGCACTCGTGCACATGGAATAAATTTCGTTTCGTTCGACATTTCCCATATTATTCGCATTTGTCCCCATATTACGATTCAATATTCAATGGTTGTTGTGCTTCCTTTCGCACACACATGTACCACATGGTGTGTTGTCGTCAATCGAGTGGAGCGCATGGATCCAACTTGAACTCCAACAAGAATTTCTTTCCTGGTTGTTGGAAAGCGCTTCATCTAATGTTGTGGTTCTAGTCACCAGTCACCGGCAGATAACTTAGGCGTGAACAAAAATTACAACTGTTGAGCAGCACGGCGTTACAATGCATGGAGTGGTCGGGCCGGATCCGGAGTGAGGAAGGCACTCAGGCCTCAGGTCAGGTCAGGGTCATGGCCGCTCAGACTGCGCTCTCCTGTATCGCACTACGCACTAAACCCGATCGCGTTGAACGTTGATCGATGATCGATGATCATTCGTTCCGTTGAGATGCGTGGGAATCCTATTCTCGGATCAGTGTTAGCTGGATCAACGGATCACATTTCGCAGATAGCCGGACAGACAGCAGTTACATCATGATCACAGACAATCCCAACATATGTAAATTGATATTATCTTACAGATTCACGCTCCTTACGAGTATTTAAGTAGCTTAGATTCAGACTTGCACTTCCGTCTGTTACACGACGACTGAATGCTCTTCTGTTAGATGATCATGCCACTAATACAAGTCTGTTTAACAATGGTCTAGTAGCATTATCTTATCTTAGGCCGCTGCTATTTCAACACGTTCAAGTCGATCTGGCCCATGCTCGGTGCCACGGTGCCACTTCAATCGCCGTACTACAATCCATCTTTGGTCTGGTCCATGTGTGCCTGCGGTCTCTGAACGAATGAATGATCCATTTCGGATGTGCATCGATTAACGAACACGTTTCCTGGTCTGATGATGCCCGACTTACTGTATCTAGCCTATATATCGTCATTTTGTCAATTAGTCGTCTGATCGAGTTTCGCTCATTACCGCAAAAGGTCTCGAGCAGTTCTATCGTCTGTTTCTAGACTCTCTTTGGTCTGACGTTTTTAGGGTCGTCGGTTCCTAGGGCGTTAGCCGTTAGCCTCAAGATGAGGGTAGTTAGACTCCAATTTGGTAAGGCGTGGCCGTTACCGTTATTTGGGTTGCGAGGACGTCATGTGCCAGTGCTTGGCAGGGCATGAATATGGTTCGTAATTTTGTTTTTGAGCAAATTGACATTGACTTTCGCACGAATGTCTGCGCCGGCTTGTGGAGGTGAACAGTTGTTACTCGTTTTGGTATGTGGTAGGTTCCAGTAGGAGTGCAACCAGCGGCGGAAACGTGGTGCCATGGTTATATGGGAAAGCACCAGGCGTTTCGACGACTTTAGGGCAAACGAACACGCAGAATCAGAATCAGAATCTTACGACACGCAGATCTACAGCGGCAGGACACGCACTGGAGATCAAGCTCGATCAAGGGGCACGACCTAACAACAGACGTCACGAGAAGACGTCGTGAGAAATGAAAATAAGAGCAAAAGCAAAGGAGCTGGACTCAGCTCCCCTCCCCAGCTCCCCTTCCCCCATCCGACCAAGGCCAGAGCACCAATACAAGTCAAATTGGTTTTGGGGGAAAAAATCTGAGCTTTGGGCAGGATGATGACCGTTCGTCGTTGTAATCATGTCGGAGCTTCCTCACCATCCTCACCGCTGAAGACATCGCGGCAGAAGGCAAGATGGTGGATCACGAGTTTTCTCTGCCTGGGTATAATGACGCCGAGGATATACAGTAGTCGACTTGACTGAGCACTGGCCCAGAGCAAGTTGAGATCTGGAGATCAGTTACAGCTATTAGTAGGATACGTATAAATGATGCCGCTAGCTTCCGGGTCCGTGCGCTGGCGCTCAAGCTCATGACCTGCCAGTGAGAACAGGTCAGTTCAACGCCTTCCAGATTGCGTCGTTCCCAACTTGAAAAGCACGGATTACACTGGCATAGTCATGGGGCCAGCCAACTAACGTCTGTTTTTAACCACGTCCTCGTTCACACATTGCCCACACTCAATACTCCCTCTGTTGCCATGTCGTATCTCGCATCTTCTACGTCTTCCCTTCAATCCACAGAAATAATTGGCCAAGGTGGAATAAGGGACGAATCTCAACGGTACAAGTACGCCTCCTTAGCTGGTTTGCTTATCAGGTTGCGAGTAAACATGCCCCGTGCAACAGTCCAGATACTACCGTAACATTGATTCACATCCTTGACAATGATTCACTCCTCAACATCTTTTGTCTCTATCGACCAGCCATGTTAGATGGAGACGAGAGTAATGATACCCGTCTCACAGGAGGGAAGCCATGGGACCGCGAACGCTGGTGGTATACACTAGCACACGTTTGCCAAAGATGGCGGAATCTCATTCTTGGGGCTGCACCCTTCCTCGGTGTTTGCCTTGTCTGTACAATTGGCACGCCCGTTGCGGACATGCTGGTACAATCACCAACTCTTCCACTCATCATTGATTATGTCAGTAAAGATGACATCGCCACAGAAGATGAGGAAGCGATAGTTCTTGCTCTCGAGCAGCATGATCGCGTCCGCCGCATTCGCCTTATGGTGCCTTATCTGTATTTGCAGAAGCTCGCTGTGGCTATCGATGAGGAATACCCGAACCTAGAATACTTGATTTTGATGCCTCCGAAAAAGAATACGAGTATGGTCTTGGAACTTCCCAAGACACTTCAAGCACCACATCTACGTCACCTCACGCTATCTTGCTTTGCCCTTCCAATCGGGTCTCGATTGCTTACGAATGCTGTAGGCCTCGTCACACTTGGTCTTATCACAAGCCACCCATCCGTCTATTTCCAGCCAAATACTCTGCTCCAATGGCTTTCATTCATGCCCCAGCTGGAGACGCTCGCGATCGTCTTTTCATTCCCTCTCCCCAACCGTGATGTGGAGAGCCAACCCATACATACGCCAAACATGGCGCATATCACACTTCCTAACCTTCGCTGGTTCGCATTCGGTGGTATTAGCGCTTACTTGGAGGCAGTTGTTCGTCGGATCACTACCCCTCGCCTCGAAAAGTTCCAATTTAACTTCTTCAAGCAACTCACATTTTCCATTCCGGGTCTCCTGCAGTTTCTGGACACAACGGAGAACCTCAGGTTCGACAGTGCCAGGTTCCATTTTGAGGGGGAACTGGTTTATGTGGAGGTGTATTTACGTGAACTTGAAGAGGCCGAGACGTATGCCCTTATGCTAAGTGTTATCTCCGAGCACCTCGACTGGCAGATATCATCCGTGGCACAAATTTTCGATGCACTTAGCCAAATATTCTCCACGGTCGAGCATCTCACTCTCAAACACAAAGTACATGATCGGTCATCTGAAGAGCACAATGAGGTCGACCGCACCGAGTGGCGCAAACTTCTCAGATCGTTTAGCAACGTGAAGACTCTCCGCGTCGAAGATGGACTCGCCAAGGAACTCGCCCGTTGTCTACGATTGGATGATGGAGTGCTCCCCCTGGATCTGCTACCCGAGCTACAGGAGCTCATATGTTCTGGAAGCGGCAATATCAGTGATGCATTCACCTCATTCATCGATGCCCGCCAGCAAGCAGGCCGCCCTGTAACCCTGGTCCGTCCTAGTCCAAGCGAGTGACCCCGCTCTCTCGTAAGTCAAGTCCAAGTTTTTTGGAGCCGTCATTCTCATGTGCCCGTCATCGCGTCAGGGAGAATCGAGGCAGGGAGCGACCTCGATACTTGAACCCGACTCTCAAACCACCGAGCCGTTCATCCAGCCTCCGCACTTCTGCATACTCCCCTCTGCTTCTACCAGTTTTCATCCCTACTGCTGCCATGATCTCGTTGGGGATTTGCGACGCGGAGCGCCCCTCAGATATATGACTGGGCCTGGACTTGTATACCAGTTCACGTGATCGGATAGTTCTTCCCCACCTCGATTTCTATAAGCCATATCCTACGTATGTTACTCTCTGTTCCTCCGAGGCATGATATCTTCTACTTTGTATCTAAAAGTGCAGTTCTATCGCTAGATGATACTAAACACTCTACGGTGTGCGTTGACCGCCTCTAGTTGGTAGAGTAGGGAAAGGAAGATCGAACTGAAATTGAATTCGGCACCAAAGTCAACCCATTCCAAGGGTCGGGCTAATTCGGTTACAAAATCGTCCACCATCAGGAAGCGCGTCTTGGAATAACGCGAACATGTGATTTTATTTTCTCTATAGTATTGGACCGAACGACCTAGCCCCCGGGTATGTTTTACATGAGCGAGAGGTCGCCAAACTTCTCTTTGTATCCCGGTACCGTCCACTTGCCCTTCTTGACCATGTTCTCGACCGTCTCGAGGATGCGTGGGTGCGCTTGACCGACTTCTTCGACCTGTGCATAGACAGTGAGTGGACCGCGAACCCAACCCGAAAGGCGCGGGGATTGGTCGGTCAGCCAGGTCTGCTCCAGTGAGATTTGTGGGGTAGGAAAACGCACCGTGAGGTCCTCGAAGGGACGCGCGTCTTGGATGTTGGAAAGCGTCGCCTGGAGGTCTTTCAACTCCACGTCGATCTGCGCTTCTGTCTCCTTCGCCTTGGAAATCTATGAGGGTGCGAGAGGGGCAGACACATCGGTGGGCGAAGTGGGTCGAGAAAGTCAGCATGTGATAAACACGAAAAAAGAGGAGTAGGAGTCGGGAGGAGGTCATGGAGAAAACGTACTGCTTTGGTTTCAAACGTCTCGATGGCCTTCACGTGCGTGCTGACGTCGTATGTGACGGGTTTAAACTCGCGCAGGACCTTCTCCGCTTCATCCACAATGCCTTTATTCTTCAGGATGGAGCGGTAGTGCGCCACGTCTACTGTCGTCGGCTGGGCATTTAGTTGGCCAGCAATACGCTGGGCGTCCGAGTGGCGTTTACGGAATGCCTGTAAAGCGGCGATGGTCTCTGGCGAGTAGTGATAGGGCGCGTTAGTTTGCAGCCAATTTTATAACGAGGAAAGGAGAATGGTACCCTTTCCGAGACCGAGAGTTGAATAGATGCGGGTGAAGTCCTGTGTCGTGGTGGATGGGTGAGGATACGACTCGGAGTTTGACAGCACAGCGAGACGGACGCACCACCGCGGCGGTTGCAGCTTTTGAGGCCATTATGGTGCTAGCGAGACATAATCAACTGTCACATACAAGAAGGGGTGTGTACGACAGACGTACAAAGGAAAGTAAGGAGGGGGTCAAACGGGATTGTCGTCGTTATGTTTGCTCGGCGATTTGCTGTCGCTGTCTCAGTCGTCCGGCCGGCCGGTGCGGTCCTGTTTCCATTTTTGGACATCTGGCCTACATCATCTGTCGGAGCTACAGCTGTACAAATTAATACAGCAGGGCCTACAATGCCGACACGCAGCTCTCCTCAAATGGTGTTTTTTTTTTCGTGATACAAACCTGTGCCTCCTCTCCACCTGTAGTGCCGCCTATGCCGGGCAGCAGATAAGAAGAACACCAGAGCTTCTCGTATTCTGCGCGACCCCAGCCTTCTCTAACCCCAAAGACTACAACATATGCTCACGCCCATGAACTTTGTTGCAGTTCTCGCAGCTCTCATAACCCTGGTTATCGTGATTGTACGGCGGCGCGGCAAATCGAACCGAGGCAGCATTCAAGTTCCTACGAGAGCACCATCACCTGCGAGCTTTAAGTCTGGATCTGAGAGCGATGTCAACAAAGATAGGCGTCCTGGAGGCAAGTAGCATCCGTGACCAAAAGCGTAACTTATTCACCATATATCGCTATGCGCACAGATTGGACACCCATAAGATTTGCGTACCCACCAGTGACGCCTGTTGTTGAAACGCTTGATCAAATCGCTCCACGTCCTTATCGTCCATACAAGCCAGGCCGTTACCAGTCAGCATCTCTCTCCCCGCATTCACGCGCGCGCGTGCCAGCATTTATCTGAGAGCTGATGCGTCGATGATCTCCAACGTTCTACAGCGTCACAATGGGCATCCGCCCAATGGATTGGGAAACTTGGATTGAAGTGCGTACTACACCAAATTCCCCCGGAATATTCTCAAAAATTGTCATTTCCCACACTTATGACTCACACACCTGCGTTGGGGCCTCTGGAACCCCGATCACGACAGCTCGACCGCGACTTTCCGGCGTACTACCACATGCGCGCCGCACGTCTCGCCTCGCCCCGCGGCCCGAAACTGTTTGCTACTCTTCCAGATCGCCCTCAGCTCGTGCAGGGTGGCGCCGATGCGGCGCGCGAGCTTGTGCACGAGCTTGCTGAGTTCCTCGTTGCGCGCTATCCAGGGGTGTACCGTGCGACGCGCCGTGCAGGCGAGATCGTCGCAGTTGAGGTACTCCCTGTGGGCATTACGCACGACCTCGAGGCTGAAGATCCGATAGTAGTCGCTGCGATGTTGTAAGTGTGCTGTCATATTACCGTCGTATATGCGCCGTGCGTGTGACGTTGATGTGCCTTATCGTTTAAAGGTCACAGGATGATATCGCAATCGTGATCGAAGGTACAGACGGACAGTATTATCTCCAAGCTGGAGCCATCCTTCTCCCTGGTCCGTGTCTCTCTTCGGCCTCTCTTCATCAATACCTCGTTTCTGATACGCAAAGCAAATGCAGGCTTTTGGCGTCTCGAAGACAAAGCAGGCCTTCCGCTTGACGCGATTCATACGTCCGGCCACGTACCGCAATGTATGCGCCTTTTCCTCGCTTATTCCCACACGCGTCACCTTATCACGCACCTCACGCGTGGCAGATGAGGAAAAACTTCAGCCGTCGCTCACGCGCTTCTTCCGGCGTCTTTCCCCAAGCTCACCCATACAACGTAACAACTGGTTTATCCATGTCCTCCCGCCAACGCCAGCTCCATCATCATCTCCGACACCCTCGCAGCTCGAAGAGCTCGATTGGTCCGAAGCCACGCTTGGTCCTGAGGATATGCTTGGCTCTGGACCCCGCCCGGAACCGCCAAAACCTCTACCGGAGAGAATGCGTCTACGGGTCGAACGCCAGACATTGCGGCGGTTACCGCGCACCGGCGCGATTGTCTTTACGATTCGCGTATACATGACGCCGTTCGCGGAGCTAGGGCCTGGTGAAGCAGGGCGGCTGGCCGCGGCGATCCGCGGGGTGAAGGAGCAGGAAGTCGTTTACAGGTGTGTTTGGGCGTTCCTATCCTCTTCCCTTTTTGGTGTAAGTAGCCAAGAGTTGAGTCTGACGAATTTTTTGTGCGCGCGCGTGTGTGCGTGTGCACCAGTCATCGAAGGCAGTCAGATTTTGAAGATGCTGCGCTTGAGTGGTTGGATGCACAGCATCGGGATGAGATGCAGCGAGGGTTAACCCACCAGGAGTGACCCACTCACAGCAGAGGTATACAACACGGCATGGATTACACGCGCTCGACAAAAGAGGAAAGGGCGGAAACTGTACGGGAGGATGGTACATAGGATCGAAAAGAATACAGTTGTAATAAGGGAGGGAAGGGGGAAATAATGCGCCTTTTTTTTCTCAATCAACCACTTACCCATCGGCGCCGTAAGGCATGTCGGCCCCGGCCAGAGGTTGTTATCATCGTTAGTTCCGTTGCAATGATGCGTTCCTCCTGAACACGTCGTGACCCCGTGGCCGTAAGTAGAGACGGGGACTTCGAAAATCGTTCGGATCTTGCCTTTGATACGAAGATTGACGGTGGCTTCGGTTCTTCGGCAGCTGAGTCAGCCCACGATACTGGCTCACTTTGAGAAGAGTAGGAAATATTTTCTTCGTCCTGGCACATCCCTGATGTTATTAGTTACGTCCAAAGGGCTAGATACTACAGCAGGTGTTGAAAAACAGTTCCAAAGTGGAGGTCTCCAGTCGAGCATGGGGAGTGATGCGGGCAGCGGACAGAGGGGAACTGCCTTGAGGATCGCCCGTTCCTCAAACTGGCACTCCACCCCATATGGGTTGCCATTGGCGGCTCGCCGATACGGTAGCAATCTGTCAACTTTACCACACAGCAGCGCGTCTTGCAGATTTCTCGCCTACTTCCACAGCCACCTCTGGCCAACTCGGAGTATGTTGATCGAGGGCAATGTCGTCTTTTTCAGGAAGCAGGGAACCTTCATCAGCCACTATAGCCATGAGCACGAGAGCACTGAGCCGAGATTCGAATGAGTTCATGTGAAAAGCCAACAATGTCATTGGCTGCCAAAGGGTGGAATCGTTATCCATGCCACCGTCGGCACTACCATCCTGCTGGGCCGGGACTTTTATGTGGCCTTGTCACTTGCCTTGTTAGATGGTTGGGGTCCAAGATCCGCCCCTCTGAAGAAGTGATCAACGCCACTATGTGTTTGCACAGGTGGATGGGGGCTGTAAAGCTGTAAAGATGCATCGAGACGCATCCCCCGGGCCCTGCACGTGTACATGTGCTCACCCACATTCTGCACATTGCACATTGTGGATGACATTTTGATGGGGTAGTACTAGTATCATCATTATTTATTTATTTATTTCCTGTTTTTAATTATTTTTCTACAAACTTGTAATGCCATAATGCCACTTTTCAGTGTTCACTGAACGAGCACGTGATGCGCCAACTTGCTGGACTTCTCGGACTTTGAATGAGCTTGGTATTTACGTGGTTGGTTGCTAGTGTTGCCGCAGGTCTGGTGTCACACCGGTCCAACTCTCACACTGCTCAGTATTTTCGCAAACTCGGACTACACCGGAAATTGAGTTACACACCGGTCCAACTTGTGAGTTGATTATTAATACTTTCACATCACTCATTGTATTGTAAAGCGATGCATACTAGCCACTAACTGCCCCCAGCGCCATAAACAAGTTGGCATGTTGCTTCTTGTACTTTCACAGTAAGTCAGTGTGCCGCTCATTATATTTTTGCATCACTCATAACAAACCAGCATGTTTCTTGGAGTCATTCTGACTGCTGAATG